>JAABUM010000336.1_pt1 | contig 88695 bp, 87 predicted proteins | sample 5559161 | NCBI WGS metagenome assembly JAABUM01 (sample SAMN10711868, study PRJNA513369) | rock metagenome | isolation source: Antarctica rocks | place: Antarctica: Victoria Land, Siegfried Peak nord
CCACCTGGACTCCCGGGGTCTACGTCACCACCTGGCCCGGGCCCAACGGGACCACCGTCACCGGGACCGCGGTCCGCGCGTTCGTCACCCTCGCCGCCGGCAAGATCCCCTGGTACATCAAGATCGGCGACTCCCCCGAGTCACCGATCCTCAAGGACGGCTACCTGCAGGTGGCGGCATCATGAGCGAGCAGCCCACGCAGGCCGTTGCGCCCGCCACAGCGTCGACCGCGGCGCCGTCGTCCACGGTCTACGTCTCTGCGGGCGCCCGGCAGCTGATGTCCGGGGTCATCCCACCCGGCCCCAACCCGGCCGTCGCCCTCGTCGCCTGGAACGCAGCGCCCACGTCCGAAGACTTCACCCCGGCCGTGGTCGCGCTACCCGCCTCGGGTGGGCTGGAGGTGGCCCGGCTCGCTACCGACACCGACCCCCGCGGCCTCGTCCGGCTGTGGGCGCGGACCGGCACCGGCGACGCCGTCAGCGTGCACCCGCTGGGGGTCTACACGCTGGCCTGACCAACCCGCACGGCTGCGCCCCTCGCTTCGGCGGGGGGCGCTTTCTTGCGTCTACGGGACGTTGGGGAAGTCTCCGGGAGCACCAACGACGATCGTCGCAAAGGCAGTGGCGATCTCAGTCGACGGCGAAGCCTTGCAGACCTCGCTCATGCTCGTCGCCAGCCGCTTGACAAACGGGTCGGACTGGTCCTGGCTTTTCACCTTCAGGCTGACCACGAAGTCGTGGGCGGCGACGAACCGCTGCTGGTCCGTCATGCTCGACGCCCACTGTGCGCACTTGGTGTCCCCGTAGGGCGTCTTCCACGTCTGGTCATACTTCCCTGGACCAGACGTGACAGACGTGACAGCCGCGGCCGGCGCGCTGGAGCTGGAGGCCGGCGCCGTGACCGTGCTGGTGACCGTGCTCGTGGACGCTGGGGCGCTGCTGGCCGTAGGCGCGGCGGCCGTGCTGGCTGACCCCGCCGCCGCGTTGCCGAGCCCGAACGCCACGAGCCCGGTGGCGATGTAGCCGATGACGTGTGCGCGTCTCATGGGCTGAGTGTGGACCTTCGGGCAGCGTTACGCACTCGGTATGCCGGAGATCGCCCGGCGCAGGGCGTCGTCGGTGGGCCTGACCGCAGCGAGCGCCGGCAGTTCGGGGAAGTCACCGTCGAGCTTGCCCATCGCGTCCTGCCGTGCGGCCCGGTTGCCCATGACGTAGAACCGGTCGGCGGTCTGCACAGTGGTATGCCCCAGGATCTCGGCGACGATCACCGGGTCGACGCCGCGGAGCCGTAGCAGAGTCGCGGTCGTGCCGCGGGCAGCGTGTAGCGGGTGGTCCTCGACGCCGGCCCGGGTCAGGAGCGCCTTCCACTCAGACCAGTCGCGCTTAGGGTCGCGGCCGTTGCCTGCACCGTCCGACCATACGAACGGGTCACTGGCGGGAACGAGGCGACGGCGGTGCCACAGCGCCGGGGTGACGAACGCCGGCACCTCGATGTCCCGCCGCGACTTCTCCGTCTTCGGCGGCACCAACACCAGACCCTTGCCGGGAACCCGCTGCAGCGCGTAGCGGATCCGAATGACGCTCGGGTCGTGCGGGTCGACGGGCAGGTCGACGTCCTCCCAGCGCAGGCCGAGGGCTTCCCCCTGCCGCAGTCCCAGGTACAGGGCGACGATCCACCGGGACAACATCGGGTCGTCGCCGCAGGCGAGCAGCACGGCTTGGGCCTCGTCCACGGTCAGCGGGACCCGTCGCTCCGTGTGCGTCTTCGGGGCCTTCACTCCGGCGGCGACGTTCACGGCGAGGTGGCCGTCCGCCACGGCATCGTCCAGCGCCTTGCGGAGCACCGCCCGCGCCTGCCGCTTCGTCGCCTCCGAACAGGGCCGGCCGCGCTCCGAGGCGTGCCCTGAGCGGTTGCCCTCGCTCATCTCCGTCAGGAGCCGGCGCACGTGGTCTTGGTGCAGCTGGTCCAGGCGGACGGCGCCGAGCTGCGGGATAAGCCAGGTGTCGGCGTAGGAGCGGTAGCCGCGCAGGGTCCGCTCCCTGACGTTGGCCGCGGCGATGGTGTCGAGCCAGTGGTTCAGCCATTCCCCCACGGTCTGCCGGCGACGGTTGAACGTGGCGCCCTTCTCGTGGGCGGTCTTGACGTCAAGGAACTTGGTGCGTGCCGCGGTCTTGGTGGACGCGGCGACGGTCACCCGCTTCCGCCTCCCGTCCACGACGCCGAGGTCGAGGACGGCGACCCAGAGCCCTTTGCAGCGGTGGTCGGGCCGCTCACCATCGGGGCCGATGGGCGGGCAGGAGCGTTCGTGGCGCCGGTAGAGTGCCCCTTCGCCGCGTCCTCGCCGGTCCTTCACGCCTGCGCCTTCCTAGTGTGCCTAACTGTAGCCTTATGCTACCTGAGACACCCAAGGTTGTACCGGGTTGACCTGCGGAAACGTAGCGGGGCAGTAGCTCAGTCGGTCAGAGCAGCGGACTCATAATCCGCCGGTCGTGGGTTCAAGCCCCACCTGCCCCACTTCACGTCCTCGCAGGTCAAGGGGATCTTGGCCTCTTGGCTGGTCATCGCCTCACTGATCGAGACCCCGATGTAGCACATGTGTGGCACAAGCGCCGCGTCGACGCGCAACACGGAGTCTCGCAGCGACGCGGCTTCACGCGGGGAACGGTCCACATGCCAAGGCCGCCTGAGGCGCAGTCGCGTTCGTCAACACCACGGCCGGATGCCAACGGCCAGCCAGTCCCCGATCACACCGACAAGATCAGGCCGCCACGCCGGCCAGGTGCTGAGCAGCTATCCGAGAACGGCCACGAGCGACCACACCGGCGACGGCATCAGCACCAACACGGTCCGGTACTGGTGGTGCTCCGCGTCAGAGCAAGCTACTGACCTGGTGCACATCACCACAGGGGACGTTGAGGGCGGCGTGATGCTTCCGGATCGAATCCTCGTCGGGGCCCTCAAGAAGGCAGTACACCTTGCCGTCACTGTTGTGGTACAGCTCGAGCTGGCGAACACCGAAATCGTCCGCGGTGCCCGCCCGAGTTCCTTCGGCGATCTGGTCGATCGCCGCCTGGGGAAGTGCCAAATCGTCGCGGTAGTCCATGAACTTAGGCATCGCCGGTCCGTACCCCCCCAGTTTGGGCGAATCTAACGCTGAGGTCCCCACTGTGTCTACGAAGGGCTCTCCAACCCCCCGTGCCCTGTCCGGTGACCAGCTATCTGAGGATGACGGCGCAGGTGGTGCGCATGTCGCCCGCCACCATGGCGTCGTCCTGCCCGCGGCGTGCCGACGAGGCTTCGGCCGCGTCCTACAAACGGTCTCCGATACCCGGAGCGAAACGCGGTCGTAGGAGTCGGACAGGATCCCCGCGCTTCCCGATTAGCCCCGACATCACCGGGCAGTTCCTCGAGCGGCTCATCCGGCGACTGTCGCCGGCGCCGGCCTAGCGCTGGGCCAATCCCTCCCCCGCTGATCGTTCGCCTATCCGTGACGCGCACACTCGCTGGGTGCGCACACTCGACTACGTCCGATGGGTGGGCGGTGGGAGCGGCGCCGGCAAGACGACCGTGACGCGGGTCCTGGCGGAGCGGTTCGGCCTTCAGGTCTACAGCAGCGACGAGACGATCAAGTACCACACTGCGCGGCTGGACCGGGCGGCCGCGCCACTGCTTGACGGCTTTCGTCGTATGACCATGGACGAGCGGTGGGTGCAGCGCGACCCGGGAACGATGTACCGGACCTTCCCCTGGTTCCACGGCGAGGGACTCGATCTTCTGATCGAAGACCTGCGGAACCTGCCGGAGGAGCCTGTCGTACTTGCCGAAGGCTTCCGGCTCCTGCCGCACCTGGTGGGGCCACACCTGGCGAACCCGCGGCACGCAGTGTGGCTGATCCCGACGCCGAGCTTCAGGCGGGCAGCGCTTCTGCGCCGCGAAGGCGCAGAACAGTTCTGGTTGCGCACCACCGACACCCAGCCTGCTCTCAGCAACCTGCTCGAGCGCGACCGCATCTTCACCGACGTGATCGCCGCTCAGGCCGCGCGCAACGGGCTCACCACGCTGGACATCGATGGCACGCGCTCCCTCGACGAGCTCGTTGATGACCTAGCCAACCGCTTCGACCTGCGTCAGTAACCCTCCCAAACCCTGATCATCCGGACGCCTGCGCCGGACCTCGACCTCAGGTAAGCAACTCGGCCAACGAACCGTGTGTGCGCATCCGGCTGGCACCTCGCGCGCGGCTGGCCGGTCGCCGCGGCGCGGTGTGCCCAAAACCGCGCTGGACACGCTGGTCCAGCAGCGGCGCGGTGTCTGCTCGGCACCGATCGCACGACCGGAAGTGCCCCGGTCGGTCCGCCCCGCTCAGCCTGCCTCCCCGGGGGCAGGTGCAAGCTTGGCGGACCACTTCTGCTCAATCCGGCCGAACCGCCAGACCGACAGCGCGATGACCCAGGAGAGGAAGAACAGCGCGACGATGGCGTATCCGGCGTAGTCCAGCGGAATCGACGCAATCGCGGCGATCGGCCCGGAGGTGATCTTCGCCTGGTCGGCGAGCACGCCGACCAGCTCGATGGTGCCGATGATCAGCGCGACCGCCACCGACACCGCGGTGATCGTGATGTTGTAGAACACCTTGCGGACCGGCTTCATGAACGCCCAGCCATAGGCGGCGTTCATGAACACCCCGTCGGCCGTGTCCATCAGGCACATCCCCGCCGCGAACAGGACGGGGAGCACCAGGATGACGTAGAAGGGCAGGTTGAAGGCCGCTGCGCCGCCGGCCAGGACGAGCAGGCCGACCTCGGTGGCAGTGTCGAACCCCAGCCCGAACAGCACGCCGACCGGGTAGATGTGCCAGGGCTTGCGGACCGACTTGGTCAGCCCGCCCAGGAAGCGGTTCATGAACCCGCGCTTGTTCAGGTGGTCCTCGAGCTCCTGCTCGCTGTAGACGCCGCTGCGCATCTGACGGAACACCTTGACGATGCCCACCAGCACGACCAGGTTGAGGATGCCGAGGATCCACAGGAACGTGCCGGAGACCGAGGCGCCGATGATGCCGGTGACCGAGTGCAGGCTGGAGCTGTCGTTCTCGACCTGGCCCGCCAGGGCCCTGACCCCCACCGAGAGCAGGAAGGCGAGCAGGAACACGATCGTCGAGTGGCCGAGGGAGAACCAGAAACCTACCGACAGCGGCTTGTGGGTGTTTCCGGTCTCAGTGTTGTCGGCCATCAGCTTGCGGGTCGTGTTGTCCACCGCCGCGATGTGGTCAGCGTCGAACGCGTGCCGTAACCCGAAGGTGTAGGCGAGCACGCCGACACCCAGGTTGAAGACGGGGTGGTCGCCGCCGAGGTGGTAGTGACGCGGAAGGATCAGGGCGAACATCACCCCGAGGCCGACGACGTGCAGCAGGACGATGAAGGCGGTCATCCCGGCCAGGGACCTGCGGTCTGCCGGGGTGAGGCTTTCGCGGAACCGAGCGGTGAGCGACCCCCGGGGCGGGCGGGTCGGAGCGTTGGTCAACATGGGGTCTGCCTCCTGGGAACCTTGTGGACTCAGCCGGACCGCCGTGGTGGTGGTGGCCGGTCCCCACGTCCGCAGTTTAATGCAAAGTGTTCGCATTGGCTAACACCATGCAGAAGTGCCGGCGCGGCATACTGGGCGCAGGCACAGCGCATCGCGCCAAAGCTCATGCCGACAGGAGGAGACGTGGGGACGACTACCGCAAAGGTCGACACGGCCGCCGTCGTGACGAAGCTGAGGCAGCAGGGCCTCCGGGCGACCTCCGCCCGGGTGGCTCTCCTTGCTGGCCTGGGAAAGCTCGGGCACGCCACCGTCGAGCAGCTGCACGCATCCGTCGTCGTCGCCTCGCCCAGCATGAGCCTGTCCACGGTCTACCGGACGCTGGAGTCGCTCGCAGAGCATGACCTGGTCCGACACGCCCATCTCGGCGGGTCGGTCCCCAGCTACTACCTGGTAGGGGAGGTGGAGCACGCGCATCTGGTCTGCAGCCGCTGCGGCTCGGTCGAAGACCTACGCGGTCAGACCCTGCAGCGGTTCATCACCGACCTGGCCGGCACATCCGGATTCGCGACCGACACCTCGCACCTGAGCGTGGAGGGCCGCTGCGCGGCGTGCCAGGAGGCGCTGACGCGAGAGGGGCACGAGAGAGCAACGATCAGCGCCCCCTAGAGGACGGGCTGAGCTCAAGGGTGGTGCTTCCGCAGATGCGCGGCCACCACTACACCTTCGTCGGTCCAGGTGGGCGGCATGCGGATGTCGACGGTGGCCACGTCGGGGAGATGCTGTTCCACGGCGACGATCAGGTCCTCGCCGTTGCCGACCTGCGCCACCGTCTCGATACCGAGCTCGGCCAGCAACCGGGACAGGCCCTCCCGGAGCAGGGTGGCGTCGTCGGCGATCACGACGCGCACGGCAGCTCCAGAGGGACCGGCGTTCCCGCGCCTGCTTCGCTGACGACATGGAGGCTGCCGAACAGCACCCCGGCCTTCGGCCAGGCCCAGGAGCCCGGCCCCGGTCGGATCGGCGCCCCCGAGGCCGTCGTCCCGGATCTCCAGCTCCAGCGTCGGCCTTCGTACCGCAGCGCAGACGGTGATGCGGTGCGCGCAAGCGTGCTTCATAGCGTTGCGCGACTGCCGACCGGAGAACCGGCTCGAGCTTGACTGGTGCCCACAGCTCTAGCTTTGACAACGGCATTTGCCGAAATGGCAAACTCCACTCATGACCAACGAGACAAGCGATGTGCTCAGTGGCGTGGGACCGCGCCTGCGGAGTCTGCGTCAGCAGCGACAGCTCACCCTCACCGCCCTGTCTGCAGACACCGGCATCTCCGTCAGCACGTTGTCACGGTTGGAGTCGGGGCATCGACGGCCGCACCTTGAGCTGTTGCTGCCCCTCGCTCGGGCGCACCGTGTCCCGCTGGACGACCTCGTCGGCGCCGCGCCGACGGGTGACCCTCGCGTCCATCTGAAACCGACCACGAGACACGGCATGACGTTCGTTCCGCTCAGCCAGCAACCGGGGCCGCTGCAGGCGTTCAAGATGGTCCTGCCAGCAGGGCCCGCCAGGAATGCGCCCACGCTTCGGACGCACGAGGGTTACGAATGGCTGTACGTCCTCAGCGGACGCCTCAGGCTCCTCCTGGGCGAGCAGGACCTCGTGCTTCGTCGCGGAGAGGCGGCCGAGTTCGACACCCGAGTCCCCCACTGGTTCGGCAATGCCGGCACGCAGGCGGTGGAGTACCTCACCCTGTTCGGCAGCCGGGGGGAGAGGGTGCACCTGCGGGCGCGGCCCGGCAAACGGCCTCCGACCCGCTGACCTCGCCGTCCTGCCGCTGGACCGGAGGTCACATTACGGCGAGAACACGTCTCGCCCAGGTTCGCGGTCTGTAAGCATTTGAACCCTTGTGGGGTGATTGCTCCGTACGAACACTGAGGAGCATCCCAACCCCGAAGAAGTGGAGGGCCGCCATGAAGCGGACCCGAAGGTCTCGCCTGTTCGGCGCAGCGGCAACGGCCGCGCTCGCAGTTCCGTTCTCCATCCTGGCCTACTCGACGACGAGTACGGCGACCGCCGCCAGCCCGAGCGTCATCCCGGGGCAGACGAACGGCATCCTGGCTGCCAGCAAGGTCATCCTGCAGAGCACGGTGCAGGTCGACCTGACGCACCACAGCGCCACCCTGCCGTTGCATCGGGGCACGTTCCACGGACGAACCGTGTGGTACGTGGTCACCGAGGCCTCCGACGAGGGCGCTGCGCGAGACCTGAACGTGAACTTCTCGCCGAAACTGGCCAACGTCGCGATCGGATGCCCGACCTGCGTGCAGGACGTCACCCAGACGGCCCCCGAGGGCAACAAGTTCGGGCCTGCGATCACGAGCTTCGCTGGTGTGCCGGACTTCTCACCGACTCGGGTGCTCAGACCCGGTACGACCAAACCGTTCCCGCCGGCTGTCGCCAAGCCCGGTGGCGTGGGGGATGCGCACTACAGTCCCTTCATCCGACTGCGCGGCTCCACCACCGTGTACAACGCCCCGATTGTGGCCACGGGTGACGGCCCCTTCGACGTGGTCACGCACAGCAACACTGCCGACCGGGTCCTCAAGATCAACCCGGCGAAGCCAGCCGGCCCGGGACGGTTCTACGCCCCATCGGTCGAGCTTCTCATCATCAACGGCTTCGACTCCGGCCAGCCCATTATCTACATCAGCACCGAAGCCTCCGAACCGGTGACCGCGACGCTCGAACGCGCAACGTTCGTGCCGCTGCTCGCCAAGACACCGTTCATGGGCGGCGACGACTTCCTCGGATCCGTCCGGGAACGGATCTTCCCCTTCGTCAACGGGCAGACCGGCCGGGACAACCCGCAGGCCCAAGGGCTGACGCACCTCATCGTGGACGGTCACGCCTCGCAGGACGCCTCTCTGCGCAACACGGGGCTGATCTCGGCGCTGCGCAACGGAGGCGACTCGCTCAACGTGCAGGGCGACTTCCCCACGCTGAGCGATCCGCACCGCAAGTTCGCCTACAGCCCCCTGTGGGAGGCACAGTTCAGCCAGTGGACCGACAAGGCGGTTCGGCTCGGCTTGAACAAGAGGCAGACCGACGAGTTCCAGATCCTCAACCTCGCCGCCACGCGTCCCGACCTGCTCACCGGCCCCAATGGTGCGCCGTTCGGCTCGACCAACGTCCTGATCAACTGCCCGGTGATCGCCTTCACCGCCAAGCAGCCGGCCGAGGACCTGGTCACACCGATCCCGGGAGCGCAGGTGGAGACGAAGGGCTCCTTCGCCCGCTGACCAGAGACGCGCTAACCAGAGACGCGATAGACGGCGCCGGTGTCCACCGGCGCCGTCCGTCATGCCTTCGCGGGGGCGCAAGCGCGCTAGTAGCCGCTGCCCCCGCTGCCGCTCTTGCAACCTGCCAGAGAGATCACCAGAGCGAGGATCATCACGCTGATCCTGTGGCGAGCGAGGTAGTGGAACATGGCAGGTCTCCTTCGCAGCCGGCAACGTCTAGATGACCGATGCTGCCATCGGCGTCGGGGAGGGTCAATGACCGGTCCTTTTTGGCGTTGGCCCCTCAGGTTCACACCGGGGACGACGCGGGCGAACTGTCACCGATGGACGAGTGCAGCCGCTGGAGCGCGGAGTCGTCCAGTGGCGTGCCGTTCAGCTTTGCTGCGTAGATCGCGGCCCCGACGACGGGGGGGTAGAGCGGCCGGCGCAGCTGGTAGCCACGGTCGGGCGCGGCCAGCTGCTGGAGGAAGGCAGCGAGCACCGGTGCTGCGGTGAAGACTCCACCCGAGTACGAGACCAGGACGGCCTCGTCAGCGGGGAACCCGAGTCGTCGGCGGGTGACGTCCACGAGCTCGCCCAGCTCCGCCGCGGCGGCGGTGAGGATCGCCGCCGCATGGACGTCGCCTTGACCGGCGGCCGCGACGACCACGGGACTGAGGGCGGCGATCCTGCTGCGGTCGGCCCGCCAACGGTTGAGCACTACGTCGACGAGATCCTGGTCGGCCGGCAGGTCCAGGTGCTCGCGCAGCAGCCGGTGCAGCGGGCCCTTCGGCAGGCGCCCGTCGCTCATCCGCGCGAAGCCGCTCAGGCCGCGGACGGCGATCCAGTGGGCCGAGCCCTCATCGCCGAACACCTCCCCCCAGCCGCCCACGCGGGCTCGGCGACCGGTGTACTCGCCGTACGTCATCGATCCCGTGCCGCTGATGACGTTGATGCCGTCGACGGCGCCCAGCGAACCAGCCCAGCCACAGACCATGTCGTTGTCGCACGCGTACCGGTCGTGTCCCAGCACCGAGCGCGGTGCCGCGTTCAGCATCGGCAGGTCGGCGCTCACCTCCCCGTAGCCGGGCAGCCCGAAGAAGGCATAGCCGATGGCCTGCGGGGAGAGTCCGGCTCGCACGCAGATCTTCGACACCCCGGCGCTCAGCACCCGCTCCACGAGCTCGATGCCTTCGAAGAAGTAGTAGCTGCTCGGCGCCTGCTCGAAGGCAAGCACCCGGCCGTCCTGGTCCACGAGGCACAGCGCGGTCTTGCTGCCACCACCGTCGACGCCGAGGAAGACAGTCGGATCGCGAGTCACGACGGGAAGGGGTAGATCGTCACGCCTTGCACCACCCGGTTGACCTCCCCGGAGGGGAAGGGGTTGTCCGGAGTCCGCCCGAGGGTCAGCGAGAAGTGCAGTCCCACCAGCTGCGCGCAGACCACGAAGGGCAGGGACAGGGATGCGTCGGCTGCGTCCTCCAGCCCCTCGATCCACCACGTGTCGGCGTCAAGGCTCTCCCTCCCCCGAGCGGAGATCGTCACGACATCCTCTCGGGCGAGTGTGCGGCGGAGCTCGTCAGTGAGGTCGAGGTCGTACTGGCGGGTGTGGTCGTCGTTGGAGACGTAGACCAGCACCAGCGTGCGGTCGTCGAGCACCGACTTCGGGCCGTGCCGGAAGCCGAGGGCGGAGTCGAAGTAGGTCACGACCCCTCCGGCGGTGAGCTCCAGGAGCTTGAGCGCCGACTCGTGGGCGAGCCCGGTGAGGGCCCCGCTCCCCAGGTAGACGACCCGCTGGTAGCCCCGCTCAGCCAGGGCACGGGCGGCCCCGCCGTAGGTGACCATGACCTTCTCGGCGGCGACCGCCAGCCGCTCCACGAGACCCTCGTCACCGGCTGCCAGACCTCCCAGGGTGAGCCACGCCGCGAGCAGCATGCTGGTGAAGCTCGAGGTCATGGCGAAACCCTTGTCGTTGCTCGGTTCCGGCATGAGCAAGACGAGCGAGCGCTGGGAGCCGACATGGCGGCGGTGCAGCTCCCCGGCGGCATTGCAGGTGAGCACCAGGTGGTGCACGTCGCTCAGCAGATGGTCGGCGAGCTCGGTCGCCGCGACGCTCTCCGGGCTGTCGCCGGAGCGCGCGAAGGATACGAGCAGGGTCGGCCGGTCCTCGGCGAAGCAGGCGCCGGGGTCGGCGACGATGTCGGTGGTCGGAACCGCATCGACGCGGCGCCGGAGCCGGGCGCTGAGCGCCGGGGCAAGGATCTGGCCGGCGAAGGCGGAGCTGCCGGCGCCGGTCAGCACGATGCGCAGGTCCGCTCGCGCCAGGAGGGGCTGCAGGAAGGCCGCGGTCTCCTCGCAGCGGGATGCGGTCGTCCTGGCGACCTCTCGCCAGAGGTCCGGCTGCTGGGCGATCTCGCCGGCGGTGTGCCCCGCCCCTCGGGCCGCGAGTTCTTCGAGGGGATAACCAAGCCAGGCGGTCGTCATTCCGGTTTCTCCTTCAGTTGCGGTCGCCGCAGGCGCGCGCGTAGCCGCGCAGCACCTCACGGACGCGGTCGATGGCCAGCGCGACGGGATCGGCGGCGAGCTCCCCATGGCGGACGCGAGCGTACTGGTCGGGCAGGTACTGGCTCAGCAGGGTCAGCGGGACGTCCACCGCCGCCAGGTTGGCGAGCAGGCGTGACTGCGAGCGGCTGACCTCGGGGTCGGGCCAGTAGTAGCGCACCCGGTCACTGAAGCTGTACCGGCGGGCAAGCCGCTGGGCGCGCTCGTCGCCCTCGTAGTAGCCCTGCCACCAGCGGGGCTCGGCCAGCATCTGCCGCTCCACCACCGCCACGAGGTCGGACCGGTCGGCATCGTCCACCAGCTCGTCCTCGATGTCGGCGAGAGCGAACAGCGCCTCCCGTAGCGCGAAGGTGAGCCCTGGGCCGACCTTGAGGACCGCCCAGTGGTCCTGCACGAGCTCGGTGAGGTGCCCGACGCTCTGGTAGTCGGTCGAGTGCGCCTCGAAGACCAGCTGGTCGTGCTCCTCGACGACGCTGCGCAGCGCTGCCGTGCGGCCGCGCTCGTAGTCGAACACCCGTGCGTGGTCGAACTCGACCCCCGGTTGGACCACGAGCCCGATGACGCGGTCCCATGCTGCCTCGATCCCCATCCGCTGGAACGCCGCCCGGTGACTGGCGATCGTGGCACGGGCGGCATCCGGCGCGGTCGGTGTCAGGGAGTCGATGCTCTCATGCGCGCCGCCCGGGACGGGAACCTCCGTGCCGACGACGTACAGCAGGGAGCTCGACCCGTGCTCGCGGGCGGCGGTGGCCTCCGCGACCTTCGCCAGCCGGGCGGCACGCGCGGCGACCAGGTCGTCGCTCAGGGGCGCGGGGTCACCGGCGCAGGACATGCTGCAGTCGAGATGAATCTTGGTGAAGCCAGCGGTGACGTAGGCCGCGACGAGGGCGTCGGCCTTGTCCATGGCCTCGGCGGGGGCCAGCCGACGCCAGGCGTTGGGGCCGAGGTGGTCGCCGCCGAGGACAACCCGCGCGCGGGGCAGTCCGTGCCGGTCGGCGGTCGCGTGGACCACATCCCGGAAGTCGGCCGGCCGCATCCCCGTGTACCCGCCGAACTGGTCGACCTGGTTGGACGTGGCCTCCACCAGCACGGCGGTGCCGTCCTCGAGCGCCTGCAACACGGCGGCCTCCAGCACCAGCGGGTGCGCCGAACATACCGAGGTGACGCCGACGGGCTCCCCTGCCTTGTGGCGCCGAAGGGTCTGCAACACCGGGTCGTCGGGCACGATGACGCTCGATCAGATCGTGAGGATGGCGCGGAACCGGTAACGGTCGCCGTGGTAGGTGATGTGCCCGCGTTCGACCGTTCGGCCCAGTGCGTCGGTGCAGAGCTCGCGAGCCGACAGCAAAGGCGAGCCCACCTGTACTCCCAACAGCTCGCTCTGCTCGCTGTCGGCGGCCACCGCCTGGACCTCGTAGTCGGCGCGCACCGGCCGGGCGCCGTGCCGTTGCAACACCTCGTACAGCGAGCCGTCCTGGAACTGATCGGGCTGGGGGTCCGGCAGCAGGGCCGCGGGCACGATGCTGTGGTCGACCGCCACGGCCACGCCGTTCAGCCGGCGCAGCCGGCGCAGCGACAGCACGTCAGCACCGGGGGCGATGCCGAGCTCCCCTGCCTCGTCCCAGTCCGCCGGGCGACACAGGCAGTGCAGGACGACCGAGTCGGGAGTCAGGCCGCGGCTGCGAGCCATCTGCGTGAAGGACTGGAGGACTCCGGGGTCCTCGGAGACCGCCTTGTCCACGGGCGACGAGCCGACGTACCACCCCCGGCCGGCTTGGGGATGCACCAGACCGGACTGCTCCAGCTGGGCGAGGGCCTGCCGAAGCGTCACCCGGCTCACCCCGAACCGCTTGGAGAGCTTCGCCTCGCTGGGGAGCCGCTCACCGACCTGCGCCCGCCGCTCGGTGATCTCCGCACCCAACGTCTGCGCGACCCGCTGCCACAGGGCGGGGTCCGGTGCTGCTGTCACGGCGCTCGTCGAAGGCATCGCTGCGACAGTACACAGGGCCCCCCGGAACTGACAAGACCTGTTCGATACAGGTGTGACAGCGGTCTCGACCGGATGCGGTCTCCCCGGGTTCTCGGCGAGTTCTCGGCAATGGCCGCGGCTCACTGACGTCCGGCCTTATCGTGAAAGTGGTCGGAGCATGCCGCCCGGGGGCGGAGAGGCAGCAACGTCGCTGGGGACCCTGCCGGGGTCGAGTCGGTGAACGTCATCGACCGACCTCTGCTCGTGGCGACGGGGTGCCGACTCGCAGGCCGACGTCTTCGCGGCACGGGAGGGACAGCGACATGGACAGCGATACGACGAGCCTGCGCGTGGTGGTGAGTGAGGCGGAGCAGTACGTCTCGACCTCTGACCTCATCGGATGGCTTCGCGCCAACGCGGTGCATGCGCTGCAGCGGCCAGTTCAGGCGCCAGCGGCGGTCTTCGACCTCCTGGCTGACGAGCTGACGTGCTTTGAGTACGAGCCCATCGAGCCGGCGGGTCCCCGCTCCGCCTAACGTCCCCGCCCCAGCGACCGCGCCGCTGCCGCCGCTCCGGACACGGTGGGGAACGGCAGCGTGCTGACCATCAACGCGGCGGCAGCCACCGTCGCGATCGCCACCGGCACGGGGCCAGGTCCCCAGAGCAGGACCAGCATGACCACGATGCCGGCGACCGGGATGGGCAGGCCGACGAAGTGCGCGGACTGCTTCACCAGTGGGAAGCGGGCGAGCCGCCACGCTCCGGCGAGCAGGAAACTCAGGCACGCGGCCCACCCGAGCACCGGCAAGGCGTCCAGGCTCCGGAGGTACAGCGCCGTCGCCGGCACCACACCGAAGGACACCAGGTCGGCCAGTGAGTCCAGGTTTGCGCCGAAGGCAGTGTCGCTCCCGGTGCGCCGGGCCACCGCCCCGTCGACGGAGTCGAGGACGGCAGCAACGGCTACCAGCACCGCGGCGTGTGCCACGGTGGAGCGGGCCGCCGCGACCAGGGCAAGGAAGCCCGCCACCAGACTGGCGCTCGTGATCGCGTTCGCCAGGCACAGGTATGGCCGCCCACGCTTCACGCGCGCGTGCGGTAGCGGGCAAGGGGCGTTGCGCCCGCCCGAACCCGTTGCCCCTGGCGAACCAGCACGTCGGCGCTGCCGACGGGCAGCAGTACGTCGGTGCGCGACCCGAAGTGGATCATGCCGATTCGCTCCCCCGCGACCAGGAGCTGTCCCTGTCTGACCCACGGGCTGATGGTGCGGGCCAGCAACCCGGCCACCTGGACGACGACCACGCGGCCGACGTCGCCGTCGATCGCCAGCCGGTTGCGCGTGTTGTCCCGGGCGTGTGCGAACAGGGCCGGAGCGAAACCGCCCGGCACCGCCTGCATCGTGGTCAGTCTGCCGGCCACCGGGCTGCGGTTGACGTGCACGTTCTGCAGGCCGAGAAACGTGGTGATCCGGATGGCCCGCCGGCCGGGCATCCACTCGTCGTGCGCAGAGCCGTCGATGCCGGTCACGACGCCGTCCGCGGCCGCGTAGACCAGCCGGGAGTCGGGCTCGAGGCGGCGCTCAGGGTCGCGGAAAAAGGCGGCGACCAGCGCGGCGACGCCCAGCGCCGGCCAGCCACTGCGTCGCCCGAGAAGCAGGAGAGCGGCCCCCAGCCCCCCGATCGCGGCCACGTAGCGACGGCCTTCGCGCCAGCTGCGCCGTGTCACCGGCGCGGCCGGGCAGCTGGGCTGGCGCCTGCCGGGTCCATGGTGCACGCGAACAAGAAGGCAGGCGGCACGTTCAGCAGTGAGATCCGTCGCCGTACGGAGGGGAAGATGCGGCCCAGCTCGGACTGGATCAGTGGCGAGTACTGCAGCACCAGCACCTCGCCCCCCGGCGCCAGCGCCGCCCGGATCTGCCCGAGGATGGCTCGCCGGACCTGAGCACCCAGGGAGGTGAAGGGCAGCGCAGACACGACGACGTCGGCTGTGGCGCCGCTCAGGTGCTCCTCGAGCCGCTCTGCGGAGTCGCACGCCACCCGCAGTCGTGGATCTGGCAGACGCTCCGCCAGCTGCCGCGCCATGGCGGGGTCGATCTCCAGCGCCAGCACCTGCCCGTCCGGCCGCAGCCTGGAGAGGATCTCCTGGGTGTAGACACCCGTGCCGGCGCCCAGCTCCACCACGAGGTGAGCGCCGGGCAGGTCGGCGAGGTCCAGCATGTCCCGAACGGCCCGGCGCGAGGTGGGCAGCAGCGCGCCCACCAGCCGGGGATGGCTGGCGAAGGCCCGCAGGAACAGCAGCCGCTCCCTGAGGTGTCTCATGCGAACCCTTCACGTCCGGAGCAGGTCGCTGGCGCTGACCGTAGAGGGCACTATGCCACTCGGCGACCTGAGCTGGGAGGGCGGCGCGGCATACTCGAGTCGGGCGGACTGCCGCTCACGGGCAGCGGCTGGTTGCCGGGCGGCCGACACGAGGGTGATGAAGGACGAGTGTGGACCTGCTCAGCCGTAGCGTGGCCCGCAGCCGCAAGCGGGCGGCCGTGGCGTTGCAGCGCAAGCGCGAGATCACGGCGCGGCTGGAGCCGGTGCCAGCGCCGCAGCATCCGGTTGCCACGGTCGCCGAACGGCGCCGCGAGCAGTGGGAGGAGCTGGCCGACTGGCCGCTGACGATCGCCGCGCTGCTGTTCCTGGGCGCCTACGCGTGGCCGATCCTCGACACGACCCTGTCCCGAGGGTGGGTGCACGCCTGCCAGGCGGTCACCTGGGTCACCTGGGCGATGCTCGGGGTCGACTACATGGTCCGGCTGCTGCTGTCGAGGCGGCGGGGGCTCTTCATGCGACGCAACCTGCTGGACCTGACCGTGGTGGCGCTGCCGTTGCTGCGCCCCCTGCGGCTGCTGCGGCTGGTCACCTTGCTCAGCGTCCTGAACCGGTATGTCGGCGCCACCCTGCGAGGACGGGTGGCCGCGTACGTGCTGATGTCGACCTCCCTGGTCATCTTCGTCTCTGCGCTGGCCGTCCTGGACGCGGAGCGCGGCCGCGAGGGCGCCAACATCAACAGCTTCGGCGACGCCCTGTGGTGGGCGGCAAGCACCGTCACCACCGTCGGCTACGGCGACCGCTTCCCCGTGACGGTCACCGGACGCGTGGTCGCCGTGTTCCTCATGCTGGCCGGTATCGCCCTGCTCGGGGTGGTGACCGCGTCAGTCGCGAGCTACCTGTTGGAGAGGGTGCAGCGGGTCGAGGAGGAGTCACAGAGCGCCACCTGGCGCGACATCGAGCACCTCGCGGAGGAGGTCACGGCCCTGCGCGCGGTGGTGGCCGAGGCGGTCAGGGCCGCGAGGGCGGCGGAACAGGCTGCAGGACGGGCGCCGAAGGCCTGAGCGGACACGGGACGTGTGCGACACGGGGGCCGCTGGCTCCCCCGGTTGGACTCGAACCAACAACCTGCCGGTTAACAGCCGGCTGCTCTGCCAATTGAGCTACAGGGGACTGACGCGCGCGCAACTGTAGCAAAGGCGGGCACGCCGGCCGGGCCTCCAGCGGGTGCCTCCATATGGCGGTGGTCGCCTACCCGGTTCCGTGGCCCACAGTCACGGAGCCAGCCCCACCTGGTCCAGCAGGTCGGCCATGGCACGGGAGATCTGGTCGGCGACCTCCGCGTCGTCGGCTCGCGTCCCCCGAGCGAGCACGGTCTGCGGGATCAGCTCGCGCGTCGCCAGGTCCTGCCGGATGGCGACCCGCGCAGAGCGCCGACCACCGAGCGTGAGGCGGGTCGCCAGCACGACGCTGGCCTGCACGCGCTCGCGCAGCGTCTCCGGGAGCAGCGTGCGCTGGTCGCGGAAGGTCCACTGGCCCGGCCTCGCGCCGTCGACCCACGTGACGGTCAGGGTCGAGGTCTCGTGCTGCCAGACGCCGGAGTCGACGAGGTGCCAGGGGCGGCGCTGGGGCGGCTGACGCTCCGAGGCGGGCTGCGGCACCACCACCAGCGCGAAGGTGGTGGCGACGACATACGCACCGGTGTCGTCGTCGACCGCAGCGGCCAGGACCCGCTCTCCACTTCGCAGCCCCAGCGATGCGGACACCGCGGCGGGCAGACCCGGTCGACGTGAACCGACCCGCATCAGCCGAGCCTGGCTCGAAGTGCCACCTGGGCGCGTTGCAGCGACTGCAGCTGGATGCTCAGCTCCCGCGCTGCATCGGGGTCGGGCCGGTCGTCCGTGCCCATCCGGCGCATCGCACTCAGGGCGTTGTCGATCCGGCGGGTCAGCGCGACCTCCTGCACGCGAACCAGCAGCGCGGTGACGTAACGAGGCTCCGGCAGTCCAGTGGCAGGGTCGAACTGCACCGGCAGGGGGGCCACCGTGAGCTCGCTGACCAGGGACCGCACCCCCGACGCCGCGGCGTCCATCACCTGGTCGACCCACGCTGCGCTCGATGAGCGGGCACCGGCGCCGGGACCTCCCGCAGCCCGGATCGCCTCGTGCACCGCCCGGTGCGCCGGCGCGGCGAAGTCCGACGGCTCGATGGCCTGGAAGTCGGCGGGGTCGACGCACCGGGGGAACTGCAGCACCGTCTGCAGCAGTTCCCGTTCGGCGACCACGACCGGGTCGCGCAGGTCCGGTCGGGGCAGGACGAACGCCTCCTCAACGCCTTCACCTGCGGCCGGCTGGTCGGCGGCCCCCCGCGGCTCCGCCCCCGGCTTCGTCGTACGCGACGCCGTCCGTGAGGTGCGGGCGACTTCGGCGGCCACCTGCTCCACCTCGACGCCGAGCCAGCCGGCGACGGTGCGGGTGTACTCGACCACCGACGCGCTGTCGCGGATGCGGGCGATGATCGGCGCCGCGGCGCGCAGGCCCTGGACCCGGCCCTCGGCGGTGTCCAGGTCGAACCGGGCGATCACCGTGCGGACGGCGAACTCGAACATCGGCACGGCGTCCTCGACCAGCTCACGGACGGCATCGTCCCCGGCGGCCTGGCGCAGCTCGCAGGGGTCCCTGCCGGAGCGCTCGACGGCGACGAAGGACTGGGAGACCCAGCGCTGGTCGTCCGCGAACGCGCGCATCGCCGCCTTCTGCCCGGCTGCGTCGCCGTCGAAGGTGAAGACCACCCTGGCCGGGGCGGTGTCCTGCTCGTCGCGCATGATCCGGCGCAGCGACTTGATGTGCTCGACCCCGAAGGCGGTGCCGCAGGTCGCGACGGCGGTCTCGACGCCCGCCAGGTGGCAGGCCATCACGTCGGTGTAGCCCTCGACGACAACCGCCCTGCGGTCGCGCGCGATGGCCTTCTTCGCCGCGTCGAGTCCGTAGAGCACGCTCGACTTCTTGTAGATCGCCGTCTCGGAGGTGTTGAGGTACTTGGCCTCGACCCGGTCGTCGTCGAAGACCCGCCGCGCCCCGAAGCCGACGACGTCGCCGGTGATGTCGCGGATCGGCCACATCAGCCGTCCCCGGAACCGGTCGTACAGCCCCCGTGAGCCACGCGCGGCCAGCCCCGCCGCGATCAGCTCCTCCTCGCCGAAGCCCTTGCCGCGCAGGTGCCGGGTCAGCTGCTCGCCCTGGCGCGGGGAGAACCCGACCGCGAAGCGCTCCGCCGCGCCGCGGTCGAAGCCGCGCTCGCGCAGGAAGTCGCGCCCGGCGCGTGCCTCCGCGAGCTCGACCAGGGCGGCACCGTAGAACTCGGCCGCCACCCGGTGCGCCTCCACGAGGCGGGAGCGCCGCCCGAGGCCCTCGTCGCGTGGCCGGCCACCCTCCTCGTAGTGCAGCTCCATGCCGAGCTTGCCGGCGAGCCGCTCGACCGACTCGCTGAAGGAGAGGTGCTCGACCTTCTGGACGAACGAGATCACGTCGCCGCCCTCGCCGCAGCCGAAGCAGTGCCAGGTGCCGAAGCCGGGACGGACGTTGAAGGACGGGCTCTTCTCGTCGTGGAACGGACACAGGCCCTTCAGCGCCCCGACACCGGCCCCCCGCAGCGTCACGTGCTCGCTGACGACGTCCTCGACCCGGGAGCGCTCCTTGACCAGGGCGACGTCCTCGGCCTTGATCCGGCCCGCCACAACGCCTCCCGCCCACTGACCCGCCACGAGGGGGCACCCGCTCCCACCGGTAGCGCGAGTCTAGGCGCCGGGCGCCGCCGGACGGCTCACGTCCACATCCGGTGCAGCTGCCAGGCACGAGCGTCGGTGTATGCCGCCACCTGGTCCACCAGCGCCCGCAGCCGGCCGGCGTCGTCGCCTGCCGCCGCGTAGTCGGCCCGGTAGGTCGGCTCCAGCCGCTCCTCCGGTCGCTGCCCCACCGCGCGCACCAGGGCGTGCACCGCGTCCCGCTGCTCGCAGAGCATCGTCCGCCGGTCGTCGACCAGCATGACGAAGTGGGCTGCCACGCCCTTGAGGAAGGCGCACTCCGCCCGCACGCCCTCCGGCACGACGAGCTCTGCGGCGTACCGGCTGAGACGCCCGGGCCCGTACATCCGGCGGGTGGCCTGCTCGACCGCGCTGACGAACCGGCCGATCAGCTTGCTGGTCAGGTCCTTCAGCGCCGCCAGGTCGCGCCGGGACCCGTCATGCCGCGCGGGCACCCAGCCGGTGGCGAGCAGCCGCTCGTGCGCAGCCAGCAGCCCGGCCACGGACAGGTCCGGAGCATAGAGGCGCTGCGCGAGCTCGGCCACGTCCGTCATCGCACCAGACCGCAGCGCCCGCAGGTCCACCCGGCCCGACGTCACGGCGTCCTCCACGTCGTGCACCGAGTAGCCGACGTCGTCCGACCAGTCCATGACCTGCGCCTCCAGGCAGCGGCGCCCGTCCGGCGCGGCGGCGCGCATCCAGGCGAAGACGTCCAGGTCGTCGCCGTAGACGCCGAACTTGCGGGTCGGGTAGGGGCCGGCGTCCCTGGACCACGGGTACTTGGTTGCCGCGTCCAGGCTGGCCCGGGTCAGGTTCAGCCCGGCGGGCCGGCCGTCGGGGTGGGTGCGCTTCGCCTCCAGCCGGGTGAGCAGCCGCAGGGTCTGGGCGTTGCCCTCGAACCCGCCGATCTCGGCGCACACCTCGTCCAGCGCCACCTCCCCGTTGTGCCCGAACGGCGGGTGCCCCAGGTCGTGCGCCAGGCACGCGGTGTCGACCACGTCGGCGTTGCAGCCGAGAGCGGAACCGAACTCGCGCCCGATCTGCGCCACCTCCAGGGAGTGGGTCAGCCGGTTCCTGATCGAGTCGTCGCTGCCTGGCTGCACCACCTGCGTCTTGGCCGCCAGCCGCCGCAGCGCTGAGGAGTGCAGCACCCGCGCCCGGTCACGGGCGAAGTCGTCCCGGTCGGCCATCTTGTGCGCCGGGTCCTCACGGACCCACCGCTCGCGGTCGGACGCGGCATACGTGCTCACGACTGTGCACTGTATGCCGCATCCCGCGCGCCCCCCGCTCCCCTCGTCCACGCCGGGACGCCCTACGTTAGGGGCCATGGACTATCGCAACCTTGGCAGCAGCGGACTGAAGATCTCCGAGATCTCCTACGGCAACTGGCTCACCCACGGATCGCAGGTGGAGGCCGACCAGGCGACCGCGTGCGTGCGCCAGGCACTCCAGGAGGGGATCACCACCTTCGACACGGCGGACGCGTACGCCGCGACCCGGGCCGAGCAGGTGCTCGGCGACGCGCTGAAGGGGGAGCGCCGCGAGGGTCTGGAGATCTTCACCAAGGTCTACTTCCCCAACGGCTCGGGCGGGCGCAACGACCACGGGCTGTCCCGCAAGCACATCCACGACTCGATCCACGGCTCGCTGCGCCGGCTGCAGACCGACTACGTCGACCTCTACCAGGCGCACCGCTTCGACTTCCAGACGCCGCTGGAGGAGACGATGGAGGCGTTCGCCGACCTGGTCCACCAGGGCAAGGTGCTCTACATCGGGGTCTCGGAGTGGACCGCAGCCCAGCTCCGCGAGGGCCACCGGCTGGCTCGCGAGCTGCACATCCCGTTCGTCTCCAACCAGCCGCAGTACAACATGCTGTGGCGGGTGATCGAGGCCGAGGTGGTCCCGGCGTCGCAGGAGCTGGGCATCGGCCAGATCGTCTGGTCCCCGATCGCCCAGGGTGTGCTGACCGGCAAGTACCAGCCGGGGCAGGCCCCGCCGGCCGGGTCGCGTGCCACCGACACCAAGGGCGGCGCCGACATGGTGGCGTCCTGGCTGTCCGACGACGTGCTGACCAAGGTCCAGCAGCTGCGGCCGCTGGCCGAGGAGGCGGGGCTGTCGATGGCCCAGCTGGCGGTCGCGTGGGTGCTGCAGAACGACAACGTGTCGTCGGCGATCATCGGCGCCTCCCGTCCGGAGCAGGTGACCGACAACGTCAAGGCCTCCGGCGTGACGTTGGAGCCGGCCCTGCTCAAGCGGGTCGACGAGGTCCTCGGCGACGCCATCGAGCGCGACCCGGCCAAGACGACCTCCCCGGACCGGAGCACCTTCTGAGCAGACACCCCGACGACAGGGAGCGAGCCTGCGTCACTGGCCGCCTCCGTAGCGCTGCGACCGGATCAGCTGACCGCCGGCGCAGTCCTGCACCAGCTGCGCGATTCGCCGGTCCCTGGTCGCCTGCCGCTTGGCCGACAGCACCCAGCTGACCGCGGCCCGGCGGTACGACGGGCGCTGGGCCTCGAAGAAGGCGAGTGCGGCGGGGACGGCTCCCAGCCGGGCGGCGTACTCCGCGGGCAGCTCCAGCGGGTCGTTCTCGTACGCGTAGGTCGCCTGCCGGTCGGGCCTCCGCCGCTCGTAGGCGGCGAGCCCGGCCGGCGTCATCCGGCCCTCCGCGACCAGCTCGGGGACGCGCTGCAGGTTGACCCGGCTCCACGTGCTCGCCGCTTTGCGGGGTGTCAGCCGCTGCTTGTAGGTGTCGTCGTCGATCCGTCGCACCTGGCCGTCGATCCAGCCGTAGCACAGTGCCTCGTCGACGAGCTGACTCCAGGTCATCCCCCGCATGCCGGTGTGCTTCTTGTAGAAGCCGACCCATACCTCGGTCTCCGTGTCGTAGTGCTCGGCGAGCCAGGCCCGCCACTGCCCGGGGTCGGTGAAGAACAGGGCCGCGGAGTCGCCGATCGGGGACATGACGGCATTGTGGCGTCAGCCTCCTGAGATGGACAGCTCGGCGAGCGCCACGCTCGCCGCTCCGTCGGCGTCCAGGTCACGCGATCGCAGCCACCCGTCGGGAAGCGCCACCGGGCGCGGCGACCCGGCGCGCCCTCGCGGTCCCTCTGACGGCTCCCCGGGCCAGGGCTGGCCGTGGTCGAGCGTCCCGAGCAACGCCTCGAGCGCACCGACCGACTCCACCAGGGCCAGCCGGTGCCGCACGTCGTGGCCGACGGCGAACCCCTTGAGATACCAGGCGATGTGCTTGCGGATGTCCCTGCAGCCCTTGAGCTCGTCGCCGTGGAAGTCCACCAGGTATGCCGCGTGCCGGCGCATCGTGTCGGCGACCTGCCCCAGCATGGGACGCACCCGCTCGGGCCGGCCGGCGAACGCGGCCGCCAGGTCGGTGAACAGCCACGGCCGGCCAAGGCACCCGCGCCCGACGACGACGCCGTCGCAGCCGGTCTCGGCGACCATCCGCAGCGCGTCCTCGGCGGACCAGATGTCGCCGTTGCCGAGCACCGGGACGGAGGTGACGACGTTCTTCAAGGCGGCGATCGAGGACCACTGCGCCTGGCCCGAGTACGACTGTGCCGCGGTCCGCGCATGCAGCGCCACGGCTGCTGCTCCCTCGCCCTCGGCGATGCGACCCGCCTCGAGGTAGGTGAGGTGGTCCTCGTCGATGCCCCGGCGCATCTTCACGGTGACGGGCACGTCATACGGCCGAGCCTCCCGGACGGCGCCGGCGACGATCGAGCGGAACAGCTCGGTCTTCCACGGCAGCGCCGACCCGCCGCCCTTGCGGGTCACCTTGGGCACCGGGCAGCCGAAGTTGAGGTCGATGTGGTCGGCCCGGTCCTCAGTGACGAGCATGCGCACCGCAGCCGACACGGTGACCGGGTCGACGCCGTAGAGCTGCACCGACCGCGGGGACTCCGCGGGGTCGTGCTCGATCAGCCGCATGGACTCCGGGGTCCGCTCGATCAGCGCCCGCGAGGTGATCATCTCGCTGACGTAGAGCGACGTCGCACCGGTCGAGCCGCTACCGGCGCCTGCTGCGTACTCGCGGCAGAGCCGACGGAAGGCGCGGTTGGTGATGCCCGCCATCGGCGCCAGCACCACAGGTGACCCGATGGTGTGACGCCCGATCTGGAGCGGCGGAAGCAGAGCGGTCACGGTGCGGCCATTCTTCCACCGCCCACGCGTACCCGAGCCATGGGCGTGGTCCGACGGGAACCGGCCGCCGGTCGAGGTCGGCTCCGCGCTCAGCAGCCGATCAGGCGCGTGGCGAGGTAGGACTCGACCTGGTCCAGGCTGACCCGCTCCTGGCTCATCGAGTCGCGCTCCCGCACGGTGACGGCGTGGTCGTCCAGGGTGTCGAAGTCGACCGTGACACAGAACGGGGTGCCGATCTCGTCCTGGCGGCGGTAGCGGCGGCCGATCGCTCCGGCGTCGTCGAAGTCGATCGTCCAGTGCTGGCGCAGCCGAGCGGCCAGGTCGCGGGCCTTCGGGGTCAGGTCGGCGTTGCGCGACAGCGGCAGGACCGCCGCCTTGACCGGGGCCAGCCGCTTGTCGAGGCGCAGGACCACCCGCTTGTCCACTCCCCCCTTGGTGTTGGGCGCCTCGTCCTCGGAGTAGGCGTCCACCAGGAAGGTCATCAGTGAGCGGGACAGGCCCGCGGCGGGCTCGATGACGTACGGCGTCCAGCGCTCGCCGGAGGCGTGGTCGAAGTAGCTGAGGTCGACCCCGGAGTGAGTGCTGTGGGTGCTCAGGTCGAAGTCGGTGCGGTTGGCGATGCCCTCCAGCTCGCCCCACTCGGAGCCGGCGAACCGGAAGCGGTACTCGATGTCCACCGTGCGGGTGGAGTAGTGGCTCAGCTTCTCGGTCGGGTGCTCGAAGTGGCGCAGGTTGTCCTTGGCGATGCCGAGGTCGACGTACCACTGCGTGCGCTGGTCGATCCAGTACTGGTGCCAGTCCTGGTCGCTGCCGGGCTGGACGAAGAACTCCATCTCCATCTGCTCGAACTCCCGGGTGCGGAAGATGAAGTTGCCCGGGGTGATCTCGTTGCGGAACGACTTGCCGATCTGGGCGATCCCGAACGGCGGCTTCTTGCGCGCCGAGCCCATCACGTTGGCGAAGTTGAGGAAGATGCCCTGGGCGGTCTCGGGCCGCAGGTAGTGCAGGCCGGACTGGTCCTCCACCACACCGAGGTAGGTCTTGAGCAGCCCGGAGAACTGCCTCGGCTCGGTCCACGCGCCCCGGGTGCCGCAGTTGGGGCAGGTGACCTCGGCCAGGCCGCCGGCCGGTGGCCGACCCTTGCGCTCCGCGAACTCCTCCTCCAGATGGTCGGCCCGGAAGCGCTTGTGGCAGCTCTGGCACTCGGTCAGCGGGTCGCTGAACGTGGCGATGTGGCCTGAGGCCTCCCAGGTCCGGGTGGGCAGGATCACCGCGGAGTCCAGCCCCACCACGTCCTCCCGCGACTGCACCATCGCCTTCCACCACTGGCGCTTGATGTTGTCCTTCAGCTCGACACCGAGCGGGCCGTAGTCCCACGCAGACTTCGTGCCGCCGTAGATCTCCCCCGACGGGAACACGAACCCCCGGCGCTTGGCGAGGCTGACGACGGAGTCGACGGTGTCGTTCTTGGAGGTGGGTGCTGCCATGGGTCAAGGCTAACGGTGCACAGGCCGTACCCTCATGGCGTGCCGAACGCCCTGCGCCAGTCCGTCGAACGAGCCAGTATGCCCGTGCTGGTGCGGCTCAGCGCGATGCCCCGGCCGGTGCCCTTCCTGGTGATGCTCGTCCTGCTCGTCGGCGGGTCCGTGCTCCGCGGCTGGATCGGCTTCGCCCTCACGGCGCTCGCGGTCCTGCTGGTCGGCTGGCTGCTCTACCTGGGCTGGCCGCGGCTGACCTTCTCCGAGCGGCTGGCACGCGTCGCGGTCCTGTTCCTGGTGGCTGCTGTCTCGCTGACGCTGCTCTTCCCGCACAGGTAGCCGCGGGTCGCGGCAGCCTCAGCCGCCGGCCCGGTCCACCGCCTTGTCCACCGCCTTGTTCACCGCCTTGTCCACCGCCTTGCCGTAGCGCCGGTCCCGTGCGGCGTACATCTCCACCGCCCTCCACAGGTGCCTGCGGTCGAAGTCCGGCCACAGCGTGTCGAGGAAGACCAGCTCGGCGTAGGCCGACTGCCAGAGCAGGAAGTTGCTCGTGCGCTGCTCACCCGAGGACCGGACGAACAGGTCGACGTCAGGCATGGTCGGGTCGTCGAGGTAGCGGGCGATGGTCCGCTCGTCGATCCGCTCCGGGTCGACCAGCCCCTGCTTGGCCAACATCGCGATCCGCCGGGTCGCGTCGACGATCTCGGCCCGCCCGCCGTAGTTGACGCACATCGTCAGGGTCAGGGTGCTGTTGTGCCGGGTCAGCTCCTGCGCGGCCTCGAGCTCGGAGATGACGCTGCGCCAGAGCCGGGGCCGGCGTCCCGACCACCGCATCCGCACGCCCCAGGAGTTCATCAGGTCGCGGCGCCGCCGGATGACGTCCCGGTTGAAGCCCATCAGGAAGCGCACCTCGTCGGGCGAGCGCTTCCAGTTCTCGGTCGAGAAGGCGTAGGCGGAGATGTGGGTGACCCCGATCTCGATGCCGCCCGCGATGACGTCGATCAGCGCGGCCTCACCCGCCTCGTGGCCTCGGGTGCGTGGCAGCCCCCGGGCGTTGGCCCAGCGCCCGTTGCCGTCCATGACGATCGCCACGTGGCGCGGCACCTGCCGGCGGGTCAGCCGCGGTGGACGGGCACCGCTGGGATGCGGGTCGGGCAGCACCGGTGGGTGTGGGCTCACGAGCGCTCCACGAGCCGCAGCGAGCGCACCCCCCGCTCCAGGTGCCACTGCAGGAAGGCCGACACCAGGCCGCTGCCCTCGCGCCGGTGCTGGGCCACGCTGGCGTCGGCCACCTCCCAGTCGCCGGCCAGCAGCGAGGCCAGCAGCAGCATCGTCGCGGCCGCCGGTGCCGCCGAGCCGGGCGGCCGGCAGGAGGGGCACACGCTGCCGCCGCTGCCGAGGTGGAACGCGGCGTGCGGCCCGGGCGCCCCGCAGCGGGCGCAGTCGTGGAAGCTCGGTGCCCAGCCAGCGACCGCGACCGAGCGCAGCAGGTAGGCGTCCAGGACCAGCCCCGCCTCGTGCTCCCCGCCCGCCAGGGAGCGCAGGCCGCCGGCGAGCAGGTGGAACTGCTGCACCGCCGGCTCGCCCTCCTCGGTGAGCCGCTCGGCGGTCTCCAGCATGGCCGTCGCGGCGGTGTAGGAGAGGTAGTCGCGGACGATCACCTCGCCATACGCAGCGAGCATCTCGACCTGGGTGACGGTGTCCAGCGAGCGTCCCTCGTACAGCTGGGCGTCGACCACCATGAACGGCTCGAGCCGGGCACCGAACCGGGAGCGGGTGCGGCGCACCCCCTTGGCGACGGCACGGACCTGGCCCCGCTGGCGGGTCAGCAGGGTGACGATACGGTCGGCCTCGCCCAGCTTCTGCGTGCGCAGCACGATGGCGGCGTCACGGTAGAGGGGCACGTCGCCATTGTCCTACGCCTGGACCACAATGGGGCCGTCCCAGGACCGGGTGAGTGGAGGCGGCGTGGCGGGCAGGAGCATGACCGAGCGGCTGGACGGGTTCCAGCAGAAGCACACGTGGGCCGGCTTCCCCCTGGGGCTGGTCTACAAGTTCGTCGACGACCAGGGCGGCTACCTCGCCGCCCTGATCACCTACTACGGCTTCCTGTCGCTGTTCCCGCTGCTGCTGCTGCTCACCTCGGTGCTCGGCATCGTGCTGCGCAACGACGCCCACCTGCAGCACCAGATCCTCAGCTCGGCCCTGGCCCAGTTCCCCGTCATCGGCACCCAGCTCGGCGACCCCCGAGGGCTCGGCGGTGGGGTGAAGGCGATCGTGATCGGCTCGCTCGCGGCCCTCTACGGCGGTCTCGGTGTCGCCCAGGCGACGCAGAACGCGATGAACCATCTGTGGGCGGTGCCCCGCAACCGCAGGCCGAACCCGATCATCGCGCGGCTGCGCAGCCTGCTGCTGCTCTGCACCGGGGGGCTGGCGATCATCGGGGCCACGGTCCTCTCGGCGATGGGCAGCAGCGCCAACGCGTTCGGCGCCGACCTCGGGGGGGTCGTCGCGGTACTGCTGACCCTGGCGTCGGTGCTGGTCAACGTGGGCGTGTTCCTGCTCGCCTTCCGTATCTCGACGGCGCACCCGCTGACGCTGCGCGAAGCCGCACCAGGTGCCATCACCGCGGCCGTCCTGTGGCAGCTGTTGCAGTCCTTCGGTGCGGTGTACGTGCGCCACGTCGTCAAGAACGCCAGCGCGTTCAACGGCGTCTTTACCGTCGTGCTCGGGCTGATGGCGTTCATCTACCTCGCGGCCAACGCCCTGGTGCTCAGTGTCGAGATCAACGTCGTGCTGGCCAAGAGGCTCTATCCGCGAGCGCTGATGACACCGTTCACCGACAACGTGGACCTGACCCGGGGCGACCAGAGGGCCTATGCCGACTCGGCCAAGGCGGAGCAGAACAAGGGCTTCGAGACCGTCGACGTCGCGTTCGAGAACGACGGCAAGAACGCGAGCGCCACCAAGGCTGAGGCCGCTCTCGCCGGCGGACACGGGGACTCCCCGGACACCGCCGCCCGCCCGCGGGACTAGAACACACGTTCGGTCCGGCGTACGATCCCGGTATGACGGTCACGTTCCAGGCCTCCCTGCTCGGGTTCGGCGATGCGCCGGGTCTCGCGGGACCCGAGGGGGCTGGCGAGAACGGCGACCTCGGCGAGCCCGGTGACCCGGTCGTGGCGGTCGAGCGCACCCTGCTCACGCACGGTGCCTGGATCGACGTCCAACGCGGCTGGCTACCCGGGGCGGACGCGCTGTTCGAGCGCCTGATGGGCGCGGTGCCGTGGCGCGCGGAGCGCCGGCAGATGTACGACCGGGTCGTGGACGTGCCTCGCTTGGTCTGCTTCTACGCCGAGCAGAGCCCGCTGCCGGACGCCTACCTCGCGCGGGCGAAGCGCGCGCTGGACGCGCGGTACACCGCCGAGCTGGGTGAGCCGTTCCGCACCGCGGGGCTCTGCTGCTACCGCGACGGGCGCGACAGCGTCGCCTGGCACGGCGACACGATCGGCCGCAGCCGCACGCAGGACACCATGGTCGCGATCGTGTCCCTCGGCTCGCCCCGGACGCTGATGCTTCGCCCGCGTGACGGTGGCGCGCCGGCGCTGCGTCACGCCCTCGGCCACGGCGACCTGTTCGTGATGGGAGGCTCCTGCCAGCGGACCTGGGAGCACGCCATACCCAAGACGGCACGACCGGTCGGCCCGCGGATCAGCGTGCAGTTCAGGCCCCGCGGCGTGCGCTGAGCGCCGATCCGGCCCCGCTGCGCCAGGATGAGGACACGCGAACAGGACGGCGACGACGATGACGCAGCAGGAACCGGGTCCGCCCGACCGAGGCCGAGGACCGGCGCGAATGCCGGTGTCCCCGCTGCTGGTGGACCTGGCCGGTTGGGGTTGGCGGCTGGTGCTGCTGGTGACCATCGCCTGGCTGGCCCTGCGGGTAGCGCAGACGCTGCACCTTGTCTTCCTGCCGCTGGCTGCGGCTCTGCTACTGAAGGCCCTGCTCTCCCCGGTGACCGACGGCCTGCAGCGCAGGGGGCTGCCTCGGGTGGTGGCCACCGCTCTCACCGTGGTGGGGTCGCTGGCGGTCCTGGTGGGCGTCCTGACGTGGGTCGTCCGCCGGGGCGTGCACGAGTTCCCTGCTCTGATCAGAGAGCTCAGCAACGCGGTAGGCCAGCTCCCGGTGCGGACGACCACCGTGAAGCAGTGGCAGCGCGACCTGATGGGCGAGCTGCAGTCACACCGCGGCGCGCTCACCGAGGGAGTCTTGAGCGGGGTGCTGACCGGCGCGCAGATCCTCACCGGCATGCTGCTGACCGTCCTGCTGACGGTGATCCTGCTCGTCGACGGCGACGGCATGTGGCAGTGGCTCGTCCGGCGGTTCCCGGAGCCGGCGCGACCCCGGCTCCAGGAAGCCGCCCGGCACGCCTACAGCCGGATGTCCGGGTGGATCCGGGGCACCTTCCTGATCGCCGTGTTCCACGGGGTCGTCGTCGCGATCACGCTGTACCTGCTCGGCGTACCGCTGATCGCACCGCTGGCCATCCTGGTGTTCTTCGGCAGCTTCATCCCGATCGTCGGCTCGGTCATCTTCGGGGCCATCGCGCTGCTGGTCGCCTTCGCCTCTCACGGTCTGACCGCGACGGTCGTGCTCGCGGTCGTGCTGCTCATCGACAACCAGGTCGAGGCGCACGTGCTCCAGCCGTTCCTGGTGGGCCGCTACGTCGAGATCCACCCGTTCGCCGTGGCGCTGGCGATCACCGCGGGCGCCGAGCTGGCCGGCCTCGGCGGCGCCCTGCTCGCGGTCCCGATCACCGCGGCGGTCTACGCCGCGCTCACCCACCTCGACCCGCCCTCGACACGGCAGCGGGCCCTCGCCCTGCCCCGCCCAATCGCCCGCTCGCGGCCCGGGCGGCTGCGCCCGCCGGTCAAGCCACCGGAGACCGCGAACGACTTCGACAAGGGCGTCATCGGCTGACGTCCGCTGGGCCGATCGCCCGGTTCACCGCCGACACCACTGCCTTCAGCGAAGCGGTCACGATGTTGGGATCCAGACCGACGCCCCAGAGCACGCGCTCGCCTACGGCGCACTCCACGTAGGCCGCTGCCCGCGCGTCACCTCCGGCCGAGAGGGCGTGCTCGTGGTAGTCGAGCACGCGCACGTCCACTCCGTGGGACTCAAGCGCCGAGACGAACGCGGCGATCGGGCCGTTGCCGGTGCCCCCGATGGTGAGCTCCGAACCGCCGTCCCGCAGAGTCACCGACAGCGTGTCCGAGCCATCCACTGTGCTGTCCGAGCGCATGCTCACCAGCGAGAAGCGGCCCCAGCCGGTGCCGGCGCTCGGGAGGTACTCGTCCTGGAACGAGCGCCACAGCGCGTCCGGCGACACCTCCCCGCCGTTCGCCTCCGCCTGCTGCTGGACCACGCCGCTGAACTCGATCTGCAGCCGGCGGGGCAGCGCCAGCTGGTGCTCGCTCTTGAGCAGGTAGGCGACGCCGCCCTTGCCGGACTGGCTGTTGACCCGGACGACGGCCTCGTAGGAGCGCCCGACGTCGTGCGGGTCGATCGGCAGGTACGGAACGGCCCAGCGCTGCCGGTCGACCGGCTCCCCTGCGGCGGCCGAGTCGATCTCCATCCACTCGAAGCCCTTCTTGATCGCGTCCTGGTGCGAGCCGGAGAAGGCGGTGTAGACCAGGTCGCCGCCGTAGGGGTGGCGCTCGTGCACCGGCAGCTGGTTGCAGTGCTCGACGGTGCGGCGGATGTCGTCGATCGAGGAGAAGTCGATCTGCGGGTCGATGCCCTGGCTGAACAGGTTCAGCCCGAGGGTCACCAGGTCGACGTTGCCGGTCCGCTCACCGTTGCCGAACAGGCAGCCCTCGATCCGGTCCGCGCCGGCGAGGTAGCCGAGCTCGGCGGCCGCCACCGCCGTGCCGCGGTCGTTGTGCGGGTGCAGTGAGAGCACCACCGACTCGCGCCGGTCCAGGTGTCGCGACATCCACTCGATGGAGTCGGCGTAGACGTTCGGGGTCGCCATCTCCACGGTCGCGGGAAGGTTGACGATGACCGGGTGGTCCGGGGTGGCGTCGAGGGTCTGCACCACCTCGTTGCAGATCCGCGCGGCGAACTCGAGCTCGGTGCCGGTGTAGGACTCGGGCGAGTACTCGTAGTACACCGCCGTGTCCCCGACGGTCTCCTCCAGCTTGCGGCACAGGCGCGCGCCCTGCAGGGCGATGTCCACGATGCCGTCCTGGTCCAGCCCGAAGACCACCCGCCGCTGCAGGACCGAGGTGGAGTTGTAGATGTGGACGATCGCCTGCTTGGCACCGCGAATGGCGTCGTAGGTGCGCTCGATCAGGTGGTCGCGGCACTGGCTGAGCACCTGGATGGTGACGTCGCCCGGGATCTGGTCCTGCTCGATCAGCTGCCGGACGAAGTCGAAGTCGGTCTGGCTCGCCGACGGGAACCCGACCTCGATCTCCTTGTAGCCCATGGCGACGAGCAGGTCGAACATCCGCTTCTTGCGGTCCGGGGTCATCGGGTCGATCAGGGCCTGGTTGCCGTCGCGGAGGTCGACCGCGCACCAGCGGGGGGCCTTCGTCGCTCGCCTGGTCGGCCAGGTGCGGTCAGGCAGCTCGACCCGGATCTGCTCGTGGAACGGCAGGTACCTGCCGACCGGCATACCGGATGGGGTCTGGGGATGGATCATGCGCTCGCCTCTACGTCCTCGTCGTCTGGTGCCTGCGTGTCTGGACGACGGCCGGGCAACGCAGACTCCGCGGCGAGGGCGGCCGTCTGCTAGAGGGCCCCGCCGCGGCAGCGAAGGAGAAGCCGCGCTTCTCGGGGTGCACGCACCAGAGCAATGTATGCCGTGCCGCTGGCGAGCGTCCAACCCGGCGACCTTGGTCCTGCACCGACGGGGCAGCTCAGCGAGGCCGGGACCGCACCAGCGCCGCGGTGATCAGCAGGCCCCACAGCAGAAACCACGGATCCCAGAGGAAGGTGTGCCACGCCAGCGCGTGCAGGTCGGCGTCGCTGGATGCGGAGATCACCTCCGCCTGGACCAACAGCCCGACGAAGGTGAGCACGAACCCGTAGCCGGTGAGCACCACGGCCTGGACCCAGCTGAACCACCGCGCGAGCCCGACGACCTCCCGGTTGCCGAAGAAGCCGACCGCCATCAGCGGCAGCACCGACCCCGCGACCTTGAGCAGGCAGGCACCCCACACCCCGGCGAACACGGCCGGCGAGCCGGCGCGTCCCTCGGTCGCCAGGGCGCCGCCGACCGTGTCGAGCATGCCGGTGCCGCCGAGCCCCCAGTAGGCGCTCACGGCCGCGTACGCCATACCGGTGACGAAGGCCAGCGACGCGGGCAGGCGACCGTGCGGGGAGGGTCCGGGCAGGTAGGGGTACGTCATCGAGGGGATCCGCCGCTGGTTAGAAGCCGAGCCGCTGCAGCTGCTTGGGATCGCGCTGCCAGTCCTTGGCGACCTTGACGTGCAGGTCGAGGTAGACCTTCTGGCCCAGCATCGCCTCGATGCTGCGCCGGGCGGTCGTGCCCACGTCGCGCAGCCGTGCGCCGCCCCGGCCGATGAGGATCGCCTTCTGGCTGGAGCGTTCGACGAACACGTTGACCCGCACGTCCAGCAGCGGGTCGCCGTCGGGGCGCCCCTGCCGCGGGACCATCTCGTCGACCAGCACCGTGAGGCTGTGCGGCAGCTCGTCCCGGACGCCCTCCAGGGCCGCCTCCCGGACGAGCTCGGCGACCATGACGGCCTCGGGCTCGTCGCTGAGGACACCGTCGGGATACAGCGGCGGAGAGGGCGGAAGGTAGGAGCAGAGCACCTGCAGCACCTCTTCGACCTGGTCGCCGCGCGCCGCGGAGCACGGCACGATGGCGGACCAGTCGCCCAGCCGGTCGACGGCCACGAGGTGCTCCATCAGGCGTTGCCGGTCGACGAGGTCGGTCTTGGTCACCAGCGCCACCGTGGGGCGCTTCCTGGCCTGGTGCAGCTCCGCAAGCTCGTGGGCGATGAACCGGTCGCCCGGACCGATCCGCTGGTCGGCAGGCAGGCACAGGCCGACGACGTCGACCTCGAGCAGGGTTGCCCGGACCAGGTCGTTGAGCCGCTGGCCGAGCAGGGTCCGTGGGCGGTGCAGCCCGGGAGTGTCCACCAGGATCAGCTGAGCCTCGGCGGTGCGGGCGATGCCCCGGATGGTGTGCCGGGTCGTCTGCGGCTTGCTCGAGGTGATCGCGACCTTGCTCCCGACCAGGGCGTTGGTCAGCGTTGACTTGCCGGCGTTCGGGCGCCCGACCAGGGCCGCGAAGCCGGCGCGGAACCCACCGCTGGTGTCGTGCTTCGTGTCGTGCGACGGGCGCCCGGTCACCGCTGGCCCTCTGCCGGCGCCCTGCCGGACGCGCCTACCGGCACAGTCGGTCCCGGCTCACGCTGCCCTGGTCGGCCGTGCTGTCCACCGTCCGCGCCGACGTCCCCGCTCACCGCCGCCCCGACGTCCGCGGCCCCGAGCCTTCGGACGACAACGGTCGCCAGCCGGTGGCGCCGGCCCGCCATACGCTCCGCCGTCAGGGACAGGCCGGCGACCTCGGCATGGGAGCCGGGGATCGGCACCTGGCCCAGGGTCTTGCTCATCAGACCGCCGACCGTGTCCACCTCGTCGTCGTCCAGGCTCACGCCGAACAGGTCGGCGAGGTCGTCGACGTGCATGGTGGCCGGTACGCGGACCCCACCGTCCTGCAGGTGCTCGGCTCCCGGAGCCTCTCTGTCGTACTCGTCGGCGATCTCCCCCACGATCTCCTCGAGGATGTCCTCGATGGTGACCAGGCCCGCGGTGCCCCCGTACTCGTCGACGACGACCGCGAAGTGGCTCTGGTCTCGCTGCATCTCGCGCAGCAGGTCGTCGACGGGCTTGCTCTCGGGGACGAAGTGCGGCGCGCGCATCTGGGTCTGCACCGGCAGAGCTGCCGCGCCGGGGTCGACGTTGAGCCGCCGGACGACGTCCTTGAGGTACAGCACGCCCAGCATGTCGTCGGGGCCGTCGTCACCGACCACGGGGATGCGCGAGAACCCCGAGCGCAGGAACAGCGACATGGCCTGGCGCAGCGTCATGTCGCGCTCCACGGCGACCATGTCGGTGCGCGGCACCATCACCTCGCGGACGATGGTGTCACCGAGCTCGAACACCGAGTGGATCATCTGGCGCTCGCCTGCCTCGATCACCGCGCTGTCGCCGGCCAGGTCTACCAGCTCACGGACGTCGGCCTCGGACTGGAACGGCCCGTCGCGGTAGCCCTCGCCGGGGGTGACGGCGTTACCGAGAGCGACCAGCAGCCGAGCCAGCGGCCCGAGCACGCGGCGCAGCAGCACCAGGACCGGCGCGGCGAGCAGGCCGATCCGGTCCGCGTGCTGGCGGCCCAGCGTGCGGGGCGACACGCCCACGAGCACGAACGAGATCAGCGCCATGGCGCCGATGCTGGTCAACAGGGCCGGCCAGAAGCCGCGCAGCAGTCCGACCATGGCCAAGGTGATGAGCACCGCGGCCGTTGCCTCGGCCAGCACCCGGACGAAGGTCGCCACCGACAGGTATGCCGGGCTGTCCTGAACGATCTGGGCCAGCGCACCCGCTCCGCGGCGGCCCTCGTCGACGAGCTCGGCGGCGCGGTGGCGCGGCATCCGGACCAGCGCTGCGTCCGCGGCGGCCAGCACGAAGGCCACGAGTACCGATGCCAGTGCGCCAATGACCAGCCGGATCTCCATGGTGCCGCCGCCTCAGGAGGCGCCCCGGCCGCGGCCGGCCAGGAAGGTCAGCAGCAGGGTGCGCTGGAGCTCGAACATCTCGCGCTCCTCGTCCTGCTCGGCGTGGTCGAAGCCGAGCAGGTGCAGGATGCCGTGCGTGGTCAGCAGCAGCAGCTCCTCGGCGGTGGCGTGACCCGCCTCGAGCGCCTGACGGGCAGCGACGCTCGGGCACAGGACGATGTCGCCGAGCACTCCCTCGGCCGGCTCCTGGCCATCCCGCCCGGGTCGCAGCTCGTCCATCGGGAAGCTCATCACGTCGGTGGGTCCGGGCAGGTCCATCCACTGCACGTGCAGCACCTCCATCGCCGCTTCGTCGACGAGCTTCAGGCACAGGTCGGCCTGTGGGTGCACGTGGAGCTCGCGCAGCACGTAGCGTGCTAGGGAGGACAGCTCCCACTCATCGACGGCGACGTCGGTCTCATTGAGTACGTCGACGCTCACGCGCGCCCCTCACGGCCCGACTGTCGGTGCTGCTGACGCTCCTGCCGTCGCTTCTGGCCCCGCTCCCGCGGCCCGCGGCGGCATGCTGCCCTCGGTCGTCCCAGCGGCCGTAGGCGTCGACGATCGCGCCTACCAGCCGGTGCCGGACGACGTCCTGCGCGGTGAGGATGGAGAAGTGGACGTCCTCGACCCCGTCCAGGATGTCCTGGACGACCCGTAGGCCGGACAGGTTGCCGCTGGGCAGGTCGACCTGGGTCACGTCGCCGGTGACGACCATCCGAGAGCCGAACCCCAGGCGGGTGAGGAACATCTTCATCTGCTCGGGCGAGGTGTTCTGCGCCTCGTCGAGGATGATGAAGGCGTCGTTGAGGGTGCGTCCGCGCATGTAGGCCAGCGGCGCCACCTCGATCGTGCCGGCGGCCATCAGCCGGGGGATGGACTCGGGGTCGATCATGTCGTGCAGCGCGTCATACAGGGGACGCAAGTAGGGGTCGATCTTGTCGTTGAGCGTGCCGGGCAGGAACCCGAGCCGCTCCCCAGCCTCGACGGCCGGCCGGGTCAGGATGATCCGGGTGACCTGTTTGGCCTGCAGGGCGGCCACTGCCTTGGCCATCGCCAGGTAGGTCTTGCCGGTGCCGGCCGGACCGATGCCGAAGACCACCGTGTGCGCGTCGATCGCGTCGACGTAGCGCTTCTGGTTGAGGGTCTTGGGGCGGATCGTGCGGCCTCGGTTGGAGACGATGTTCATCGTCAGCACGTCGGCGGGACGTTCGTGCGTCTGCTCGCGGAGCATGTTGATGGAGCGCTCGACGGCGTCGCGGTTGAGCGGCTGGCCGGTGCCGATCACCACCACGAGCTCGTCGATCAGCCGCTCTACGAGCGCGACATCGGCTGACGCGCCCTGGAGGTGGAACTCGTTGCCGCGGACCAAGATCTGCAGATGCGGGAAGGCCCGCTCCATGGTGCGCAGCAGCTCGTCCCGCGGTCCCAGCAGGGTCACCATCGGCACCTGGTCGGGGATGATGATCGTGTGCGTCGGTGTCGGTGTGCGCTCGTGGACGTCGTCCGCGGTGCGCCTGGCCGCCTCGCTGCTTGGTGCCTGCTCTGTCATCGTGTGGGTAGTCTACGACGGCTCACCCAGGCGGCCAGGTCATCCGGCGGCCACCCAACAGGTGCGCATGGACGTGCGGGACGGTTTGGCCGCCGTCGTGGCCGGTGTTGAAGACCACGCGGTATCCGTCGGCCAGGCCCTCCGCCTCCGCCACCACGGACAGCACCTGCCAGAGCTGCACCATGGTCTGCGGCGCCGCGTGCGCCAGCTCCGCTGCGGTAGCGAAGTGCTCCTTGGGTATGACGAGCACATGCGTCGGTGCCTGCGGCGTGACGTCTCGGAAGGCGAGCGTGGTCCCGGTCTGGTGCACGGCCGTCGCCGGGACCTCACCGGCGACGATCCGGCAGAACAGGCAGTCGGTCATGCTGGCGAGGGTATCCGCGGTGCGCCGCGAGCGGTGCGCGGCGTGGCTGTCCCAAGGCGGGAGGGGCAGATGACGGCGCTGGAGGTGGTCATCCCCCTGCGGTGGGACGCGGCGGATGACGTCGGGCACGCGCTGCAGGTGGCAGACATGACGGCATACCTCTCTGGCCTGTCCGCCTGGGCCGACATCACGGTGGTGGACGGCTCGTCGGCGCACCGGCAGCAGGAGCACCGCGCTGCCTGGCAGGCGTACGCGCGGGTGATCGTGCCGGACCCAGGGAGAATCGGCCGCAACGGCAAGGTCGTCGGGGCGCTGACCGGCATCGACGCGGCCCGCCACGAGCTGGTCGTGCTCGCCGATGACGATGTTCGGTATGACGCGACGACACTCGGCCTGGTCGCGGCGCTGCTGGCCGATGCCGACGTGGTCCGTCCGCAGAACGTGTTCACCACCTGGCCCTGGCATGCCCGCTGGGATGGCAGCCGCAGCCTGCTGAACCGGGCCCTCACCGCGGCGGACTGGCCCGGCACATTCGGCTTGCGGCGCGGCTTCGTGCGAAGGATGGGCGGCTGGGACGCCGACGTCCTGTTCGAGAACCTCGAGCTGGTGCGAACGGCGACCGTAGCCGGCGGGCGAGTGGTGAACGCACCGCACGTGCTGGTGATGCGCGTCCCGCCCAGCGTGAGGCACTTCCGCTCCCAGCGGGTCAGGCAGGCCTACGACGACCTCGCCCAACCGGGTCGGCTGCTCATCGAGACATCCATCCTTCCGCTGGGCCTGCTCGCCCTGGTCCTTCGCCCCCGGTGGCTCGCCTACGCGGGGGCGGCGACGATGCTGGCAGCGGAGCTCGGCCGCCGGCGAGCTGGCGGTGCTCGGGCGATACCGGTGGGCACCGCGTGCTGGGCGCCGCTGTGGCTGGCCGAGCGAGGCGTGTGCATCTGGGCCGCTCTCGCCGCTCGTGCCCGCGGCGGCATGCCGTACCACGGTCGACGCCTCAAGGTGGCCGCGCACAGCAGCCGCGAGCTACGCCTCCGCTTTCGTTCACCAGTGCCAGGCGGCTAGGGCCAGAAGGCCGACTCCCCCAGGTCCGAAGGCGAGCGCCGGAGGCTCGCGGGTCGGGTGAGGTACTGCTGGCCGAGTCGCGAGATCCAGGTGCAGGTGCCGTCGGTGGTCATGGTGACGTCCCAGCCGGCCTCGTGCTTGGCCCGGTGGTGGTGCCGGCACAGAGTCAGCAGGTTCGTCACCGCCGTGACCCCGGCGGGCCAGGGGGTGATGTGGTCGGTGTCGCAGCGACGAGCAGCACGCGCGCAGCCAGGGAAGCGGCAGATGCCGTCACGCAGCTCGACGAAGCTCTTGATCCTCGGCGGCGGCCGGTAGGTGGCCGCGCCGCTCTCCAGGGTGACGCCGGCCACCGGGTCGAGCAGGACGCGGGCGATCCGTGTGTCGAACCTGGCGCAGACTCCGGCCACCACGTCAGGGGGAATGACGCCGACGCCCGGCACCTCGCAGGAGCCGAACCACTGCCCGCTGACATCGGGAACGCCCGTGACGGCTGCAGGCTGGTCGCTGCCGCGCTGGTCAGCCGCCTCTAGCACCGTCGCCGGCGGCTGGACCGGGATCATCAGATGCGCGGTAGCTGTCACGGTGGCGTTGCCCAAAATCAGGTCACCGAGTGCGTCAGCGCGCAACTGGTCCACGGTACGACCGTCCCCGTCACCGCGGGAACGGTGCGCCATGTCGTCCAGAGCGGCCCAGCACAGCGCGCTTGTCTCGCTGGACAGCACTGCTGACCACTGCGTGACCCCCGGCGTCTCGCCGGGACGCACGCGCACATACCGGTCGGACAACGCCCGCGCCGCTCGACGCTGGACCGCATCGGCGTCGACCACCGCCAGAGCCCGGCGCACCCGCCTGCGCAGCTGCCCCGGGGTGTCCCCGGTCGCCGCAGGGAACACCGCCGACTCCACCTTCGCGCAGGTGGGCGCATCGGCTCCAGCCAGCTCGTCGGCGACGACGCTGGCGCGCCAGGGGTCCAGGTCCCCCGCGCCCAGCGCGCCCAAGGTAACCGGCAACCGCGACGCCCACAGCGCGCACCGACCCACCTTGCCTCGCGCACCCAACGGCGACAGGCCGAGCATCGGCCCGAGCGCCTCCCCCGCGAAGTCGGACACGTGCCCCAGGCCGCGGTCCACCGATACCCATGACCCGTCGTCGAGCCGGGTCTCCTCGCGGGCGGCGAACTGGGCTACCCGTACGGCCTGCACTGCCGAAGCGACGTTGACGACCTGCTGCAAGCGCTGCACCTGACCGGTGAGCTCCGCGTCGTCCAGGTGCAGCGCACCCAGGCGCGCCTCATCCAGGGCCAGGCTCAGCAGCCTCACGGCCTCGGTCACCGGATCCGTCATGCACTCACGGTAGTCGAACGCACGTTCGATCCGCCCCGCTTCTTAGCAGCCTGTGCACGACGGCACGAGCCTGTGACGAGAGCCGACCGGGGCAGAGAGGCGCACAGCAGCGCAGCAGCCGGAGCCGGTCAGCGCCACCTCGCCGCGCCGCTGAGCAGCGCCAGCGCGGCCGGTCCCGCGGTGGACGAGCGCAGCACCAGGTCACCCATCCGAACCGCGACGGCTCCCGCGCTCGTCAGCGCAGCAAGCTCCTCTGCGCCGATGCCGCCTTCGGGACCCACCACCAGCACGACGTCTCCCGACGTCGGGAGCTGCACTCCAGAGAGGGGTGAGGTCGCGTCCTGGTGCAACACCAGCGCGAGCGCCGCCAGTCGAACACGCTCCGCCAGGCCAGCGGAGGTGACCACAGACGCGACCACGGGCACTCGGAGCCGGCGCGACTGCTTGCTGGCTGCCCTGACCACGGACTCCCACCGGCGCCGGCCACGGTCGGCACGCTCCCCCCGCCAGACGACCACGCTGCGGGCGGCCTGCCACGGCACGACCTCGTCCACGCCGAGCTCCGTTGCCGCCTCCACCGCCTGCTCGTCGCGGTCGCCCTTGGCCAGCGCCTGGACAAGGACGAACCGCGGTGACGGTGGGGGAACGTCTGCCACGGCAATGACCCGCAGGAGCAGTCCCTCTCCCTGCACCGCGTGGACGACCGTGTCGGCGCAGCGACCCTCCCCGTCACCCAACAGCACCGGCTCATCGACACGCAGCCGGCGGACCCGGGCGGCATGGCGCCCCTCCGGACCGGACAGCGGCACGACGCAGCCGGGTACGGCGTCGCGCAGGTCCGCCGGCGCCGCGAAGAACAGCGGCGCAGTCATGGCCGCCGCCCGGATGGCCGCCGCCCGGATGGCCGCCACCCGGGAAGGGAAACCGTCGAGGCCACGTCTGTCGAGGTCCTCAGTCGCGTGCCGAGCTCACTTGCCCAGGAAGGCGTCGCGCAGCTTGCCGAAGATGCCCGCGGAGACCGGTGAGGGTCGCGGTTCGGGGCGCTCCTCGCCCCGCAGGGACGCGAGCTCACGCAGCAGCTCCTCCTGGCGCGAGTCCAGCCGGGTCGGGGTCAGCACGTTGGCGTGCACGATCAGGTCGCCACGTCCCGTACCGCGTAGATGGGTGACGCCTCGACCGCGAAGTGTCGTCGTGTCGCCGGACTGGGTGCCCTCCTTGACCTCCAGGTCTGTCATCCCGTCGAACGTGTCCAGCTTGAAGCTGGTCCCCAGTGCGGCGGCCGTCATCGGCAGCTCTACCGAGCAGTGCAGGTCGTCCCCTCGCCGTTGGAACGTCTCATGGGGGGTCACCACCACCTCGACGTAGAGGTCGCCGGGTGGACCGCCGGACGGACCGACCTCCCCTTCGGCAGCCAGCTGGATCCTGGTGCCCGTGTCGACACCCGCAGGCACCCGGATCTTGAGGGTCCGCCGGGTGCGGACCCGGCCGTCGCCGGAGCACTCGAAGCACGGATGGGCGATGACCGTGCCGAAGCCCTGGCAGGCGGTGCAGGGCCGCGACGTCATCACCTGCCCGAGGAAGGAGCGCTGCACCTGCTGGATCTCGCCACGACCACCACAGACCTCGCAGCGGCGCGTACCGGTGCCCGGCTGCGCGCCGTCTCCGTGGCAGGTCCCGCAGAGCACCGCGGTGTCGATGCTCACCTCACGGTCCGCGCCGAACACCGCCTGCGCCAGGTCGAGGTCAAGGCGCAGCAGCGCGTCCTGGCCGCGGCGCTGGCGCGACCGCGGTCCGCGGCGACCGGCAGCCGCTCCCCCTCCACCGAAGAACGCGTCCATGACGTCGTTGAAGGAGAAGCCCTGCCCGAAGCCGCCCGCGGCGCCGCCGTAGGGGTCGGCTCCTGCATCGAACGCGCGCCGCTTCTCGACGTCGCCCAGCACGTCGTAGGCCTGGGAGACCTTCTTGAAGCGGTCCTCGGCCTCGGGACTCTGGTTGACGTCGGGGTGCAGCTGGCGGGCCAGCCTCCGGTAGGCGCGCTTGATGTCCTCGGCGTCGGCGTCGCGCGCCACGCCAAGGTCTGCGTAGTAGTCGTTCACGAAGTTCTCTCAGTCGATGGAAGTCGGCAGGGTGGTCTCACGGGGACAGCAATGACGAGACGTATCGCGCAACCGCTCGCACCGAGGCCATGGTCGTCGGATAGTCCATCCGGGTCGGGCCGAGGACGCCCAGCCCGGCCACCACCTCCGCACCCGAGCCGTACGAGGTGCTGATCACCGAGGTCGACTGCAGGGCCGCGTGAGCGTTCTCGTGGCCGATCCGGACGGCCACCGCGTCGGAGTCCTGTCCCAGCGTACTGAGCAGCTTGAGCAGCACCACGTGCTCCTCCAGCGCCTCGAGCACCGGGCCGATGGTCATCGGGTCGGTGCCGAACCGGGTCAGGTTCGACGTGCCGGCCAGGACCACCCGCTCCTCGCGTTCCTCGACCAGGGCATCGTCGAGGCAGCGCACGACGGCGCGCACCAGGTCCCGGTCGCCCGGCTCGAACAGCTCGGGCAGCGACTGGAGCCGCGAGGACGCCTCGGTCAGCAGCCGGCCGCTGGCCTCGGCGTTGATCCGCCCGCGGATGTCGCGGAGCAGCCGCTCGCCGTGCGGCTCGGCCATGTCCTGCTGCGCCTCGAGAATCCGCTGCTCCACCCGGCCGGTGTCCACGATGAGCACGACCAGGACCCGGTGGGCGCCGATCGGCACCAGCTCCACATGCCGCACCGCCGACCGGGTCAGCGACGGGTACTGCATCACGGCGACCTGCCGGGTCAACGAGGCCAGCAGCCGCACGGTGCGGTCCACCACGTCGTCCAGGTCGACCGCACCCTGCAGGAACCGGGCGATGGCGTTACGCTCGGCCGCGGTCATCGGCTTGAGCTGGCTGAGCCGGTCGACGAAGACGCGGTATCCCGCATCGGTCGGCACCCGCCCCGCGCTGGTATGCGGGGCGGCGATGAGCCCATCCTCCTCCAGCGCCGCCATGTCGTTGCGGACGGTGGCGGCGGAGACACCGAGCTGGTGCCGCTCGAGCAGCGCCCTCGACCCGACCGGCTCCGAGGTGCGCACATAGTCCTGGACGATGGCGCGCAGCACTGCCAGCCGCCTGTCCTCGTTCACTGCCCCACCTCCCGTGTCGCTGCGCCGCGCGGTGTGACGTGCCGGCGTCCCAGTGTCGCCTTTCCGGGTCGCGGTTCGCGTGTTGGCACTCCGGCATGCCGAGTGCCAAGTCTACGATGCAGACGTGACAGACCGGTACGGTCGCGACGTCCTCTCCCCCGGCTCAGGGCCGCCTGGCAGACGGCCGGCCGAGCGGCCGATCTCGCGAGAGGTCCCCGCGGACGGGGGGATGGTCGTGGAGGAGACGGGGACCGGCTGGTGCGGCGCGGTGGTCCGGGTTGAGCGGATCGGCGGCATGCAGGTCGTCTCCCTCGAGGACCGCGCGGGCCGGATCCGCGCCTTTCCCCTCGGGCCGGGGTTCCTGCTGAACGGCGCGCCGGTGACCCTGACGGCGCCGTCGCCTGCCTTCCCCACGGCGGCAGGCGGCGCGGCCCCCGCCGCGAGGCGCGGCCCCACCCGGCGCACGGCGAGCGGCTCGGTGGCCGTCCCCGGAGCACCGGCCAGGGTGGCCGCAGCGTCCCGCATCGTCGTCGAGGGCCGGCACGACGCGGAGCTGGTCGAGAAGGTCTGGGGTGACGACCTGAGGCTCGAGGGCGTGGTGGTGGAGATGCTCGACGGCGTGGACGACCTAGCCGCCGCTATCGCCGCTTTCGGCCCCGGTCCTGGCCGCAGGCTCGGGGTCCTGGTCGACCACCTCCTGCCGGGCACCAAGGAGCACCGACTGGTCGAGCAGGCCCGCTCGGTCGAGAGCTACGCCGCGCACGTGCGCATCCTCGGCCACCCCTACGTGGATGTGTGGCAGTCGGTGCGGCCACAGCGTCTCGGGCTCGGCGCGTGGCCCACCGTCCCGCGCGGACAGTCGTGGAAGCACGGCGTCGTCGCGGCCCTGGGCTGGCCGCACCGGACCCAGGCCGAACTGGGGTCGGCGTGGGGTCGGATCCTGGGCACGGTGCGCAGCTATGCCGACCTGGAGCCGTCCCTGCTCGCGAGTGTGGAGGAACTCATCGATTTCGTCTGCGATGCGGAGCACAATGGAGTGGTCGAGGCATCCACCGGAGCCGTCGCTCTGCGGTCCACCCGATGAGGACCTGACGAGATGACAACCGGAAAGGACAGCGATGACCGAGCAGCCGCAGGACGACCCTCCCCATGGCGCCACCCCACCGCCACCCACACCCGAGCCTCCTCCCGCCCACGCGTACGGCATGCCCGCCGCGTCGTTCGGACCGCAGGACCCCAGCGCTGCACAGACGACCGGCTACAGCCAGCCGGGCGCTCCCACCCCGTCGGCTGCGAGCGGCCAGCCGGTCGGCTACTCCACGGCAGGCACCCCGCTGTCGGTCTCGGACGAGCGGCTGTGGGCCATGCTCGCCCACCTTTCGCCGTTCGTGGCGGCGTTCGTCGGGCTGCCGTTCCTCGGTCCGCTGGTGATCTACCTGCTCTACCGCGACCGAAGCCCCTTCGTGCGGTCGCAGAGCCTGGAGGCGCTGAACTTCCAGATCACCTTGGCGATCGGCTACGTGATCTCGGTGGTGCTGATCTTCCTGCTGATCGGCATCCCCATGCTGGTGGTGCTGGGGATCGTCAGCATCGTCTTCCAGATCATCGCCGCCATCGCCGCCAACCGGGGCGAGGACTACCGCTACCCCTTCGCCCTGCGCCTGGTCAGCTGAGCTCGACCGGCCGCGAGGCGGCACAGCCGCTCAGAAGCCGAGCAGCCGCCGGACGACCGTGTCGGCGAGCAGCCTCCCGCGGCGGGTGAGCACGACCCGCCGCGGGTCCTCGGCGTGCCGACCTTCGACCAGCCCGTCGGCGACCAGCCCGGCAACCGCCTTCCGCCCCATCGGCTCGAGGTCGGCCAGCGGGAGCCCATCGCGGAGGCGCACCTCGAGCAGCACCCGCTCCTCGTAGCGCTGCTCGGTGGTCAGCTGCTCACGACCCGCTGCGGGCGAGAGTCCCTCGTGGAGCCTGCCGGCGTAGGCGTTGGGGTGCCGCACGTTCCACCAGCGCACCCCGCCGACGTGGCTGTGCGCGCCGGGACCGGCTCCCCACCAGTGCCCCCCGGACCAGTAGCCCTGGTTGTGCCGGCACCGGTAGCGGGCGGGCTGGGCAACGGTGGCCCGCGCCCAGTTGCTGACCTCGTACCAGCAGAAGCCCGCCCTGGCGAGGAGCTCGTCGGCCAGCTCGTACTTGGCCGCCTCGTCGTCGTCGTCGGGTGCCGGCACCTGTCCGCGGCGGATCTGCGCGGCCAGCCGGGTGCCGTCCTCGACGACCAGCGCGTACGCCGAGACGTGGTCCGGCTCCAGCGCGAGCGCCGCCTCCAGGCTGGTCCTCCAGTCCTGGAGGCTCTCCCCCGGCGTGCCGTAGATCAGGTCGACGCTGACGTCGAGACCGGCGGAGCGGGCGGCGCCGACGGCCCGCGCGACCCCCGCGGGCTGATGGGTCCGGTCCAGCGTGGCCAGGACGTGCGGCACGGCCGACTGCATCCCCAGGCTGACCCGGGTGAACCCCCCCGCCGCCAACGTCCGCAGCCCGTCGGCGCTGACTGAGTCGGGGTTGGCCTCGGTGGTGACCTCGGCGTCGTCGGCGAGGCCGAACCGTCCCCGTATGCCGTCCAGCACCCGCACCAGGTCGCTCGCCGCCAGCATCGTCGGGGTCCCCCCGCCGACGAACACCGTCTGCACGGCAGGGACGCCGTCGCCAAGCACCGAGACGGCGAGGTCGAGCTCGGCCAGCACCGCGTCGGCATACGACGATATCGAGGCGCCGGTCGCTCCGAGCTCAGGCAGCGTGTAGGTGTTGAAGTCGCAGTAGCCGCAACGGACGGCGCAGAACGGCACGTGCACGTAGATGCCGAACGGCCGCGCGGCCACCGCGCTGAGCGCCGACCCGGGCAGCTCACCCGTCGCGGGTGCAGTGTCGGCCAAGGGGAGAGCGCCGGGCATCGGCTCGCCCCGCTCAGCCCGTGTGGGTGTGCACGCCGTAGCGCTCCCGCGTGCGAAGCGCCCAGGCCGACGCGGGGACGATCAGGGCCCCCGCGAGCACGATTGCTGCTCCCAGCACCAGCCATCCCGGGCGGCCCCACTGGACGCAGAGCACCACAATGACCGACGGTGCGAGGACGTTCGCGAGCGAGAAGCCCGTGCCCGCGAAGCCCTGGTACTGGCCTTGTCGCTCCTGCGGCGCCAGGCCCATGTGCACTCCCCACTGCCCCCCGGAGCCGAGCATCTCCCCGACGACGTGGACCAGGGCACCGGCACAGAGCATGGCCACCGCGGCCGGCCGCTCACGGTGGCTGGCGAAGCCGGTCAGCGCGAACCCGCCCGCTATCCACAGGCTCCCGACGAACATCGCCCGGGAGGCCGGCCGGACCCGGTCGGTGTTTCGCGACATACGCACCTGGAACAGTGCCACAGCCACGGTGTTGACCAGCACCAGCAGGGCGACCAGCGACTTCGGCGCGGTGGTCTCCCTCACCAGCCACAGCGGAAGGCCCAGCTCGATGACGAAGAAGTGGATGGTGTAGACCGCCGAGAGCGCGCTCACGACGACGTAGGGCAGATCCCGCAGCACCTGCAGCCGTGGCTGGCCCACCTCGCGTGGCGGAGCGGGGGACAGATGCGGCAACCGGCCCATCAGCAGGCCGGTAGCCATGAAGGTCACCGCGTCCAGGACGAACACCGACTGGTAGGCCCACGGCTTGTCGACGGTGAGCGCCAACCCCCCGGCGAGCGCCCCCAGCGAGATCCCGACGTTGGTCATCGAGCGCAGGTAGGCCCGGAACTGGACGGCCTGCCCGCCCGCGCCCAGCCGGGCGATCACGCCGCTGCGGACGGCTCGGGCGCCGTTGTCGAACACGGCCTCCAGCGACAGGACCGCGACCAGCAGCCAGGGGCTGCGGGCGACGGTCAGCCCCAAGGCGCACACTCCTGCCGCGACCAGCAGCAGGCGCGCGAGCTCGCGCGGCCCGCGGGAGTCGCTGAGGTGGCCGATCGGCAGCTGCACGACCAGGCCGGCCAGCGCGGCGGCCGACAGGGCCAGCCCGACCAGGGCTGGGCTGATGTGGACGATGCGGGTGAAGTACAGCGCGAAGGTCGTCGTCAACGCCCCGTTGCCGATGGTGTTGACCAGCGTGGAGAGGGCCAGCGCGCGCAGCCCCGGGTCGACCGGTATGCCGCGCCGGGTCAGCGGCGGGACCGGCGGCCGGGCCGGTGGTGGCGGCGGTGGCGCCGCTGCGGGTTCGATCCGGACGTCGTCGGTCATGCCAGGTCGCGGCCCATGGTCCGGGCGAACTGGGCGCGGATCGTCTCGCCGTGTTCGGGGACCCGCACGACGGTGATGGGCGCTCCGGCGCGGATGGCGCCGGTCCGGACGACGCTGAGGTAGCTGCCGGACTCGCCGTGGTCGGCGAAGCGCCGTAGCCAGCCGCGCTCCTGCATGCGGTAGGCGAACGTCGCGCAGGGGATGCGGGCGTCGGTGACCTCCAGGACGACGTGCCGGGGATCGGCTGGGTCGCCGACCAGCCACCGCTCCCCCTGCACGCACGAGCCGATGTCGATCCCCTTGGTGCTGAGGTTCTCACCGAAGAAGCCGGGCGGTATGTCGCGCCCCAGCTCGGTGGACCACCACGCCAGGTCCTCGACGGCGTAGGCGTAGACCGCCTGCGTCGGGCCGCCGTGGTGCTTGGTGTCCATCTGACGGTCCCCCTCCAGGCCCAACGGTCCGACCACCACGTCGCCGTCCACCGGCCGCTTGTCGATCGCCGTCTGGCGGACCGTCTTCGGCGTCGGCCCGAGCGTGTGGAGGATGTTCACCGTCATGATGCACGCCTCAGCCGGAGTTGGCACCACTGTGTTCACCTGGATGTCGTTTCCTTTTACTTCTTGCGTTCAGAGCCTAGGGCATCGTTGGACAGTGCGGCGATGAAGGCCTCCTGCGGCACCTCCACCCTGCCGACCATCTTCATCCGCTTCTTGCCCTCCTTCTGCTTCTCGAGCAGCTTGCGCTTGCGGGTGATGTCCCCGCCGTAGCACTTGGCCAGCACGTCCTTGCGCATCGCGCGGATGGTCTCCCGGGCGATGACTCGGGAGCCGATGGCCGCCTGGATGGGCACCTCGAACTGCTGGCGCGGGATCAGCTGGCGCAGCTTGGTGGCCATCAGCACCCCATACGCGTAGGCCTTGTCCCTGTGCACCACCGAGCTGAAGGCGTCGACCTGCTCGCCCTGGAGCAGGATGTCCACCTTGACCAGGTCGGCGACCTGGTCTCCGTCGGGCTCGTAGTCCAGTGAGGCGTAGCCCCGGGTCCGCGACTTGAGCTGGTCGAAGAAGTCGAAGACGATCTCGGCCAGCGGCAGGGTGTAGCGCATCTCCACCCGCTCGGGCGAGAGGTAGTCCATCCCGCGCAGCATGCCGCGCCGTTGCTGGCACAGCTCCATGATGGCTCCGATGAACTCGGTGGGGGCGAGCACCGTGGCCCGGACGACGGGCTCGCGCACCTGCCCTACCTTGCCGTCCGGGAACTCGCTGGGGTTGGTCACCTGCCGCTTGGCGCCGTCGTCCAGCGTCACGTCGTAGACCACGTTGGGCAGGGTCGAGATCAGGTCGAGGTCGAACTCGCGCTCCAGCCGCTCCCGGACGATCTCCAGGTGCAGCATGCCAAGGAAGCCGACCCGGAAGCCGAACCCGAGGGCCACCGAGGTCTCCGGCTCGTAGACCAGCGCCGCGTCGTTGAGCTTGAGCCGGTCGAGCGCCTCTCGAAGGGCGGGGTACTCCGAGCCGTCGATGGGGTAGAGGCCGGAGAAGACCATCGGCTTGGGGTCGCGGTAGCCGCCCAGCGCGAGGCTCGCCGGCTTGCCGGCGTTGGTCACCGTGTCGCCGACACGGGACTGGCGCACGTCCTTGACGCCGGTGATCAGGTAGCCGACCTCGCCCACCCCGAGGCCAGGAGCCGGCGCCGGCTCGGGGGTGCTGACGCCGATCTCCAGCAGCTCGTGGGTGGCGTGCGTCGACATCATCACGATCCGCTCCCGGGGGCTGAGCGAGCCGTCGATGACGCGCACGTAGGTGATGACACCCCGGTAGGTGTCGTAGACGCTGTCGAAGATGATGGCCCGGGCGGGAGCGTCGGCGTCGCCGACCGGCGCGGGAAGCGTCCCGACGATCGTGTCGAGCAGCTCCACCACTCCCTCGCCGGTCTTGCCGGACACCCGCATACAGTCGGCCGGCTCGCAGCCGATCAGCCCGGCCAGCTCCTCGGCGTACTTCTCCGGTTGCGCAGCCGGCAGGTCGATCTTGTTCAGCACGGGGATGATCGCCAGGTCGTTCTCCATCGCGAGGTAGAGGTTGGCCAGCGTCTGCGCCTCGATCCCCTGCGCCGCGTCGACGAGCAGGACCGCGCCCTCGCACGCGGCGAGCGAGCGGGACACCTCATAGGTGAAGTCCACGTGGCCCGGCGTGTCGATCATGTTGAGCGCGTAGGTGGTCCCGCCGAGCTCCCAGGGCATCCGCACCGCCTGGGACTTGATCGTGATGCCCCGCTCGCGCTCGATGTCCATCCGGTCCAGGTACTGCGCCCGCATCGCCCGCTCGTCCACCACGCCGGTGATCTGCAGCATCCGGTCCGCCAGGGTCGACTTGCCGTGGTCGATGTGGGCGATGATGCAGAAGTTGCGCAGCAGCCGCGGTGGCGTCGACGCCGGCTGGAGCGCGGTGCGGGCCATGGGTGACACGGTGCGTGGACCTCGATCAGGGGCTGTCGCGGGCGAGGGAGTGGCTGCTGACAGCGACCGGCACCGCTGCGCCGGCACAGCACGACGGGCAGCTAGAGCGCAGCGGCCCTCCTGGCCATCGCGGACTTCTTGTTGGCCGCCTGGTTGGCGTGGATCACGCCCTTGCTGACGGCCTTGTCCAGCTTGGTGGAGGCCACCTTGAGGGCCTCCTGCGAGGCAGTGCTGTCACCGGAGTCGGCAGCCACGCGGAACCGGCGGATCCACGTCTTCAGCTCGCTCTTGACCGCCTTGTTGCGCTCGGTCGCGGCGGCGTTGGTCTTGATCCGCTTGATCTGGGACTTGATGTTGGCCACGACGACTCTTTCCGTACGACAGCGATGAGGGAGGATGCGCCGAACCTGGGCACGCGCGACCTCGAAATCTACCAGCGCCGGAGCTGAGCGGCCAAAACGCTCGACGCAGCCGGCCTGGCATCGACCTCGACAGGGCCGTCACCGCCCCCGACGGGCGCTGGTGATCGCCAGGATGGCCCGCTCCACCGCGAACACCGGGTCACGGCCACCGCCCTTGACCTCGACGTCGGCCGCCGCCACCGCGTGGATCGACTCGGCGAGCGCTTCGGGGTGCCAGCCGCCCACCTGGCGACGGGCCTTGTCGACCTGCCAGGGCGCCATACCGAGCACCTTGGCCACGTCCGCCGAGCGGCCGCCGCGGCCGGCGGACCCCACCTTGACCAGGGTCCGCAGGGAGCTGGCCAGCACCGCGACGATGGGCACCGGGTCCACGCCGGTGGCGATGGCGTGGCGCAACAGCCGAAGGGCCTCCCCCGTCTCCCCGGCCATCGCCGCGTCGGCCACCCGGAAGCCCGTGGCCTCGACCTTGCCGCCGTGGTAGAGCTCCACGACGGCCTCGTCCACGACCCCGTCGGTGTCGGCGACCAGCTGCGCGCACGCCGATGCCAGCTCGCGCAGGTCGCGGCCGACCGCCTCGACCAGCGCACGGACCGCGCCCGGAGTCACCCGGCGACCGGCGGAACGGAACTCGTGCATGACGAAGTCGCTCTTGTCCCGGTCGCTCCGCACGGCAGGAGCGTCGATGACCCGCGCACCGGACGTGCGCAGCAGGTCCAGCACCTTCTTGCCGCGGACGCCGCCCTTGTGGCAGACGACCAGCGTCACCTCCGGCGCCGGCTCGGCGAGGTAGCCGAGAAGGTCACCCTGCAGCTCGTCGGCCGCCTCGTCGAGGTCGGCCACCAGGACGGCCTTGGCGCCTCCGAACAGCGTCGGGCTGGTGTCCATGGCCAGCGCACCGACCTGGTAGCCCTGTGCGCTCACCCGGACGACCTCGGTGGCGGGGTCGGCCGCGCGCAGGATGTCGAGGACCGAGGCGACCGCCCGCTCGGCGAGCAGCGTCTCCGGACCGGTCACCAGCACCGACGCCGGGATGCCGGGTGCCGGCGATGGCGCGGGCGCGTTCACAACGCCAAGGGTGCCATGCCGGACCGACCTGCCCGCCGCGCCGAAGCGCGCGGGAGAGCCGTCAGTCGAACGCCATCCGTGGCGCGTCGGACGCCTCGATGCCGAGCAGCGACATCCGGGCGCGCACGATCGCCTCGTCGGCCGCGAAGTGCTCGGCGAGCTCGGCCGGCTCCAGACCCAGCTCGACGCCCTCGCGCAGCTGCTCGTCCTCCTCCTGGGTCCAGGCACGACCCTGCGTCACGGCCGTGCGCGACGACGCGGCGACCGGCGGGGTCGGGGCGACCTGCGGGGTCGGGGCCACCGGCGAGGACGGGGCCACCGTCGAGCTGCCGCCGATCCCGCGCACACCGGGCTCGTGCACCGGCATCGGCGGCGCGGCCGTCTCGTCCAGCCGGCGCAGCGCGGCCAGCACCATCTCGCGGTCCGTCGTCGGCCAGAACGGCGGCAGCGACGCCTGCAGGAACCCGGCGTAGCGGGCGCTCATCATCCGGGGGTCGAGGAACGCCACGACCCCCCGGTCCGTGGTGGTGCGGACCAGGCGCCCGGCGCCCTGGGCGAGCCGCAGAGCCGCGTGGGTCGCCGAGACCGCCATGAAGCCGTTGCCGCCCATCCGCGTGATCGCCTGGGCCCGGGCCGAGGACAGCGGGTCGTCCGGACGGGGGAAGGGGATGCGGTCGATGAGGACCAGCTGGCAGGACGAGCCCGGCACGTCGACGCCCTGCCACAGCGACAGCGTCCCGAACAGGGACGTGCGCGGGTCGCGGGCGAAGGACCGGACCAGCGTGGCGGTCTGGTCCTCGCCCTGGCACAGCACCGGCAGCCCGGTGCCGTCCGCCTGGAACCGCTCGCGCACGGCCTCGGCGGCGGCGACGGCGGCGCGCATCGAGGAGAACAGCCCCAGCGTGCGGCCCCCGGCGGCCCGGACCAGGGCCTCGATCTCGTCCACGGTGGCCTCCGACAGCCCGTCGCGACCCGGTGCGGGAAGGTGCTGCGCGACATACGCCATGGCCTGCCGGGGGTAGTCGAACGGGCTGCCGACGTCCAGGCCCTGCCACCGGGGCGAGCCGTCGCCCCGCAGCCCCAAGGTGCCGGCGACCGCGTCGAACGACCCGCCGAGCTCGAGCGTCGCGGAGGTCAGCACGACGGTGCGGTCGGCGAAGACCGTGTCCCGCAGCAGGAGGGCCACGCTCATCGGAGCGACACGCAGCACCGAGCCACGCCTCTGGTCGCGGCTGACCCAGGCCACGTCGAGCTCCCGCTCCTCGAGCACCCTGGCGGCGTGGTCGAACACCTCCTCGACGGCGGCTCGGGCCATCTGCCGGCCACCGTCGGCGCCCTCCTGGCTGGTCGTCGCCCTGAGCTCCGACAGCACCGCGCGGGCGCTGTCCCGGACCCTAATGAGGGCCAGGGCGACGGCGTCGGGTACGCCGGGCAGCCGTCCCTCAACCTGGTTGTCCAGCGTGCCCTGCAGCAGAACCGAGGCATCCTCCAGCTCGCCGGTGTCCGCCATCCGGCTGGCCCGCTTGGCCGCCGCCACGACCATCGCGGCGGTGAGCTCGTCGCTCACCGTCGCGGTGACCCGGTCGACCAGCTCGTGTGCCTCGTCGATGACGAGCAGGTCGTGCTCGGGCAGCATCTGGCGGCCCTCGAAGGCGTCGATGGCCAGGAAGCTGTGGTTGGTCACGACGATGTCGACGTCCTTGGCCGCCTCACGGGAGCGCTCGACGAAGCACTCAGCCAGCATCGGACACCTCGCGCCCAGGCACTCCTGAGCGGAGACCGACACCTGCCGCCACGCCCGCTCCGAGACACCCGGCACGAGCTCGTCCCGTTCGCCGGAACCGGTCTGCTCGGCCCACTCGCGCAGCCGGACCACCTCCGCGCCCAGCAGCGACGCGCCGCGGTCGCCGCCTGCCTGCTCCACCGAGAGCAGGCCGTCCTCCTCGGGGAAGCCGCCGAGCAGCTTGTGCCGGCACAGGTAGTTGCGCCGGCCCTTCACCAGCGCGTATGTCGGGCGACGACCGAGCAGGGACGCGACCGATGCGGCCAGGCGGGGCATGTCCCGGTCGACGACCTGCGCCTGCAGCGCGAGCGTGGCGGTCGCCACGATCGCCGGCTTGCCCGTGTCCATGGCGTGCGCCACCGCGGGGACCAGGTAGGCCAGCGACTTCCCGGTGCCCGTCCCGGCCTGGACGAGCAGGTGCTCACCGCTGCCGATGGCGCGCTCGACGGCGCGGGCCATCTGCAGCTGGCCGGGCCGCGCCGTACCCCCGACGCCCTCGACCGCGGCGTGCAGCAGCGCGTCGAGCTCGGGCATACCTCCAGGCTATGCGCTGTGCCCCGCGGTCACGGCCGCCTGCGCAGGGCTGTGGACGGTGTCGGCGTGGCCGGCCCCCTCCAGATCCCAACGCCGCCGCCGAGATCCCAACGTCGCCGCCGAGATCCCCAAGACACAGGATCACCGGGCGGGGCATCCTGTGTCTTTGGGACTTCGGGAGCGGGAGTGGGATCTCGAGGGCCAGCGAGAGACCCGACGCACGTGCGAGCGCTCAGAGACGGTATGGCGTGAGCTCGCCGACCAGGGTCGGGCCTACCTTCGCGCTGAGCCGGGTCCCCTCGGCCACGTGCTCGCTGTCGATCACGTCGCCCTCGGTGTGGACCCGGCTGACCAGGTCGCCACGGTCGTAGGGCAGCAGCACCGTCACCGCGATCTCCGGGCGCGGCAGCTCGTCCGCCACCAGGGCGCGCAGCTGCTCCAGACCGGCGCCGGTCCGGGCGGAGACCACGATGCTGTGCTTCTCGGCCCGGCGCAGCCGGTCCAGCACCTCCGGGTCGGCAGCGTCGGCCTTGTTGACCACGATCACCTCGCGGAGCTGGTCTCCGCCGACGTCGGCCAGGACGGCCCGCACGGCGCTGATCTGGCCCTCCGGGTCCGGGTGCGAGCCGTCGACCACGTGCAGCAGCAGGTCCGACTCGCCTACCTCCTCCAGCGTGGACCGGAAGGCCTCGACCAGCTGGTGCGGAAGCGCGCGGACAAACCCGACCGTGTCGGTCAGCGTGTAGAGCCGGCCGTCGGCCGTCTCGGCCCGGCGGACGGTCGGGTCGAGCGTGGCGAACAGCTGGTTCTCGACCAGCACGCCAGCGCCGGTCAGCCGGTTCAGCAGCGAGGACTTGCCGGCGTTGGTGTAGCCGGCAATCGCGACGTTGGGCACGCCGTGCTGCTTGCGACTCGAGCGCTTGGTGTCCCGGCCGGTCTTCATCGCCGAGATCTCGCGCTTCAGCTTGCCCATGCGGGTGTTGATCCGCCGTCGGTCCAGCTCGATCTTGGTCTCACCAGGTCCGCGGGAGCCGATACCGGCCCCGGCCGCCACCCGCCCGCCTGCCTGGCGGGACATCGACTCACCCCATCCGCGCAGCCGCGGGAGGAGGTACTGCAGCTGGGCCAGCTCGACCTGGGCGCGACCCTCGCGGCTCTTGGCGTGCTGGGCGAAGATGTCCAGGATCAGCGCGGTCCGGTCGATGACCTTGACCTTGACGACGTCCTCCAGGGCCCGGCGCTGGCTGGGGCTCAGCTCGCCGTCGCAGACCACGGTGTCGGCGCCCTCCGCGATCACGATGTCGCGCAGCTCGGCAGCCTTCCCTGATCCGAGGAACGTGCTCGCGTCCGGATGGGCGCGCCGCTGGATCACCCCGGCGAGCACGGTCGAGCCGGCCGTCTCGGCGAGCGCGGCAAGCTCGCGGATGGAGTTCTCGGCGTCCTGCACGCTGCCCTCGGTCCACACCCCCGCCAGCACGACCCGCTCGAGGCGCAGCTGGCGGTACTCGACCTCGCTGACGTCCTCGAGCTCGGTGGACAGGCCCGCCACCCGGCGCATCGCAGCGCGTTCGGCCCGGTCGAGCTGGTCGCCGTCATACCCGTCGCGCCGGTCGGGGTCGGTGACCAGCGACTCCAGGACTGGGTCGACATCCTCGGCCAGCGCGGTAGCGCGAGACCCGAACATCTCAGATGCGTTCGTCATATCTCCTCTAGGGTCGCACCCCGAAACGCTCCCGACGAGCTCTTTATGCCACGCATCACGGCTCCGGTGGCCGGACGCTAGGTTTGCCGGCATGGGCGAGCACTACTTCTCCGCCCAGCCCACCGTGCCGGATCGCCGCCGCACCCTGTTGGTCCAGCTCGCTGGACGCCGGCTCACGGTGCAGACCGCCTCGGGTGTCTTCTGTCCCGACCGGCTCGACCAGGGCACGGCCGTGCTGCTGGGGCACGCGCCGCCGCCACCGGCTGCCGGGGACCTGCTGGACCTGGGCTGCGGCTGGGGCCCCATCGCGCTGACGCTGGGCCTGCTCTCGCCCGAGGCCGACGTCTGGGCGCTCGACACCAACCAGCGGGCGCTGGAGCTGACCCGCACCAACGCCGAGACCGCCGGCGCCATACGGGTCCGGGCCGTCCTCCCGGACGCCGTCCCAGGGCAGCTTCGGTTCGCCGCGATCTGGTCCAACCCGCCGGTCCGCGTCGGCAAGGCCGCGCTGCACGCGCTGCTGGTCCGGTGGCTGCCCCGGCTGGATGCCGGCGGCACGGCATACCTGGTCGTGCAGAAGAACCTCGGAGCCGACTCCCTGCACCGCTGGCTGGAGACGGGGCTCGCCGGGTACGTGACGGACCGGTACGCCTCTGACAAGGGCTTCCGCATACTGCGCGTCGCCCGGGCCTGAGGACGGCCCTCGGCCGGCGTCGGCCGGCTCAACGCCTCAGAGGCGGACGACTCCGTCGGCCACCAGCTCCGCCGGGCCGGCCAGCTCCACCTCCTGCCCCGGCAGGACGCTCACCCGCAGCGTCCCGCCCGGCACCTCCACCCGCCACACGTCCACGACGTCGCCGGTCCATCGGCGCGCGGCAAGGGCGGCGGCCGCAGCTCCGGTGCCGCACGAGCGGGTCTCGCCCACACCACGCTCGTGCACCCGCATCCGCAGCGCCCCGGGGCCGAGCAGCTCGACCAGCTCGACGTTGGTGCCCGACCCGGGCTCGGGCCGGACCACCGGTGCCCGGGTCAGGTCCAGCGAGTCGAGGTCCATGCCGGGGGGCAGCCGGACGACGGTGTGCGGGTTGCCGAGGTCGAGGAGCGTGCCGACCAGCGGCGCCCACTGCCCTACGGTGACGGCGACGCTGGGCGCCGCGGAGCCGGCTTCCTCGTGGGCGCCGCGGCCCGTCCCGTCACGCGCCTGCCCCACGAACCTCCAGGGTCCGAGGTTGACTGCGATCAGACCGCCGTCCTCGAACCGGACCTGCTTGACCCCGGCCCGGGTGGCGATCCGCAGCTCGCTGCCGGTTTGGAGACCCTCTCGGCGCAGGTACGCCGCGAACACCCGCGTGCCGTTGCCGCACATCTCGGCGACGCCGCCGTCGGCGTTGCGGTAGTCCATGAACCACTCGGCCGCCCCGGCCTGCGCGCGCACCTCGGGCTCGGCGGCGGCGCGAGTGGGGACGACGCGGATCACCCCGTCACCGCCGATCCCCGCCCTGCGGTTCGCGAGCCGCCGGACCTGCTCGGCGGAGAGGTCGCCGGTGCCGTCGGGGTCGGGCAGGAGCACGAAGTCGTTCTCCGTGCCGTGACCCTTGGTGAAGTCCCGCTGCTCACTCATCCCCTGCATTGTCCCGCCCGTGCGCCGGATCCTGTAGTCCCGCGCGCTTGGCGTGCTGGGCCGACCCGCCGCGGTGCTGGTGGGCCTCGACCGCCGCGAGCGCGCGGTCGAGCAGGTCCGGCGCCTCGGCCGGCAGCCAGGCGATCCGCGGGTCGGGGCGGAACCACGAGTCCTGCCGCCTGGCCAGCCTCCGCGTCGCCCTGGCGGTGTCGGCGATGGCCTGCCGCTCCGTGGCGCGGCCGTCGATGACGGCCAGAGCCTGCTGATAGCCGAGCGCGCGGCTGGCCGTCCGCCCTTCCCGCAGGCCCTGCGGCAGCAGCCGGCCGACCTCCTCGACCAGCCCGTCCCGCCACATCTGCACGGCCCTGGCCTCGATCCGGGCGTCCAGCGCGCGCCGATCCAGGACCAGCCCGACCAGCACCGCGGGGGAATGGAGCTGCCGGTCCGGCTGCGTGGCCGAGAACGGCCGTCCGGTCAGGTACACCACCTCCAGGGCCCGGACCACCCGGCGCGTGTTGCCTGGCAGGATCGCGGAGGCGGCCACCGGATCGGCCGCCCGCAGCCGGGCGAAGAGCGCCTCCGGTCCGTCGCGCTCCAGGTCGGCTTCGAGCGCCGTCCGGACGGCAGGGTCGGTCGGGGGGATCGACAGGCGGTCGAGCACGGCCCGGACGTACAGCCCCGAGCCTCCGACGACGACGGGCACCCGGCCGCGGCCGCGGACGGCCGCGAGGTCCGCACGGGCGTCCCGCTGGTACTCCGCGAGGCTGGCCTCCTCACGGACGCCGAGGACGTCGAGCTGGTGGTGCGGTATGCCGCCGCGTTCGACCGGCGGCGTCTTGGCCGTGCCGATGTCCATCCCGCGGTAGCGCTGCATGGCGTCGGCATTGACGATCTCAGCGTCCAACCGGCGGGCGAGCGCCACCGCGAGCGCGGACTTGCCTGTTGCGGTCGGGCCCACCACCGCAATGAGGGGAGCCGGCTGGGCCAGGAAGGCCATGACCGGAGTCTTCCAGACACCCTGCATACCGGGGCGCGGCTGTGTCCGACAGGGTGCGGGCTGAGCGACCTCTCCGGGCTTCAAGGAGCCAAGCGGGGCCGGTGCGGGTTAGATCGAGGTAACCTCCCCTGAGCCCGCGAAGGAGCACCATGACCCAGTCCGGCGAGCATCCTGTCGAGCACAGCCCCGTTCAGTCCGAGGGCATCGAGAGTACGAGCGACCGTGCCAAGGACGCCGCAGCCGAGCACTTCGCGTCCGCCACCGGGACGCCGTCCGGCGCCCAGCGGGGGCCGCAGGAGTCCGTCAGTGCGAACGGTGACGACGCCGACGACAACACCGACGTCGACGGCATCGAGGGAGCCGAGGCCACCACCCCGTCGTGACCCACCGCCGCTCCCCCGGCCGGGGAGCGGCGCCGCGCAGGGTCTGGGCTGGTCAGCGGCTGGTCAGCGGCTGGTCAGCGGCTGGTCAGCGGCTGGTCAGCGCTCGAGCCGGAGCCGACCGGTCGAGGCGTCCGCCACCACGTCGCTGAGCGGGCGGCCCGTGCCGAAGGCGTGCGCCCGTAACCGCTGACCGGCTTCCTCGGTGCTCACGTTCAGCTGCGCCGCGATGGTGCTGGTCGCGCGCTGCATGATCATGAACCGCCCCCGCCGGTCATACCAGGGGCCCAGGCCGTCGGCGCCGGAGCTGGACTCTAGGACGTCGAGCAGCCCGCCGGCGATGACCTCGGCGGCCACCGCCGCGGCCACGACGTCCCGGGCCGTCGGCACCCGCGGCCTGAGCTGGTACAGGTCCAGCACGCCGATGCGCACGGTGCCGATCTCCAGCGGGAACGCGTACATCGCCCTGCCCCGGTCGCGCGTCACCTCACCGGAGAACGCGACCCAGCGCGGGTCGGTGGACCCAAGGTCCGGCACGAGCACGGGCCGGCGGGTCTTGAACGCCTCCGTCGCGGGACCCTCACCCAGCACCTCCTGAAGGTCCTCCACCCGCTCCGGCAGCCCGGGGCTGGTGCAGACCGCGTGCAGGGACAGCCGGCTGGCGTCGGCCGCGAAGAGCAGGGCGGCCCCATCAGCGGGGACCGAGCCACGGAAGGCGTCCATCAGACGGTTGGGTAGATCGGTCGTCCAGGAGCGGCTCGCCCAGGCCGACGCCAGCGAGCGCTCGAGGTCGCCGAAGATTCCGCCACCTTCGGGAATGCCGTACATGTCAACTCCGTCCGTCGTCCCGCCGTGCCAACCTACGTCAGACATGGCGCCGCCGCCGCCGCGCCTGCCACCGTAGCCCCGGCGGCGCACCTCGGCGCCCGTGCAGTGACGCTCACCAGCCACGCACGCTCAGCTGGCGAGCCAGGGGTGACGCAGACAGGTCCAGCCTTGACAGCACCCGAAGACGGACGCGCCGGCCATGCTAGACCGCCGCTGTGAGCCACGCGGCAGATCCGACGTTGTCGAGCACGGCCGTTCCCGTGGTTCAGCCTGCCTTTGACCGGCTATGCTGCCTGTGGTTCGGACAAGAGCCTCCGCCGGTCGATGATGTGCTTCGCCGGCGGACAGCCGTCCGAGCAGCAGCCGAGGCCGCGATGACCATCACGCTCACCCAAGACGCCTCCCTCCTGTCGGTGGTGCATCCGGAGCCGCCGCCGCGGCGGGGGACGCCGGCCCCGGACGGCCAGGCCCTTGCCCGCCGTCCCGCGGTCCCGGTGGTCGAGATCCCCCGGTCCGCAGACCCGGGGGTCGTGTTCGCCTGCCTGGCCGACCAGCTGGGGATGCTGGGGTACTCCTGCCTGATCGAGGTGATCACGGAGCAGGGCGGCGGCTGTCGCATCGGTCGCCCGGTAGCCGCGCATGAGGCTGCGCTGTGGGGTGACCTGACGATGCTGCTCGAGGCCGAGCCGCTCGTGGTCTGCGACGGAGCACTGGTGGGCGTCGGGTTCCACGGCGGCGAGCCCACCACGGGAGATGACGCTCCGGCCGGAGAGGGAGCCGCAGGCGCCGACCCCCAAGGCGGGTTCACCGGCGCGCTGGTCGCCAGCCGACCAGACGCCGGCCACGTCACGGACGCGGACGCCCAGATGGTGCACGGGCTGGTCGACCACGCCGTCGGCGTGGTCCTCGCGGAGCGGATGCGCTCGCAGCTGGAGCACCAGCGGACCCGGCTCGAGCACCTCGAGCAGGCCCTCGGCACCAATCGCGAGATCGGCGTGGCGATCGGGATCCTGATGGCCGGTCGACGGTGCAACGCCGAGGAGGCGTTCGCGCTGCTGCGATCCGCCAGCCAGAACACCAACCGCAAGGTCCGCGACATCGCCGCGCACCTGACCTACACCGGCGAGCTGCCGCCCCCGCCGCCCGCCAAGTCCGCTTCGGAACCGAAGCCACCACCCCCCGCCTAGCAAGAAACTCAGGCGCCTGCTCAGCCGCAGGGCGGCGGCGACGGGGCGACGGCAGCGACGTCAGCGACACCGACCGCCGGGCGGCGGGCCGGCATACCGAGGGGAACGCTAGAGCCGCGCCGGGTGCCCGAAGCGGGGGCTCGAGGGCCGTCCAGTCCCTGCCGGGCCACCAGCACACCGTCCGCGTCGGGCGCAGATCCGGCACTGGTCAGGTGCACCGCCTCCCATGCCGCTCCGCCGGCCGTGCGCTCGACGTCGAAGAGCCCCCCGTCCAGGCCGGCGTCAGCGACCAGGTGGTGCGGAGCGGCGTAGGTGACCAGCGTGCGGACCAGGTCGCCGGGCCGTGGCGCGTCCTGCGGCGGCAGGCCCGGCGGCAGCGAGAAGTGCACCAGCCGGTTGTCCCGGGCCCGGCCGGAGAGCCGTGCGGTCGCCAGGTCCTTGCGCCCCTCGCCCTGCGCGACCAGCACCTCGACCACCCGCCCGCCCTGACGTCGGTTCTGGGCCCAGGACACCTGCTCCTGCAGGGCGACCAGCCGCTCGTAGCGGTCCCGCACGACGTCCTTCGGAACCTGGCCGGGCATCGTCGCTGCCGGCGTGCCCGCTCGCACCGAGTACTGGAAGGTGAAGGCACTGGAGAACCCTGCTGCCTCGACCACCCGCAGGGTCTCGGCGAAGTCGGACTCGCTCTCGCCGGGGAAGCCGACGATCAGGTCGGTCGTGATCGCGGCGTCCGGGATGGCCGCGCGGACCTCGTCCAGGATCCGCAGGAAGCGCTCGCTGCGGTAGGAGCGGCGCATCGCCCTGAGCACGCGGTCGGACCCGGACTGCAGCGGCATGTGCAGGCTCGGCATGACGTTGCCGGTCTGCGCCATCGCCGCGATGACGTCCGAGGTGAAGGCCGCGGGATGCGGGCTGGTGAACCGCACCCGCCGCAGCCCCTTGATGTCCCCGCACGCCCGCAGCAGCCTGCCGAACGCCGCGCGGTCCCCGAACTGCACGCCGTACGTGTTGACGTTCTGCCCGAGCAAAGTGATCTCCACGACCCCCTGGGCGACCAGTGCCTCGATCTCGGCGAGGATCTCGCCCGGCCGGCGGTCCTTCTCGGTGCCACGCAGGGTCGGGACGATGCAGAAGGTGCAGGTGTTGTTGCAGCCCACCGAGATGGAGACCCACGCGCTGTAGGGCGACTCGCGCCTGGCCGGCAGCGTGGACGGGAAGACCTCGAGGCTCTCCAGGATCTCGACCTGGGCCAAGGCGTTGTGCCGCGCGCGGTCGAGCAGCGCGGGCAGCGAGCCGATGTTGTGCGTACCGAAGACGACGTCGACCCAGGGGGCGCGCTCGAGGATGGCTGCGCGGTCCTTCTGGGCCAGGCATCCACCTACCGCGATCTGCATCTGGGGGTTGGCCAGCTTGGCCGGACGGAGCTGGCCCAGGTTGCCGTAGAGCTTGTTGTCGGCGTTCTCCCGCACTGCGCAGGTGTTGAACACCACGACGTCGGGAGTGGCCGCCGGCGACTGGGACGCTGCATCGACATATCCCGCGGACTCCAACAGCCCTGCGAGCCGCTCGGAGTCGTGGACGTTCATCTGGCACCCGTGGGTGCGCACCTGGTAGGTCCTCATCGCGTGTCCCAGGGTAGGTCAGTCGCGCTGGTGCTCGGGCGCCCCAGCGACGGCGTCCCGCACGACGGCGTAGGCGATCCCGGAGGCGTAGCCCTTGCGCGCGAGCATCCCGCACAGCCGCCGGGCCTGGACCTCGGGCGCAAGGCCGTGCATGGAGCGCAGCCGCTTGCCGACCAGCTCCTCGGCGCGGGCGCGCTCCGACTCGTCGTCGATCGAGGCCAGCGTGTCGCGGACCACCTCGTCGTCGATGCCGCGGCTACGCAGCTCGCCGGCCAACGCCCTCCTGGCCAGCCCGCGGGTGGCCTGCCCGGAGCGGACCAGCATCCCCGCATACGCCGGGTCGTCGACGAGGCCCACCTCGCTCATCCGGTCCAGCACCGCCGCGGCGACCTCCGTAGGACAGCCGCTGCGCCGCAGCTTGTCCTCGAGCTGTGCCCGGCTGCGCGGTGCCAACGTCAGCGACCGCAGCACGATGGCTCGGGCGACCGCGTACGACCCGGACTCGGACCCGGACCCGGACTCGGACCCGGACCCGGACTCGGACCCGGACCCGGACTCGGACCCGGACCCGGACTCCCTAGAAGTCGACGGGCACATCGACGACGGGGTCGGCGGGCCGGTCGACCTGCGGGCCGACGCCGAGCTTCTCCTTGATCTTCTTCTCGATCTCGTCGGCCAGGTCGGGGTTGTCGCGCAAGAACGTGCGGGCATTCTCCTTGCCCTGCCCCAGCTGGTCCCCGTCGTAGGTGTACCAGGCCCCCGCCTTGCGGACGAAGCCCTGCTCGACACCCATGTCGATCAGTCCGCCCTCGCGAGAGATGCCCTGGCCGTAGATGATGTCGAACTCCGCCTGCTTGAACGGCGGGGAGACCTTGTTCTTGACCACCTTGACGCGGGTGCGGTTGCCGACCGCGTCCGTTCCGTCCTTGAGGGTCTCGATGCGCCGGACGTCGAGACGGACCGACGCGTAGAACTTCAGCGCCTTGCCTCCGGTGGTGGTCTCCGGCGAGCCGAACATCACCCCGATCTTCTCCCTCAGCTGGTTGATGAAGATCGCGGTGGTGCCGGTCGTGCTGATCGCGCCGGTCAGCTTGCGCAGTGCCTGCGACATCAACCGGGCCTGCAGCCCGACGTGGCTGTCGCCCATCTCACCCTCGATCTCGGCCCGCGGCACCAGGGCGGCCACCGAGTCCACCACGAGGATGTCGAGGGCGCCCGAGCGGATCAGCATGTCGGCGATCTCCAGCGCCTGCTCCCCGGTGTCGGGCTGGCTGACCAGCAGGGCATCGGTGTCCACGCCCAGTGCCCTGGCGTAGTCGGGGTCGAGCGCGTGCTCGGCGTCGATGAACGCGGCGATGCCGCCGGCCTTCTGCGCGTTGGCGACCGCGTGCAGGGCCACCGTCGTCTTGCCGGAGCTCTCCGGCCCGTAGATCTCGACCACCCGGCCGCGCGGCAGGCCGCCGATGCCAAGAGCGACGTCGAGCGCGATCGACCCGGTGGGGATCACCTCGATGGGCGCCCGCACGTTGTCACCAAGACGCATCACCGCCCCCTTGCCGAACTGCTTCTCGACCTGGATCATCACCGTGTCCAGTGCCTTGCTCTTGTCCGTCCTGCCGTCGTCTGCCCTGCCCTTGTCGCCCTGGGGAGAGCGCACCGCTGGAGGCTGCACCATGTCGATCACCTTCCGCTTGGTCCTAAGAGGTCTGCCGTCTACCTTCGACCGACATCGTCTCGCTGTGGTCCGGTTCACCGGGCGCCAGGTCGAGCGCGTCGAGTCAGACGTTAGGGCGCCCCTCCGACATCCCCCCTACTCAGCCCAGCTGCCTGTGGACGGTGGGAACAGCGGTGGGAACAGCGGTGGAGACGCCGGTGGGACACCCGGGGACGACGCTACCGAACAGACGTTCGACTGACACGCCGACACGCCGACACGCCGACACGCCGCCTGGCTCTCAGGAGGCGGATGCGAGCCTCACGACAGCAGCAGCCGCTCGATCCGGCGAGCCGCGCCGACGACGCCCGCCAGGCCCATCGCCACGAGGTACCCCACGTGAGCCAGCAGGCCGGGTCCCACCTCACCGAGCATCAGCGCGCGTTCGAGCGCGACACCGTGGTACAGCGGGGTCAGCTGCACCAGCCACTGCACGCCGCTCGGATAGGCCGCCAGCGGGAAGAAGGTCGCGGAGAACAGGAACATCGGCTGGGTGCACAAGGTGACGTAGTCGAAGTCCACCCAGGAGCGCATGTAGGTGGTCGCGAACATGCCGACCGCCGCGAACGCGAAACCGATGAACGTCCCTCCCGGAAGCGCGAGGAGCGCCCACCACGAGTGCACCGTGCCGGCCAGCGCGGCTACGGCGAGGAAGGCCGTGCCGTAGAGGGTTCCGCGGATCAGCGACCAGCTGATCTCGCCGACCGCGACGTCGCGGGGACCGAGCGGCGTAGCGAGCACGGAGTCGTACAGCTTGGCGTACTTGAGCTTGAAGAACACGTTGAAGGTGGAGTCGAAGACGGCACCGTTCATGGCCGCGGACGCCATCAGCGCCGGGGCCACGAACGCGGCGTAGGGCACGACGTGGCCGGCGTCGGTGCGCACCTGGACGATGAGCGCCCCCAGGCCGACGCCGAGCGAGAACAGGTAGAACACCGGCTCGGCGAACCCGCTGACCAGCGCGATCCAGCCGTGCCGGAAGCTCATCACATTGCGCTCGACCAGCTTGCGGGCCATGCCGGCGCCCGCGGGCAGGGGCAGCGTCCCGGCCACCCGGGCTGCCCAGGAGCCGGCCGAGCCGACCGAGCCGGGCGAGGTGCGCGGCGGGGTGGCCGTCATACGACCAGCCTGCGGCGGAAGGAGCGCAGGGCGAGCCACCCGGACATCGCCAGCACGACGAGCAGGTAAGCGACGTGCCCGGCCAGGAGCACCGCTCGCGGCGAGCCGAGCGCGAGCTCGCGGTTAGCGTCGACCCCGTGCCACAGCGGCGTCAGCCACGCCACCGGCCGCAGCCAGACCGGCAGCCGGTCCACCGGGAAGAACGTGCCGGAGAACAGGAACAGTGGCGTGATGACGAAGCGGAACAGGATGTTGAAGCCGTCGTCCCCGTCCTGCGTGGCCGAGAAAGCGAAGATCGGGACGGCGAAGGCCAGACCGGTCAGCACCGTCACCGGCACGGCGAGCAGCACCCACCAGGAACCCCATGCCCCGAAGGCGGCTGCGACGCCGAGGAAGACCAGCGTCGCGCCGGTGAGCTGCAGGGCGACGTACGCGAGGTGCCCGAGCAGGACCTGCCACACGGCGATCGGGGTGGCCAGCATCGCGTGGTACTGCCGCTGCCAGCGGATCGCCCCGAGCACCTGGTAGGTGGACTCCCCCACAGCGACCCACATCCCCTGGGCGGCCAGGAGGCCGGGCACCACGAACTGCAGGTAGGGGACCCCGTCCACGCCTCCAGCCCGGCTGTTGACCAGCGTGCCGAGCCCGAGGCCCATCGACAGCAGGAAGAGCACCGGTGACAGGAAGCGGCCGAAGACGCTCCCGCGCCAGGTCCGCCGGTATGCGGTGAGCCAGTAGCCGAGCACCGGCCTCCACGAGCCGGTGCTGCGACGCTGCGTGGAACGGCGAACCGCAGGGGATGTCGTCGACGTCATCAGTCCACCAGGGTCCGCCCGGTGAGGTGCAGGAAGACGTCCTCCAGGGTGGAGCGGCGGACCAGCGAGGAGAGCGGGCGAAGGCCCCGAGCGTGGACCTGGGCGCCGGCGGCGTCGCCGTCGTCGGCGTAGACCAGCAGCCGGTCGGGAAGCGTCTCGACCCGCTGCCCGATGCCGCTCACCTCATCGGCCAGCGATGCGTGGTCGTCCTGGTCGAAACGGAGCTCCAGCACCTCCCGGGTGGCGTACTGCTCGATCAGCGAGCGCGGGGACCCGTGCGCCACGATCTTGGCCTTGTCCATCACGACCAACCGGTCGCACAGCTGCTCGGCCTCGTCCATGTAGTGCGTCGTCAGCACCAGGGTCACCCCCTGCCGCTTGAGCCGGAACAGCCGGTCCCACAGCACGTGGCGTGCCTGCGGGTCCAGGCCGGTGGTCGGCTCGTCCAGCAGCAGCACCTCGGGGTCGTTGACCAGCGAGCGGGCGATCGTCAGCCGGCGCTTCATCCCCCCGGAGAGCGGCTCGACCTTGGAGCGCGCACGGTCGCTCAGCTGGGCGAACTCGAGCAGCTCCACCGCGCGCCGCCGCACCTCGGCCTTGGCGAGCCCAAAGTAGCGGCCGTAGATCCAGATGTTCTCCTCCACGGTCAGCTCCTCGTCCAGCGTGTCGCTCTGCGGGACGACGCCGAGGCGTGAGCGGATCGCGGCGCCGTCGCGCTTCGGGTCGAGCCCGAAGATCCGCAGTGACCCGGCGCTCACCGGCGAGACGCACCCGATCATCTTCATGGTCGAGGACTTGCCGGCACCGTTGGGCCCGAGGAAGCCGAACGCCTCGCCGGCCTCCACCGTGAAGTCGATGCCGTCCACCGCTACCAGCGCGCCGAACCGCTTGGTCAGCCCGCTGGCGCTGATCAGCGAGCCGGCCGCCCCGGCTGGGTCTCCCGCTGTCTGCGTCCCCTGCGCCGCCTGGTGCCCGATCACGGCACGACGCTACACAGGGCGCGTCGACCCATCCAGGAAGTTTTGGCGCGAGCCCGGTCAGCGGTGCCGAGCCTTGAGCACCCGGCCGAGCCGCCGCTCGGGCGGGACGTCCATGTCGTCGCAGAGCGCCAGCCAGACCTCGCGAGTCGGGGTCCCGGCGGACAGGGCCTCGGCCGCAGTCCGGTTCTCCAGTGCTGCCAGCACGTGGTCGCGGGCCAGCGAGCGGGACAGCACGGGTCCGAACTCGTCGTCCATCAGGGTCCAGAAGTCACTTCGCCGCACCGGTGGAGTGTGTCACCCCCGGGCGTTCCTCCCGCAGCGACTGTCGGAGGCAGGTGGCAGGCTCTGTGTCGATGAGCGACGACGTCCTGTCCCGGTTCTCCCCGGCGACCCGTGAGTGGTTCCGCGGCTCGTTCGCCGCGCCGACCCCTGCCCAGGAGGGCGCCTGGGAGGCGATCAGCTCCGGACAGCACACCCTGGTCGTAGCGCCGACCGGCTCGGGCAAGACGCTGTCGGCCTTCCTGTGGGCGCTCGACCGGCTCGCCGGGAGCCCGCCGCCGGCGGAGCGGCTGCGCCGCTGCCGGGTGCTCTACGTCTCCCCGATGAAGGCCCTCGCCGTAGACGTCGAGCGCAACCTGCGCTCGCCGCTGGTCGGCATCGGGCATGCCGCCTCACGTCTGGGCCTGGCCCGGCCCGAGGTCGGCGTGGCGGTCCGGTCCGGCGACACCACGGCGGCCGAGCGGCGGCTGTTCGCCCGGCAGCCCGCCGACGTCCTGATCACCACACCGGAGTCGCTCTTCCTGCTGCTGACCTCCCGGGCGCGGGAGGCGCTCGCCGGCGTCGAGACCGTCATCCTCGACGAGGTCCACGCGGTGGCCGGCACCAAGCGCGGCGCCCATCTGGCCCTCAGCCTCGAGCGCCTCGACGCCCTTCTCGAGCGACCGGCGCAGCGGGTCGGGCTCTCCGCGACCGTGCGGCCGGTGGAGCAGGTCGCCAGGTTCCTCGCCGGTGGGCGGCCGGTGACGGTGGTGCAGCCCCCGTCCACCAAGGCGTGGGACCTGGAGGTCGTGGTCCCGATCCCCGACATGTCAGCCCTCGGAGAGCTCACCGGGGACCTGTCCGGCCCGGCGGCCGGCGCCGAGCGTCGGGCGTCGATCTGGCCGCACGTCGAGGAGCGGATCGTCGACCTGGTCGCCGCGCACCGCTCCACGCTGGTGTTCGCCAACTCGCGCCGGCTGGCCGAGCGGCTCACTGCCCGGCTGAACGAGATCTGGGACGAGCGCCTCGCTCTGCAGGCAGCGCAGGACGAGACAGCCCACGAGGAGACGGCGCAGGACGAGACAGCGCAGGACGAGACAGCGCAGGCGGTGGGCCAGCGGCATACCCGTAGGACTCCGGCCCAGCTGATGGCGCAGGCCGGCTCGTCCTCGGGCGCGCCGCTGGTGCTGGCCCGCGCCCACCACGGGTCGGTCAGTAAGGACCAGCGGGCGCTGATCGAGGACGACCTCAAGGCCGGCCGCCTGCCGGCCGTGGTGGCGACGAGCTCGCTCGAGCTCGGCATCGACATGGGTGCGGTCGACCTGGTCGTGCAGGTCGAGTCGCCGCCGAGCGTGGCCAGCGGGCTCCAGCGGGTCGGGCGGGCCGGCCACCAGGTCGGTGCCGTCTCGCACGGGGTGATGTTCCCGAAGTTCCGCGGCGACCTGGTTCAGACCGCGGTCGTGGTCGAACGGATGCGCACGGGGGCTATCGAGTCGCTGCACGTCCCCGCCAACCCGGTCGACGTGCTGGCCCAGCAGGTCGTCGCCATGTGCGCCATGGACTCGTGGTCGGTCGACGACCTCGAGACGCTGGTCCGCCGAGCCACGCCGTTCGCGACGCTGCCGCGCTCGATCCTGGAGGCGGTCCTCGACATGCTCTCCGGGCGATACCCCAGCGACGAGTTCGCCGAGCTGCGGCCCCGCCTCGTCTGGGACCGGGTCGGCGGCGTGCTGACCGGGCGCCCCGGCGCGCAGCGCCTGGCGGTCACCAGCGGGGGGACGATCCCCGACCGCGGCCTGTATGCGGTCTTCCTCGCCACCGGCGAGGGCACCGGTCGACGGGTCGGCGAGCTGGACGAGGAGATGGTCTACGAGTCCCGTGTCGGCGACGTGTTCACGCTCGGGTCGTCCTCGTGGCGGATCGAGGACATCACCCACGACCGCGTCCTGGTCACCCCGGCTCCGGGCCTGCCGGGCAAGCTGCCGTTCTGGCGCGGCGACACACTGGGCCGGCCGGCCGAGCTGGGCCGGGCCGTCGGCGCGTTCGTCCGCGAGGTCGGGGCGATGCAGCCCGGGCAGGCGCACGACCGGGTGCGCGCCACCGGCCTGGACGAGTGGGCTGCGGACAACCTGCTCGGCTACCTCGCCGAGCAGCGCGTGGCCACCCGGCACGTGCCCGACGACCGCACGGTCGTGGTCGAACGGTTCCGCGACGAGATCGGCGACTGGCGCGTCGCGGTGCACTCGCCCTACGGCGCCCAGGTCCACGCTCCCTGGGCGCTGTGCGTGTCCGCCCGGATGCGCGACCGGTTCGGCGTCGACGTCCAGGCGATGCACGGCGACGACGGGATCGTGTTCCGGCTGCCCGACCTGGAGCTGGAGAGCGACGCCGGCGACGCCCAGGCGATGCCCGGGCTCGCCGAGCTGGTCGCCCTCGACGCGGAGGAGGTCCACGATCTGGTGACGGGCGAGATCGGCGGCTCGGCGCTGTTCGCTGCCCGGTTCCGGGAGTGCGCCGCGCGGGCGCTGCTGCTGCCCCGCCGTCGCCCGGACCGGCGGCAGGCGCTGTGGCAGCAGCGGCAGAGGGCCGCCCAGCTGCTCCAGGTGGCCAGCCGCTACGCCTCCTTCCCGATCATCCTGGAGACGGTCCGCGAGTGCGTGCAGGACGTCTTCGACGTGCCCGGCCTGGTCGCCCTGATGCGCGACGTGGCCTCCCGCACCGTCCGGGTCGTCGAGGTCGAGACGCAGACACCGTCGCCGTTCGCGCGGAGCCTGATGTTCGGCTACGTGGCCCAGTTCCTCTACGAGGGCGACTCACCCCTGGCCGAGCGCCGGGCGGCGGCGCTGGCTCTCGACCCCACCCTGCTGGCCGAGCTGCTCGGTCGCGGCGAGGGTGCTGCGCTGCGCGACCTGCTGGACGTGGACGCCGTGAGCCGGACCGAGCACGAGCTGCAGCGCCTGGCGGAGGGCCGTCGCTGCCGCGACGGCGAGGACGTGGCGGACCTGGTCCGCAGCCTCGGCGCCCTGCCCCTGCAGGCCATCGTCGACCGGTGCGTGCAGGACACCGAGCTGAAGGCGGTGTCCGGCTGGCTGGTGGATCTGGAGAGCGACCGCCGGCTGGTCCGGGTGCGCATCGCCGGGGAGGAGCGCTGGGCCGCCGTCGAGGACACCGGCCGCCTTCGTGATGCGCTCGGCTGCGCCGTCCCGGTCGGCATTCCGGAGGTGTTCTTGGAGCCGGTGCCCGACCCGCTCGGTGACCTGCTCGGGCGTTACGCGCGCACCCACGGCCCCTTCACCGCATCGCAGGTCGCGGCGTGGTTCGGCCTGGGCGTCGCCGTGGTCAGCGACGCGCTGCGGCGGCTGGTCGCCTCCGGCCGGCTGGTCGAGGGAGAGCTGCGCCCGATCGAGTCCGGCGGCGGACAGCATGGCCCCGACTTCTGCGACGCCGAGGTCCTGCGGACGCTGCGGCGCAGGTCGCTGGCCGCACTGCGTGCCGAGGTGGAGCCGGTGGCCGCCGTCGACCTGGCCCGGTTCCTGCCTGCGTGGCAGGGGATCGGCTCGGGTCAGCGCGGGCTGGAGGGGACGCTGCGCGCGGTCGAGCAGCTCAGCGGTGCGGTGCTCCCGGCGAGCGCACTGGAGACCCTGGTGCTGCCCAGCCGGGTGAGCGGCTACAGCCCGTCGCTGCTGGACGAGCTCACGGCCAGCGGCGAGGTGCTGTGGCGGGGCCATGCCGCGCTGCCGGGTGACGACGGGTGGGTCGCGCTGCACCTGTCGGACACCGCTCACCTGACGCTCGCCCCACCAGGTGGCGAGCTCCTCCTCAGCGAGCAGCACCAGGGTGTGCTGGACGCGCTGGCCGGCGGCGGTGCCTTCTTCTTCCGCACCCTGTCCGACTCGGTCGGCAGCCTCGACGACGCCGCGCTGACGCAGGTGCTCTGGGAGCTCGTCTGGGACGGTCGGGTCACCGGCGACACGCTGGCCCCGCTGCGTGCCGTGCTGTCCGGGGGGCGCACGGCGCACCGCTCCCGGCCACCCGGCCCGCGCACGACCCGCTACTCCGGGAGGCCGTCGGCGCTGGGGGCGCTGTCCGGTCGCCGCACACCGAGCAGGGCGGCACTGCCGGCTCGTGGAGGGCCACCGACTGCCGCGGGACGGTGGTCGCTGCTGCCTCCGGTCGAGCCCGACGCGACGGTCCGCGCCTACGCGAGCGCTGAGCTGCTGCTCGACCGCTACGGCGTGGTGACCCGCGGCTCGGTCGTGGCCGAGGGCGTCGCCGGCGGCTTCGCGGCGGTCTACCGGGTGCTTGCGGCGGCCGAGGAGTCCGGTCGGGTCCGCCGGGGCTACTTCGTCGAGGGCCTCGGTGCCGCGCAGTTCGGCACGACAGGGGCGGTGGACCGGCTGCGTTCGCAGAGCCGGCCGCTCCCCGTCGCCGAAACGCCCGCAGCTCCTGATCGGCACACGGAGCAGGCCCGGCGTGCGGTCGTGCTGGCGGCGGCCGACCCGGCGAACCCCTACGGTGCCGCACTGGGCTGGCCGGTCCGTGCCGACGAAGAGCCGGGACCGCCGGGGGGTGGCTCTGGCCAGCCGAGCCGGCGCCCGGTGGAGAGCAGCCAAGGGCGGTCCACGCCCGCGAGAAACAGCGGGCACAAGCCCGGCCGCAAGGCGGGGGCCCTGGTCGTCCTGGTCGACGGCGTCCTCGCGCTCTACGTCGAGCGCGGCGGCAAGTCGCTGCTCTCCTACAGCCAGGAGCCCTGGGTGCTGCGGTCCGCAGCGGACGCGCTGGCCCTGGCCGTTCGGGAAGGCGCGCTCGGCCGGCTCACCGTCGAGCGGGCCGACGGCGACGCGGTGCTCGGCTCGGTCCACCCTCTGGCCGGGGCCCTGGCTGCGGCGGGCTTCCATGCCACCCCCCGCGGGCTGCGGCTGCGCCGATGAGCGCCGGCTGAGATGCCCGAGGGAGACACCGTATGGCGCACGGCTCGCCGGCTGGACCAGGCGCTGGCCGGCCAGGTGCTCACCGGCTGCGACCTGCGCTGGCCCTCGCTGGCCACCGTCGACCTCAGCGGCGCGGCCACTACGGAGGTGGTCAGCCGGGGCAAGCACATCCTGCACCGTCTCGACTCGGGACTCACCCTGCACAGCCACCTGCGCATGGAGGGCCAGTGGTGGGTGTCCGGGACACGGACCCTCTCCCGGCACCGGCTTGCCGGAGACGGCGTCAGAGCCGTTGTCAGCACGGAGCAGTGGTCCGCGGTCGGCACCAGGCTGGGCATGCTCGACGTCGTGCGCACCGCCGACGAGCACACGCTGGTCGGCCACCTCGGACCCGACGTGCTGGGAGTCGACTGGGACCCCGACGCGGCGGTCATGAACCTGCTCCGCGTGGGGTCCGAACCAGTGGGCGCCGCACTCCTGGACCAGCGCAACCTGGCCGGTGTGGGCACCTTCTACGCCTGCGAGGTGCTCTTCCTGCAGCGGGTCGGGCCCTGGGTTCCCGTGGCCGAGCTCGGTCCGGCCGCCCTGGACCGCATCGTCCGGCAGACCCATCGCCTGCTGGACGCCAACCGGCACGGAGCCACGCAGACGACGACGGGCATCGCCAGGCGCGGGCAGAACGCCTACGTCCACGGCCGCTCGGGACAGCCCTGCCGGGCGTGCGGCGGCGGCGTCCGTGTCGCCATGATCGGCACGGCACCGCGGCAGCGGACCGTGTTCTACTGCCCGGCGTGTCAGGGCGGGCTGGGCGCGACCGACGACGCGCGGGTCCAGCGGCCGCTCGGGTCGAGCAGAGAGGGGCGCGGAGCGGCTACGCCGCGGAGGCAGCGACCAGCCGCGCGGCGCTGACCATCGAGCTCACCGGCAGCTGGACCGGTGCGGCCACCGCGTCCATCAGCGCCTCGGTCTCAGCGACGCGGTCCGAGACATGTCCGAGGACCGCCGACAGCGGCACGTTGAGCGCGGTGCAGATCGAGCCGAGCAGCTCCGATGAGGCCTCCTTCTCGCCGCGCTCCACCTCGCTGAGATATCCGAGGGAGACCGCAGCGGCCGACGAGACCTCGCGAAGCGTACGACCCTGGGCGCGGCGCTGCTCGCGCAGCACGTCGCCGAGCTCACGACGAAGCAGGATCACGGCGCCTCCTCACGGTCTAGCTCGGCTGGCTCTGGTCCAAGGATCGGGCGGAGGCCGCCCCAGAGCCTTGCGTCCATCCACGGTACCTCCCGCGGATGCCATCGCGCTGGGTGGTGTGCTGATGTCCGCTGACAGCGAAGTCAACCACCGGCAGGCCGCCCTTCTTCCACGGTGCCGCCGGGGTGCGTGGGTGACCGTGACAGGTCCAGCGCCTGAGCGAACAGCTCGAGTACCGCCACGACGCTCGCCGCCCGGATCTGGCTCCGACTGCCCGAGAGGCTGAGCGCCTGGACCCGGCTGGTTTGTGGTCCGGCCACTGCCACGAAGACGGTGCCCACCGGCTTTCCGTCGGACTGACCGGGACCGGCCACCCCGGTGGTCGCAAGCCCGTATGAGGAGCCGAGCCGCTCGCGCACCCCGCAGGCCATCTGCTCGGCGACCTCGGGGTCGACCGCGCCACGTCGCGCGAGCACGAGGGCGTCGACTCCCAGGGCGCTGACCTTGACCTCGTTTCGATAGGCCACCACGCCTCCTCGTACGGCCGCCGAGGAGCCGGGGACGTCGGTGAGGGCAGCCGCCACCAGCCCTCCGGTGAGCGACTCGGCGGTGGCCACGCTCTCCCCCCGCCGGATCAGCCCTGCGACGAGAAGCTGGGCCAGGCTGGCCGGGCTCACGGGAGGTTCCTGCGCCTTCGCTCCAGCTCCAACGCCGCCTGCCGGTTCCGCTTGGCCTGCGCCCGGGGGCTGGTTCGGCGCAGGCGCGCGGCCCGCAGCACGTAGTCGATGCCGGTCACCACCGTGAGGACGACGGCCAGCGCCATCACGGCCATCGCCAGCAGGTGCCATCGTCCGGCAAGCGGCAGGACGTACAGACCCAGGGCCAGCGCCTGCGTCGCCGTCTTGGCCTTGCCGCCCCGGCTGGCCGGGATGACCCCGTGCCGGATGACGAAGAACCGCAGCACGGTGATGGCGACCTCACGGAACAGGACGACCACGGTCACCCACCAGCTGAGCTCACCCAGCACCGCCAGCCCGACGAACGCCATACCCATCAGCGCCTTGTCGGCGATCGGGTCGCTCACCGTGCCGAAGTCGGTGACCAGCGACCAGCGCCGCGCGATGTCACCGTCGATGCCGTCGGTCACGATGGCGACGGCGAAGACCCCAGCGGCCAGGATGCGGTAGCGCGACTGCTCCGGGCCGTGGTGCAGCAGGAGCGCGCCGAAGACCGGCACCAGCAGCACGCGCAGGACGGTCAGGGCGTTGGCGACGTTCCAGACGCTCACCCGGCGCGTGGCCGCCCGGTCCGGTCCGGCACTCATCCCTGCCGCACCGACTTCGAGCACCGCACCGACTTCGAGCACCGCACTGACGTCGAGCACCACACTGACGTCGAGCACGGTAGCGACGTCGAGCACGGTAGGCGCGGCGGCGGGCGTCGCTCAGCCGTCCCCGACACGCTGGCTGACCTCAGCACGGCTCCGCGACCAGGTCGATCCCCTCGGTGGCGACCACCCGCGCGCGCACCAGCTCGCCGACGCGGAGCCGGCCGGCCAAGGGCTGGCCGATGCGGCCGCGCGGGACGGGCGACGCCCGCAGCAGGGTGACCCCGTCGACGTCCGGGCCCTGGTGCGCGGCGCGGCCGACGGCGGCAGTACCGTCCGGGACATCGGCCACGGACCCTCCGTCCGCGGAGGCCACGCTCTCCACCAGCACGTGGACCAGCTCGCCGACCCGCTCCTCCGCCCGCTGTACGTTCAGCTCCTCCACCAGCCGACTGACGTGGTCCAGCCGGTCGGCGACCTCGTGCTCGGGCAGCTTGCCGGCATGGCTCTCGGCCTCCGTGCCGTCCTCGTCGGAGTAGCCGAACACGCCCACGACATCCAGCCGCGCCGCGACGAGGAACTGCTCCAGCTCGGCCAGGTCGGCGTCGGTCTCGCCGGGGAACCCGACGATGACGTTGGAGCGCACTCCCGCCAGCGGCGCCCGTCGCCGCACCTGGTCGAGCAGCTCCAGGAACGCCGGCCGGGAGCCGAACCGGCGCATCCGGCGCAGCAGCGGCTCGCTGGCGTGCTGGAAGGAGATGTCGAAGTACGGCGCCACCCCCTCGGTGGACGCCATGGCGTCCAGCAGACCGGGCCGGATCTCGGCCGGCTGCAGATAGGACACCCGCACCCTGCTCACGCCGTCGACCTCGGCCAGCTCAGGCAGCAGGGTCTCCAGCAGCCGGAGGTCGCCGAGGTCCTTGCCGTAGGACGTGGAGTTCTCGCTGACCAGGAACAGCTCGCGCACGCCCCGTTGCGCCAGCCAGTTCGCCTCCTGCACGATCTCGGCCGGGGGCCGCGACACGAACGCGCCCCGGAACATCGGTATGGCGCAGAACGAGCACCGGCGGTCGCAGCCGCTGGCGATCTTCAGCGGTGCCCACGGCCGGCCGTCGAGCCGCTGCCGGACCACGCGTGGCCCGCTGGCGGGTGCCCTGCCGTGGGCGGCGCCGGCCGGGCGCGCCGCCACTGACGACCGGGCCGGCTGCCGGTCCGCCGGCGACAGCGGCAGCAGCCGGCGCCGGTCCGTCGGCGTGTGGGAGGCAGGGCGGGCGCCGTCCAGGATCGCGGTCAGCGAGCCGGACAGCTCGGTGTAGGAGTCGAACCCGAGCACCGCGTCGGCCTCGGGGAGCTGCGCCGCGAGCTGCTCGCCATACCGCTCGGCCAGGCAGCCGACCGCCACCACCGCCTGGGTGCGGCCCGTGCTCTTCAGGTCCGAGGCCTCCAGCAAGGCGTCGATCGAGTCCTTCTTGGCCTGCTCGACGAACCCGCACGTGTTGACGACCGCCACGTCGGCGTCGGCGGCATCGGCCACCAGCTCCCACCCGGCCGCGCCGAGCCGACCGGCCAGCTCCTCGGAGTCGACCTCGTTGCGCACGCAGCCGAGCGTCACCAGCGCCACGCGACGGGGCACGGCTGCGCCCGCGAAGGTGGGGGTGGTCATGTCCCCACCCTAGTTCTGCTGCTGTTCAATGACGGGCATGCCTACCGCCAACGCCCGCCGCGTGAGCGCCCTGCTCGCGCGGCATCCCCTGGTCGACGGGCACAACGACCTGCCGTGGGAAGCCCGCGTGCAGGTCGGCTACGACCTCGACCGGCTCGACCTCCGGTCGCGGCAGTCGACGACCCGCACCGACCTGCCCCGGCTGCGCGACGGCGGCGTCGGGGCGCAGTTCTGGTCGGTGTTCGTCCCCAGTACCCTGCACGGCGACGCCGCCGTGTCGGGCACGCTGGAGCAGGTGGACGCGGTGCACCAGATGGTCAGCCGCTACGCCGACCGGTTGGGCCTGGCCCGCACCGCGGAGGAGGTGGAGCGCGTCTTCGCCTCCGGGCGGCTGGCGTCGCTGATGGGCGCGGAGGGCGGCCACCAGATCGGCTGCTCGCTCGGCACGCTGCGGATGCTGTGCGAGCTCGGGGTGCGCTACCTGACACTGACCCACAACGACAACGTGCCCTGGGCAGACTCGGCCACCGACGTGCCCGCGCTGGGCGGGCTGTCCCCGTTCGGCGTCGAGGTGGTCGCTGAGATGAACCGGCTCGGCATGCTGGTCGACCTGTCGCACGTGTCGACGGACACCATGCGCGCGGCGCTGGCGGTCAGCGCGGCGCCGGTGATCTTCTCCCACTCCTCGGCGCGGGCGCTCTGCGACATGCCGCGCAACGTGCCCGACGACGTGCTGGCCCTGCTCGGCACCGCCGGCGGGGTCTGCATGGTCACGTTCGTGCCGGAGTTCGTCTCTCCGGCAGTCGCCGCGTGGCGGCTGCGCGCCGAGGCAGCGGCCTCGCAGGCCGGTGTCCGCGCCGCCGACCACGTGGCCTTCACCGCCTTCGCGGTCCGCTACAAGCAGGAGCAGCCGAAACCGGACGCCACCCTCGAGGACGTGGTCCAGCACGTCGAGCATGTCCGGGAGGTGGCCGGGGTCGACGGCGTGGGGATCGGGGGCGACTTCGACGGCACGGACACCTACCCGGTGGGACTGGAGGACGTCAGCACCTACCCCCGGCTGCTCGAGGCGCTGGCCGACCGCGGCTGGTCCGACGCCGACCTGGTCAAGCTCGCGGGCGGCAACGTGCTCCGGGTGCTGCGGGACGCGGAGGCCGTCGCGCGGAGCCTCCAGGCGACGCGCGGTCCGAGCCTGGCGACGTACGCCGCCCTCGACCGGCCCGGCTAGCTCTCGCTGCGCCGGGTGCGCGCCAGCGTCAGCCCCACCAGGCGGGCGACCACGAGGGCGACGTACATCAGCCCGGCGAGCTGCTCGACCATCACGAACGACCGGGCGTGCGGGCGCACCGGCGTGACGTCGGACAGGCCGGTGCTGGTCAGCGTCGTGAAGGAGAGGTAGAGCAGCTCCATCCAGGTGCGCGGCGCCTCCGGGTGGACCGCGGCGATGAAAGACCCGGGCCAGATGACCTGCGTCGCGCTGTAGAGGTAGGCGAAGCCCCAGGCCACGATGGTGAACGCCGCCCCCGTCGCGTAGAGCTCGTCGCGGGTCACCGTGTCGTCGTTGAACATGTAGCGGATCAGCGCGTAGGCGGTGTAGCCGTAGAAGGCTGCATGCACGAGCCCGGACGCGACCACCACGGTGGGTGAGTCGGGCCGCGCGGCCTCCCAGACGGTGAGCACGACGGCCGGGACGCCGATGCCCGCCGAGACCCGGGTCAGCGCGGGCGTCGCGCGGACCACCCACACGGCCAGGGCCAGGACCGCCAGGCCGAAGGTGGAGAACAGCGCCCGACCCGTCGGCGAGCCCTCCATGAACGGGTAGACCAGCACGCCGAGCAGCTGCACGGCGAACAGGACGGCGCTCGGGTGGGCACGCGCCGCATGCCAGCGCCGTGCCACCGGGCCACCTTACGGGAGCGTGTGGGAGCGTGGACCGGTGCGTTTCGTGGTCCACCAGCACCACGCGACCGGGCTGCACTGGGACCTCCGGCTCGAGGCGGAGGACGGCACGCTCAAGTCGTGGGCCGTGCCCAAGGGGCCCTCGCTCGACCCGGGGACACGCCGCCTGGCCGTGCGCACCGAGGACCACGCGCTCGACTACATCGGCTTCGAGGGCCACATCGCCGACGGGAACGTCGGCGCAGGTCCGGTCATCGTCTGGGACGAGGGCACCTTCGAGAACCGCTCGCACGGGCGGGGACGCCCCCGTGACACCGTCACGCTGGTCGACGCCGTCGACCAGGGCCACGTCAGCGTCCTGCTGTCCGGGCACAAGCTGGGCGGCGGCTTCGCCCTCACCCGCACCGGCACCCATCCTCGAGAGCGATGGATCCTGGTCAAGAAGCGGGACGCGTATGCCGACCCCTTGCTGGACGTCGTCGCGAGACGTCCGGAGTCGGTGCGCTCCGGGCTGCGGATCGAGCAGCTGCGGTACGGAGGAAGCGGCTAGCCCGACGGCGACCAGAGCGACTGCACCCGCAGGTCGGCGGGGGTCAGCTCCGCCCACGCCGCATCGGTGCCCAGGACGGCCACCGTGCTCGTCGGCAGGCCCCCGGTATCCAGGGCGTCGGCCGACTCGCCGCCTCCCGCGCCGAGCACGAGGGCCTCGATGCTCGGGTTGTGGCCCACCAGCACCATCGTGTCCACGTCCGCGGGCGTGCCGCGCACGACCCCGGTCAGGTCGGCCACGGTGTTGTCGTAGATGCGCCCGTCGAGCTGTGGGTCGGGCGGGTCGACCAACGAGCGAGCGGCCAGGGCCCAGGTCTGCTGCGCCCGGCGGGCCGGCGAGACGACGACGCGACCGGGGCGCAGCCCCTGGTCGCGCAGCCGCTGACCGATCAGCGGGGCGTCCCGCTCGCCGCGGTGGTTCAGCGGGCGCTCCATGTCGGCGCCGCCGTCCTGCAGCGACTTGGCGTGGCGCACCAGCACCAACCGTCGGGCCGTCATACCGGCAGTATCGCGCCGCTGCGGGTCCGGCGACAGGAGCTACTCGCGCCCGGTCAGCTGCCAGGCGTCCTCGGCCGCGTCGTCGGGCACGTCGTCGGGCACGTCGTCGGCGGCGGTCACGTCGTACACCGCCTCGTCCGGGTCACCGCGCAGCAGCGACAGCGTCCGCGGCAGGTCGTCCACCCTGACCAGCACGTCCCGGGCCTTGGAACCCTCGCTCGCCCCCACGACGCCCCGCGACTCCAGCAGGTCCATCAGCCGGCCCGCCTTGGCGAAACCGACGCGCAGCTTGCGCTGCAGCATCGACGTGGAACCGAACTGCGTCGTCACGACCAGCTCGGTCGCCTGCAGCAGCAGCTCCAGGTCGTCGCCGATGTCGTCCTCGACGACCTTCTTCGCCGCCGCGGCCGTCACGTCGTCCCGGTAGGTCGGGCGCAGCTGGCCCACCACGTGCTGGACGACCTGCTTGATCTCGCTCTCGGTGACCCAGGCGCCCTGCACCCGCATCGGCTTGTTGGTCCCCATCGGCAGGAACAGCGCGTCGCCCTGGCCGATCAGCTTCTCGGCGCCGGGCTGGTCCAGCACGACGCGGGAGTCGGTCACCGAGGAGGTGGCGAACGCCATACGGGAGGGCACGTTGGCCTTGATCAGCCCGGTCACGACGTCCACGGACGGCCGCTGGGTCGCCAGGACCAGGTGGATGCCGGCGGCCCGGGCCAGCTGGGTGATCCGGACGATCGACTCCTCGACGTCGCGCGGCGCCACCATCATCAGGTCGGCGAGCTCGTCGACGATGACCAGCAGGTAGGGGTAGGGCTGCACCGTGCGCTCCGACCCCGGGGGCGGCGTCACCTTGCCCGCGCGGACCGCCTTGTTGAAGTCGTCGATGTGCTTGAACCCGAACACCGCCAGGTCGTCGTAGCGGGTGTCCATCTCGCGCACGACCCACTGCAGCGCCTCGGCTGCCTTCTTCGGGCTGGTGATGATGGGGGTGATCAGGTGGGGCACGCCCTCGTAGGCCGTCAGCTCGACCCGCTTCGGGTCGACCAGGACCATGCGGACCTCGTCCGGGGTCGAGCGCATCAGGATCGAGGTGATCAGCGAGTTGATGAAGCTGGACTTGCCGGCGCCGGTCGCCCCGGCGACGAGCAGGTGCGGCATCCGAGCCAGGTTGGCGACCACGTAGCCGCCCTCGACGTCCTTGCCGACGCCCATGACCATCGGGTGGTGGTTGCCCCGAGCGGTCTGGCTGCGCAGGACGTCGCCGAGGCTCACCTTCTCCCGGTCGGTGTTGGGGATCTCGATGCCGATCGCCGACTTGCCGGGGATCGGGCTGAGGATGCGCACGTCGGCCGAGGCGACGGCATACGCGATGTTCCTGGACAGGGCGGTCACCCGCTCCACCTTGATGCCCGGCCCGAGCTCGACCTCGTAGCGGGTGACCGTCGGCCCGCGCGAGAAGCCGGTGACGCGGGCGTCGACCTCGAACTGGTCGAGGACCTCGCTGAGCGCGGCCACCACCCGGTCGTTGGCGGCGCTGCGCGTCTTGTGCGGGCTGCCGGGCGCGAGGACGGCGTTGTCCGGAAGGGTGTAGGTGACGTCCCCGGCCAGGGCCAGCTGCTCCACCCGCTGCGGCAGCGGGGTGGTGGGAGGCGGCTCCAGGCGCGCCCGCTCGTGCACCGCGCCCGTGCGCACGCCCTCGGCATCGGCTTCGCCGACCTTCGGCGCGTCGGGCGTCGCCTCGCTCGCCGCCTCGCTGGCCGCCCCACCCGGGCGCCCGCGCCGCTCTCCCGGACGCAGCCCGCGCCGGCTCACGGTTGCGGCTTGCTCGAAGGGCTCGTCTCCGGCCAGGCCGCCGGTTACGTCGCCGTCGCCGGCCGCCTCCGCCCGGCGCAGCCGGCGCTCCCGCCGGGAGAGCGGGCGGCCCGCGTCCGGGGCCGACGGCGCGTCCGTGGTCCCGGCCTCCTGGTGCTGCGGGCGCACGAGCTGGTCGCGGACCCAGCGCAGGCGCTCGGGGACCATGTGCACCGGTGTGGCGGTCACCACGAGCAGCCCGAACACTGCCAGCAGCGACAGGAGCACCGCCGCCCCGGGCGAGGTGACGGCCGCCGCGAGCGGGCTGGACGCCAGGAAGCCGAGTATGCCGCCGGCTGCCCGCATGCGGACGGCGCCGTCCGGAGGGGTTGGCAGACCGGCGGACAGGTGCACCAGACCGGCCGCGGCGAAGCTGAGCGCGCTGGCCCCGATCGTGACCCGGTTGGTGGCTCGGGCGTCGTCGGGACGGCGCAGCAGACGCAGTCCGAGGAGCAGCAGTGCGATCGGCAGCACGTAGGCGACCCTGCCCATGGTGCCCGCCACCACGGCGTGGATCACCTCGCCGACGGCACCACGAAGTCCCCACCACTCGCGTGCGGCGACGACGACGGCCGCGGCGAGCAGAGCGAAGCCGATCCCGTCCCGGCGGTGCTCCGGTTCGAGCTCCCGGGCGCTGTGCCCGATCCGTCGCACCGTGCCGCCGGCGAGGTGCGAGACGCCCATCCAGGTGCCCCGCACGGCCCTGAAGGGAAGCGGCATACCGCCGCTCTTAGGCTTGCGGCCGACGGCGGTGCTTCCTCCACGAGCAGGTCTGCGCGCGGGCGGTCGACTCCCCCGGGAGGCAGCGGGCCGCGACGACGATCCGCCGCGTCCGGAGCTGGAACGCGCTGAGGAGGACGCACGGGTCGCCATCCATGCAGGCTACGCGATCACCTCGTCGGCATCACCTGTCACAGCGCTCACAGCGGTAACGATCCGGGCCGGCACGCCGGCCGTCGGTGTCTCGCCATGCGGACGTCTATCTTCCGACAGGGACAGCCGCGACAGCGGTCGGTATGCTCCCGCGCAGGTCACGAGTGCCAGCGTTCAGCCCCGGCTTGCTGGCCGGCAACCCTCCTCCGTGGCGGGGTGCTCCGGGTGACGACCCGGCCGCGACGCCATCAGGCGCCTCGGCAAGCGCGGACCGTGCGGCGTCTTCGGCAGGGTCCACCGGACTCCAGGAGCCTGTATGCCCTTCGCCACCCTGCCGGACCTGCCCGACCAGGCCGTCTCCTCGGCCACCACGTGCGAGGACGCCTGCTTCGCCCCGCCACGCACGGTCGCGCACGGGCTGCGGGTCCCGACGGTTCACGGCACCAGCGTCGACTATGCCAACCTCGACCACGCCGCCAGCACTCCCGCGCTGGAGTCGGTCGCGGCCGCCGTCGAGGCGGCGCTGCGCACCTACTCCTCCGTGCACCGCGGCAACGGGTACGCCTCGAGGGTCACCTCCGCGTGGTACGAGCAGGCGCGCGAGCAGGTCGGCGCGTTCGTCGGCGCCCGCGAGGACGACCTGGTGGTCTTCACCCGCAACACCACAGACTCGCTGAACCTGCTGGCCCGCAGCCTGCCCCGGAGCACGACCGTCTTCGTGTTCGAGTCCGAGCACCACGCCGCGCTGCTGCCCTGGGACACCCAGCGCGACGAGCCGCATCGGACAGTCCGCCTCCCGGTCCCGGGCAGTCCCGAGGATGCGGTGACGCTGCTCGAGGACGCCCTGCGGCGTCGGCCGGAGGGACCGAGGCTTGTCGTGGTCGCCGGCGCATCGAACGTCACCGGCGAGATCTGGCCGGTAGCGCAGATCGCCGCGACGGCCAAGCGGTGGGGCGCGCGCGTCGCGCTCGACGGAGCCCAGCTGGTCGCCCACCGCCGGGTCGACATCGCCAGGCTGGACGTCGACTACGTCGCCTTCTCCGGGCACAAGCTCTACGCGCCGTTCGGAGCGGGCGCGCTCGTCGGCCGGGCCGACTGGCTGGCGGCCGCGCCGCCGTACCTGGCTGGCGGAGGTGCGACCGCGGAGGTGGGGCCCCGGCACGTCGTCTGGAGTGGCGGCGCGGCCCGGCACGAGGGCGGCAGCCCCAATGTGCCGGGCGCGGTGGCGCTGGCGGCTGCCTGCGCAGCCATAGCGGAGCACCGGGTCGCGATCGAGGCGCACGAGGAGGAGCTGGCGACCCGGCTGCGGGCGGGGCTGGCGGGGATCGACGGGGTCACGACGTACTCGGTGTTCGCGCACGCCGACTCCCCGGGTGGCCGGGCGGGCGACCGGGTCGGCGTCGCGTGCTTCACCGTGGACGGTCTCGACAGCGGCCTCGTGTCGGCGGCCCTGTCGGCCGAGCACGGCATCGGGGTGCGCGACGGCAGGTTCTGTGCGCACCTTCTGGTGAGCGCGCTGCTCGAGGGAGCTGCCGGCGCCCTCTCGGCCACGCCGCCAGGCACGCCGCCCAGCACGGCGGTCCGCGCCAGCCTGGGGCTGGCCAACACGGTGGAGCACGTCGACCGGCTGGTCACGGCCGTTGCCTCGCTCGCCGCCAGCGGACCCGGCGTCGAGTACCAGCGGACCGACAGCGGCTGGGCTCCGGTTGCCGACTGCCGCGAGCTGAGCCCCGCGCGACCCTGGTGACGCGGGCCGCATACGGTAAGCCCGTGATGACGACCTCCCTGGGCGGGTTGCAGACCTCGGTGCAGGGCCTGGGCTGCATGGGCATGAGCGAGTACTACGGCCCGGGGGACTGGGACGAGTCGGTCGCCACTATCCGCCGCGCGATCGAGCTCGGCGTGACGCTGATCGACACGGCCGACATCTACGGCCAAGGACACAACGAGGTGCTCGTAGGCCGCGCGCTGCACGACCGACGCGACCAGGTCCAGCTGGCAACGAAGTTCGGCATCGACCGGTCCGGCGGCGACGCGAACCGGGTCCTGCGGGGTGACGCGGCCTATGTCACCCGAGCCTGCGAGGCGTCCCTGCTGCGGCTCGGAGTCGAGGTCATCGACCTGTACTACCTGCACCGGCCCCCGCAGAACGCCGAGATCGAGGAGACCGTCGCCGCGATGGCGGACCTGGTCACCGCGGGCAAGGTGCGCCACCTCGGGCTGTCGGAGGTCTCGGGCGACCTCCTGCGGCGGGCACACTCGGTCCACCCGATCGCCGCGGTTCAGTCCGAGTACTCGCTCTGGACCCGCGACCCGGAGACCCAGGTGCTCCACGCGTTGCGCGACCTCGGGGTTGGGCTGGTCGCCTACTCCCCTCTCGGGCGCGGGTTCCTGACCGGCACCGTCGACCGCACGCAGCTGGGCGGCACCGACTTCCGTGGTCGCAACCCGCGCTTCGCGGCCGAAGCGGGCGAAGCCAACCAGGGCATCGCCGACGCCGTGCGGGAGGTGGCCGCCGGCAAGGAAGCGACGCCGGCACAGGTGGCGCTGGCGTGGGTCCACGGGCAGAGCAGCAGGCTCGGCATTCCGGTCGTGGCCATCCCGGGGACCAAGCGCCGCCGCTGGCTGGAGGAGAACGTCGCCGCGCTCGACCTCACCCTGGACGAGGACGACCTGGCGCGGCTGGATCCCCTCGCCGAGCAGGTGGTCGGAGCCCGCTACTAGCCGGGCGGTCTCCCGGGCGTCGCTGCCGACCGGACGCTCACGCGTCGATCACGATCGGGATGATCATCGGCTTGCGGCGCAGCCTGCCCCCGGCCCAGCTGCCGACTGTCCTCCGGATCACCTGCTGGAGCTGGTAGCTGTCGGTGACGCTCTTGGAGGCGGCGTCCGCCAGGGCGTCCTCGAGCCGGGGCAGCACCTGGTCGAAGATCGCCTGCTCCTCGGCGAACCCTCGGGCGTGGATCTCCGGCTTGACCGCGATCTTGCCGGTCGCCGAGTCGCGGACCACGATGACGGTGATGAAGCCCTCGTCGCGCAGGATGCGGCGGTCCTTGAGCAGCGCCTCGGTGGTGCCGCCGACCGACGAGCCGTCGACGAAGACGTAGCCGCACGGCACCGCACCGGAGATCCGGGCGACCCCCTTGGCGAGGTCGACCGCAACGCCGTCCTCAGCCAGGACCACGCGCGAGCGCGGGATGCCGGTGGCGACCGCCAGGTCGGCGTTGGCGACCAGGTGCCGCCACTCCCCATGGACCGGCATGACGTTGCGCGGCTGGACGATGTTGTAGCAGTAGAGCAGCTCGCCGGCGCTGGCGTGACCGGACACGTGCACCATCGCGTTGCCCTTGTGCACCACGTCTGCGCCGAGCCGCATCAGGCCGTTGATCACGCGGTACACGGCGTTCTCGTTGCCCGGGATCAGCGACGACGCGAGCAGGACGGTATCGCCCTTGCCGACCTCGATCTTGTGGTCACGGTTGGCCATCCGGGAGAGCGCGGCCATCGGCTCCCCCTGGGAGCCGGTGCACACCAGCACGATCTTCTCGTCCGGCAGGTTGTCCAGCTTCTTGATGTCGACCAGCACCCCGTCGGGCACGTGCAGGTAGCCCAGCTCCTGCGCCACACCCATGTTGCGCAGCATCGAGCGGCCCACCATGGCGACCTTGCGGCCGTGTGTCGCGGCGGCGTCGAGGACCTGCTGCACCCGGTGCACGTGCGAGGAGAAGCAGGCGACGATGACGCGGCGCTGCGCCGTGCGGAACACCTGGTCCATCGCCGGGGCGATGTTGCGCTCCGGCGTGGTGAAGCCGGGGACCTCGGCGTTGGTGGAGTCGACCATGAACAGGTCGATCCCCTCCTGCCCGAGCCGCGCGAACGCCCGCAGGTCGGTCAGCCGCCCGTCCAGCGGCAGCTGGTCCATCTTGAAGTCGCCGGTATGCAGCACGGTGCCGACAGGGGTGCGGATGGCGACCGCGAGCGCGTCGGGGATCGAGTGGTTGACCGCCACGAACTCGCAGTCAAAGAGGCCGAGCCGTTCGCGCTGGCCCTCCTTGACCTGGAGGGTGTACGGCGTGATCCGGTGCTCCTTGAGCTTCGCCTCCACCAGGGCCAGGGTCAGCTGGGAGCCGATCAGCGGGATGTCCGGCTTGAGCCGGAGCAGGTACGGCACGGCGCCGATGTGGTCCTCGTGGCCGTGGGTCAGGATGACCGCCTCGACGCTGTCGAGGCGGTCCTTGACGTACTCGAAGTCCGGCAGGATCAGGTCGACCCCGGGATGGTTGTCCTCGGGGAACAGCACCCCGCAGTCGACGATCAGCAGCCGGCCGGCGTGCTCGATCACCGTCATGTTGCGGCCTACCTCGCCGAGGCCGCCGAGCGCGACGATGCGCAGGGCGTCCTTGGCCAGCGGTGGTGGTGCGGACAGCTCGGGGTGGGGATGGCTCAACGCAGTCCTGACAGTCGGGAGAGGGCAAGACCGGACCGCAGGGCAGCGACCTGGTCATCGGTGGCGCCGAGCAGGGGCAGCCGGACGGCAGCGGAGTCGAGGACCCCCAGCTCGACGAGGGCGGCCTTGACCATGATGGCGCCCTGGGTGATGTTCATGACCGCGTCGACGGCAGGCACGAGTGCCCGGTGGATCTCGACGGCGCGGGGAATGTCGCCGGCGGCGACGGACCGGACCAGCTCGGCATACGCGTTGCCGGCGACGTGCGCGACGACGCTGACGATGCCGACCGCACCCTGCGTGAGGTGTGCCAGGTTGAGAGCGTCGTCACCGGAGTAGTACTGCAGGTCGGTCTGCGCCATCACCCGCGTGGACGCCCAGAGGTCTCCCTTGGCGTCCTTGACCGCGACGACGCGTGGATGCTCCGCGAGGGCCAGCAGGGTGTCCGTGGCGATCGGCATGCCGGTCCGCCCGGGGATGTCGTAGACCATCACCGGCAGGTCGGTCGCGTCGGCAATGGCGCGGAAGTGTGCCAGCAGCCCGGCCTGTGGCGGCTTGTTGTAGTAGGGGGTGACCGCCAGCAGTCCGTGCGCACCCTCCTTCGCCGACGCGCGCGCCAGCTCGACCGAGTGCGCCGTGTCGTTGGTGCCCGCTCCCGCGACGACCCGTAGCCGGTCGCCGACCGCGTCGACCACGGCCCGGAGCAGGTCCAGCTTCTCCGCGTCGGTCAGGGTCGCCGACTCCCCCGTGGTACCGGCCACGACCAGACCGTCGTGACCGTTGTCGGCCAGGTGAGCGGCGAGCCGCTGCGCCGCGTCCAGGTCGAGGCTGCCGTCCGCTCGCATGGGGCTGACCATCGCGGTCAGCACCCTGCCGAACACGGGCCGGACGGTCATGGCTCCACCGTATCGCGCGCGGCTCGACGGCCCTGTCGCACACGCGGTGGCTGCTCCCACGCGGCGGGGCGGCGCGGTGTTACCTTGCCGGGATGCAGCAGTACCTGGACCTGCTGGGACGTGTCCTGACCGACGGCACGGCCAAGGGCGACCGGACCGGGACCGGGACGCTGAGCGTCTTCGGCCACCAGATGCGGTTCGACCTGGCCGAGGGGTTTCCCGCGGTGACGACCAAGCGGCTGCACATGAGGTCGGTGGTGGCCGAGCTGCTGTGGTTCCTGCGCGGTTCCACCAACGTCGCCTGGCTGCACGAGCAGGGCGTCTCGATCTGGGACGAGTGGGCTGGGCCCGACGGGGAGCTAGGGCCGGTCTACGGCCACCAGTGGCGGTCCTGGCCCGCGCCCGGAGGACGCTCCATCGACCAGATCGCCGCCGTCATCGACTCGATCCGGAGCAACCCGGACTCGCGCCGCCACCTGGTCAGCGCCTGGAACGTCGCGTCGCTGGAGGAGATGGCGCTGCCGCCCTGCCACACGATGTTCCAGTTCTACGTCGCCGACAGCCGGCTGTCCTGCCAGCTCTACCAGCGCTCGGGCGACGTCTTCCTCGGCGTGCCGTTCAACATCGCCTCGTACGCCCTGCTCACCCTGATGGTCGCCCAGGTGACGGGGCTGCGCCCGGGCGACTTCGTGCACACCCTGGGCGACGCGCACCTCTACCTCAACCACCTGGACCAGGCCCGGGAGCAGCTGACCAGGGACCCGCGGCCCCTGCCGCGGATGCTGCTCAACCCGGCGCGCAGGTCCATCGACGACTTCGAGGTGGCTGACTTCACGCTGCTCGACTACGCGCCACACCCGGCGATCAAGGCACCCATATCGGTATGACGGCCGGCCAGCCGTGCGCGTGATCGTGGTCGCCGCCGTCGGGAGCAACGGCGTGATCGGGGTCCGTGGCGACCTGCCGTGGCGGATCCCGGCCGACCTGCGCCGGTTCAGGTCGCTCACCATGGGATCCACGCTGGTGATGGGGCGCCGGACCTTCGAGTCCATCGGCCGGCCGCTGCCGGGTCGCCGGACCATCGTGCTGACCCGCCAGCCGGACTGGCGCGCCGACGGTGTGACCGTGACGCACTCGCTGGACGAGGCGCTGCGGCTCGCCGGTGACGCCGATGTCTTCGTCGTCGGCGGCGGGGAGATCTACGCCCTGGCGCTGCCCTTGGCACAGCGCCTGGAGCTGACCGAGGTGGAGCAGGCGCCCGACGGTGACACGCTCTTCCCGGCCATTGAGGCGTCGGCATGGGTGGTCGCTGAGCGCCGGCAGCAGGACGGCTTCGCCTTCACGACCTACCACCGCGCCACGCCGGTGGCCGGGTCGGTCGCCGGCCGCCGCGCAGAACCGGTCACCGTGCGGCAGCCTGGGGAGATGGACAACGACAGCATTCCCGCCGGGCCGAGCACCAGCGACATCCCCAGCGACATCCCCGACGACATCCCCGACGACCTCCCCGACCTGGGCGGCGACGCGCACCCGGCGACGGGCGAGATTCCCAACCCCGAGACCGGTGTGGGCATCGGAGCCGGGCAACCCTCGACCTTCGAACCCGAGGAGACCGAGAGCGAGGTCGGGGACCCCCCAGCTCCCCCCAGCTGAGCAGGCGTCCGGCACCACGGAGGACAAGAGTTTCCCAACACGGATCCACGGGGAACTAGGTCGAAATAGTTCAAGGATCGACTTCTTAACGGGTTTCGCACCATATACGGTGTATGTGTCAGTCTGTCCGCCTCGGGCCATGGCTCAGCGGAAGCCGTTCCGCGTTTCGTCGACATTCTGAGCGGCGGGCTCGGCGCCACCGTACGGACCGGGCCGTGTCTGTCCCCGGACCGGCGTTTCGCAGCCTCCCGCGGCTGCGTGCCAAGGAGTTCCTCGATTGCTCAGCAGCCCAGCGGCCGGACCTGCACCGACCCGGCGCCCTGCCGGTGCCGCGGTCTGGCGGCGAGCGTGCTCCGTCGCGCTGGCCGTCCTGCTGAGCCTCGTGGGGCTGGGTATGCAGGCTGGGGCCGCTCGGGCGGACGGCTGCAGCGTCTCAGCGATCCTGGTGAACTCATGCAGGCCGTGGCTGGGGGCAGCGGCCAACAAATACCCGCAGGCCACCAGTGGTGTCAAGGCCCAGATGCTCTATCACGAACAGCGCATCGGGCGTCAGGCAGACATCGTGCACACCTACCACTCAGTGGGCAGCAACACACTGTCAGCAGACGACAAGTTCTTCGCCGGACGGGCTGACACCTACCTGTTCACCAACTGGAAGCCTACGAACACCTTGATCCGCCCCGCATTTTCCGGACAGTTCCAAACAGCGATTTACGCTGCTGCGTTGCGGTCTAGGTACTCGTTGTGGACTTCTTGTGGGGTCCGATAGCCGAGTGCCGAGTGGAGAC
>JAABUM010000337.1_pt1 | contig 88528 bp, 176 predicted proteins | sample 5559161 | NCBI WGS metagenome assembly JAABUM01 (sample SAMN10711868, study PRJNA513369) | rock metagenome | isolation source: Antarctica rocks | place: Antarctica: Victoria Land, Siegfried Peak nord
GCCTCCTGCAGCCGGTATTTCTGCTTTTCTGGACCTGCTTAAACCGCTGCAGCAGCGTCTGGCTTACAGCATCTGCTTCAGGCTGCACGTGCACAGGACTGTCGGTAGCAGCTGCAGTTTGAAGCTTCAGCAGCTCAGCAGTTCAGCAGCACTGGGTGCCCACCCTGTAGCGAATCGATTGGGCAAAAGCCCATTGTAGTATCGATCGCCAGTACCGACTACGAAGGGCCACTTGCAATTCTGCCTGCAGCAAACCTGATTAAACTTGGCTCACGTTCGCTTTGCGACGTGCGTTTGTTTTTCTCGACATTACATCCCAGGCCCATCGATGCATGGACACGACCGGGGTAGCGATATGTGCTGTATGGCGATAGCGAAGGCTGGAAGGCGGTAAGCAGACCACTGGGGCACAACAAAGCCCAGGCAAGAGCGGTCCGGAACGGTTAGCGGTCTGGCGATGTGCGGTGTTCTGGATATGAGCGATGGCCAATAGTCAAGGCCAGGCAAAACACACAGACAAACAACTAGGTGATTGACTAGGTGTTTACAACTCCGTGTTTAAAAGCGCGCCGGTCTCCATATATAGTGTGTATAACGCAATCTGCAGCCTCTGACGTGACATATGGAGATGGTGCCTGTGGGCTCTCTAGCTCCTCTACCGTTCTCCAAGCTGCCAGAGAGAAAAGGGCTGATGACGAGGAAAAATCTGGTAACTAGCCAGAGAACTGTGTAAGACTTGGAATTTGCCAAGCCTTAAACCATAACCATGGCCCAGGTTGGAAGCTTGTTAAGCATTACCGCAGGACCAGCGCCAGCTGCGCAATTTTGCAGTCGCACATTTGTTTTGAACTGGTCAAGCGGTCAAGCGGTGCAACTGCGGGCTTGGAAACTCACAAAGGATACGGTGTGGTGGGTGTGGCACATGCTGCTGCGGCGGCGGCGGCGACGTCATTAGACTGTAATTGGGGGCGCCAGCGATGCCACAACTGACGTCATCCATTCCTTCCAAGTCCGTCATCTCTCTTGTGCCGGCTTGGTACACGACTACGAAAGCAGGGGCGGGCAAGCGGTTGCACACCACCGCCACACGCCGCGTAATGCCACAGTGCCTTCCTTTATTGCCTTCCAAGCATGTTCTGCCCGCGCTTTAAGATCAAGGCAACAAAGGAATAGCCAACGCAAGCATGGAAGGCAATAAAGGGGTCGCTGTGTCGTCCCAGCGATGCAGCTGGACCGGCGCCGCAGCAGCAACCTTTGCTGTGTTACAAGCCGGCGCCAGGGTGCTGGGAAGGCTGCAAAGGGGATGCTGCGACGGTGCCTGGAAGCCTATAAAGGGGCAGCCAATAAAGGGGCTGCTGTGACTCGCAGGTGTTGCGTATGCAGCCACATCCAATCCCTTATCAGCTTCCAAGTTGATGCTTGGACCAACCTCTGTGCCGCGCATGACCGCTTGGAAGCCAATGGAGGAATGAAAGACTTCGGTGCACTGTTCCCAAGCAATGCTACTCAACCGTGCCAGAATCGTGTGGCGTTCCATGAAAGGCAACCGTGCGAAAGGCGACCGAAAGGGCGATGTAGGGATGGCAGATGACATCGTAGTAGGTAACGGTCCCGAGTAGACATATCACAGACAGGTAATGGATGCAACCAGTGGCATAAGCGGCCAGCTGAACCAGGCACGAGCCCGTCATCCACGCGCAAGCAACAGCAGACATGCCAACATCATCACGCGGCATAGCCGGCGACACCAATGCTGCTGTAGGCCCTCCCAAATCAACAGGTGCAAGCGTCCACAGCCATCAACACTTGCTGATCAACATAGGTGTATGGCGCAGTCAGTCTCCCAGTAAATCAAATGCGGCCGGTCCCCATCAAAGCTGCCGCGGGGCGCTGAAACCCGCCTTTCCCTGGGCAGGGGCAAGGGAAGGGTGGCAGCGGCCCCTGCGACTCCTAGCCAACGAAGTGTCGTGCGCCCGCGCGGAGCGCGCCGAAATCTGTACGATAGTCTGAGAGGGCTCCAACCCCTGTCTGCCCCAGTCCGTCCTGCGCACGCCCGCGCCGACCAACAAGCGGGCAAGCCCCGGGCAGCAGGACGGGTCTTTTTGGGCGCTGGCAGAGTAATTGAAATCAAAAGAAGAAAGGGAATGGCGGGGAACGGCAGGAGGCCGTCCCCCAGGCGGAGGATGCTCCCGCTGAAAGCGCAAGGAAGTCTCGCCGCGGACGCTTCGCCATGAAATTATGCAGACTCGCTACGGGAGGCGGCTCAACGGCGCCCTGGCTGAGGGGTTATAAACCCTTGCAGGGCCGTCGTGGCTCAGCACCTCGTAGCGGCGCGAGTGCGGGTGCATCGGCAACGGAATCGCAGACCGCTGCGGTAGTGCGCTACCTGGTACGGTAGGCTGGTAGGCGCATGGTGATTCAAACTGCTTTTCGTCACTCCATTCCCTCGCACGTTGCGTTGAGCATGGCCTGCGCGCAGCGGACGAGACAACAATGTCAGATGGGCGGCATGAGCAAGACGGCGTACTCGTAGGCCTGCTGTGTGCTTCAGATGATGATGCCTGGTACATGCTATGATGTATATCAGATACGTTCATTCAACTCAGATAATTAGCTCAAATCAGATGATCGAAGTCCTGGATGAGAAGCAAACATGGAGTTTGAAGCACGCACCAGGATGTCAGGCCACCAGGGGTAGGATTCCGTGGCCGCCGTCGCCATCTGGATGGGTGTCAGGGCCTGCAACATCGACAGCGCGACTGGTTGTCAAGCGTTCTGGTTTGAGGGTTCAGTCAGGGCTCACAGCAGCTGCAGAGGCAGCAGAGCAGCTGCAGCAGCAACGAGCATGACATCCAGTGTACAGGTGGTGGGCTGTGGAGCCGAAGATATGCAACACACTTCTGGGCGGTCCAGGCCGCCTCTTGGCAAATCCTGGCATGCATTTCCTGCGCAGAGGCCTGGGATCGGCGGCAAATGACAAAAGAAAGAGGATACGAGCTGGCCTCCAGGTGCCGCACCTGGGAGAAGAAGGTGGTGGACAACTCCAGCTGCAGACCCTGCTCCTGGCGGAGGTTGCGCTGCAGGTTCTCCGACACCTGCGCGGTGACAGGTGCGTCAGAAGGAGGAACGAAAGGAACGACAGACCCGTCACGATTGACCCCTCTCGACGAGAAAGATTGAAATGACAAGAATTGAGATGAACGGGGAAAATATGGAAAGGCACCTGGAGGGCGCGCAGGTGCTGGCGGGCGGCCTGCAGCTCGAAGTCGTAGGACGGCAGCGTGGACTGCATCATGTCGTTGATGCGGTAGCGGTCCTGCAGGATGTCCCGCACCTTGTGCAGGTGCGCGTTGCGCAGGCGCAGGCAGTTCTGGCGCTGCTGTGGGCTCAGGCACAGCGCCATCTGCACAGAAGAACAGCCGGACGCGGTTCAGACACCAGGGCGTATCCACGACATGCATGTCCTGACAAACAAGAACTGCAGCAGATGGCAGACAGCGACCCATGCGTGGCTGTTGTCATCAGGCAATGACAAATGATGGAGACAACGCTGATGGAGGAATTGAGGCGCACCGTGACACGGTGCCAGAAGTTGCTGTCTGGCGGCGCCAGCGGCGTCGACACCGGCTGCGACATCAGCGGCATGCAGTGCAGGCGCCCCTTTGTCGTCGGGTCGTGCATCAGCATCGCCGCCGTCACTGTGATCTGTTCACAGGTAGTATGAAAGCTGATCAAACAGCACTATGGAGGAGCATGCGTTCACACACGCTGTCAACTGATTGCAAGGCAGCACACCATGGGCATTGTTGGGCGCTCACATTGCTGACTGGCATGCAGCAGCATTTTGAAGCGTGGCTCACCAGCTCAGTGCACAGGCGCTGCAGGCGGTGGCCCGCAGGCGAGTCGCCGTTGCCCTGCGCCTGCAGCAGCATCGCCGCCATCTCCTCCAGGTAGCTCTACACAGCAGCAAACGCGCACGGTCAGTAGGGTCGTCGTCATTGCCAGGTGAAACCCAATGAAGGCGTAGCTCTGAATAGATACAGGCCATGTTTAGCAGGAACGGGTGAGGCCAAGCTTACTTACAATCATGACAATCATAAACTCCCTCACCTCGTACAACGAGATGTACTCGGGCCAGGTCAGCTTCTTGATGTCGGAGCCGGTGAGGTGGCGCTCCCGCCCCGCCGGGACCGACAGCGTCAGCACCCGCTCCTGCGACGACGCCGGCGACTGCATCTGCTGCTGCAGCGAAGTATGACAGGAGGCGTCAGAGTCATGGCACCTGTGAGGTCGATGCTGGTTGATCCAAGCTGCATGCATGAGGGCTCACGAGGTCGTGCTGCCTTGCAGGCTGCCTGCAGGCTGCCGCAGAATCTGCCAGCCAGATGGTGCAGCAAGGCGTTGCCGTGTTTGCACGATGAAGACTTGGCTGGGTGTTCAGACAACATTGCACATAGCTCCCTGAAAGGGTGCACAAGAAGGGGCCGCGCGCCCGCAATGTGGCCCTGGACGTGCAGTTCTGCCTGCTCCGAATTCATTGCGCACCTCGGAGCCGCTGTCCTCGGCCTTGGCGGCGCCCGACATCTCGCCGTGGCCGCCGCCACGCCGCCGCGCACATGCGCCATGGCCTCGAGCTTCTGGCTGAGCTCGGAGCGCTCCACCTCGAGGCGGTCCAGCGCATCCTCCAGCTGCACCACCCGCTGCACCGCCTCCTGCTGCTTCACCTTCTGCCGCTCCCGGAAGCGCTTCTGCGCGCGCCTGCGGAGGTTTGACACCCGAAGGTTTGGCGCTGGGGAAGTATGTTTGATGTGCCAAACAGCGTCCCAGAGCTCTCGTGGCTTGTGGCATGCAGAGCTGAGGCAGCGGGTGGCTGTCACAATAGGGTGAAGAAAGGATGTCAGCAGGCGCCTGGCAGCGTGACATACCACAGCGCAGCGGTCCAACACTAGTGGCGGCAACAAGCTTTGAAACCACCCACCTGTTGCGCTCCTTGGCCTTGGCGCCGGACAGGCCGAGGTCCAGGTCGGCGGATGACAGCGGCCTCTCGCTGTTCGCGCCCACGCTGGCAGACCGCACGCTCTGCCGCAGCCGGCGACCAGCTGCAGGAGTGGACCAGCAGCATCACATTCTGTATGTCACATTCTGTGTCGGTTTCGGTTGCGGGCCACCCTCACACAAGACGTGCCGGCCGTCGCGACACCCTGACGCTTGGCCAAATGTGAGCAGCTGCCGCTCGAGCACGACATTGTGCGCTGGTGCCTGGAGGCAAGGGGCTCGCACAGCCAGCCAGGAAACTGCCCACCTGCAGAGCTGGCGCCGTCCATGCCACGCGTCATGTTGGCGGCGGTGTTGGCGTCGGCCGAAAGCGCCGGTCGCATGCCACCATGGATGCCGGGCGACCCGTCCACCTCCCCCTCGCCAATGGTCCACAGCGGCGGCGACGACCGCGTCTCGTACAGGGTGTTGCTCACGAAAGTGCTGACGCCGCCAGGCGCGGTGGCGGGCACGCTCGCCCGCCGCGCGGAGCGCGGCATGGCGGGGAACTGCGGCTTCATCAGCCCCTGCTGCTCCCCCTGCGCCGCGAAGGGGTGCAGCGGCGGCTGGCTCATGGGGCCGTGCTCCGGCGGGCTCCCCATGTGGTGGCCAGACAGCCCGGCAGCGCCGGCGCTGGACGACAGCGGCGGCCCGCAATTCTGCTGGCCCGGCAACGCCGCAGTGGGCACCGGCGAGTTGGAGGCCCAGCCCAGGCGGCTGACGGGGCCCGCAAACGGCTGCGGCTGCGCTATGCTGGCGGGCTGCAGCAGGCCCGGCACGCCGCCGTTGCCCGCCGGCATCGCCGGCAGGGAGGCGGGTAGCTCCACGTTCATGTTCCAGTCCATCGTCAGCTCGTGCGGCAGGTCGAAGCTGCCCTGGCCTGCGGTTTGTAAAACCATTAACAAGTCAGGGATGCGTTGAAGCGGATCGGGCGGCCGCACGAGCCTGCCGTGCACCGTTGCAAAGTGGATGCTAGCCTGGTGCCACCGAGATTATGCTGCTGCCGTCCCGCAACGCCTCACCCGGCTGGAACGCCTGCAGCAGCTTGTCGACGTCGTCCATGCCGGCGCTGGTGGTGTTGTTGATGCTCAGCATGTCGATCGACGCCCCGCGGAGGTTGCCCCCGAAGTCTGTTCCGTCGCCCATGAGGAAATCGTTGTGCTGGGCGACCTCTACCATCAAACTCGCGGCAGGCGCCACGGCGACCGTCTCAGCTGCACCGTGAGCGGCTCACAGCGGCGGGCGCATGCGGTCCTGCAAGTGCGGCGGACGCAGGGCCGTCAGTACAGGCCAGGGGGTTTTGAGGCAGGGCGTGCGTCGTGGGGCGACGCGACGCGGCGCGCGCACGGTGCCTGAATATCGAGCAGGAGGCTTGGGTCGACTGTAACGGCCGCGTCTTGCAGACGCCTGCCCCTCTAGCCGAAACAACCTAGGAGGAAGCTGACCGCCTAGTGAGTGTGCGGACGGTCTTTCCGGCGCTGGCACGGGCCGCCGGCCGTCACGGCGCCACAGCCGCTTCAACACGGACAACAGGTGCAGCTGCGGCGGCCGGCGCCCTCTCCCCCGTGGCTGACAGATAATTGATTTGTGCTGACGCTCCGGCGTTGCGGGCGTGACAACGCGTGGTTCGAGCGCCGGCCGCCCGCCCCTGCTGCCGAGCCCCAGCACCCCGACCAGGCACCAAAGACTTGCTCTCAAGCAAAACGTACCAGAACGGGCAGCGTTCACGCCGGGAGAGCCGCTGATTCTGTCCGGGACATATCCGGTGCACGGCTGGCCTTCCGCTCAAGCGCGAGGGGGGCCGCAAGGCACAGCCACCAGAGCCGTTGTCTAGCGCGACAAGGGCTGGCTAAGCGAGGCCAAGGGCAGAAACCCCGCCCAGCAGGCCAGCAGCCCCCCTGCTGCAGCTGTGCACGGGCAGTGGGTGCTGCTGGAAATAGAGGCACGTCGTGGACCCGCTCCCCGCAGTGTCCTCGCGATCGAGCTGCGCACCAGGCTCGCTGGTGTTCGGCTGAAGGTGTATTTCTCGTCGCGGCGGCAAGCGCTGAAGTGTCTGCGCGCTCCGCGTCCGTGAATGGTACTGCTGGCCGACGGCTGCCTTCTAGAATGTTTTGAGGGGCTGCGCTGAGTCTGCCTGCGATAAAGCTACTTTATATCCTTGCAGCAACCACAAATACGCTGGCAGTCGCAACTGCCCACAGTCGACATCCATATGGCTCCCGGATGTCGCGTCGAGGGGACGCTATGACTGAATGATAGAAGACAGCGGATCTCCCTAGGCAAACGCTGGCGTGGCGCGCCATCGCGCTGGATTCCATCACCGGTACATCCATGCACCATTGCAGAAGCTGATCAAAAGGGTTGCTGCTCGGTTGGCCTTCTTGACATCAGAGCATTGCAAAAAGCTGGTGCGGCTCCCGGCCCGCCTGCACCACCGTCGGTGGTTTGGCTGTCCGCGTGTTCTGGCAGATAGCGCACGCGCTTTTGCACAGCAGAAGATCCACTCGGCATGGCGCTATTCGTGTGCTTGCTCTCACGCCATTGATAGCGGGCTGCGATGTTACGATTCACCGTCATGACTACCGCTTGACTAAAAGCCCTGCGTATACACATGTGTTGGATACTCATCCTCCACCATGCGCGTCGTCAACATCGTAGCCACCCACCCCATGGCCGCGCAGCCTGACCGGCCACTATCCGCCAAACGCCATCGACTGCCGCCGCTGCCGCCACCGGTAGCAGGGCTGGGGGTCAAACAGCTGGCCGCCGCCGCAGCTATCTCATATTCTGGCAAGCCCGGGTGCCCGCAGCTGGGCTAGTGCGCAGCCTCCGCTAGCAGCTGCGGCCACAGGGCGTCCAGGGCTTGCGCCGCATCCTTGCGCAGCCATGCGCGCAGCTGCCGCTTGAGGAATGTGGGGTCGTCGCGCCACGCTGCCGCCAGGCTCGCCCGGCTGTCCACCTGCAGGGCGGCCATGCGAAGCATGGTTCTCTTGAGAATGTCAGCAGCAACAGGAGGATGTCAGCAGCGACAGGGGCAGTGGGTCTAGATCAGTCGTCTGGAACTCCCCACCCACTGCAACGAGCCTTCAAGCCCTGTCCACGGCTGCTGGGCACGCGCAACACCGTGCCTGCTGTGACGTCAGGGCGGCCAGCAGCTCGCTCACGCGCAGCAGGTAGAATAGCATGCTTGGTAATGATGCTCGCATTTTCCAAAGGAATAACAATATCTCGTGGGACCCCGCACCTGTTTTGACGCCAGCGCGGCCAGCAGCTTGCTCAAGCGCGGCAGGCGGCGCGCAGGTCCAGATACCAGGATCTCAGTTTGTTGAGTCCCCGATGCGAAACCGAACCTGTTGCGGCTCTCTGGGTAAGGTCGTTCCTCTGAGCAAGACTGTACCTGCTTCGACATCAGCGCGGCCAGTAGCTCGCTCACGCGCGGCAGGTGGCGCGCGTGCGGTGCGGCGGCGGTGGCGGCCTTTTCCGCCAGTGCCGGCACCAGGGAGCTCCAGCCCGGCAGCAGTCGCCCCGCCAGCAGCGCCGCCGCCAGACCGCCGGCGCGCGCGCCGGCGTCCGGGTGCACCCGCTGGCACCGCGGCAGCTGCCACGCGTGCTGACCGAACGACGCCTGCATGGCAGCGGCGACATTTGAAACAAGCGATGAATTTCTTTCGGCAAGGCCACCATCAAGACCTCTGGCAGTCGCAAGGGCAGATACACCCCGGCCCTGCCCGATGAATGTAGTACGATTCGCCAGCTACAGGCCAAGCTGATCGTCAGCGAAAGCGCCTCTTGACACCACCAGAGAAAGACCAACTGCGGGGCACACCTCGTGCCAGCACAGCACCGCATCGATGTCAGGGCTGTACTGCGGAGGCGGCTCCTCCAGCGGCGGCGACAGCGTGCACAGCGGCGCCGCCACCTCCGGCAGCCAGGCCGCCTCGATCGCCGTCGCGCCTGCCGCACGAACAGGGATTGCGTCAGGCCAGAACACCACCACAGTCACAGCATTGCCTCAAGAGTCGCCTCATCACTCCGCAGCATCGGAGCCGTCGGCGTGCGCTGCGCAGGTGCCGCGGACGCCGGGCATCAGCTCGCTTGCATGCCACCAAATGCCCCATCACCAGCGCTCTGCTACTTACTCCCAATGCATTCAGCATTGGCGCCTCTCGATCCACTCTCCAAGCGTGCAGCATGCAGCATTGCCGCCTTTGCGTCTGCCTTCCAGCCGGACCCACTTTGCAATAAATCATATGCACATAAGCAGTCAACGAAGCGAAGTGCCTCACCGGACATGTAGGCGCGCTTGTCGCCCTGCAGCAGCTCGGTGTACACGGCCATTCCCGGCGCCGCGCCTGCCAGCGCGGAGCGCGGGTGCAGGAACACCTCCTCTTTCTCCGCAGACGCCGGCTCGTAGCGCACGGCACGGCCGCCGCCCGTCCCAGCAAGCTGCAGGGCCCGCAGCCGCTCCGCCGTTGTCACCCGCCGGCACACCTGCTCGGTCGGCACACCAAAGTCAGAATCACTTTTGCAGAATGGCTCGTCATTCACTGACGATGTAGGATGCGTGGGCTTGAGCTGCGTGGACATCACGCGCGGACAGAACGAGCACAGAAGCAACCATACAAGTGTGGCAGTCGCAATGCTCAATGTGCTGCACCTGGTCGGCCCAGCCGGCGGCGAGCGCGCGCCGCAGCCGCGCCGCCACGTTTGGCGGCGGCGGCGCCGTCGGCAGCTGAGCCCCCAGCCGCGCGCCGGCGGCGGCCAGCGGACCAGCGGCGTCGCGCTGCCGCGCCTGCGCGGCCACGATGCGGCGCAGCTGGCCCGCCAGCGCCGCCGCCTCGCGCAGGCTGCGCGCCGACAGGAAGTTGTCCCTGTAGCCATAATCAAGATTTGATTTTGATTTAGTGTGTATAAAACTTGTTCTTGCGCCGCCTCTCGCAGCGCCGACAGGAAGTTGTCCCTGCGGCGGACATCAAGTTTTGAATGTTCATATGTTCCTTCGAGCCTTGTTACTGCGCCACAGGCGCCACCGCCTCACAGGCCCCGCGCCGACAAGAAATCGTCCCTGCGGCAAGGAAGCGGCAATCCCTTTCAATCTCCTTCTTCCTGGCAGGGGCGGCATTCAGTTCTGGGCACAGTTGCACCTAAAGAAAATGCGAGGTGATGAGCTGCTGTCATAGGCTGCCGCATCCCTGGCAGCATGAGCTGCGGTTGAAAGGCTGCCGTATCCCTGACAGCATGGTCCCAGCACCTGCGGCGAGACGTTCGGGGAGACGTTCGGGGATATCACGACGCAGCCTGTAGGGTGGTAGGCTAGGGTTGCTGCCAATATCTTCGTGCCGCGATACATCCGGTTTGACAGCTATCAGAGAGCTGTGAGACTGGAAGCCGATATCTGTTAGCACAGGCATATCTGCTCGGGATTGCTACAATCAGCCTAAATCCGATCAGCCGTACCGGCGGTGAGTCACAGTGTCCGACAGGGATCTGTCTTTTGGCCGGCAGTACCCTAAAGGGAACTTGTGTTGGTGTATTGGTGATACCCTAAAAGGGACCTTGTATTGCTGCGATCGAGGGCCACTTTGGGAATGCTTTCTGGACTCTGTGGAAAGGTCGCTGTCAGAAGTAAACCTCCCGCTGGCTGTACGGAGCAGTCCAGCGTGAGAAGGACACCCAACTTCACCCCTGCTGACACGAAACTGACCTCCAACGAGTCACATAAAGGGCGGCCGCGATAGCCCCTCACGAATCCCTGTGAAAATCCTTTCAGGAGAAGGCGCACCGGCAGAAGGCGTCCTCGGCGCCGGGCGAAACCGCCAGGTAGGCGCAAAGAGCATTCAGCGCGCTCAGCGCGTCGCCTGCCGCGTGCCGCAGCCTCGCGTGCGCCTCCCGTGCCCGCTTGCCGTCCCCGCCGCCCTTGCGCCCCTTCTTACCACCCTTTTGGTCGCCGCCGCCGGCCCTCGGCGCAGTTCCAGGCGACTCGCCGCCGCCGCCACCGCCGCTGCCGCCGCCGCCGCCGGCACCGTCTTTTCCGTCGCCGCCGCCGCCGCCGCCGCGACCGGCGTCGTGCAGGAAGGGGCTCTCGACAGACATCGCTGCCGCGAGCAGAATGGCGTGCGGCACCGCGGCGCCTTTCCTGCTGCCGGACGCGGTATCCTCCTCGGCTGCCTGGCGATTTGAGCAGACAGAACCTCAGGCTGTGCCAGGGTGGCTTGGTTTGCAGGAAGAGCGCACAGCCTGCAACACAGTGCGGCAAGCGGCCGACGGCTCGCCTGCTGCTGGCCCCTCGCACTCCACCCAACGGGGCGACAAGAGGGACGGCACACCGAGTGTGTGCCAGAACCTTAGCCCTTGTAGTTCGCAATGGAAGAGGCGCCGCAAAGCAGTGCAGGGCAGCGCACCTGCAGCAGCATGCGGGCGTGGCGGGGGCTGACGGGCAGGCGCGCCATGGCGCGACCGCGCTCCGTGAGCCGCCCGGAGCGCGCATCCAACGCCCCCAGCGCTTCCAGGCACGCCGCCGCCTCCTGCAGACGGTTCATGCAGTACAACATTAAATATGCAGTACAATATCAAGTATGAAAGCACAGCAACCTGCAGAATTCGCACAGATGAAGTGCAGCGCCCCCCAGCGCCTCCAGGCATGCCGCCGCCTCCTGCAGACTGTTTACAGGAGCGTTGTTCCTCAGGAAAAATCAGGTGTGCTTGTTGCACAGATGAAATGAAAGCAGCCGCCTGGCGAGGCTGGGCAAGCCAATGATGGGCAACAGGCCAGCATGACGATGTCTGGCTTGCATGCGACAATGTCTGCACATGACCATTTTTGTCCAGCGGTGGTGCACGCGCAGCGCGTCGGGCGGCGGCGGGCTTGGCAAGGGGAAGTTGGGCATGTGCGTCGGGCTAAACCGCTGAACACCCTTAGAACCTAACCCTGAACCCTAAAGCGCGCACCCGCAGCGCGTCGGGCGGCGGCGGGCTGGGGAAGGGGAAGTTGGGGACGCGGTCGATGGCGAGCGCCTTCATGGCCAGCACAACCCCCTCCAGCGCCGTGTTGGCTATCTCCGGGGTGCCGTGCTCCGGGAATGTGTCGTTGAAGACCGCCGAGGAGTACAGCCTGCATGGCGCGGGACATACATAGTACGGTCTGCGGTTTTCTTGAGGCTTGGGGGTTTGGGAAGCAATGCCGGCGGCCCGTGCTCCGGGAATGTGTCGTTGAACGCCGCCGAAGAGTGCAGCCTGTCAGGGGTAAGAATGTGTGGGGCCTGGCTGTCATGGGAGGCGTTCTGTAGCGGCTGAACGAGTGGCCCTGCTGAGGACCGGGCCCCGCAGCAGATCGTGGCTGCTGCTGAATCGGAGGCCTGGAGAGGCAAACGGAAAGAGCTACGCTTGGGCTTGGAAACCAAGTTACAGTTATAAAGATCCAACGTACAGCGATGCAGAGCTGCTGCGCCGCACCTGTAGCAGTGGCCGGGCCCGGTGCGGCCGGCGCGGCCGGCGCGCTGCGCCGCGGCGGCCTGGCTAATCCAGCGCACCTCGAAGCGCGCCAGCCCCGCCCGCCCCTCGAGCAGCCGCTGCTTGGAACGCCCCGCGTCCACCACGTAACGGATGCCTGCGGCAAGCGGATACTAGTCTTTGATACGATGTCGTTTGCATGACTCCTTGGGTCATGCCAGATGGGGCACGCGTTCATTGGCACCCCGTAAGCAGCTGTAGCTCAACTCCAAATGCCTCGAAACTTCGGAAAGCACTTGAGCTCAAACATTCTGACAGCAAGCGAAGGCATTTTTGGCCAAGGCGTGGTCATTATCACGTGGCACACACCTGGAATGGTGAGTGACGTCTCGGCGACATTGGTGGCGACCACGATGAGGCGGTGCCCGGGCGGTGGCGGCGCAAAGACGCGCGCCTGCTGCGCCGCCGGCAGCATCGCATACAGCGGCAGCACATGCACCGGCATCGGCGCCTCCGCCGCCGCGCCCGCCGCCGCCATGGAGGTGCCCTGCAGACGGAAAATGCGGGAATTATGTGTGAGCGTTGACCCAGTCAGTCCTTGATGTGCTGTGGAGCCGCATAGGTCGGCTGTGCTGCGCCTGGACCCCTGGCCAGCTGAGACATAGCACAGCTCTGGATTCCACTGCCTATCTGTCCTCCCCTTGGCAGCTGCTGAAGAAGCGTCTCCCGGACAGCAGCACTCTGTCACAAGAAGCGCTCAACAGCAGCACTGTAAAATCAGCTATCCCTGACACGAATCGCAACACACCGTCACCAAGGACATCGAATGCAACCTTGTCCACTACATCAACCACCATCATCTACGTTTCCACCGGAAGGCGACCTCCGGCGCCGCCAGCTGCTCCTCCGTGAAGCCGCCGCCCAGCAGTTGCCCCATTGAATATTTGCATCAAAGGTTTCGGAAACTGTAAATAAACACACCGTGTACTGTTTGAAGGCGGCTTCTACCACCGCCAGCTGCTCCTCCGTGAAGCAGCCGCCGCCGAGCAGCTGCCCCTATCAAATGAGGGCAATGTTATCAAACGAACTCGGGATCTAAGTGTGAACATACCGTGTCCTGTTGAAAGGCGGCCTCCGCCGCCGCCAGCTGCTCTTCAGTGAACCCGCCGCCGCCGAGCAGCGCCGTCTCCACCTCCTCGTCGCCCGACTCCATGATCTCGGTGTCGCTGACCTCCTCGTATTCGCCGTCGCAGCCGGCGGCGTCGGAGGCGTCCCGCTCCGCCGCGTCGGCGCCCGTCAACTCGCCGTCCGCACCGCCCTGCAACGACCGCCAATTGAATGAAAGATGGTGTAGAGATGAAAAGGGAAAGGGGGAGCACTGAGTGGGACGAATTTCAGGTTTACAGGTTTTCGACGACTGTAGTGCCTTGACGTCTGAGGTGTGAGTCATACGGCAAGGCAACTGTCATCAAGGTGCCGGCAGCATCAAGGTGCCGGCAGAGTGTGTTGACGAATCGGGGCAAGGGGGCACCTCGTCGGCGGCAGGGCGCCCGGTGGCGGCGGCAGTGACGGGCGGCGTGGCCTCCGTGGCCCGAGGTGCCAACGCCGTGCGCAGGCGGCGCACCAGCTGCTCCACCTCCCGCTGGCCGGTGACGAAGACCAGAATGCCGCCCGGAGGCAGCTGCCGGTGAATCTGACGCACCTGCGTCAGGGGTGATCAGCAGCTTGGCATGGCGCGCACAGTGCGGCACTTTTGGACATCGACATGCCAGATTGCGCTCCTACCAAGACGCCTCAAGACCTCACAACCCGTTTGTTGCAGAGTAGTAGTACTCCTTGTTTTAGGCTGTGCAATATGGTGGACCTTGCGGAACGCGGGGCCAGTGCAGCATGCCCAAATTGCAATCCCATGGTTGAAAAATCCCGTGGCAAGATGCCTCATACTGCAGACTTGCTGTGGCAACAGCCTCCACACATCAGATCCAAATCTGAAGGTTGATAGAACTGAACGATAGACATTCTTGCGATAGGCGGCGCCGACATGGTCGCGCAGCTCGGTGCGGCGCGCAAAGTGCAGCGAGCTCTTGTGTGGGTGTCACTTCTGTTTCCAGTGCTCCGGGTCAACGAGTGCATTCCGTATGAAATGACTCCTCAGGGTCTGCGATGTAACAACAAGATGACGCACCTTGCGGAAGGCGGCGCTGGTGTAGTCGCGCAGCTCGGTGCGGCGCGCAAAGTGCAGCGTGACAGGGAACTGGCGCGCGGGGACGTGCACCACCGGCGGCGGCGCGGGGAACAGCCGCCGGTTGCCCGCAAAGTCCTCCAGCCGCAGCGTGGCGGACATGATGAGCAGCTTGAGCGGCGAACCGTGGCCCGCGTCTGCCAGCTTGCGCCGCAGCGGCACCACCCGCGACAGCAGCCCTGCATGTCACAAGACAAGAGTCCAGCGAGTGTTTGTCATTGTCGCAAGGTACGAAAGTGAACCGTTTGATATTAATATGCCTTTGAGCGGCCTTCACCGCCGTACCGCAAGAAAGATCATCGAGTTGAACGTTTGCTGCAGAGAACTGCATCGTTTGATACTGGAACGCCAAGAGCCAATGCCATCGCTCGCATCGGCTAGCTTGCGCCGCAGCGGCACCACCAGCAACAGCAGCCCTGCAGCAGCGGAAGATACAATGTTCCCATCGCTGCTTTGTTGGATCAAGCCGTCAGATTGGTGTGATGCTAATTCTGAAAATGAAAACGGCAACAGCGCTGACGGCCGTGCAAGAAAACCCTCTGCCAAACAGGTTGTCAGCAGTTGCTGCTTTGCGCTGTCGGCGAGAACATTGATACTACAATACCCATTCATCGACTGATGATACAATGCGCATTATCAAATACCCTCTGCGTCCACCGAGGAGGAGGTCGGTGTTGAGCGACTGCTCACGCGCCTCGTCGATTTCGACCGAGTCGTGGCGCAGCTCTCCCAATATTCAGCAGGTTCCTGTGTTCCATTCAAGCGCATTTATATCGAGACATTCAGGCACCCACCCAGGAGCAGGTCGGTGTTGAGGGAGCGCTCGTGCGCCTCGTCGATGACGACGACCGAGTAGCGGCGCAGCAGGAAGTCCTCCTGCACCTCCCGCATGAGAATGCCGTCCGTCATGAACTTGATGGCCGTGGACCCCCCCACTGACCGGTCGTACCGCACCTGCGCATTTGAAGCATTGACGCTGTTGGAAAATGGTGACAATTGGAAGGGGCGCGCTCCGCCGCCAGCGTGCAAAGGAGCAGGTGCCAAGAAGGGGAATGATGGCGATGCAGGACCTTGCTTGTATAATCTCGTGATCTACAACCTACAGATAACCTGGCAGCAATGTACTTTATAGGAGCATCCGGCAGCCGACATTCTGGCCGACGGGGCCGCCCAGCTCACCAGCACTAACAGCAAGGTTAGCAGCAACAACTCAAATTTGCACCCACACCTGGTAGCCGATGGTCTGGCCGACGGGGCCGCCCAGCTCCGCAGCGACGCGGGTGGCGGTGCTGACGGCCGCCACGCGACGCGGCTGCGTCACACCGATCACGCCCGCACGCTCCGGGAAGGCGGCACTGCCGTAGCCCGCCTCCAGCAGGAACTGCGGCACCTGTTCGGGGCATGGGATTGGCGGGCGCTGAGGCAGAAGCAGAGGGAGTGGCATCAATTTCATCATGCTTGCCTGTGACATCCTACCCTCTCTCTGCGAATTGCTGTGTGGCCGGCCCCGCCGCATGGCGTGGCCGGCCCCGCCGCATGGCATGCGACTCTTGACCAGTGGGAAGCCGTGGCTCTTGCACACCATGCAGGCCTCGACACCAAGGATTTGCAGCGTGTTGCAGTGTGCTTGGGTCAGCCGCCAACCTGGGTGGTCTTGCCGCAGCCAGTCTCGCCGCACAGTAGCACTATGTCGGCGCCCGCGACCGCCTCCATGACCTCCTGCAGAAACAGGAAATTCCGCAGCTTTGTTAGGCACACACCGTCTTGGACTACTTTACACAGTCACATGCTTTCTTCAGCGACATTCTTGAGACGTTATTGTGGCGGTTCTTGACGGTGCCTGCATTGCTGTATGTGCGACTGCTTGCTTAAGCGACAATGCAAGCTGGTGTTGACATTTCCTACATGTTTTGACACCTACCTGCTCCATGCCGCAGATGGGTAGCCCCTCCCGTGCCGCCTCGATGTCCGGCGGCCGGGTGACGCGCACAACCCGCGCTGCGCCTTTCGGCTGCGCCCCCGCGGCGGCTGCCGCAGCAGCTGCGGACGGCGCTGCATCGTCCTCTGCGAGCATGCAGCCAGGGAGCATGCTGCCGGGAAGTTCGAACAGCTCGAAAGACGGAGCTTGGTGCTATGTGCCAGCAGACACTGTTTTGGCCAGCAGGTGTCCTGTGTCCAAAGCTGGGCTTTCGGCCGGGCGCATAGGATCTCACCTGCTAGGCCGAGCTCCCGCCGCAGCACCTGCGCCGCCTGGCGCTGCTCGGACGCCGACAGCTGCGGCGCCGGCGCCGGCGGCGGCACAGGCGCCGGCTGCCCCCTGCAGGCGGCACACAGCCAACCCAGTCGCCTTCCTGCCGCCGCCTGAAATGCCCTGGCAAAGGTCGTGTGGCGTTGCAGCGATACGCGCGGGGATCAAGCAGTTGTCCAGAAGCATCAAGACAAAAGCATCCAGACGCCATAAACTCGGCAGCGCTGTAGGACATAGACCAGCTCGAGCTCTTTGTGTCATGACGCCTTACAATGGGATTTGCCTGGGCTCGTCCTCGGACTCCTCATCCTCGTCCTCGCAGTCCGACCCGCTGTCCTGCTCCTCCTGCTCCCAGCCGCGGGTCGAGGCGCCGGCGCCGCCCTGGCCACGGCCTTCGCTGTTCGGCGGCCGCCACGCGCCCGCCGCGGCGCCGTCGCTGTCGGACCCACAGCCCCCTGCTGCCTCAGGCGGCACGCTGCGGGTCACCTCCAGGCGCGAACCGCCAGGCGTGTCATCGTCCTGCAGTCGGAAGACTGACGTTGAGCTCGTGAGCTGCTCATTTGCTGGACCCATCGGAACGCATACTAAGTCCCTGTGTGTGTGATGTCACACAACCTGCTGCGCCCAGCGCAGCCCGGCATTGCCACATCGATGGCCTCTCCCCGCGCCGTTGACAGTCCAACCAGCTGACTGCGGACCGCAGCAGGGCATTAAGGGTTTAGCGACTCGGAGTTTGTGACGACCCACCTCCAGGTGCACGCCCAGGCGCTGCGCCTGCAGCTCGCGCCGCAGCCGCTGCTTCTTCGTTGGGCGCTGCCCGCGGCTGGCGCTCCCCCGCAGCAGCACCGCCTGCTCCGCCGGCAGTGCCGACGCTGACAAACTGGCGAGCACGTCGGAGCGCACGGCCCGCGCCGCCTTTGCGCGCGCGACCTGCGCCGCCTTGCGGGCGGCGGCCTTGGACAGCCGCGGCGCCGGCGCCGGCGCCGGCTCGGCCTGCGGGCGGCATGCGGTTTTCACAAACCAGGTGACAGATCTGAGATCCGACGGGGAGCTATCCTGGCCTGGACACGGCTGCATTTGGATCAATGCCATTGCGCATACATGTAGATTATGAGCGGATCGGCGCCAGTGATGCAGGCAGCTGCTGCGGCATGCTTTCACATGCCCTACGCAGCGCGTCAAGTCGTCAGTGCTCACCTTGACAGCTCCGTCGTCGGGCTGGTGGCTCAGGATGAGCGCATTGCTGCCATTGCCGGCCCTGCGGCGGGCATCGGCCAACGCCGCCTCAGCCAAGGTTCCCTCGGATCGAGCGCAGCACATAAAAACAGGCCAGATGGATGAGGCAGTTTTGCAACAGTAAACTTCATGTGGATTGCAAAAGCCGACACCCGTCCTGCAGCTTTGCATCAAGGAGCGGGTTGTCAGCGCCGCCAGCCGGACCATCGGCCCGCCGCTTCTGACGCAAGGATTGCTTATCCTTTTCTTTGCGCCCGCGCTTGGTCTTCTTGTGCGGCTGCACCATGCCGTGCAAACGCTAGAAGCAAGGAAGGAAGTAAGTCGCCAGAGCTACTGTCGGCATCGCATCATCGAGTGCTGTGCAACCTGCGAACTTTCCGACACCTGAAGTGAAAAATCAGCAAACCGCCTGGCGCGCAGAAGCAACGACAGTATCGATCGGAACTGGCATGTATAAACGCTCGCTTTGCAACATGCTGACCGACGGCAGCATGCGCAGGCAAACATGAATGCAATGGCGGGAAATTTTGACAATGCATGATTGCATGAATAGGCCGTACAACGTCACAAGAGCATTTGCAGCAGCAGGCTGGCGTGTGTGACTGCATGTGACGCACCTCTTGTCTCTCGCACGTGGAGATCGGCTCCTCGCCAATTTGCCACACATGCATACAACACACACACGCAACACACCACACAGATGTGTCTTTGAGCCGCGTGCGCAGTGCGCGAGGCCGCTGAGCAGCTTCAACCGCGTCTTGCTTCGGCCCAGCGTGTCGAGGCTGGTCTGCAGAGCAGCTGGCGACCAGCAACAGCCCAACCAGAGCGCAGAGCTGTGCAGAGGTGCAGTGCATGACCCATCTTGGAGAGTGCTCTTTCACACGCGACCTCATGCAATCGTCGAACCAAGAGGCAGTTCAGCCTCACGAGTCTGTTCGCCGTCTGTGCCGCAGGTGAGGCGGAAAATAGGCGCGAAATCCGCAAGGCGGTCGGGGCGCAGCAGGACGGCGAGGGCGGCAAACTCTCGGACGAGGATGATGACGAGGGGGAGGAGGAGGAGGAACAGCACGGCCTGGAGGATCTAGGCGATGCCTTTCTGGGGCCGCTCACCAACACGCAGGAGAAGTACAAGGAGAAGCTCAAAGCCAAGCTGGAGCAGGTCCGCCGTGCTTCTCGCCGAACCTGTGAAGCTGCGGCAATCGGCAGTTATTCAGTTGGCGTCGACGTGTGCATCACAGAGTGTCAACGTTTCAGGCGCCGCAATTGAATAACTCAGAGCCTGCGCCGCAGGAGAAAGAGGCGGAGCGGATAGCGACTGAGGCGCGGAGCGGGACCTTCAACAATGGTACGCGCCGCCGAGGGGCTGGGACGGGTGTCACGATGTTGTACGCCGTGCCCAGTGAACTCCAGGCATGCGCTCACTGATATACATAATCATTCGAGGACCTATTCTTGCAAGCCGGCGCGCCTGTAACAAACTCAGCTGGCACATCTCGCTCTTTATGGCTTTCCAGGCAAGCGGGCATATGAAAGGGGGCAGTACAAGGAGTCGGTGGAATGGTTCGAGAAGGCGCTCAACGAGGAGGGCTGGATGTCGAGGCTGGGCGGCGAAATCCAGATGTGGCTGGCGCTTGGCTACCAGGCGAGGCTGCACCGCACAAATTTGGTCATTGTTCGCTGCGCCCGCATTGAATGCGCCACGCACGGCACATGCCGATGGTTGCACATCACCCCTGGCACATGTCAGCATGGTGGCGACCTGACTTGTCTGGGGGGCTGCAGGCGGTGGGCCGGGATGCAGACTGTATCGACGTGTACAAAACGGTGAGGTGCATGAGCATTTGCGGAAGCCTTCCAACACCCATGTTCACGTTCTTGGGTGCATCACGATGCGGACATGTCCTATTGCTGACACCTAACATGGCATGTATCCTCTGTGGCAGATTGAGGAGACGCACCCGCTGAGAAAAGTGCGCAACCAGGCAGCCAACCTACGCTTCATCCTGCAAGCGCCCAAGCTGAAGCGCGGACCGGACGAAATGATCCAGCTCCCAATCCTCGACGTTGAGGAGCGGAAAAAGTGCGCCGCTGAGACGCTAGGAGCACTACCGTCGGTTCTTGCTGGCTTTTCGAGATGCAGCTCCCATGCTGCGCACACTACTACTGTGTCGCCTAATTACTTTTGACTCAAAATTACAGACGTTTTCTGACTGCTCTTCTTTCAGGACGAGGCGGGGAAACTTCCAGCGGCCGTTGCCGACAGCGGTGATCGAGAAGAAGCGGAAGAAGTCGTGGGAGGAGGAATTTTGGTGAGCAGAAAATTATCCCCTCCTGAATGGTTGCTCTGGTGTGGTGTGCCTATTGTTCAGTTTCAACGACCACGCCAGCTTATTTTACTGCTTCATTGGTTGCTTGTCCACCCGCAGGGAAAACTACACGCCGCCAAAGTGGACCAAGAACCGCTACGTGTGGTGGGCGTCTGGCGTGCTGGCTGTTGGGCTGACAATCTGGGGTGTGACACTGCCGCGGTGAGAGAGGTACCGCATGAGCGCATAGGAGGGGCGAGAGCGAGATTGGACATCTTCTAGCCGTAGGCAGCCAAACTATTGGATTGTCTGCTGTGCATTTGCTTGGTGCACAATGTATACAGCTTTAAACCGCACACATTCTTTGATGCAAACTCGCTGTCTGGTTTTGCCTAGTTGTTCGCCGGCACAGCCAACACGGCGGGTTTCGTTTCCACTTGTGTGGGGACAGTGGCACAGCCAAGCGCTGATTGTATTGCTCACACTGTAAGCTGGCGCATTTCAGCCCGCGCATCACCATTGCCGCGCCCATGAACACGACTCGTAAACAGCTGCCAAGAGCCGCGGCACGACACACACAGCCCCCCATCAATAAGCTGCGCTCGCAATGTACCTGTGTACACTCACACCTGACACGCTGACCCGCCGCCCTGAATCGGTCTGCAATCCCCAAATCCACTACTCCATCTCGATGTCATCGAAGGCTTCTTCCTCCCCATCGCCAGGGTCCCGGCTGCCCTCCGCAGCCGCCGCCGCCGGCTGCAGCCCCGCGTGCGCCACATCCTCGATGAGCCTGCCGTTCCACAGGCGCTGCCAGCGCGCCGGGCGGACTAGGCCGGCGTACGATGCCGGCGCCGCCGCCGAGATGCAGCGCACGAAGGGCATCACCTGCGACGCCGCCGCGCCCGCGCTGAGCCTGCGGTCACCACGCAGCACGTGTTAGGAACATGCCTGCACGACGTGTGCAATCGGCACTAGCAGGTGATCCAACGACAGCGCAAAACCCAGGGATGCAGCTGTGCACATACGCCCACAAGGGGCAGTTGAAGGGGAACAAGCCTGCAAAGCCTGGTGAAGACTCGAGCAGGGTTTACGCAGAGGCGCAGTGAAGGCAGCTCAGGTGGTCTCCTGTGTTCTCGTCACAAGGCGGACGCACCCGGAAAAGGTGCCGGACACGCACAGGCGCTCCGTCATGGCCGCCATCGCGGCGCAGTTGGCGGCGGCGCCGCGCGCCACTATGTACTGCTGCGGCGCCCGCATGGCCGTGAACCTGCCAACAGGTTTGCATTTCGAGCTTTGCAACGAAGGGTGGAGTTGTCCGGGTGTGATGCGCGCGAGCCTGTACTTCTGTCCTTGACCCGTCGCGCCCGAGCACTGCGCCACAGCTTGCCATTTTGAACGAATGCCCCTGCACACAGTGGTCTTGGCAGCAGTAGAGGCGCCCGCTGCTGCCGCTGTGCCAGCTCCTAGACTCAAAAGCAGATAGCATGGCGCTCACCTGCGGGGCGCCTGGTCGACGTTGCCAAACAGCACGCCGCGGGCGGCAACCAGCGCCGCTGCGCTGTCCGCCAGGGAGCTGACGGCATACTCATCCACCTCCGCCTGCCCTGTGGCGTGGTCGCTGCGCCTAAACGCCGCCAGTTGGTCTGCACAGCGGAAAGAGCCATTGTCGGCCAGGCTGTTGTTGGGCCAGTGCACTTCCGAGTGCACTTCGAGTGGCACTTCGAGTCCACGAGACATCTCGGAAGCAGCAGCGGCAGCAGCAGCAGCAGCAACAGCCTGCCATGGACCTAACTGGCTGAGCTGGCCGTACGCGTCGTTGGCGGAGGCCATGCCGCCTCACAAGCGATTGTCACAACAGCGATTTTTGATACATTGCCGGAGCGGAAGTGGGCACCTGACTGGCTGAGGTAGGCCACAGCACATGTGGGTGCATGCGTCACGTCAATCTGAAGGTGTTGAGACATGTCAAGTCACCTGACTGGCTGAGGTAGCCGTACACGTCGGCGGCGGAGGCCATGCCGGCGTCGTCCACGAAGTCGGGCATGTTTTCATGCAGGAAGGCCGCCACGGAGGGCGCCTCCAGGCCCGCCTGCACCAGCACCGCCTCCGGGCTGCACGCCAGCGGCAGGCGGCGGTACCTGCGCATATGGCCACGCACACTCTGTTTGGACCCGTCAATAGGGTCTGCACCTGTCAGCAAGGATTCATGCAGCCGTTGTTTATCATGCGTGTCAAATGTTTTGTGGCTTTCTTATGCGTGCAAGCAAAAAAGTGCAGCGCAAACCTCGGCATCGACGTTTGGGGCATCCCATTGGCATGGGGGCTTTTGACAGCGTCATGCAGGCATTCTTGGGTGGCCGACCCAGCTCTGCAATCGGCCAGGCATGCAGGAATGAGAAGGACCTCGCCTGTCGTGGATGTCTGGCGGAGCTGGCTGCACGGTGTCGAACGCAGGCTCATCCGACAGAATGTCCGTGAGGTCGATGACGTCGGCTGACACGCCGCCGCCGCCGCCACTGCCGCCGCCCGGCCGCGATTGGCTCCCCGACGGCTGGCTGCCGGTCGTTTGGCTGCTGAGCATGAGCCGCCCGACCGCCACGGAGGGGCTGCCGAACTCCCGAACATCAGGGTTTAGCGCCCCCTGGCTGGCTGAGGAGGCCGGCTGCGTGGACGGCTGCGCCGGATCCGCCGGATCGAGCCGCTTGTTGTACAGCAGCTTGCCGAGGGCGTGGAACAGCGTGAGGCCCTGGTCGCGCCCGGTGAAGGCCGTGCTGCGCAGCGGCGGCTCTAGCTGCCCGCCCAGGCGCTTGCGCTTTGCCGCGGCGCCCTGCGCAGAAGGAGGTGGTGTCCCAATTTGAATGGGCGGCCGGCAGCATGTGTATTGCTGCGGCGCAGGTGGCGGCATGTGCCCCCCTGGTCTGTGAGGCTCCAGGAGGAATTCATTGAAAGGGCGGGGCGATTTATGTGCAAGGTTGGCTTCCGGCAGCCTCATGCGGCGCACCTTTCGGCCCTTGGCCTGCAGCGCGGGCGCCGTGCCGCACAGCAGCATCTGCAGCATGCCGATTGCGTGCCGCAGGTCGCCCGCGGACTCGGCGGCCAGCTGCTTCGCCTCGGCGGGGCTGAGCTCCTGGCACTCCGCGGCCGCGACGCCGGACAGGCACTTGGCGCCGGCTGCCGCCGTCACTGGGTTGAGGTGCAGCTGCCGCGCACTGCAGGCGTCCAGCGCTGCGACCAGGTCCTGCATGTCACAGGGTTTTGGTTGCTGCACAGGGTTTTGGATGTTGTACATCGGGGTTCTCAGCATCAGCACTGCTGGATGCGAGCCCACCTTGCGGCAGCCATTAGGGCAACAGGCTCGACAAATTCTGATCGTGTCCTGTGTGGTCTCAGCAGTTGCACGAATAGGTAGGCGTTGGTGGTTATGGGCATGCACCACATGCTGCGGTTCACAGCGGGGATCGCGTCTTGGGTCGCTGGGCATTCAGCTTCCACCTTGTGCAAGCCGTGCCAGCCGCCGGAAGCGCTGCCGGCGTCCTCGGCGCGGCCGGAGCCGGTCGACTCTGTGGCCATGACGATGACGGGCATGCGGGCTGCATGCGACAGCTCACCTGCGGCAAAGGCACATGCATCGTGTTATGATATGAGGGAGCAGTCGCCGTGACTTGGACATGCACCTCAGTTTCAGTGATGTTCGGTATTGTCTGACATTGTAGACATGGACTTGAGTAGACATGGACTTGATGCACATTGCATTGCTGCTTGAGAAGAAAAACGCGCACGTAGGGCCTCTGCAAGCTGCTTGCGGCTGTCTGATCCGGACGCATGCGGCAGGTCCTCTATCATCATGAGCTTGTGCCGCCGCCGCTGCTGCTGCTGCTGCTGCTGCTGCTGCTGGCTGGATGGCGACTGGGGCTGCTGCTGGCTGGGCTGCGGCTGCGACTGGGAGGGGCCGTCGAGCGGCCGCGGCCGTGTGCCGCCGCCGATGGGCGCCAGCTGCAGCGCGGGCATCTTGGCGCGAGACGCAAACTCCTCGAACTCCGCCAGCTTCGAGGTGTACTGCAGCTGCAGCGCGCCCTGCAGAGGCGGTGATGGCGGGTATCGTTATCCAACAGGTGAACAGAGGGAATCAATGCGGTTGTTACCTGCGTCTTTGTGTCATGCACAGCGCTGCGCAGTCCTGTGCCCTGCTCGCATCCTGATAGCTTGCTGCATGAGCTGCTGAAGCGGACGCAAGCGCAGGTTCCACCACCTGTTGCACCTGCTGCGAGTGCTGAACCTCCGACCAGGTGACGTTGGCGGCGGGGTGCCACTCGCACAGATCAAGGCCCAGCTCCGACGCCAGCAGCCGCACCATGGTGGTCTTGCCGCAGCCGGGCGGCCCTGCGACATGTAGCACCGGCCTGTCGATGCAGCCGCTCTCCTCGCCAGGCAAGGTGCGCCAGGCAGGGTGCGCATCTTCCGCCAAGCACGGTGCAGCGCTTTGAGAGCAATGGATGGCAAAGTTGCTCACGCACCACTGAGGCTGCACATTGCTGGTGCTCAAGAACCGATCCACCGAGGACTCGATCTTTCAAGGATGCATACGGATGGATAGAAAGATCCGACGTGAAAAGTCCCATGCAGAACCCACCTGTGAGAAGCAGGACACGGGCATGGCTGGGGTGCGGCGCCGCGTCCTGTGAGAACGGCACCAACCACTCCCGCGCCTCCTGCACCTTCTTCTTCGCCACCGCGATCTGCTCCAGCGACTGCGGGCGGTGCTTCTCGATCCACTCCGCTGCTTGCGGCTGTGGCGCCGGCGCCTCTGCAGCTGCATGAGGGTGCGGCATGGCTCAGGCAGACTACCGTGCATACGGATAATGTTACTGGCAGAATTCACGAGTGTTATGTCTCTGATTCTGCAGCAGGGGTCAGCACTGCTCACCTCTCGCTACCGCAGAGCGCCACTGCGTCTGGGGCTGGCTTGGTGCGCCTCCCGGCCCTGCTACGCTGCTGCCGGACGGCCGCAATGTCAATGTTGATAGCCTGAGCTGGCCTCCTGGCAGTTTACCCTGCGATGGACAATCATCACTCATTAAACGCTCTGTTCTGCGCATGCTGCGAGGTGTTCGTCTCGACAGTGAGTGCGATGGCACGCTTTTGCTTGCCTTTGCAAACAGATCGCTTTGCGGCGGGTCCTTGAGCTTCTTGCGCTTCGACATCGCTAGGCGCTTTCCATGTGTTTCCGCAGCTGCAGCACACGAGCTCGACGAAACCAGGTGTCGGGAACCTTGGAACCAATCCAACGGTGTTTTCAGCGGCTGTTTCGTGGCCGGCGATTGCACAGCAAGCCAGGAGGAGTATGGTATTGATTGAGGCGATCTGATGCGTCACGAAAGTTGAAAGTTGGAAGTTTTACGCCGTCTGCGCCCAGAAGGGCGTCAGGCATGAATAAAGCGACAGGATTCCAATCCCTTAGTTGCTGACAGACAAGTCTGACACTTCGCCAAGAGCAGGGCAGCGTGGTCCCCGTTGCTGACTTCCAGGTCTCTCTGCCCCTTGTGCGGATGTAAGGATCTTTCGTGCTCCCGCGACGACAAACTCCTTGTTGCAGCCGAACAGCTTCACCCATCAAGTGCGCAGGAGAGAGCACGTGAGCGTTTCAGCAGCGCTGGGGCCTGTCGGGAGCGCGCAGGTCCCGCCAGCCGAGCTTGACAAAGTGGTCCCGTGACATCTGCACAGGCAGCTGCACCCCGTGTGCGGAGCCTGCCAGCATGCAGGCTCCGGCATGCAGCATGCGTTACGCCCCGCTGCTGCCGGCCAGACCAGCTCAGCTGCGGCTGCTGCGGCCGAGCGGGGCTTGCACCCCAAGAGTGCAACCGTTCCGGCACTCGGCTATACCCCGTGTCAGGAGGCAGCGATGCGTCGCACTGCCAGCTCAAGACCGCTCTGGATCGAACATGGTGAGCTGTGTGACATCCTGCCTGCGTTGGAGTGTTTTGGCCAAACGCACCCGAGCGATGCCGGGGTGCATCTTCGGGATCAAGCAGCTCTCGAACAAGCGCCACATGCATCACCTACGCATAATCCAGCCAAAGCCTGCCGCAACCCCTTAAAGCTGTCGAGGAGCGCCTTTACCCCGTCTGACAGACTCTGAATTTACTGTCACCTCCGCAGGCTGCAGCGGGTGCGGGTGATCCGCATGCGCGCACACTGCAGAGCCTGTTTCAGTCGTTCCTCCGGGTGAGTGTGCTACATACGTGTCTGCAAATGGCGTCCACTTGTTCCCATGCCTGATCCTCCGCAAACGGCGGCATGACAGTGGCGCTGACGACGACCCACGGTCATTTGCATGCAGGGGCTGACGCTGCTTCCGCTGCTGGCCGCCGCGCTGCTGGCGCCCAGCGCCGCACGCGCGTCGTTTCTGCAGGGCACCAAGGCGCTGCCGGAGACATTTGCGACGGTGCGTGGTTGTTTATGCATTTTGCATTGCGCTACTCAGGTTGTGCTCAGGGCCTGACGAGCTGCAGATTGCCTACCTGCCAGCTGCCAAATGTACACATGCTTCTGTCGGACCTGGTGCATTGCGTCTGTGTGTACCGTCCGCGACCACAACCGTGCCTATCCACAATTGCATGCATTCCCTTGCGCAGGCGCATGACGACAGGCCGCACCAGGCGAAGGACCACCAGTACCCCGCCTGGCAGCGCATGCAGTGGGCCGACTGGCGCGAGATGCAGCTGACCGCCGAGGCCAAGCGGCGCTTTGCAGCGGGCCTGCTCGCCTGCGGCATCATGATCGTGCTGGCGCTCAAACTCATCGCTGCCAACGCCAGCGGCGCCGTGTCGGACAAGGCGGACGAGTGAGTTTCGTGGCGGGGACTTGATCAAAGGCAGAAAATTCGATCTGACAGCTCGTCTGTCATGTTCTGGACCTCTGATCTTAGGGTGTCAGGATTCCTGGCCTTGGCAGGGTGCCGGCAGTCATGCGGCGATTTTCTGTGCATGCAGGAGTGAGGGCGGCAAGGGCAAGGCGGGCTGGAAGGACACCCTGGGGCAGGCGGACGGCGGCGCTGCGGGGCGCAGGCGGCAGCAGGCCGATGCGCTGGCCGCCCAGAGCCCCTCGCAGGGGCGCACCGCCGCCGCCATCGGCGCCGCCGGTGCGACGCTGCTGCAGAGTGGCGTGGACAAGGGCAGCGTCGCCGCGCAGCCCGGCCGCCCACGCCTGGAGGTGCATGTTTCATTTCATGCATGCCGTGTTCGCTCGTTGCAGCTGGGATTGGTCTGGCTGTGCAAGCACGCTGTCGAGGTTGCTGTTTGTCGTCTGAGCCTTGCACGACTTTTCGTGACTGCTGCTGGACATCTCAGCGCCCTGAGACACGGCTGCTTGACTGCCCCAGGACGTCCGGAGCTGGGCGGGCGGCTCCCGCAACAACACAACAGCCAGGGGCATGGTCGCCGCGCCGCCGCGGCCCGGCGGCCAGCCGCAGCGTGTCACGCGCTTGCAGCCCGCGAGCCCGCCGGCGCCCACCCGCGGCAGCCCTTCGCCGGCACCAACCGTCGTGCCGCGCACCTCCCCCCGCAAGCCGGACGCCGGCAAACCCGACAAGGACCAGGCGGGGTCGGGCTCGGCGGCGGGCGGCGGCGGCGGCGCGCCGCTCATGTCCCAGGTGCCTGTGTGTACACCTGCAGCTGTGATGCAGCTCCGAGGCAGCTGTGATGCAGCTCTAATTGCTTGTTCATGTCCCAGGGTCCCAGGTGCCTTTGCGTACAACTGCAGCTCCGAGGCAGCTGTGATGCAGCTCTGACTGCTTGCCCATGTAGTCCAAGCCAGAACCCTCCACAGGCTACTAGACCTACTTGGGCATGTTGTAACAGCCCGTGTGTTTGGCCCAGGACAAGCTGTACGACCCGCTGTACCACGGTGATGGCGGCGCCGCATCTGGCACGCGGCGGAAGCCCGACCCTCTCACGGTGTGTTGGGGTTAGGGTTTAATGGGCGCGCAACCAGGATTTCAGCCGTGCTTGCAGGCGTGTTTGCAGGTGTATTTTGAGACGATGCACACGGTGAGGAGAGTTGCACAGACGGCATCCCTTCGCGCCTCGCAGTTTTGCAGCATGTCCTCAGAACGGCGGGTGTATTGAGAACGATGGACGCCATGCGTACGTGCGTGACATTGGTGTGGGACCATCACCCTGCAGGTGGAACCTACTAGGCTGTCAGAGGAGGACATCTACGACCCGCTGTTCCATGGGGATGCTGCGGCAGCGTCGGCAGCATCGGGGACAGAGTCGACCGGCCTGTCGCCTGAGGACATCTACGACCCGCTGTTCCACGGCGATGGTGGTGTTGTGTCCGGCACGCGGCCATCGCCGGACCCCCTCAAGGTGTGTAGGGCGCAGTCATGTTGCAGGCATAGTCGCAGACATGATTTGACAGGGCGCATGGTGAGGAGGCACCTGTAGGGTGTAGGATTTCACGCGCGCTACCAAAAGTGCAGCCATGTTCGCAGGCATGTCTAGACACGTTTTGAGACAGGCACATGGTTAACAGGCAATTACAGAGACCGTATCTCTTTCGGACTTTCCGAAAGCCATAGGCAAGTCCTGGATGTGCACGAGACTGATGCTGAACCCATCACCCTGCAGGTGGAGCCTACCAGGCTGGCAGAGGAGGACATCTACGACCCGCTGTTCCATGGCGATGCTGCGTCATCGTCAGCGGCGCAGAAGGCGGGCACGGAGTCGGGCAGCCTGTCGCCTGACGACATCTACGACCCGCTGTTCCACGGCGACGCTGCCCTGTCCAATGTGAGTGGAGCCTGACATCTTTGCGCCTGCCCCTGCTGGTCCTATCGCTTGTTTTTGTCCTGTTGCTTCTTTGTACTTCCAGCCTCATGTGTCTGCCGCCTTCGCTGTGCCCTGAACATGGCACTCGAGGCTGAATGGTTTCAGGGCTGAGTGTGCTAATCTGAGACTCGTGAAGAAGCTGTTCGTTGCGCGACAGCGCAACGGTGACGCCTTCCCGCGCGCCGGCAACGGCCACGCAAGCGACATCGACGCGCTGGCAGCGGAGATTGCGCGCGGCGCCACTATCGACTCCGACGACGAGGGCTTCCCCGACAGCCTGGACCAGCTGGCCGCAGAGGCGCGTCCTTGACTTTCTGTATTCTGGGTTTGAGGCACATTCCGAGTTTGGCAGTTTCCTTTTGTGTTGGCCCACATGGGTGTTTGCGTCACAGCCCTGGAGGTGCTTCGCAGATGCCAGTACCTGTGCTCCACATACTCACTGGCGCAGATGCGGCATCGTTTCGAGAAGCTGGCGGGGGAGCAGCAGGTTAGGGTTGCGGCCGGGACTGCTGCCACGTGATCAGTCTTCCAAACGCGGAGGCTGCTGGCCGAATCCCGTTGCCTGCTGCTCGCAGGTTGCTTCCGGCCGCCGCTCCATGGACGAGCTGCCCTCGATGGGCACGCAGCGTGTGAGCACCAGCGCGGCCTACAGGCGCGCGCTGGCGGCGCAGTCCACCGCCGTGTCGCCGCTCACGCTGACGCTGGGCTTCCTGAAGGTCGCCTTCGACGCCGTCATCAACCCCTCAGTGCGTTTGGACTGGCACTGACCAGGTCCCGAGCTATGTTCTGCTGCCTCAACTGAATTATTCTTGTAACAACATGTGCGCGTGCACAAGGTCACCGACTGTTAGGCATGGGCGGCTGCAGGCTGGAGGGACTGCAGCATGTGCAGAGCTGCAGAGCACTGATGCATACGCATTCGGAAACCTAGTCTCCTGCGACTAGGTTCTCTCTTGTGATGTGCCGATGTGCCTTGTGCAGGCGGCGATCGCGGCGTCGCGGCTCAACAACCCGGGCCACGTGCTGATCACACAGCGCATGGGGCAGTCGCTGACGGTGAGCATGCGCGCGCCGGGCGGCGCGGCGGACGGCAGCACCGCCGCAGAGCGGGCGGAGCGCGCCGTGCTCGCCACCCGGCGGCCCCTGAGCGGCCTGCTCAAGGCGCAGGTGTGGTCTCGAAAGAGCATTATTTTTCAAGGGGTTCTAGGGGTTTGGTAGGATACTCACAGTAATTTGGTAATATGACGAAACAGAAATTCTTTGAGCGTCAATATGAGAAGGTACTGCACTCCTGCAGCCCTGAATGTTACCGGCACTTCAGGGGCATGCCAGCCTTTGCACCTGCCATAGTTGAGCTGCTGCAAACTGTTTGTTATCAAGGTCAGACATGGACTTTGCGCTGACTGCGTCCTACACACATGCTGTCCCACAGACACAGCGTGTCCCCACCCAAGGCCATGGCAGACCCTTCTCTCACATTTGTTGCTAAGGTGGCGCGGCCGGAGAGCGAGCGCCGGTGGGCTGCCTTTGCCAAGTACGACCTGTTTCACGAGGCGCTGAAGAACGCCTCCGCCGCCAACCCGGTGAGACAACAATCAGCCTGCTGCAAAGCCATAAAACCTCCAATGGACTTGCTGTGCTGAAGGCTATCTCCGCCGCCAACTCGGTGGGTGGTTGCTATATTGCATGCTGTTGTAATCGCAATCGGCGGCAGTGCTCAACGCGCTGCTGGGGCGTCGTGACGTGTGCTGCGAGGGTGTGTGCTGTTGGTTGTCGCTTAGCTGACAAGCACCCCTGAAGGCCATGTCCGGCCACTCGAACACCAGCGGCTTGTCACAAAGCTGTGACATTGACCTGGACACGAATGCGATCCCCCCTCAGGACGCCAAGTACAATCCGGTGCGGACGGTGCTGGCAGCGGTGCCGCCCTCTGGCGCCTCAAAATACGATATGGTGAGCCCCAAAGCCAACGACAGAAAAATCAAATGCGAAACCGCACTTGGCACTTGACAGCCGCGATTCGATGTGCTGTTCCACTGCATTGCTGGACCCCCGCATGTATGCGTGTCACTTCGAGCCACCAGGATATATGGTTCTTTCCTTTCAGAACAGACCTCCCGCTACATGCCTGCAGGTCCAGAGCCTGCTGCGCGGCGTGGTCATCCCCAAGCCGGGGGACTCCAAGTACGACGTGGTGTGGCACCTGCTGCGGGCGGGCCGCGCCGGCGGCGCGACGGCGGCCCCCAAATATGACCCGGTGCGCCTGACTGCTGCGCCTCACCTGCATTACTGTGTCCAATGAAGAGCATAAGCCCGCGCCTTTGGGGGCGGCCTTGGTGTCAAGACCTTATGCTGCAGGCCTCCAGCCATCCTGAGTTTTCCCGAGAACTGGGAAGCCTGTGGGGAAGCCGATGGGCATCCACAGGCTTCTCGGCGTACTCGGTGACTAGCGCGGTTAGTCGCTGGTGAACCCACGCGACAGTGTGCACTCCGCATTGACACGTTGCTCACTCGGTGGTTACTGTGTCTTGTCAGCCTGGATGCTTGCCCGTGGAGTCGTCCACAGGCTGTGCCTTGTGCCCTGCCCCTCAACAGGTGCATAGCCTGCTAGTCTGCTGCACAAGGCGACGTACCGGGGTGGTGGATGCACCGTCAACCCCAGAAATCTCACGCTCATACTGCAATAGTAAGCTCAGAGCGCACCGTTGTCCCACTCCTCCAAAGGTGTTACGACCTGCTGCACATGGCGGCATAGCGCGAGGGACTGGTTGCCGCCGTCGGAGGCGCCGTCTGAACTTTTTAGTTTCTCAACTCACAAAGTCGAAATTACAATTGATTCCAAAATGTTTGCTATTCGCCCCTTGACAGGTGTACGACCTGCTGCACAAGGCGGCATACGCGGCGGACTGGGGGGCGCCTTCGGAGGCGCTGTCGGACTGGGACCTGGGCAAGTACGACCCGGTGGCTGCGCTGTTTGGCGCCGCAGTGCCCACCGTGCGCTCCAAATACGACCCGCTGCAGGTGATGGCGCTTTATGACAAACCTCTTGCTTATTTTGATTCGTCACAGTATCATGCAAATCCTTGATTCAGCAGGGAATGCGGCCGCGGCGCCAGTTGTGTGCTTCAGGTATGACCGCTGCTGGTGAGGGAACCCCTTCTGTGGCTCGGTCAGTCCGCTGTTGTTGTCCTGAGTGATTGCCGGGAATGATGCGAGGCTAATGTATGGTTGATGAGAGGGGAGGCTGCCGCGGCAGGCTGTAGCAGCCCGGTACCCTCTGCGGCTCGACATAGGGGTCCCGGCCCTGGATAGCGGGGACCCAGCTCCAAAGCCATTTGACATTCCTGCATCCGTTGTTTTGCCCTGTTGCCAACCAGCCAGGCTAGGACGTCGTCTCGTCGCATATCTGAGGCGGAGACTCCCCGTCAAAGCGACGGCGATGCACCGGATGAGACCCCTACTGATGCCGCAGGCGGCGTTCGCGGCCGAGGCGCCCGTCAGCGACTCCAAGTACGACATGGTGGGCCAGATCCTGGCGGCGGCGCAGGCGGCGCCGGAGCACACGCCGCGCGACGACCCGCTGCGCTCCCTGCTCGACGGCTTGCGCCGCGTTGTCGGCCTCGACGCCGCGCCTGCAGGTGCTTGTCAAACAATTCGTTCAGTAGGAGCCACGCTGGTTGGTTGCGCTTTCACCACAGTACCATTGTGGCAAGATTGAAATGCGACACATGACCCGCTAGCTCCCTGCTCGACGGCCTGCGCAGCATCGTCGGCCTTGACGCCGCGCCCGCAGATGCAGCGAAATGCCGCCAAGGTCAGCTTCCACAAGCACACACGATGGTTCATGCTGACGAGTCGGTCATGTCCAGCACCATAGTTGTGGGTTGAGCCTGATATCTAGCTTGAGAAGTCATGTCACAGTACACCTGCACATGCACACAGATGCGCGCCTCGTGTCGACGGCAGGCCCCGGCCATTCGCTGCCGGCACATGTACCAATGTCGCTAGGAAAGAAAGCCTTTTTCCACCCCACGGCGCTTGTGCTTCGTTGCACATTTGCTGAAGACTCACGGAGCATCTGAGACAAGGCATGCGTGCCGCAGGCTCGGAGAAGTACGACCCGGTGCCGGGCCTGCTGCGGGTGCGGCCGGCAGCGCCGGAGCGCCGCTCCAAGTACGACCTGTGGTCCTGGGTGCGGTCGCACACCATTGGCTCCATGGGCACGCAGGCGCGCGCCTCTTTGACCCCTTCAGGCTGCACCCATCTGCTGGTGGCTGTGCGCTGTGGTGTTGGGTGCCGAGCAGCGGTACCCGGGTGCCTCAGCTTACCTGTGCTCCTGTCCCGAAGTCTAGCACGGGCAGCAACGGCTGCCTTGTGCGCCGGCGGTAATGACACAGCGGGCAGTCTCACCAAACACGAGCAATGCTGTGCACTCTACCATATCCAGCGTATCGCTTATCCAATGGCGTTTTCTAATGCAGGTCATCCGGGCGGGGGGTCTGGCGGGCACGGCGCCAGGCAAGTACGACCCGGCGGCGCCGCTGCTGGGCGCGCTGGCGGGCCCGCAGCCCGACTCGCCTGACGACCCGCTGCGCCTCGCCATCCGCCGGGCCGCCCAGGTGTGAATGTCGCATTTGAATGAAGTCTGTTTGTTGTCACTGCTGAAGATGGCATAGCAACAACGCCGAGCATCAAATGTTTGCTGTGCAGCAAGCGCGCGGCGAGGCGCCAGACATGGCTGTGGAACGCGCCTTCGTGTTCCGCGGCCCCCGCGGCACCGTCGCCGTCCCCGTCACGGCAGCAGGTGAGGATCGATCGAGAACCTCGTATGCTCCGGTTTTACTCGTGTTGCCCATTGTCACGCAGTCTGCACAGGGGATGGCGTCATGGGCGCCTGCAAGCGAGTCACCCATGTATGCTCACGGCCATGCCCGGGCCTTGCAACAGTTGTAAGCATCGAAGGCTGCAGCATCCAGTGCACAGGCAAGCCATTGTTCCCGCTGCGCAGAGAACGCCAAGACTGGCGGTCGCTTCCCCTGGTCCCGCGGCTTCTGGAATCGCGGCGCCGGTGGCGGCGCAGCAGAGTCGCCCTTCAACGCGCAGCTGGCGGTAAGAGCACCAGCTGATCTGCACCAGGATGCACTGCTGCCCGCCTGAGGAGACGCTGCTGCAGGGCATATACTGACAAGCTCTTATACTAGCTGAGGCGATCGAGCTGGGCTCGGCAGTTGGCCAGCAACTGTGAGCTCCTACCTTGCATCTACCTGACATTCGCATCGACTTCAGATTCTGACGTGCATTTCAAACCGCCTGCAGGCGTCCTCAGCAGCGCAGAGCGTCGCCAGCCCGCCGGCGGCGCCGAGTGGCGTCGCGGCTGGCGGCGCGTCGCTCGACAGCGGGGCCGTGAACGCTGCCGCGGAGGCGGACAGCACCTACGACCCGGTGCCCGACCTCATAAAGCTGTGGTGAGTGGTCCCACTGGGAAATCGTGGGGAAACTCGGAAGGGTAAATTTGCGGGTCTCGCTGCCTGGAACTTGCCTGCCTGTAGGGACCTAGTAGAAACCCTGGCTGGCGGCCATGTGCTGCTGCAGCAACCACCTGTGTCCCTTGGAAGTTCAGCGGTGATCTGGTTTCTCTCATGCGCAGGGTGGCGCTGAAGGCCAGTTCGGCGCGGCTGGACCCGCTGGATGCGGTGAACGTCATTGCCAATCGCGGCGCCGGCGACCGCTTCTTCCACGTGGCCTCTGCCTACAGGTGCGCCATGAGTGTGGTATCGTCGCCAGGCAGCAGCTGCTTTTTCGATTAGGCAAAGACTGCAAGCACACCCTTATGCTCTTCATAACCTGTGAAGGCCCAAAGCCAATGATGGCCGGTGAAGCCATGCCCCTTCTCAGCACAGCCTGCTGCTTGCACCGCTTCAGCACATGCTATCCCCTTTTCTCGACTTCTTCAGAGCGCTTGTGTCCCCAGAGCAACCTGAAGTCTCTCAGAACAATTCTGTTGGGCTGCAGGCGGGTGGGAGGACGGTGACTTGCGCGCCAAGCACCGGGCGCTGTTGCACGCTCCTATCTCTTCGTGAACATGTGACATGTTCACGATCGAGTCTTCACACAATCCTTTGCTTGTATACAGGCGGCTGGCGGAGGACGGTGACGTGCGCGCCAAGCACCGGGCGCTGTTTGCGCTGGCGGAGAGCACGCGCGTGCGGCTGTCGCTGCCGGCGCCCGAGCCAGAGGCTGTGCGCTCGCTGCAGACGCTGCTGCGCGAGGCGGGCGCGCAGTACGCCCCAGTCACCTCCATGCTCAAGGTGACATCCTGAACTCTAACCACCTAATACAGTCCAGCATACGGCTGTGCGCTAGGATCCAGATACATGTTTTCGGGCGCACTTTGGTCCAGTACGCCCCCGTCAACTCCATGCTCAAGGTAAGGCCATCCTCCAAAGGATTCGGTCCTGGAATGGATTTGTCATTGGGCAGCAATGGTCTCGTCAGTATCGCCCATGTTGAGTGCCCTGGGATCATGTGGGCATCCAGCGCCATACAACAGATGGCATGCATGTGCATGCTGGCCTGGCGACACTCGATGTGCGTGCTGCGGAAACCAGCTATAAACCCAGCCATAGCTGTGGAAATTAGGCACTCACCTGTCGATTTCGCATCTGGCTGGTTGGGCGGTGGGCGTGAGGCAGGTGCAGCGCCGGTGCCACCTCTGCTCACAACCGCCATGCTCGCCAGACGATGTGAAAACTCACATTGTGACACTGTTTCCGGCCGCAGGGGCGGACGGCGCGGAGCAGGTGCAGCTCTTGTGGTAGAGACAGCCATGCTCCAGAAAGCTTGTAATTCACTTTCGACATTGCCTTGCTGACATTGTATATTGTTCTGCAGGCGCGGGATGGCGTGTTGCAGGTGCAGCGCTGCTGGCACCTGTGGTGGCCGTAGGCCTGCTTTCGAGTTAGGTAAATCTGATTTTGAATGCACTCTTTGACGCTGTGCTCGCAGGGGCGGGACGGCGTGGAACAGGTGCGCACGCTGTGCGTGCTGCATGACCTGCTGGTGGCGCCTTCGCCGCTGCGCGCGCAGCCGCCAGCGCCGCCGCCGGCCGCCGACGCGCAGCTGGCCTTCTTCAGCAGCAGCTGATCCCGCGCGGGGCCGCACGGCATGGCAGAGGGCGAGGCGGGGCACCTACGGCCGACTAATTGAGTCGAGACTGAAGGTGGCCCCGCTTCGGGCGGTCCCGGCGATCTTGGGGCTGCGATCTCGGGGCTGTGACACCGGCGGCCGGCAGCACGCAAGGTTTACCCGACAGACCGGCGTGGCGGTGAGGCTCACATCTGACTGCGCACGATTGTTGGCAGCCGGCAGGACCACCCTGCACACCCACGGCAGGCGAGGCATCGCATATCTGGATACGATTGCGGGGGCGGACATTGTGGGGAGGCACACAGGCCGATCTTCACGGCTTGAAATCTTTGGTTACAAGCAGATGGTTGACCAGTGGTGCGCTAGCGAGCGAGGGGTTGATGCTGACATCAGGAAAATCGAGTGAGCAAGACGAATGGATGTGGCATTCGTGGTTTGATATGTTGACTGGACGCAGAATTCGTTGAGATGAAGCAAACGGCAAACGGACCCTCGCACTGTTGGAAGTGTGCATGCAATTTTGTGTCGGCATGCGAGATGGTGTTGGCAAATGCTGTCTTCAGTGCTTTCATACTGGATGTTCTGTCTGTAAACTAACCACCTTCTCACACTCACCGACGCCAATCCACGGCACTCAATTCACAAGGTTGACAATGCCTTTGTGTTGTCTGAGCGACTGTTCCGCCGCCCAGGGCAGCGGCTTTCGCCCGCTGTACACCCCGGGGCCGCAGTGCGCCAGCAACCCTGCCATCTCGGGGCACTGCCCGCCCGGGTGCGGGCCCAGGTGCCACGGGTCCCGCACGGCCCGCTTTTCGTTGAGCTCCCGCCCGCAGCCGTACAGGTCGTGCCGGAACGCCGCCACCGTCTGCGCCTCCCCCTGCAGCTCATGTGGTAGCCACCGTTGTGTTTTGGTTGTCACATGTTGAAGTACGCCTGTCGGCAGCGGCAAACCGCATGCAACACATGTCCAGTGGCTATGTGTGGGCTCGCCCAGCCAGATCAGTCAGGCGGAACACAGGCGTGTTGCCGTCGCCGGAATGAAGTCGTAGGTGGTACCTGCAGGGCCTGCTCGGAAAGGGCAGGCGTGCCGAGGAACTTGAAGCGCTCCAGCGGCCACTGCAGCGCCTTGAGGTGCAGCCCCGCAAAGCGCTCATGCTTAAATTCGAAGCTGGCGACCACGATGCTGGCCGGATACGCGCCGGTCACTTCTCGAAAACGGCAGATACTGAACATCAAGTTCTCAAGGCTGTCTCGCGCATGCTCCTGCGGCGGCAGTCAGAGAGAGCGGGCGTCGGTCACTTGTTTCCGCATCAAGCCCGCCTGGCGTCCTGGCCGGCCAGCCTCTGGTGAAAGCAGAGACCAAGACTACATGCTGGCTACAAGCTTTGACGGTGTGGATCTGTTGGTGCCAAGGTTGCAGAGAATGATGCTCCAGCCGACGTGGCAGCCAGCAGCTGGCGTACCGTGAAGCACCCACCTCGGTGACGGCTCGAGACTGCACATTTGGGTGCCCGAACCAGCCGCGCGCCTGCGCGACATTGCGGTAGCTCTGTGCCTCGCTGCGGGCGCCTGCGCCGGCGCGTGTTTGGCCCCCTGGACGCAAGGGAAAAGTGAGGAATGTAACACAGCACACCGTCAGCAGCGCCATAGCGTGACTTTGCCTGACGCAGCTGCCGATGCCCTCCACCAGGAGCAGCCGTAAACTGCTGTTTCTCTCGAGAGAAGCCCACGGTGAAGACCATGCCCCACCAGAGAATATGAGTAGCGCAGTCGGGTCGTTTGCAGCGGCCTTTATGCCCAGCTCCATGTGCTGCAGAAAACTCTGCAGGCAGGGGAGGTCGTGGTGGAGAACCGAGTTGTCTCTCCGTGAAGCCTGGTTTGGCTTACGAACGAACTGGCACAAGTTGTGCAGGACACGCGAGGCCATGAGATTGCTCCTTTTGTGTCTTGTGTCACTGGCTTCCATGGTGCGGCCGCCTACCTGCGTCTGGCCGGGCACCTGCAGGTGTGCTACAGAGGTTCAGGGACCAGCAGCTTCCGTTCCCAAATTCAACGACCTTGCGCGCAGAGGCACTGCATGCATGCGGTGTAAGGTCACCTTCTGATAGTCTAGAAGGAACCATGAAGTCAAATCGTCTGCTTTTGCACAGTCGTCTCCCACGTACACCTGCGGCCACCATGATTAGGATGATGAGCGCAGACGGCATGTCAAACGTGTTGGCAAACATTGCGTCGAATCAGCAGGAGGCGCAGGCAGCGGATGGAAAGCAGATGACGTACCGCATGGCACGCAACCAGCACGAGGTTGGTCAGGCTGCTCAGTGCTGCCCGCCGCGCCACCTCGGGCCGGCCGTGGCTGCCGCCGCCCCCATTGGGCCCTGCCTTATTGTTCCTCCCTCCCACCTGTGGCCGATTGCACGAGAGACATCCAGCCATCGTCAAACATGTCACAGTTCAGAAGCATAGGCACAAGGTACAGTCACACACGGCCTGGAGTTGGCTGGACACCGCACCTGGACCACCGCAAGCAGCACTGCAACACCCAGGACCAGAGCGAGAATCATCCGGCCCCACTGCTGCGCAGCTTTGACCTGCTTTCGACTCAGCAGCCGCCTGCTGTAGGCACTGCCGCCGCGAGCTCTGTGCAGCGGCAGGTCTCGGGCATACATTAAAGGTTCGAAAATTTGATCGGTTACGTGCCGCGTGCGTGACGCAAATGTCTGGCTCAGGGCACACAGAGACACATCCGCACAAGCGCTGGCTGCATGGGCTTGAAAAGTTGAGCTGCACCTCAGCAAAACTCTGGAAGGGTCACGTGACAGAATCTTGCTGCAAAGGAGATCTCTGTGGTGTGCTCCTGTCTCTACTGGGCGTTCACTGCGGCAGGTCCTCCCACTGCAGCAGTTAGAGGCTCAGGCAGCCGCTGTGGCCGCATCGTAGCACTCCCGGCGGCGAAGAAAGGACGAAGCAAGGACGCAATTAGTCAGCAACTGTCGCAACAGCATGTCTGCGGCTGTCTGTGTCTTGCTCACAACCATCTCAGCACCAAAACAGGTAAGAATCGGCTGTCGACTGGGGATATGGACGCATTTGAAGAATGCTGGTCCAGACAAAGTGTGATCACTGTGTCAAACTTTCGCGCAGGGATTTGGCATTAAGGCTGCTGGCAGAAAATCCAGCAGTGCACAGAAATCTGGGCCCCTGCGTGTGAGGAGGTAGGCACAGATGCGCCTATTGACGTTCACGTTGTGCTCTCTCGCATACACACTGCTGTCCATTCTGACAGCGCCGGCTCTTGTGTGTCTCCGTGATTGATGAACCGTACTGACCTGACAGGGCTGATGTTCTCAATGTTGTCGACACAGGGGACTCGCGTCGAAGACTTTTGCCACCATGGCGCCCCAGAATGTTAATGTTGCCGCAGGTGAGGCTGGCGGAGGTGCTGCCGTCCACATCGAACTGGTGTCATGGGCTCTTGACAATGTGCAGCATTACCTGCAGCATCTTAGATGCACTGATCCTCGCTGCGCAGACATCGGCTGGAAGGGGGTGCACCACGTCGGCTTCATCTGCCAGGACCTCCAGAAGTCACGGGAGTTCTATGAGGGCGTGCTCGGTGCGCAGCCCGAACCAACTTGTCAGCTCCGCCAGCACTATCGTGTGAAACTACGCTGGTCTGATCACCAATACGGACATCTTCATGCAGGCCTGAGCATCAACCCGGAGCGCCCGGATGACAGGCTGGACTATGGAGGTGGGTCGCACGCTGTACTTGCACACTCTTGCGCATCCGAATTCGGAAGAGGGCCTCTTCTCGAAAGAGGGCAGCTTCAACCAGTTACCCAAGAGGAGGCGGTTCGGCTCTTGTTCAGCGCGCTTGGCAATTGCAGGCATGTGGTTCTGGCTGGGCAACGAGATGATCCACCTGATGGTGCTGCCCAACCCGGACCCGATGGAGGGCCGGCCCGAGCACGGCGGCAGGTAGGCCAATCATGTTTCAAGTTGTGTTGCGGTTGCGGGCTGAAGCTGGCCAATAAACATGTACGCCTGTTGCTGTGGCGCAACACACCAACTGTATAGCGCTGCGACATGCAACTTTACACCAGTGCAAGCAGGGTAAGCCAACGGCTCTGTTCTGGCTGCTGCTCAGGCTGGTGCCCCGCAGATGACAGAACAAGACGGTGTTGCGCTTGATCGAAGCACTCGTTGTCTGGCGGCAGGGACCGGCATGTGGCTGTTGGCGTGGCGTCTGTGGACACCCTACAGGCGCGACTGGAGCAGCACGACATCCCCTTCACCCGCAGCAAGAGCGGCCGCCAGGCATGACACATACCAAAAGCGTCAACGACGCGTTTATGTTGTGTAGATATCAGTGATGTGTGCACCGTTCGTGGATCACAGCCATCTCCATGCGGGCAAGTGGCTGCCCTGGCTGCGTTGAAAATCCCATGCATGGTTGCAGGCGATATTCTTCCGGGATCCAGGTGACTACGCTTTTCGATCGCCCATGATCCTTTTATCAAGTAGCACAGGCACATCGAGTTTGATGCGGCGCATTGCAGCTGGCTGTTCCTGTTGCGCATCCCTGACGGTCGCTGTGTTTGTGCAGACCAAAACGTCCTGGAGTGCGTGGAGCTGGCAGACTGGCGGTGAATTGGTGGTTGGCTTCTTAATATATGCGGAAGCTGATTGCGCATTTAGAATACAGGACCGCCAGTGCTTCCAGTGAGAAGAATGCTGCCGATTGCAACAAAACGATGCCAATTCAATGACTTATCTGTACATCTGCATGTGTAGACTAAAAAAATATTGATCGGTCAGTGTGGCCTACTGACGGTCAAAACCGTCAAGCCAAGCCAGATATCATTTGTGAAGAATCGTGCGGACACATCACACATCCGCAGTGGTGCCGTCGAATATGTGCTGCAGCTGGTCAGCCTTCAGAGTGTCTGTCGCCGTGCTGGCCAGCTCGATCGTCTTGCGGTTGCTGGCCTCCCCCTGATCGAGCGCCGAAATCGCCACTGCCGCCACATCGGTCCGCGACACCCGCCCCGGTGAGCCCTGGTCGCCCTGACCTATGACCATTGAGGCGGCAGAAACGTCATGCACCGGACAGAGACATCGAGTGGCCAGCATTTCGCGACAGCCCAAGGGAGCTCACACCATGCCCGCATGTCCGCAGTAGGCATGTCACTGAGGCGCAGAAGCTCAACACAAAATAATATTAGATCGCCGCTGAAACATGCTTTGTGCATATATCAACCATATACTCGACCCTGAAGAGGCAGTCACATGGAGGCACTTGATCAAGTGCGCCAAGAACTCACTGATCTTGAGCTCCTCCTTGCCGCCTGCAGCACTGGTGAGCCCGCCAGGCCGGATGATCGTGTACTTTGCGCCGCTCTGCCGCAGCAGGTCCTCACCCTTCAGCTTGTTATCCATCAGGCCGTATCGGATGTTGTTGAGCAGAAGCCGCATGGGGTGGAACCTGTGCAGACGTCAGACGCTTCACCTCTGGCATTGGGTCCTGATGCGCGAGCCTTGATCAGGAACCTTGGCACAGTCAAACCACATTGAGTGTGCAAGAACACATGCGCAAGATGTGCCTGCTGCATTGCCCACCTGTTCTGCTTTGTCACTAGGCAGGACGAGATGAGCACCACATGGGCGCCGACTGCCTTTGCTGCATTGGCAACGTTGCCGCCGCCCTGCAGCAGTCCATGGTCACAGCGGTTAATATCTTTGCTGAGTGACGCCGGGTGAGCTCTATGCTGCACTGAAGCTTTGGTCCCCCAATATGATGCGCGCTGCTGGCAACTGCAGAAAATAATGGTGACAGCGGTGACATCACCTTGAAGTCCACTGCAGACGCCGAGAAATACGTCTTCCTGCACGAGGTGCGCCACAACATCAGACGATGGTTTATCGATGCAGTATCAGTACAGAGCCTGAACAAAACAGGGAATTCATACGGGCATAACCGCACGCTCAACAGGCTTCAGCCGTCGTGTCACTCACCCGGAGGAGGCATTGATCACGCCCGAGACCCCGTCAAGCGCCGCCTTCAGGCTGTCGGCATCCTCCACGCTCGCCTGCACAATCTGCAGCTTGTGCGAGGTCCCGAATGTCGCCTCCAACCGTTCTTTGCTGCGCCCGACGGCGCGCACCTCCCGATCCTGCGCCAGCAGGTGCTTGACGGCCTCCTGTCCGACGCCGCCAGTCGCACCGATGACGGCTATCGGTGCCATGCTGCCGATTGTGTGCTCTGCGGCTGCCGCCTGCTGCAGAAATATGAAGAGTTTATATTGCGCCAGCGCCCGGCATACATGCAATACATCATGTGTGGGGCTGCAGAATTCACATAAGTACTTGAGGTGTCTGGTGTGCTCCATCTCTAGATCTCTGCAGCGACAGAGCATGAGGAAGCACCTGCACCTGGACACGTGGGCAGCGGGCGATTCGAAACTGCGCAATGTCAAGTCGGGTGGCGGTCGCTGCGAATGTAGCAACTAATCTGCAGGAGAAGATGTTCTGTGACGCAAACAATTTCAATTTGACGCTCGTCAACTTTGCAACAGCGTGCTGTCGGAGAGCGAAGCGGGTCGGCAAGTCATTAGGGGGGTTGATACTAAACCATCCCCCGTTTCTGTTGGGAAATACTGCTGGGCAAAGCATGCACCAGGTCTCATTGAAACATGCCCAAGTGAACCGGCAATAAATCTTGTTCGGCTGTTGAGCATCATACTCTGCTTCACGATTGGCCCTTGGTAGCAAGTCAACTTCGGTGCACTTCACCGGTTGCATCCTGGACATTCGCGTTTCGCGTTTCGTGGCCTGTGATTCGCAGCGAATTTCAGTCCACCGAGCAACTTAGTACCGCAGCTGTTGAATACAGCCTTCCAGAGTTTGACAGCGCAAGGCCTTATCCCGTAGCCGCGCGGTCGCAGCCGTCGGCGGCGCAGCACAGAAATGGAGGAGGAGGACTGGAATGAGAAGGAGGCAGCGGTGGCAAACGACATGCCCATATCAAAGGAGAAGCTGCGCAGCATGGGTATGGAGGAAGAGGACTGGACCGACGCAGACGAGGCGGAGGCCGCGGCAGAAGCTGAGATGCCGAAGCAAAAATTAAAGCGGAGAAGAGGTGCTTGTATAGCAAGCAAAGGAGCATCACCGGGCATGTTACGCCTGCATCCTGTCGGCTCAACAGTACGACCGCATTGCTGAATCATCTTCCCCTGTACTGCTGCAGGCGTTGTCTACATCAGCCGCATCCCGCCACACTTGGTGCGCCTATTCCCGGTACACACTGTGCGCCAATGCAAAACGCCTCGCTACACCAGTGTGTTGGCAGCATCGGGAGCCATGGTTGCCATGCAGCAGGCCGCCCTCCCACAGCGCTCAAACCTATGACCATGACGTTGAAGTCTACGGTGGCCTGACGTTGAAGTCTACGGTGGCCGCAGAAGCTGCGGCAGATGATGGAGGAGCATTGGGAGCTTGTGCACACTTCAACTATAACTGTGTTTGCTTTCCCAACGGTCGCACAAGCCGCAAAAGTGGCAGAGGATGGAGGAGCACAGGGAGCTTGTGCAGACTATAATCACAGCTGTAGCTGTGTTTGAGTATAAGAACTCCCAATGACCGCAGAAGCCGCAGAAGCTGCGGCAGATGATGGAGGAGCACGGGGAGCTGGGGCGGCTGTACCTGGCGCCGGAGGCGCCGTCGCTGCGTGCAAAGCGCAAGAAGCACCGTGGCAACACTGGCAAAAACTTCACGGAGGGCTGGGTGGAGTTCCTGGACAAGCGTGTCGCCAAGCAGGTCGGTTGATTTTGCAGCTGTCGGGGATCTCCAGAGTATTTAAACAAGTCAAGGCAGCAGAGCGATGTTGCCCTGCCCCAGCGGCAGAGCCATGCTGCCTGAGACGAGGGATGCAACTGATGCTTGCTGTGGACGAGTTGATGCCAACAGTTGCCAGGCTGCTGCATCTCAAAAGTAGACTCTCAACAGCTCCATGTCGATGGAGGCCGAGACGGCAACAGCTCAACGTTTATGAAGGCCGAGACGGACGTGCACACGGACTACTGCAGGTGGCGGCGATGCTGAATGGGCAGCCGATGGGCGGGAAGCGGCGGTCGGCGTACCACTTCGACCTGTGGTGCCTGAAGTACCTGCCCAAGTTCCAGTGGGAGGCGCTCACAGAGGACATTGGTGAGTGCGTCTGTGAAAGTTTGGTAGTTATTTGTGCAGCAACTCGATCGAAATACAAGGTTCTGTTGGTGTTGCAAGCAGAAAGACACAGCTGACGCAGATCCAATGCAGCAGGATTTTCTGCGGACACACTGCATGTGCCAGGACTTCACGCTGCAGCGATGCTGCCCCAAATCACAGCGACTTGCAATGATTCTGTCCACAGATCGATGATATCACACCACACATGCTGAGGCCCATTTGGTCACACGAATGCAGCGTACCAGCGTGCGGTGCACGACCAGAAGCTGGCGATGGAGATTTCGGCCGCCAAGCGGGAGCGCGACTTCTACCTGTCGCGCGTCGACCGGTCGAAGGGCATCGCCGCCATGCAGCAGCGCAAGGAGCAGCAAGCCGCCGAGGCGCAGCCGTCCGGCGCCGCTGCGGCGGCAGAAGGGGCAGGGACAGCAGCAGGTGGGGAAGCGGCAGCAGGTCGGCGGCGGCATGCGGCTGCGGCAGAGACGAAACAGCCGCCGCAGCGGGTGCGGGGGTACGGGCAGCGCAAGCCCAAGGCGGACAGCGTCGGGGCGGCGGCCGCGACGCTGCCGCCGAGCCTGCTGTCGCTGATTGCCGGCAGGCCGCAGACTTGAAAGAGCAGCCGCACGCCTTGACGGAGCACAGAGACGTTGAACATGTGGCGGCTTCTGTTGGCGCAAAGATCACTGAAGTGCACGAACAGTCAGGTCATCTCAGGGCGATTCAAAACGCTTTGGTTTATCACACTGTGCCTTGTCTGTCTACAGGTAGTCTGGTCTGTTTGAAAATTAGCGGCTGCTGGCCACGCATTGGTTCCTCTGCACTCTTCTTGAATCCGAAGTGTAGCGTCTTGTCCCTTCAAGGCATCATCCAGCGCGCCCTCGCAGGCACTCGCTCGTGCACCTATCCATGGCACACAGCTTTATGACCTCGTATAATGTTGCAACAGTGTTGGTTGATGAGACGTGCAACGATGTGACCAAGTCAGGCAAAGCCAAACGATGTGGAGTGATGGGACAGGGGACATAGCATCAGCACCGTTTGAGGCAGCTCTGGTTCCACGCTGGGACCTGGTGCATGTTTGCGCACACCGCGCGCTGGCAGGCGTCCTCACATGAGTCCGTGCCTGCCCACACATAGACATACACAGCCACCGTGTCATTGCTTGACAGTCAAATTCGCTGGCGCCAGCAGCGAGCGCAGTGCATTGTCATGGCAGCAGATGCCTGCGGCGTGGAGTGAGGCAACGCTGCAATCGTGCACGATGCATTCACCCACCTGAGATGCCGCACACTGTCACACAGGTGTTGGGTGTTGGGTCGACAGCGAGGCCTGTATGAAATAGCGAATTCGTTTTATGCAGCGTTGAGCGCTATCATACGACCTGGGGCCTCCCACAAGATCCACCGCAGCGCTCGAGACCCATCAATGAAGAGGTCTTGTAGCAAGGATGCGACGCTGGTGTATCAGTTCGAACAAGTCGCAGCAGAAGCCTGACCAGCTAAGCTGGATCCACGACATTACTGCGACTGGGGAAACAGCAAAAACGCCATGAGTCAATGGTCAACTGTAGAGAGGAAAGCTGTGTCACCGCCCATGCGCCGCAGCAACCTGTCGGATGTGCACACCCGCTCGCACACGAAGGTGGGATCCGAGCCCTCCTCTGACCTGCGATTTGCACCCATCGAGCGTTCGTTACAGTGCCTTGCATCGCATCATGATGCTGACAAGCGGCGCTGAGTGCAGCCGCACCTGGACCTGCCGTCGACGCTGTCCTCCGCGCTCTTCAGCTTCTTTCCCTTGCTCGATCCGCGTGTGAGGATCAGCACTGGAATTGCCAGGCCGGCTGCCCACCACGGCTGCGGACCCATGATCGTGGCTTGCCGCCGCAGCTGCCAAATGCAAGCGTCCGCACAGCACTCTGCAAATCGGTCTCTCAGCAAATACGGCGTGAGATTGTCAGCGGCTGGAGAGCAGGTTGCAAAAGGCACGAGCTGACAGCGGGAGCACGAAGCGAGGTCTGTCTGATCTGGGCAGTGCGCTGCTGGGACACGAAAGCACAGGTGTTGGAGAACGCCGAAACAACATGCCAGATCATCATTTCCATCAGTCAGGTGCGCAACACCAGTCCTGAAGTTGGGCAATTGACATCACAGTCGCTTCACGCTGCGTGCGAGCCAGAGTACATGCTACCTCGCGAGTCCAGAACAAACGATCGCCACATCCGCATCGAAACTCAATCGACCGGCGAGGTTCTCTGCGTTGATGCGCACAAAGAGTCTCGAAAAGCACCAGAGTCACTCTGCGACAGCAAAACGAGCGCGTTTCTGAAAATCACAGGGGTCAATTTGCAGTCCTACCAATCTTTGATGGGCATCTGAAGGCCAGAAACGCACCTGAGAGGTCAGACATAGCCCCTAACAGCTGGGGGCGACATGGTGGCGGAAAAGAGCAGGGGCGAGGTGGGCGAGCTGCGCAGCCAGCTCATGCGGCTCAGCGGCGGCGGCAGCAGCCCAGAGAAGATTGCGCTGAAGCGCGAGCTGTTTCGCAAACTCATCACGCTGGGCACGATTGGGCAGGACATGTCCAGCCTCTTCATGCAGGTGAGTGCTGAGCACAGGCGTCAAACAAGCTGCAGAACCAGGGTTGCACAACATGCGATATGTGCGCATCGCGCACTTGATGCGCCTTCGAAAGCGAAGTCAATGGCGCCATACATGATCTTGTGGCCCCTGCAGGTCATCACCTGCGCAGCGTCAGACTCCCAGGACATCGTGCTGAAAAAGTCGCTGTACCAGTACATCACCACATACGCGAACGCGAACCCGGAGCTGATGCTGCTCACCATCAACATGCTGCTGAAGGACTGCCAGGACCAGGACCCCACCATCCGGGGCCTCGCGCTGCGCAGCCTGTGCTCGCTGACCATCTCCAATCTGACGGAGTACCTGGTGCGCTGTGGTCGCTGTGAACAGAGGGACAGATTGCTCCAGCGCCCCGGCATGTGCAGAGCGCTCGGCGCGTGCGTGGCATGCGGCGCTGCGGCTTCTGGAGCCAATGAAGCTGCATGCCTGTATGTGGCGTCGATTGCCACGACCTTCGTGTCTCTGCAGCTGTACTCAGGGCAACCCTCCCCTCCCTTGCAGATGTCGCCCATCCAGAGGGGCCTGGAGGATCGGCACCCGTACGTGCGCCGCACGGCGGTCATGGGCGTGCTCAAAGTCTACAACTTTGACGAAGGCGCAGTGCAGAACGCAGGCAAGAGCTCGCTCACATATGCAAGCAGCACTCGGCAGCGTTTCGATTGGTCTGTCGCATCTCGATGCCATGCCCGACTGCGCGCCGCCATCAGTGCGGATTGACGTCAGCAACCTGCAAGCCACAGTCGCCCAAAACTCTGGAGTGCTGCATCCTGCAGGGATGCTGGAGCGGGTGCGGGACCTGCTGACCAGCGACCCCGACCCCATGGTCGTCAGCAACTGCATGTCCGTCATCGTGAAGGTGAGCTGACCACCCTCGAATTGCACTGCCTGCCCGTCTGCTGCCGGCAGGTGGCGCGTTGCTCATGTGGCGACGTGGGTTGTGCTGGCATTGACAGGGGTGCCTTTGACGAGAAGTGTGCTTCTCTTGCAGGCCGGCGGAGTGAATGAGCTGCTGTCCAAGGCGCTGCTGTACTCGCTGCTGAACCGCATCAAGGTGCGCGGACGCCAGGCAAATGGGCGCTGCCACGCCGCGCATGAGCACGCTCTGCTGGAGGGCCATGCTCCAACTCTTTGGCGATGCCGACATTGATACTGTGTGCTCGGGATCCCACATGTCAGAACAGTGCGCGTGACGTCTGCACAAGCATGCCGATAGAGTGTGACGGGCTGCCCGCTTTCCGTCGGCGCAGGACTTTTCGGAGTGGGCACAGTGCCAGGTGCTGGAGTTTGTGGCGCACTACACGCCGGGCAGCAAGGAGGAGGTGTACGACATCATGAACGCGCTGGACGACCGGCTGTCCACGCCCAACTCCGCGGTAACCCGTTACTACTTCATCAGTTTATTGTTTCAAGATATTGTGAGTTTGATAGTAAGTATCTGTAACAGTTGTGTGCAAACAGGACATGCTTGTGGTGCAGTTGCATCATAACGTTAGGTTAAATGTAGTCTTGTAGTTTTGTAGAACCAGGGCTATGACGCTGAGGTCAAGACTGATTTTGGTACTGCCAGGTGGTGCTCGCGACCGTGAAGGTCTTCCTCAACCTCACGCTGTCCATGCCCTACGACCACCAGCAGGTGCGGCGCCCCTACCCACAGGCAGCAGGCCTGTTTTGCGACAGGCAGCAACAGCATGCAGTGTGACTCCATCGACATGACCCTCCCGCGCTGGCAGACTCCAGCATATTGGGGCCGGCAGCAGATCTCTCGAGAGCGAAACCCTCTATCTGAGTTGCACAGGTGCTGGAGCGAATCAAGGACCCGCTGATGACGCTGATATCGCGGGACCAGTACGAGACGGCGTACGTGGTCCTGGCCCACTTCCTGGTCATCGTGCAGCGCGCCCCCGTCATCTTCTCCTCGGTGCGCGCCTATTTCACATTCCAGGGACGCTGCAGTGGCATGCAGTACTGAAGCGCAGCATGGACTGGCCGGCTCCTGGAGGTTAGCAAGAGCGCAGTCGTCATCAACATACATGCAGTGTCCAGCTCCGGTCACGCAGAGCATGCTCGGCAAAGTTTGAATGGCCAGTGCAACGGCACACAATGTTGTGGATTGGTCAAAGGACCTGCGGCCGTGCTTCCCTTCCAAACCCTGCTCCTTGATTCCCGCAGATCTACCAGTCGTTCTACTGTCGCATGAACGACCCGTCGTACATCAAGGACCTGAAGCTGCAGCTGCTGAGTGCGGTGGCGGACGACGGCAACGCCTACGAGATCGTGACGGAGCTAACAGAATACGTCACCGACATCGACGAGCACCTGGCGCGCGAGGCCGTGCGCGCCGTCGGCCGCATCGCCCTGGAGGTACCACCATCATCCAGAGCACATGCTTTGCAGTGCCTTCCGCTCTGAAGAAGACAAGCACATTGATTGGTCGCAGCTCTTTGCCACGCGAGGCCGCACGCGCCGTCGGCCGCATCGCCCTCCAGGCACCGCAGATGCGAAAACCTCATTGCAGTGAGCGCAGGTGCAGGATGTGTCGGGGCTGCTGGACCGGCTGCTGGAGCTGCATTGTGCAATCAAATTCTCCACACAAGGAATTGGACACCACCGGAATTGGACACCCAGGGTTTACCCAGGACGCAGACATGTGTTTGTTGGAATCCTGTTTGATTCCTGCAACAATTGCAGGTGCAGGACGTGTCGGGGCTGCTGGACCGGCTGCTGGGCTTCCTGGAGCTGGGCAAGGACTGCGTCACCGCAGAGACGCTCATCCAGATGAAGGTATGGATCCGATCTCGCAATGAATGACGAAGTTACGGTTTTACAGCCTGCGCGTCAGATCCATTGTTGACACATGCAATATGCTGATGGTCGAAACTGGCACTGCTAAAAGTCCACTGCTTTGCTCCAGGACCTGCTGCGGCGGTACCCCAACATCGCGGACGTCGCCATCGCCTCTGTGGCCGCCATCTCGCCGCAGGTGCTGCCTTGTGTTCTACAGACGCTGTGGTGCCACTGGCATGTTGCGCTGATGCCATCGCTAGACACTGCTCCAAAATGACACACTGCGCTCGACATTTCTTTCACGGACATTGCTTTCTGACAGTCCTGGCACAGAATGGACAGGTGCTACTTATCCCGCATGCTACAAAGCTCTTCATGTCTGCCGAACTCTGTGTCTGTGAATGCCGCAGGATGTGGAGGAGGCAGAGGCGCGCGCTGCATTCATCTGGGTCCTGGGCGAGCACGGCAGCCACATACAGGTGTGCGGGTCCACATCGCACTTTCTGCATCTGTGTCGAGGAGGATGCTATGGCGTGCCACAAGAAATTAATTCCCCGCCTGCAGCTGCTACCAAGCGTGCCTCGCCGCACGGCCTATTAGCAGGGACTCTGACTGGCTTCGGCATGTCCTGTTGGTGTCGCAAAACATTGTGCACCTTCTGCTAGCAAGTACTTTCTTTCTGGTATGCTAAGAAACAAGTGTCGAAAACAGATAGAGAAAGCGTGCTGCAGGATGCGCTGTACCTGTTGGAGTCGCTGGTGGCGGACTTTGCGCTGCAAGCACACAAACCATGTGCATTGCATACCCTACTATCTGATCAAACTCGCAGGACGCGCCGTACCTATGTGAGCCGCTGGTGGCAGATTTCCCGGGGCAGGCGCTTTGTGGATCCTGAGGAAATCTCGGCACTTTGTCAAGTGTTTGGCATTACAATTCCGCAGGACGCGCCGTACCTGCTGGAGCCACTGGTGGCGGACTTTCTGGGGCAGGCACTGCGCGTGCGGCTGGCGCTGCTGACGGCGGCCGCCAAGCTGTTCTTCGCACGCCCGCCCGAATGCCAAGGCCTGCTGGGCTCCGCACTGGCGGCTGCCGCTGCAGACACCGACCAGGACGTGCACGACCGCGGCCTGCTGTACTACCGGTAAGGCTTCTTGACGTTTTATCCCTCGTTTGTTGAACATGCATATGTCGTAAAAGGCAAGTTGCCGACGCGGACACAGACCCAGAGGTGCACGACCGCGGCCTGTTGTACTACCGTTGCGTCACTTGTGTTACATGTTGTACGTCAAATGTTGTATCAATCGTTGTTGACTCACGCTGACGCATCTGAAAAGCAAGCAAGCCGCCGCGGACACGGACCAGGACTTGCACGACCGCGGCCTGCTGTACCACCAGTGAGGCTTCTGAGTCTCGTCGTTTGTGTGCTTGGGAGTTTATATGAGTAAAGCAAGTAAGCCGCCGCGGACGCCAACCAGGACGCACACGATCGCGGGGTACTGTTTGGTTCCGTTCTCCACCTTGTTGCGCCACCTGGTCTTGAGACTTGTCCTGGTCGGTCAGTCTTGAATTGAAACTCTCCTATAGCGTGTGCTGGTCAGCAGGGCAATCCGTCCAGTGAGCGCCGACTGGACATGTATATCGCTTCCCTTGCGCAACATTCAACATGCTGTGCAAGGCAGAGGTCCAGCGCCAGCGGCTGCGCAGCATCCAGTGTGAAAAGCAAGGCAGAGTCCCCATGCCAGCCACTGCGCACCAGGCGCAGCCAATACAAACCCTATGAAATAAACCCTCGTGTCTGCGCAGGCTGCTGCGGCACGACCTGGAGGAGGCGAAGCAGGTCATAGCGCCGGAGAGTGCGCCGCTGACGGCGTTTGCCGAGGAGCAGAGCCCCGAGATCATGGACCGCATCTTCGAGGAGTTCAACTCCCTGTCCGTCGTCTTCCGCCGCCCCGCGTCCTCCTTTGTCAAGGCGAGGTCTACCTCTGCCACCAGCAAACTTCCAGCAGTCATCGAGGCAAAGTTGTCGCCCGACTCGCTGCCACTGCTGCTGCTTGTGGCTTCTCGCTGCTTCCTGGCGCAAGCGCTGGTTGCACTGCGACCAGTAAGAAGCAGAAGGGGGCAGCCTTGGAGGTGGATCTAGGCGAGATGCAGCTGAAAGGCAACTGAAGGGTCGCTTCTTCCAATGCCGCAGGACAGCGACAGCGTTCTGGGCTCGGAGGCGGCGGCGGAGCCTGCGGTGACGCCGTCAGCCGCAGTCAGCACAAACGGGCCGTCCACATGGGCAGCGCCTCCCATGGTGAGCCCTGTGCAAGTGGCAACGTAGTGACGCAATGCATTAATGATTGACTCCATGATCGACACATGATTGACACATGATTGACAAGGTACCGAGATGTAAGTGACATGGTGCAAGTGGCAGCAGCTGCTTGCCCCATGAACCTGTGAATGATGAGGTGCAACTGTCCTGCAGGCGGCGCCAGTGGACGAGGCGAGCAGCTTGCTGGGGGACCATGACTCAGAGGACGCCGTCGAGCGCCCCTCCAGCAGGGCTGCCACACCCTCGCCAGGTGCGGCAGGAAATCATGTTCCCGCTGCCACTTCAGCTTGTCCGCAAGAGAGCACGACCGTCAAGCTGCTTCTGAATACGCAGCAGCATCTCGCAGTGGCTGGGTTGCTCTCTCCGGCTTGAGACTTTGTGCGTTTCTTGATCAGGCCTGATCGACCCCTTCGCAGAGCCTCCAGCCAGCGCTGCGGCACCGCCGCCGCAGCCGCAACCCGCAGCGCCTGCCCCCGCGCCCGCCTCCGACCCTATGGCAGACCTGATGGGGCTGGATTTCGGCGCGGCGCCTGCACCGCCGCCGCGGCCGTCGCTGCAGCTGCACCGCGACCCGCAGCTGTCGCCGGTGAGCACGGGAAAACATTTTTCAATGTCACAGTGCCGATGCCACGCCTCAACCTCTCTGAATGGAAATCCAGGTGTGGCGGGAAGCTTCCTCAAGTCGAGTTGTTTTCGCTGTTTGCTGCAGGGCGTGTTCCAGCAGCTGTGGGGGCATCTGCCGGCGTGCGCGAGCTTCGCAGTGCAGCTCAGCCCGGCGGTCGCGGCCGGCCTGCCGGCCAGGCAGATGGTGCGCCTCTTCCAAGCTTTGTGTCCACACTCGTGTGAGCCCACAAGGCATCGTGTCTGTTGACTAGCGTGCGGACAGTTCAGATCTCACAGAGCGTTGCAGCGTGCCTTGCCAATTGCGTGCCCTGCCAGTTCGTCGCGCTCAACGCTGATTCTTGTAATGCCCTACAGGAATTTTGCAGGACCATGGCGGGTGCCGGCGTTGTGCGCATGGCGTCCGGCGGCAACCCGCCAAAGTTCTACTTCCACGCGCAGCCGGTGGGATCGTACGGCCATATCCTCGTGGAGGCGCTCGGCGGCCCCGGCGGCCTGAGCGTCACTGTCAAGGCGCAGGACGCTGCGCTGGCGCCAGCGTTCGAGGGCCTGTTTGCGGCCGCGGCCGTGGGTTTCAGCTAGTAGACGGTAACATTGCCACATGCGGCAAGGGAGTGAACGTACTTGTGCACATTGAGCGGCTGTGAAACTGCTGTGTGAGTTTGCTGGACGGTAGATCACCCATTGGAATCTGATGTGCACAGTGTCCGCCGGTTGTTGCCACACGCTGAAGATTACAACACATACAGACCCATAAAATTCTGCACATGTACTGTTCAACGTCGAAGACCACTGATATGTAGTCCTGATCCGCTGTGCGGACTGCAGATCACAACCTGCGCCACGCATGCAATTCCTACCAACCCGAATCCCTGTGTGCAATAAACCAAAAACCAAATGCGAAGGCAAACTTGAAACAGACGAGTCCACAACGGCTGCTATGCAAGCATGCCGCCACTCTACTGTTGCATAGCAGATGCAGCCACCTGCTGTGCAGCAGACGCAGCCACTTGGCTCATGATGATTGGAGCTGTGTCAGAGATGTTCCGAGTTGGAGCGGCTGCCTCCAAAGCCACCGAGGCCTTGAACTGACGTACAAACGCTCTAGCTGTTGCTCATAAGAAATAAGGAGCTGGACATATTTCAGACGCCAACCTTGTTCCTCGTGCTGGATAACTTCAATGCCCACGAGCAGCTTTACATCCAGATGCAGAGCACCTTGTTCTCTGCCGCCATATCAGCGGTCCGTCATCCGGCAACGCAGGAAACTGCGAAGCACCTGGGCGTGCGTAGGCGCGAGCGGCGCGGGAGCGAGCGCCGCGGGCGCGACGGCGCAGGCCGGCGCGGGCGCGCGCGCAGCGGCTTGGCGCGCGCAGCGCAAGCCGGCATTTCGCCCGAATCTGTCATAGGTTGCCAACACAGGTACTCGAATTGATCCGGAAGAAACTTGACATATCAAACCACAGGTGGCTGCATAGCGCCTGGCAATGCGGGGAAGCCAGACAATGTTGTCGACTGACTTCGGCATTGACTGGAAACACCTGACATAGATCCTTGGATTCCTTCCCGCAAAGCCAGCATCAAGTCTATTGGTTTTGAGGTCCGATAATTACCTCAGCGGACAGCCAGCGTAACCACTCGCAGGGCGGAGGTGGCGGTGTCGCGGAGCTCCGCTCGGGCGCGCCCTTGCGCGCGCTCTCGCCGCTGCTGTTGGAAGCCGACATGAGCAGTACGCGGTGGTTCAGGTCTCGCTACTCCACACCTGAGCAAGATTCGGCACAGACGTTGAGCTCGCTGACGAATGTGTGCGCAGACGAACCGTGTTGGAGGGTGTAGCCGCGAGGAAAGCAAAGAGAAGGCAATGTAGGTTGCTGAGACGATTGTCCAGCTGAGCGGATATATTAAGGAAGCAACAAACCAACGAAATGGGCTCGCTGGCTGGCTGGCTGGCTGGCTGGCTTGGTGAGAGCATAACTACAGACATATCCAGATCGGGCGCGCCCCACCGTCTCCGCTGCTGGAAGTCGTGCTGAGCGCGTCCGGAGTGGCAGGCCCGCTGATGGCCGGCGGGCTGGACGACGCTCTGGGGATGATGGCGGTCCCAAAGTTGACCGACGACAGGCGCAGCCCAGCTGCTGCACAACCGCCGAAGCAAATTTCAGCGCCTTTCATGCCGGCAGTCCACATTTGAGAAAGTGACGTGTGAATGGAAATTCCGTGCCTCACTTGTGCAAGGTCAGCTCAGCTGTGCTCAGCCGCTGGATGCTGAATCATCGAAGGCGCATGTGCAGCAACTTGCAACAGGGACAGCGCTGACGTCGGCCAGATGTGTTGTGAGCACTTGACGGCGATGACGACATATGGCCACTCGAAGATGTGCTTGTGCACCTGCTCCAGGTGGTCCGGACTGCGCGGCGGCGCCTGGAGGCGGCGGCCTGCTGCCGCCGTCACCGCCGCATGCCGCACCGGACCCGCCGGCCGTGGGCAGGCCGCCAGCAGAGCTTGGGCCCGCGCCGCCATTGCCGCCTGCAGGGCCTGGCGCACCTCTATCATCGCCACTGCCCTCTTCATCGTCGCCGCTGCCCTCGGCGTCCTGTAAGACACGTGAGTTCTTGTGGCCGGACTCGTTTTTCTACAAAAATGAACCATCGGAAGCAACTTCTGAAGTATATTACCGGCTTGGCACGTGCTCAGTACCTGCGACGGACTCAGTTTGGTTTGGCTGACATTGGGATGTGCAGGGGCTAGTGTGAGATGTGCAGGCGCTGGCAGTGCACCTTTCCATCTGAAGACACGTAAAGCGGCATGCGGCGGTCCTGTCTGATACATGTGACAACAGGACGCAACTCATTGGCTGATCCAACGACCCTAATACTGCAAGTTGGATTGATGCGGCACCTGCTCCGGGTTGGCCTTGATGTATAGTTGCAGCAGTCTGACGAGCTCAATCACATAAATATCAAAATCTCCATAGTTGTGCTTGAAGGTCTGCGACATCGTGGTGATGGCGTTGCTGAGGTTGCGCAAGTAACCCTGCAGGGCATGTCATGAGTCAGTCCAATACTGTGGGGTAAGCCCTGGAAGTACCAGAAGTGGCGATTCGCCATGCATCTAGCTGCATGCTGTGCGCATCGGCATGCAGAACCATTAACACATCTGAAAACTTTGTGCAAGTCGCACCTTTGTCCTGTTTGGTGTGCCTTGCGTCCGGAAGGAGCTGAGCGCAGCGATGAGCTTCGGAGCGGCCCTCACAGACGTGGGCTTCTTTGTCTCCAGCGTCACTGCTGCCTGGCCCCGCTTGAGGGCTTGCAGCGCGACTTTCGCCGCTTTTGTGCCGCGGACCTTGGTCTCCTTTTGAACATTGCCCTGCAGCGGTTCACAAAACACGTTATGTCGAGTATGGGTAAACAATAGAGTACGGGCGAGAGTGAGGTGGACGCGCAGTGCCGTTTCACTGCGTCACGAGCACTCACCAGGTTGGTGTTCGGGCTGTCTGCGGCCTCGAATGCCGCGGAAACGGAGCTGCTGTCAGGTGCCGCCAGCCCGCCACTCGGGTGCTGGCTGGGAATCTGGCTGCTGCTTGAGGAGGTCGCAGCGTCTAGCAAGTGCTGGAGCCGTGCCTGAGCATCTGCACCGCTATCAGATTGCACTGACGTGCTGCTCCGGCGCAGGCTGCCGCGGCTGAACGCCATGTCGCACAGAGGCGGTCAAGCTGGTGGCATGGCAAGAGAAAGGGGGTGTTGCATACACCTGCGCAAGCGATGCCTTTTAGCTGCTCGAAAGCTCCCGCAACGTGCAGCGCGAACAGCGCAGCAGCAGCAAGTATGTCGCTAAAGCGCGATCCGTGGCAACGGAACCCAGACAACTCATGATTTGGCTCGTTTTTGCTTCGATTTGACGCTTTAGTAAAGCCTTTTCTCCTTGGACTTGGGGGAGAACTTAAACAGAACGGGAAAACCGAAAGAAAGCAATAAAGCAAGGGGAGAATAAGAGACAACTCTCCCCCGCAGTACTCGCGAGTCATTGTACACAGGTCGTGCGCAGATTTGCCACAGACTGAGCGCCGCGCAAGGAGCGTCTGTTGCTTTGCTGTTCATCCTTGAGAGGGATTTTAGACTTGCCGCAACGGCGCGGAGCATGGCGCTGCGGCTTAGGAACCTGTTGCTGGTGGTTGCGCTGGTTCTGGCCACAGCAGCGTGCCCGACACATGGACGCAAAACAACTGCAGAGCTGACGAAGGAGGACAGAGTGAGCGTTGCCAAAGTGGCGTACATGCGCTTTTGAAACTGGCTGGTGCTGCAGATCCGACACTCACTTTAGCCACCTGGTGTTGCAGAGTCTCTTTGCCATCGCCTCGCCGTTCGGCTTTGGCGCTGATGGCCACGTGGAGTTGGGCATCAGCGAGTTCCAGGTCTGGCACCACGCCGGCCAGGGCGTGCCAGATCCGGACGTCAAGCGGATGGGCTTCTTCATCACCACATCCGAGGCCCAGACGCTGCTGGAGTTCGACCTGTCCCAAGTCAGTGGTCTCAAGCTGATTGCAGCTGTGTTTCTGGCAAATCGGTATTATCATGAGCTGCACTCCTTACCGCCCAAGTATTCCCGCGTGCAGCACCGGCGCGCGACCGCGATCTGTTCCTGCTCGCGCAGGGCGAGTGCGCCCTGGACGCGGAGAACATCGTAAAGCTGTTCACCATGGACATGGTGGACCAGCAGAAGGTGGAGGAGTACAAATACGAGATGCCGCTGCAGGTGAGTGGAATATCCCTGGTTGTCGCTGCATCGTCAGGGGTGACGTCGGTGGGCAATTTGAGAGAGTACTGCCATGCTGGACGCGAGCGAGCGACAAGGCACCACCGAACTGAGGATCAGCTGTAAATCAGTGGTGGTGAACATGCGTCGAGGACGCAGCTTTGGAGCGGCCGCTTTGATCCGCAGGACGCATTAACAGCAGCGCCAGCATGTTGCAGAGTCGCATATCTGGCCATCTCCAGCTTTGGCATGCGGCCGGTGCACCGAAGACAAAAAATCTCGAAGTAAGCTGCAGCTCGGCACTGGGCTGCAGGTTATGGACACCTCGGCGGTCATAATCGAAAGCCAGCTGGCACGGTCCCTCCGCAGCACGCAGTGACTTGCCTCGATCACATCATCTAGTGCTGCAAATCAACCACGCAGGACCTGATAAAAGAGTACCAGGGCGGCGAGTTCTCCATCTTCTTCGCCAACTGCGAGCCGCTTAGCGCGGTGTCCATGGACCTGCGCACCGAGCTGTACAATGTCAAGCCCAACGGCAAGCGCGACTACCTGTCCATCGGCGAGGATGCGCTGCCCACCGTGTACATGGTGCGTTTGAACATTTGCTTGGACACTTCCAAAACTAATGCGTTATGAGGGTTTGAGTAGTATGTTGAACGGTAAGGATGCGCTGCCCACTGTGTACACGTGCCTGCTGTACATTCTGATTCATATGTGGATGGTCAAGCATTCATGTGTGTCATAGCGCCGAGGTGCACGTTCAAAACGTCTCAATGGCTCATGCAACAACGAAGGTTGGGTGCTGGGCGCTGGGCGCGGGTATATTCTTGCGTGTCAGGCATTAGCCACAGAACTGTTTGCGCCACTTGCCGCCCCCCCCCGGGGGGGGGGGGGGGGGGTGCTTGCTCAGATGCTGATCCGCATTTCAGTGTTTGGCAGTCACCAACCGGCAGCCAACATATTATCTGAGCGCCCGCTGCCTGTGCCCCCCGCAGATCATGTTCGTGCTGTTCGTGGTGGCGCTGATCCTGTGGAGCGTGATCGTCGTCAAGGCATCGCCCAATGCGCACCGCATCCACCACCTCATGATCGTGCTGGTCACCTTCAAGGCCCTCACCCTGCTCAGCCAGGCGCGCGGCTGCAAAAAGCCCTAAATTTTCCCCCGGCTCTGTTGTTGTGTCATGCCTTCGTGAGACGTGCCGTTTTCGTGGGGACTGCACCGCATCGCTTGTGCATCACCACCGCTTGGTTGTATCTGGGCGTTGGCTCCGCAACCTCTGCTGTCTGCCGGCCTGGCTGCTGCTGTGCCAAGGACATCCGCCCGCTACTGCGTCACCACCCTGCAGTGACCGCAGCGCTCAAGGCACTCCATACGCCCTAAGTTCGAACTCTCACACCTGCCACCCCCGCAGGCTGGCATGTACCACCTAATCCGGGCGACGGGGCATGCGGAGGGCTGGTCCGTGGCCTTCTACTTCTTCACCTTCATCCGCGGCATCCTGTTCTTCACCGTCGTGGTCCTCATCGGCACCGGCTGGTCCTACCTCAAGGTGAGGGACCCTTGTCCCCCTCAAAAACCTGAAGGTGCGGAAGGGCTTAGGCAGGATGTTGTTGCAACTTGCTCTGGCCGTGGTCCGCCAGTGAGCCAGTGGACGGCCAAGGCAGGCTAGTGCGCGTGCAGCGGCGAGTCTCTCGACCGCCCGCAACGCGGCGCACACGGCGGTTGCGGCTGCAATGGCGGGGCGGAGCGGGCGCCGCCGGCCCTGCTGCGGCCTCAGGCCCCTCTCTGCCGCTGGCGTGGTGCTGCGCGCCCGCTGAGCACGAGAAGGGCGGTCTGCACGTTGAGTGTCAATGAACCCATATAAACCACAAACAAGGAGGCAGACAACCTGCTGTGGCGCCCGCACGCTCACCGCAGCATCCATTGCCTTAGAGGCAGATCATCATGATCATTTCAAGGTTGTTGATCGTTGGTCGCAGGTGTTCCTGGCGGACCGGGAGAAGAAGATCCTGATGGTGGTCATCCCGCTGCAAGTCATGGCGGAGGTCGCAATCATCGTGCTGGACGAGGACACGCCCGCCGCCCGCAACTGGTTCACCTGGATGAACATCCTGCACCTGGTGCGGGCCACGAATCTGCAGAAGTTGCATACCAATCTTCACTACTCTGGCGCCCACAACTGGTTCATGTGGATGAACATGCTGCACCTGGTGCGGCGACCCCGCGGCATGGGCGTGCAAATCTTCGCTCGCTGTGCCACGCGCAACTGGTGCACCTGGAGGGTTTTAGCACTGGCGCCGTGCTGTGGATCAGGGCGGCCTGCGGAGCAGCAAGCCAAGCCCTCAATGCATCAAGCTATTGCCAGCGCCGTGTCGAAACAGCAGCACTGTCCTCCTGTCCACCTGCACATGGCTGCCTGCTCTGAAGCTCACAAATCGCGAAAACGTGTTCTCCACACGAATTGTGTTCTCAACTTGCCTCAACTTGCCTCGCTCGCCTGCGCAGGTGGACATCATCTGCTGTTGCGCAATCCTGTTCCCCATTGTGTGGTCCATCAAGCACCTGCGGGAGGCGAGCCAGACGGACGGCAAGGCGGCGCGCTCGCTGCACAAGCTCACACTCTTCCGCCAGTTCTACGTCATGGTCGTCTCCTACATCTACTTCACCCGCATTGTGGTGCGTGTTGCGCGGGTGTTGCGCGATCCCCTGGCCAGCGACACTCCTTTGCCCCGGCAGTAACAATTAGTTGTTGCTTGACTGGCTGCTGCGCTGTGCAGCCAGATCCAGGGGTGGTTCGTGTGGCGGATCTGCACGGTAGTTCTGTGCGGCAATTCACATGGCTCGCAGGACCATGCCATGCCCTGCACATGTAAAGCCTGGGCTCAGAGCACGCCTTTCTGGCGCGCCCGCAGGTGTACCTCCTGCGGTCAACGATGCCGTTCCGGTACGTGTGGGTGAGCGATGCGGCGGGGGAGGCGGCAACGCTGATCTTCTACATCATGACGGGCCTCTACTTCCGGCCGCACGCGCAGAACCCCTACTTTGCCGTCAATGATGACGACATCGACCTCCAGGTGCGTGATTTGTTTTTACAATTTCGTGCGGCTGTATGCCAAGCGCAATTGCTTTGGTACTTGGAGGTCTGAAACTCTGCGGCCAGGTGCATTTGCATGCAGCGTTGACGCTTTGCTCTTGCGGTCTGACAATGCAGCCCCGGCATGGCCTTGCGCCTGGGCTTCAGCAAACGAAACCCGCAGAGCCTGTGTCAGCAGGCGTTGGATTTGAACGTGTCTGCAAGATAGCTTTAATTTGTGCCTCGAGCTCTGAGCTATTTTGGTTATCTGGTTTGCAGGAGTTGCGCGAGACAGCTTGACACAATTGGGAAGAAGCAATCAAGTAGCGGTGACAGAGAGGGCAGCGACGGCGACGCCACAGGCAGTAAGCTCAGTTGTCATTAGGATTTGCGGCAAGCCGGAGCAGCACACAAGCTTCAAGGGTGGGCGAGTGCTTAACAAGAAGGCGACGGCAAATGCAGAGCACAATCTGCCGTGCCGTGTCTCTTCGTATGACCCTGTTGCCAATTGCTTTTGTCTCTGCAGCGCCTGCGGTGATGTACCCAGGTCAGTTTACAGGAAGAGTCAGGCGCTCTCACTTACACCCCTCCTTACTAGCATCATGTCTTCCTTGCCGTGTGTCAAAAATTGTTGGCGTCAGAACCTCTTGAAGCCTTCTTCGGCAGCAAAAACGGCGGCTGTGATACTCCGCTGAGGACAAGAAGCCATGGCCATTCCAAAAGTCGAATGACAGTCTTCAAACCTCTACTGTACAGTGCACCCGTCGGCTGCCGTCACTTTTTGTGAGCCTGCTCGAACAGCCGCTCCCAGGCGGCCTCGTTCTGGCCAGGCCCCTCCCCCTTTTTACTGACGATGGAGAAGCGCTTGCCTTCCACGTTGTCTGCCGACAGCAGCTGCACGATGGCCTCTGCGCCGCAAGGCACCAACCACCAGTTTCATTATGCAGTCATCGGACCTCCAGGGATGTACATGGCCATGAGAATGTAGGCGTAGCAGAAATGTCGTGGTGAGCTCTTTGTGCATTCTGCTCTGCCAGATAGGGCGTGTCCATGCGGCAGCAATTGATCACATAATTTGACTCTGTGACGGCGTTGCGCACCTGCCACCGCGATGCGCGACGCCTCGCCGGCCTGGTCGTCCTTTGCGGAAATCTGCACATCGTGCCGATCGAAACATATAGCATCTGCTGGGCATATGCAGCACGCATGTGCATGCCAAGACAAGCCCAGGCAAGGTGACGCGTGCGAACACAAGTGGAGTGCCCAAGAGTCCGCTGGCCAGGGAAGGCTGGCGTGAAAAGTGAAGGGTGGTATGAAAGCGGGGCCCTGCCTCGACATCCTGCCGGGTGCCGGCGGTGGCCTGCAGCAGCGTGTTGAGGTCGTAGCTGGTGTAGGGGCCGTCCGTCAGGCGGCCGGGGCGCAGCAGCACAAACGGCAGCCCGCTGCGTTCCAGCAGCTCCTCCGCCTGCCGCTTGAACTTGAGCACGCCTGCGGTGCGGGCAGGCTGCCCGTGAACATGCTGTTTGCGGTTCTAGATTATAGCGTCTGTGAAATCGGCAGCCCCGCTGCGTTCCAGCAGCTCCATCGCCTGCCGCTTGAACTTGAGCGCGCCTGCAAGTCAGGCGCTGCTTTCAACAATCGTTCCTTTGTTGCAAAAGGTACAGAAAGGTACAGAACATCAACCTACAAATCAAGTGTGTCATGTCAAATGGGTACGAATCGCTGTAGTGCACATGCTTTTTCTGCCGTCTGTGCCACACACGAAACCGTGTCCGCCTGATCGCAGTTACAAGCGCACCCTGTGAACGGCTGACATGTGACGCCCGCTGCGGGCAAGCAGGTGTGTACTTTGGTGCTTACCGAAGAGGTTGAGGATGAGGAAGGGGAAGCTGCCCTGGCGCTCTACGCCGGCGGACGACGTGAAGACCACCCGCTTGATGTCGGACGGCATGACGCCCAGCAGGTTGCGGAAAGAAAACAGGTCCGTCTCCTCCGGATTGCCGCCCTTCCACCTGGCAGCGGCAAAAGGAGACGAGGCTGTCGGCTGCGTCCGCACGAGGGACGCTCCCCTGTGCCTGCACTGCTGCATGATGCCAAGCTGCATGGTTGGGGTCTGGGGCTTTCTTGGGGCTTTCTGCAGAGCTTCAAGTGTCGATTTCTGAACTTGTCCACAAGAGCTAGTAGCGTGATGCGGCCGACCACCAGCAAGCGGTGTCGAACGTGCCTGCCGGAGGGAAAGGCCGTCGTGCCCAGCGTCCAGCACACTGCGTCGACGCCTTGCGCCTTGTCGCCCAGGCCCGCCGCCTCCCTCAGGTCTGCAGTCACAATCTGCGGGCCATGCATCACCGGCCAGCGCTGAAGATGTCATTAAGATCTGTGGCAAATGCACAGTGTGCGGCGCGGAGGCCACTAGGCACGCCTGTGGGGTGGTGTCTATTGGCGTTCTTCAAATAATAGGGAGCCGAGCTCACCTCAAGGCCGGGCTGCTTGCCCAGGACGTCCGCAGCCTTCTCGGCGTTCCTGACGAGCGCGCGCACTCGGTAGCCCCTCTGTGCATGTCCATGGCAGCCAATTCAGAATGTGCTGGCGACATGTGAGCAAGTGACTCGCGTGCAGTGCAAAATCCATCGTAGCATAGGATTGATACTACTCAAGGTTGCACGAGGCGCACCTCGAGCAGCTTGGCCGTGACGAGCTGCCCGACGCCTCCCGTGGCGCCGGCGACCAATACCAGGTCTCCTTTCTCCTGTTGCAGCGTTCCAACTGATCAACACACCACATTGGTAGACGCTAGCGGGCTGGAGCGTCGAATGAGCTGCGCTGCAGCTTGGACTGAGCGCATGGCAGGTTGTGGCAGGTCGGCGCACCGCCGCAGAGCACTCGGCGCGGCGGGCGTATCCCCGGGACCGAGGCGCTGACCTGCGGCTGTGTCGCACTGACCCAGAGCGGAACGCTGCGACCGATCCATCGAAACGCACGCCTGCTGCTGCGGGACGCAGCATGCTGGTTGTCATCAGAGAGAAGGACTTAGGCCACCGCAAGCTGCTCCGACCGCGTGCAGCGGCACCCTGTTTGAATTCGGCACCAATTCAATGCAATCGGTAAGAACGCTTGATGCGATTGAACACTTGTTGCGAACGCTCCTTCGCATGTCGCATCAAACAGGTCTTCAGAAAAAACCCTCATAGGTCACACCAGGATGGATTACTTAAGCAAAAACTAAAAAAAAGCTAAAACCCTGTGAGGTGCAAAAAAATGTACGGGAAACCCCAGGCCATCCAACTTGCGAGTCCGTCCTGCAGAGATGCGTGCCCCACGGGAAGCATGTCGCCGAACACATCCCATCGATTCACGAAACTTGATTGCATTGCTCTCTGAAAGACGGCCGGTGTTCGAACCTGAACGGACGGAGGGAGAGCTGCCCCGGGTACGATAGCACCTAGGTCCAGCCGGGTAGCCCCGCGCCAGCTCGTCAGCGCTGTGCCAAACAAGGTGACGCCTCCCCGACCGATCGATCTCGCTGCATTGCTATCGATGAGACGGCGCGTCGCGCTCCCCGGCTGCGTGAAGTACGGCGTTCGTGCGATAATCCATGCATAGGTCGGCCGCCCCATCGGGAGACTTTGAAAAATCCAGGAACACGTGCCCTCCTGTTCAGACTGATTCGCGGCCAATCGCCCAGGTTGCACGACGCTGCCGATCCCGAAGACACTGAATGCACTGATCAACGGCAATTTGCACCACCGCATTGGCCGCGGGTCGTGCAGATTTCAGGCCAGCCGTCACACACTGTTCATGGCTGAAACAACATAAGGATCTGCAGCGAATAAAGCGTTCGACGCCCCTCACGCCGCTGAGTCCTGCAGGAACGGGTCTTTGAGCGGTCGCTGCCGCCGCTGGCGTCGCGCGCGTCGCACTGGCATCATCCCGCGCGCACCCAGCCGGCAGCCGGCTAGAAGTGGGTCGCCAGCGAATACAGCAGCGGAGGAGCGGCGGCGCACGCCTGTTGCGGCGATCCACGCATCCGATCCGGTATGCGCTAAACGCCGCGCGGGCGGCCCGGCGGCCGGACAGTCTACATTTGGACAGGAAGCCAGCTCGGAAGTAGCTTGGCGTGTGTGCATGCCAGCTTGATTGCCGATGGAGGACGCGCTGGATGCGGCGGGCCTGCTGCTGTCCGTCGGCGCCACGTCGATGCAGCGGCGCAGCAGCAGGTGCCAGGCCGCGGCGGAGACGAGGCGAGCTGCCGAGGCAGTGGATCAGCAGTTGCCATTTGGCGCCGGTGCCGCTCGCACCGGCGCCGGTGCAGGCGCAGGACTCACTGTCGGGCGGCGCGGGAAGAAGACCATTCCGGCGCTGCAGGCGCGCTCCGAGGTGGGTTCTGTCGGCCCAAACATGCTCTACGATCTGTGGGCGTGTGCATGCATGGCCGGCGGCCCGTGCGCGATGTTTCGACCTATCGCTGTGTCAGTATGCACTTCAGGCGCTCTCCGACGGCAGCGAGGCCGATGCGGAGGACGATGAGCCAAGCTGGGCCCAGGTGGGCACTGTACCAGGCGGCAGCGGCCATAAGGGCCCTGCATGTGCACAGCTACTGATTCATGACAAGATGCATGAGACTTCTTACACAACGCCAATGGCTCCGCATTGCACTTTACAAGCGTGACTGGGGTGCAGGCCTCGCCACTCAGCAGCCGATCCGCCACGCAACGGAAGACGCCAAAGAGCGCCGGCAAGGTACGGTGACACCGCCGCACATGGGCATCAACTTCAGACCTGCTTTAGTACCCGGCAGAGTGCGTGTACTTGTCTAACTGGGCCATCCCGGCCTTGGCTGCAAGCGTCTGTTTTGTTGCCGCAGGCGGGGCGCCGCCCGGTAGCCCGTCAGCGCACCTCCCGCTTCATGGGCGTCGGCGCGAGCAACAGGGCCGGCCAGTGGCAGGTACGCCTGGGTGTGCATTCTCTGTTGCAGCACCTGTGCCACATCATGCAGCTGTAAGTCTTTGCTGCACCATTTAGTCCAGCGATGCGGGCACACGGCTGGGGATCCGCCGCCAGCAGCACTGGCAGCGCCAACATTCCAAACCAAATGAAGTTCCGTCACGCAATCCTGCAGGCACGCATCCTGGTGCACGGCAAGGTGACGCACCTGGGGTACTACGTCGCCGAAGAGGACGCCGCCCGCGCCTACGACCGTGTGAGCCTGGCGATGTACGGCAACGCGCCCACCAATTTTCCCGCGAGCCAGTACTCTGCGGCGGAGATCGCGCGGCTGCAGTCCCTGGACCGCGCGTCACTGCAGCAGGCGCTGGGCGTGAAGCCCATGCAGAAGTCCTCCAGGTGTGCTGCTGCTGCCAGTGCTGTTGCCACCAGAGCTCGGCGGGGCGCGCCGCACTCAGATTAGTCATGTGCATGTGTCATGGCGCCTGGCACTGACAGGTTGTCTATATGCATTTTGAACCACCCGCTGCTTGCCCAACTGAGCGGTTGCAGCAGCACATGTGTTCTTACAACAAGGAATTGGTCGCACAGGTTCCGGGGCGTATCGCGGAAGAAGGGCCGGTGGGAGGCCAAAGTCATGGTCAGACGCAAGTGGGCCTACCGTGAGCTCTTCAACAGCGAGGAAGCGGCAGGTGCTGCTCCTGCAGCGCACTGCTGTCAGTGCAACCCCCGCAGCCAGCGCCATCCCGCACTCCGCGGCTGATGCGCACTGATTGATGCATGTCGAATGTTTGATCTTCTCACAATTGTTCCCCCCGCTGCCTTGCAGCGCGCGCGTACGACGCAGCCGTGTGGCAGCTCAAGCCGTACGAAGTGGCAAAGGCGTATGTCAACTTCAGGGACGAGTGCCCGGTGGTGCCGCCGCCCTCCCAGAAGGCGGCCAAGGCAGCGCCCAGCTCCAAGGCCCCTGCCGCCGCCGGCAGCTCAGGTGCGCACATTGTCATGTCATTCTGGACTTGGGTCAACAGCCCAAGAACCACAGCCCAGACCTATGCAGTTGTGCCATTCATGGTGCATGCACCTGTATGCGTGGATGGGATGTTGAAACGCTAGGAATCTGAAACCATAGCCAGAGCCTGCATCTGCGCATCTGCGCAGGGCAACGCCTGCCGGCGCTGCCGTCAGTGCGCACAGCGGCAGCCGCGCCGCCTGGGCGGCAGGGCGGCCTGGCGCGCGCCGAGACGGCGCCAGCCGCGGCGCTCGCGCGAGCCAGCTCCTCCGACCACAGCCTGTCGGGCGGCGCCAGCGGCGTCTCGGACGCCTCCCGAGCCTCCTCCATGACGCGCGTGTCGGCGTTCAACCTGGCATTCATGTCCGGCATGTCCGGCTCCGGCAGCTTCACCGCCGGCAGCTACGGCGGCGGCGCCGCCAGTGCCGGCGCAGCATCCTACGCCGGCGCCGCAGCGCCAACGCCCTTTGCCGGCGGCTATGGCGGCGGCGGCGGCGCAGCTTCGATGCCCTACAGCAGCGGCGCAGCAGGCGGCGGCAGCGCCGGCGCCGGCGCCGGCGGATCGGTGTCGTTCGGCACCACGGCGCAGTTTGGCGCGTCCGGCGGCTCAGCGCCGCCATCGCCCTCTGGGCGGCAGCCGGGATTTGGCGGTGATGGCGGGCGGCCGTCGCCGCCGCCGCTGCCGGCGCTGAGCCTGGGCTGGCCGTCGGCGCCGATAACGGTCGGCATTGCGCCGGCCAACAGCCCACACGCTCAGCCGGAATTCGTGCCGCAGGTGACTCCCCAGTCCACTTCGCTGAAAAGCCCCCTTGGCTGACTGTGGCACTTGCTCCGCTCACGTTTCTGTGGACAGTCGAGCCGTGCGCCTCAGCAAGGTCGCCGACTCCCTTGCATGCTGCAGCAAGGGGATCGGACAGACAGGCTTATATTTGACTTCCTGCTTTCTTCGACCAGGTGCACAGCGCAGGCAGCATGGTGGCGGGGCCACCGCCGGCCGGCGACTGGCGAAGCACGCCGCCGCCGGGCACACCCATGTCCGTGGACACTTCGGGGCGCGCCGGCGGCGACCTCTCGCCGGCTTACCAGTCCGTAACGCTGCAGCAGGTGGGGCCCAGCGCTTCACCAACTGCTGCTGCAGCGAAATACGGCTGCCACTCTTCTTCCCGCCTGCACATATGTCAGCAGCCTGCACGCACACCTGGCAGCTCTGCTGAGGTCACAAGACAGCCTTCTCAATTCTCGCTTGCTGGCTGTTTTCGACCCAGTGACGCTGTGCATCGTCGCTGTGCAGGATGGCGGTCCGCCGGGTGGGGTTGCCTCTGACGCCGCTGGCATGCTGGGCCAGACTCAGGGTGCGCAGCGCAGTGATCTTGTTCCTGCTGTTGCGCATGTCGTGCAGTTGATTGTGTAAATCTGCTCTGCTGTGCGCCCCACCACACCCACTGCGAGAAGGTTTCGGCATTTCATTGCGGCAACTGCAGCAGCACAAGTGCCGTGCGAGATACCAAACTATCATGGGCAGCTGGGCAAAAACCTGACCTTCGGCTGACCCTTTTACTACTCAGCCTGGAGCCGGGACACGCAGCGCCCAACGACGCCCCAGATGCCGCAGCTGCCGCGCATTCCGCTGCGGGCCGCCTCCACGCCGCACCCGCTGCAGCTGCCCGGCGGCGGGCTGCAGCCTCCGATGCGGGGCGGCAGCTTCAGCGGCGCCGCCGGCGGCGGCAAGCCGCGGCCGGGGTCTCCGATTTGGCGCATGCAAACGCCTGTGCAAATGCAGCAGCAGCCGCAGCCCATGACGCTGCAGGTGACTTTCCGTTCATGCTTGATGGCATTCGTGAGTATAGCTGTTGCGCTGCAGATCCCTGCACAGTCCGTGCCTGTCGCAAGTTTCACTTTTGCATGTCTGCTGCGTCATCGCCGACAACACACCCTGACCCAGCTCCCTTCCCCGCCAGGTACCGTCGCCCGGCCACCCTGCAGCGTCCACCTCGCCGTGGCTGTCGCACAGCCCCGGGGGCGAGTCGCCGTCGCCGCCCGCCTTCCGGCCGCTGCGGCTGCCGTCCGCGCCCGCCGGCGGCGGCCTGATGGGCATGCGCTCGGCGTCGACTGGCGCGCTGGCCACTTCGCTGGGTGCGCGACTGCGCCCCCACATCCCTGCAATCCTTTCATTACAGGCAAAGCTGCCCAGGAGGTTGCGGCGGCCTCTAGTGTGAGGGCGAACTTGAGGGGACCCAAATCTCATGTCACCAGATGGTATGGGCGAAAGCTGCCGCTGAGGCCTGACGTGGAGCGCTCACGAGGTTCACTGCCGTGCCATGCCGTGCAGGCCAAACCTGGGTGCCCTCCAGCCAGATGTCGACCCTGCCGCGGTCTGCCTCCTTTGCCGGCAACCCGCAGGCGCCGCTGCGCATGACGCCGCACGGCATGCCCAATGGGCTCGCACACAGCCTCTCCGCCGACTACTGCCAGGGTGAGTCTCTTGAGGTGCTGCTGTTCACGGCTTGCTGGCGCCACGAGACCAAAGACAGTATACGGAGTACAGCAGTAGTCACAGGAATCACAGCTATTACAGCTATGGCAGTGTTGAAGCATCCACAGGTTTCAGCCTCCAATGGCCTCTGCGCCTTGCGCCGCAGCTGCTGCCATAGCAGGTTTTCCATGCAGAAGCCGTAGCAGCCGCCATAACAGCAGCCGCAACTATCGAAACTCAAACCCTGCTGTGCTTTCGCAGACATGCTGCCGGAGCTGCTGGCGCAGCAGGCGTTTAAGCAGGAGCCGCAAGAGTCGCCGCTGCGCATGGGCTCAGTCCACATTGGCGGCGAGGAGCTCATGTTTGCCGGCGGCGCCTCCGAGTTCGAGGGCATGTTCGACGACTAAAAGTGCCGACGACTGAAAGGGCCAAGAAGTGAAAGGGCCGACGACAGAACCGACCGACGAGTGACGGCCCGAGCTCTGAACATCCGGGATATGGCTGCCCGCGAGCTGCGCCGCCCGCCGCGAAGGCTGCGCGCCGGTGCGGAGAGGGGCTGGCGAGCGCCGGCGGCGACCGCATATCTGATGGGATGAACTCAACAGCCGCAGAGTGACCGGCAAGCGAGTGCCAATGTAGAGCGGGGGAATCGCAGACGCGCGACGCCGGAGGGGGCGGCAGTCGTGATTACAGCGCCGCAGCGCAGCGTTTTTTGAAGTTACCTGTTCAGGCTGGAGTGATCACCTCAGCTCTTCATGGAACGCCGACAATAACTTAATAACTTATTTAACAGCACTGGTGGGCAGCCATCATGCATTAGGCATGACTCGGCCGGGCAGGGAGAGCGCAGGGCAAACAGATGTGCCCTGGTATTGTACCTAGCAGAAATTCGTTGTTGGGCCGTGACCCTTGCTGGGAGCCGAGACGAATGGTGTTGTGGGAGCAGTTTCTGGAGCATGCACTGAGCACTGTGAATTTGATGCACTGCGAACTTGATGCACAAAACGGGGATTTGTGGAAGCGCGGCCTGGGCAACATGCTTCTGAGCAATGAGCATTGTGGTTGGTCTCGGCGGCATTGTGCCAGCGCCTGTAATCGAATGGGTTCCAATTACGGTGACACGGCCTGCTGCTTTTGAACGACCCCTTTTATGTCAATTTGGGTATCCTGAATCACAGAGCGCCAGAGTCGGCGATGATGACGTCCTCCACCGGGCGGTCGCGGCCGTCTGTCTTGGTGCCCTGCAGCATGACACATGTGTACAATTCAAACATCACGCTAACTGGCCATGTTTGTTCCAAGCTGCAATGATGCCATGGCATGTTTCTGCCTCTGCAATCGACACAGCATAAGTACTGACCTCAATCGCTTTCACGACCTCCAGCCCTTCCAACACCTGCCGCCCACCAAGGAGCATCATCATCAGAGGTCAGAAAGAGCAAACAAGGCCGATTTCATATTAAACATAGAAAATTGATGCAATTGATTGCCAGAGTCACACACCTCGCCAAAGACGACGTGCTTGCCGTTGAGCCACGGCGTCTGCTCCGTGCAGATGAAAAACTGCGCGCAAATCGCAGACTCCATCAGAAACAGTGTCCAAAAGCAGAGCTGGACCACAGCTGAGCACGAACATGCAGCCATGACAGCACGTCTGCCACGTGATAGAATGGCTGCCACTGCACCTGGCTGCCGTTGGTGTTGGGCCCCGCGTTCGCCATGGACAGCGTGCCCGGGCCCGCGTGCTTCAGGTTGAAGTTCTTGCAACACAGCCACGAGATGGTAAAGCAGAGTGTCAATGTGAAGGTCACGCACCATTTGTGAAATGGCAAAACAGCTGAATTATCGACAGCGTCGCATCTGCACATCGCCCTGGGTGAGACTGACAAACAGCTCACCTCGTCAGCAAAGGTGCGGCCGTAGATGGACTTGCCACCCGTGCCGTTGCGTGCAGTGAAGTCACCTGTAAGAATAGGCTGGCGTTGTTGGGACGTTTTAAACCATCGTATTGGACTGACATCACGACAACACCACAATGCCATGGCACCACAATGCCATAACAAAAACTCACCGCCCTGAATCATGAACTGCGGGATGACCCGATGGAAAGGGCTCCCCTTAAACCCGAATCCAGGCTCTCCAGTGGCCAGCTGCTTGAAATTCTCAGCCGTCTTCGGCACCTCGCCACCCTTCAGCAAAGGGGCTACAGCATCAACAGCCGCAGCCCAGGCTCTCAAGTCTCAGCAACAGAAACACCGGCTGCACCGCCCCAAGTTGCCCCACATCGGGCTCGGGACAGGAGCCATTGTCACCGGGACAGCATGTGCGGATAGTCCAGCGCGGACACGTGTAGCAGGCGCTACGACACACCCACTGCAGCATGAGTGTCATAAAGCTGTGGACACAAAGCTTACGTAAAGCCCGATGACGATGCGACCGGCGTCCTTGGAGCCGATCTTGATGTCAAAGAACACCTTGTCGGTGACCTCCGCGTTCGACGCCGCCACGCGCACCGCCGCCCGGCTGGACACCTGCACATCAATCCGAGCTGTGAGGCAGTCAGAATGCGAGGCTCCGCGCTCAACGCCGCCACACGCACCGCCGCCCGGCTGGCCACCTGCACAGTGTCTGCGTTGTGTTTAGAGATAGTTGACAAGCGAGGCAAAGCATTCGCAAGGCAATCGAGATGCAGGTGGTGTAGGTGCGCATGCGCTTGCCATCAGAAGCGCATTCAGCCTTGCTGGCAGAGAAATTCCACCGCAGCCTGGAAGCTTGGTATGCGCATACCATGCAAGCAGCACCGGCAGGGATGCATCGGCGCACCTGGCGGGTCGCGGAGAAGCCCTGCAGCTTCTTGCCGCTGAAGAAGGGGGTGCGGCACTGCAGCACCGCCGCCTGGCCGCCGGCGCACCGCGCGCTGACCTGCTGCGATGCAACAAGTTTTGATTCGCAGCGTGATCAGTGTCGAGCATCGATGCGTTGCAAAGGACGGTGCTCGCCCGAGGCTGCTTGGGAGCTGCAATGGCCGAGCATAAAGGAAAAGATGGGGCAGCAGTCGGCGCGGCGGCGAGGGACTCACCATGCGGGCCGGCGCAACGAGGCGCGTCGCCAGGCCCATCTGCGTCGCAACAGTCAATGATTCGTTGAAGCAACATCACACTGCAACCCTGCCGTCTTGATGTTGCAGCCTCCAGTTAAAGGCAGTTGGAGCAGGTGGATGCATGTGTCCTGCACACTCACCCCTGCCTGCACCGTTGAGACCGCCATGATTACTGGTTCACTAGAAGTGGATCCGACACTTGCAAGAGTTTCCTTGCAGAGAAATCGAGAACTGGGCAGCATTCTGTGAGGACACAACGTTGCTGTTTCAACCGTGGCAACTCGTGAACTAGCTGAATGATTAGCACTGTGATTAGGCCTCAGATTGCGATCAGATAGCTGGATGCGATGGCCGGTACAGGCGTCAGACTTGCTTTCGGTGGTGATCTTTGCGGCAAAGTACAGCTACGAAGAGAAGTCTCACATCTCATTTTGGCTTTTCGCGCAGATCGCCGAGTTTTTGACCTTGCATGCTCGCGCCACGTCGTCACCGCAACACTTCGTCATCGAGCGTAGCGCGATGAATGTACAACTGTAGTCGAAAATACACCGCTGGCAGAGGGGAATGGGATACGAGGAGTCGCCGTGGGTCTTCAAGGGCAGGTGGGCACTGCATGTTGCTGGGCGCATCTTGGCACGCGGCAGGCTCAATTTGGCTTGCTGAGTACTAACAGATGCCACCGCCTGAAACATGCAGAGCTCTCTATCAGCTGCAGCTGGTGAAAGTTTCAGAGGTGAGCTGGGTCGGTTATTGCAACATGCACAAGCACACGGCAGTGACGGCGCCATGACATGCAGTGCAGCAACCGGCGCCACGACATGCAGCACAGCGACATGCCGCTGATCGGAGCGCTCTTGACCCACAGGCAAGAAAGTATGTTCCGGAGTCGCTCAAGCTCGTCAGCCTCTTTGGGTGCGCCACTAGCCGCCGCCTTGTGCACTGCTGCGCATGGTCGCACTCTGTGGCCCGTGCCATGCCATGGCCGACGCGCTCACTTAGAAACAAGTAGCACGCTTTGCCACAACAGGTACACCCTCGGTGGCTTCTACCTGGCGCGGTACACAGACAGCCCTGTCGGCGCATTTGATGAGGTGAGGCGCATGGCGTTTGGCAGGGATATGAGCCAAACGCTTCAAGCAATCTCATCATGAAACAGCGAGACGGCGAGCAGCGCCCATCAGCAGTGAATGTCACTTCTATGAAATGACTCATCCAGCAGCTGTGGAGGTGTGTGCAGCTGGTGGCGGTGGCGGGCCTGGTGTGGAACTTCCCCGGCTCCTGTGCCTGGGCCGCGCGAGTGTATGTCAATGACAGGTGCGGCTGGCTTCGCGCTGACGCTGCTGGATGGCAGAAGCACTGCATCGTGCATGGTCCTCCACACGATCAGAACCGGGCATCCCTCCAACTTCAAAAGTCACGAATGGACAGGACGGCCAGGAACCATGGGCTGCAGAAGGTGGGGCTGCCATCGCGGCAGGCGATTTTCGAGCAGGACAGCAGCGTCACGATGCTCGGGCGGCGCGGCTGGTGGGACGGCCCCGGTAAGGCGGCTGTCCTGCACATCGATATCGTGCATGATGCATGGTTGATCTCCCTGCCGGACAAAAGTCTTCTACGTCCGCTTCCAGCTGTCCCGCTGCTTCTGTAGTTGCCCTGACCGCATATTCCAGATGCTTGCAATAGGCAGAAGCATGAGGGGAGTGTATCTGCCTGATGCCTGCAGAGGAGAAGGTCAGCGGAGCCGGCAGTCGGGGCATGCAGCAAGGGCCGCACGGCGGCGACGGCAGCGCAGCGGCAGCGGACCACCCGCTGGTGCTGCGCAATACCGAGGGCAGCCCCTGGTGGCGCCGCCAGCGCAGCGCGCGCGGCCTGGAGCAGCCGGTGACCAATTTTCGAAATGTTCAATGCTCTCTCTGCTGTGCAACTCGCAAAACAGCTGGAGCAGCCCCTGGTGGCGGCCTGGTCGCGGCCTGGAGCAGCCGGTGACCACGTTTGTATCATCTCAATTGTATTGTCTCAACGCTCTCTCACTGTGCAGCGGTCCTGACACTCTCTGCGGTCTAATGTCCGCGCGGCAGTGCGGGGTGTGCTGGGGCATCACATCATTGTTCCGTGCTGTCCCGGCAGACGCGACCCCAGTTGGGGACTAGCAGCCTGAGCCTTTCTGCGCGCTGTGCAGGTGTGTCGGCTGACGCTGCCGCCGGCGCCACGCGGCTGGCCTGGACCCCGCATGACCATCCTGCTGCCCAGCTTCAGGTATAGCCTCAGCCTGTTGAGCCCAGTTTTGTTGATTCAATCAAATCAGCCACTGCGGACATGCAAGCGTCTAGAAGGAGGGTTTGCCAGGTCCGAGATGATGACGTCCACAGCACATGCCCTGCAGCAAGTACCTGGTCAGGAGATAAGTCGTAAGCCAAGCCGGGAACTTTCAATTAGACTCTCCAGCGACAAGCGAACATGGGCTTAGCAGAGCAAAGCTAGTGTTGTGGTTGCAGTGGCGCGACGGAGGAGTGCCCACAACTGCTGAAGTACACCTGCCACCTGCGGACGAACGTGAGCCCCATCAGGGCCGCGGCACTGGAGGTGCGAGGGCAGCCGCCGAGCACGTCGTGTTGAGGACGCCATGTCTGGCAGCGCCGCCCACGACAACCGTCAGCATTCGGGCAGTGCTTGCATGTTGAACGGCCCTGCAAGGTGACCATTTCATCTGCACTGTTCATGCCGCTGTGTTTCGGTGGTGCCAGGTGGGTGACGCCGAAGACGACGGCAACATTTTGGAGGCGCTGGCGCCAGTGCTGCGGGGGCGCCCGCTGATCGCCTTCAACTTCCATGACATGGAGGTGCTTCCCTCTTGCTGTCGGCGGCTGTCGCACCTTCCAACAACCTATTGCGTTTGGCGTTGGTGGGAGCTGACCCTGATTTCCTTCCTGTTCACAATGCGCAGCTGAGCGTGAAGGAGCCGGCGATTTTGAACGCCAGCCAGCGGCGCATCAGCGACAAGCGGGCGCACCTGCAGACGGCGTGAGGGAACACAAACCTGCAAAACTGCGGAGGGAAGAGAGCTCGGGACGGCTGATCAAAGAGCCACGGGGGAAAGCTGAATCGGCAATTTTCGAGGTCTTCGCCACAGCTGGCTTTCGATGCATCAGACAGCCTCGGAGCCCACAATTTTGCATCGCCGCACTGCCGGATGATGGACTTTTCTTGATGCCCATTGGAGTTCCGGCCGTTCGTGTTGTTTTCAGAATGACTGCATTGCTTATAACGCGACACGATCCTGGACGGTATTTCCGCCATTTTGATTTGTATTGCCGCAGCCATAAAGTTCACCCCAGGAATAAAGTAGCACAAACAGGCACGTCTGTGCCTGGAGGTAACTACACATCTACACTGCTGTTGACTCACACCCTATACGAAAGCCACCAGGCCGTGTCTGCGGAGGGCCTTGCGCGCTGTCAACGCCCACTGTGCCGTCCATCGCCATGGGAAACTCCTCCCGACCACCCAGCAGCACTCTCACACAAGACCCGCTGCGCCTCACGACCACGATCCAGCACGGCCATGAGGTGTCCATGGCAGAAGCGCGGGCGGCCTCGACCCTCGCGCGCATGTTTGCCAGCCCCCGGACTTGCATCATGTACCCCATAACATCCCGCATCTCTGGAATCTAGCGGTCATGCCTCTCATGAGGTGTCCATGGCGGAGGCGCCGGCAGCCTCGATGCGCTCCTGCTGCACCGCGGCGAACTTGGGCGCCAGCAGCCCGCCGCGCACGGTATTTTGCAGCAGGCCCTTGAAGGGCGCGACGGAGTCCGCGTCTGGGATGCGGCTGATGGCGTCGATCGCGCGCAGGCAGCTGCGCAGCATGTCATCGTTGCGGTCCACCTGCGCCACGCAGATCAATGCTGGGAGGGGGGATCAAATGATTCGAGAATCAATACATGGTTCACGGCGGCAGTTGCGTGCAGGCAGCTGGGCGGCCTGTCGTCGGTGCGGTCCGAAGTGTAAATTCGGATTTGAAATTGTGTCAGACCGGGTCAGAGCGGGAAGTGCAGTGTAGTTGAGCCTGCGTGTCGTGGTGCGGCAGCCGTGGCCTGCAGCAGCCGCGGCCTGCGGCAGCGGCGTCTCGGAAGCATGCTCAAGGAGATGCGCATCGCCGTTTGCCACACCCTGCACGATGCGCTGCTGATCTATTGGAGCTCACTGCATTGGGAACGCTCGATGCAGCACCTGCCGGCGCAGGAGAGGAATTTCCAAGAGATATTTCCAGATGAGATCAGCGTCCAGCAAACCTCCTGCTTGACGGCGTCCGACTTGAGCTTGGCTGTGAGCGTCTTCTGCAGCGGCGGCACCAGCCGGTCCAACACCGCGATGACGTACGCCGGCGCCGTCGCCGCCAGCTTGCCCAGCAGCAGGTGCGCCGGCATTTTGACATCGTAGTGGTCCTGCAAATGCAACACACATATCTCGGTTGGTCAGCTATCATGAGGTGCGGCGGCGCCCTCGCCGCCAGCTTGCCCTGCAGCAGGTGCGCCGGTACGTTTTGACGTCACAGCGGTCATGTGGGCGCGGCTAAAGTGCCGTTTGTGCCGCCAGGAATTGTGGGCCCTTCGCAATGCAAGTGGCGCCGGCACGAATTGAAATCACAGTGGTTTCAAATGAAAGCAGACCTAACAGCGCCATGTGGGATATCGACCCTGGGAAGAATGCGGGGCGCACTGAGAGGCCGGCCTCCAGGTGCGACACGAAGGTGGGGAACTCCAGCTGGTCGCGCGCATTGTCCAGCAGCACATCCATCGCCTCGTACGCCGCCTGCACAGCATTATTGCTGTCTCAGCCAAGGCGCTGCCACAGATAGGTGGACACTGGCCTGTGCAGGCGCTCCGCAATCGAGGTATGAAGCCAGCTTCTCGTCGGCATTTCGTGCAGTCTTGGTTCGTTCCATACCGCAGCGACTGCAGCGACATTGGTGACCGGCACCTTAGGGCAGCTCCAGGCCATGTTTGATGCGACGCCTGATGAGGCCCGTAATGGGGCCAGGTCGTTTACGGCAGGGCATTTTTGAAATGAAACTAAAACCCTCACGCTATGAACCTGATTCAGCACCTTGCGCAGCTCCAAGCCGTCGTCGATGCGGTGTTTGAAGGGGCCCAGGTCCACGATGCGGATGAGGGACTCGTCGACGACCGTCTGCGCGTACAGCTTGGGCAGCAGCGGCGCCAGGCGCCCCGCCAGCAGGCGCGGCTTGTGGTGCGCCACCGTGCTCAGCGACTGCACCGCCGCCTTGCGCACGTGCCTGCGCTCGGTGCAAGGGTTTCACAGGTTACAAGGAGTCGGCACTGGCCAGGTTCGGTCGGCGCCACGGCATCAGGAAGCATTGCACATGAACCGGAACAGACCAGCCACGGTGCGACGGGCACACGGCCTCAGCCGGCGTGCAGGCTAGGGCTCGGAGGCCGATTGAGATTACTGGACCAAAGGCGCTGCACCTGTCCGAGTCGGTGAGGCCCTGCAGCAGCTCTGGAACCGCGGGCTGCAGCAGCTCGTCGATGGGGTGCAGCCGGTCCACCTGGCGCGATGGAACTGGAACGGGGCTCAACAAATGACTGCTCGAATTTGCCGATTCTACCACTGACGTGCGAAACTTGGCAGAAGCCATCCGCAGAAGCCAGAGCACAGACAGCAGTCACAGCGAGCTGCAGCTGCCCTGTCAGCAGCCCATGGCCAGTATGATGAAGACAGGGCCCGCCAGCATACGCGAGATTCAGGAGGAGGAGAGAGGCCAAGAAGGGGCCCAAGCAGTGCACCACCCTGCCGCAGGGCGGGGCGGCGACGGCGGCGCGGACAGCAGAAAGCAGGAAACGAGCAGTGGTGGTTCATGGAGCCAAAAACGCACCACCATGCCGCGGGGGGAGGCAGCGACGACGGCGCGCACCGCCGGCGAGGGGTCGGACAGCCGGGCGCGCAGCACGGCCAGCACGGGGGCGGGGGCCAGCAGCGCCGTGTGGCCCAGGCACTCTGCCACGACGCCGCGCACCTCCTCCTCCCCGCCGCATGCCCCCAGCAGCAGCTCCAGCACCTGTGGCGGTACAACGACGAAGGTGTCGAGCGGCGGCAAACGGCATCGCCGGCGCGAGTGCCAGGATTGTTCGCGGTGCTATTGACACAGTGGTGGAGACACGAGTGCTCTGCAGTAAGACATCACAGGATTGCATCAGATGCCAGCAAAGCGACGCCTTGAGAGCACCTGGTCGCGCTGGGTGTCCGACAGGCGGCTGGGGTCGGCGCCGGGGGCGGCGAGGCTGGTCAGCGCCTCGTTCAGCGCCGCCAGCAGCAGGAACTGCGCCTTCTGCCCCGCCTGCAGGTGGGAGCATAAAAGTGTGTGAAAAGGCGTATTTTCACAATTCTGGTAGGGCTAGTGAAAGCCTCGTTCAGTGCCGCCAGCAGCAGAAATCGCGCCTGCTGCCCCGCCTGCCGACGGACAGCCGGAATTGGCCGGAGGGAGTTTGTTTGCGCAAACAGCTGCTTGTCTGATCCCTCAGCTTGTCAAATGTCACCTGGTTGGCTGCCGCTGATAGGAGCGTCGGCAGGTAAGCGTCCAGGGCGCCGGTGGTCAGACCGCCCAGCGCCACAGACGCAGCTGACTTGAGCTCCTCGCTCTTGCTGTCGTCGTGCAGCGTGTCTGTTAGCACAGCACACACGATGCTACATCATACTGTCCGCAATATGAATGTGACACTCCTGAATCTGACACTCCTGCACAGAACGACAGAAGTAGCAGAGCACTGGAGAGGCTGGCACAGCAGCAGCGGTCAGCTGTATGGTGCAGGCGACACCACCGGCGAGCCAAAGTGACACTGAGATATACAGATTGGCGATGTGGATGCAAATACACGAACTGATGATGTGAGCGCGCGCATATTGGATGTCTTCAATGGCCCCCGTGCGCACCCAGGATGATGGTCTGCAAGTTGGAGTAAGAGCTGAGATCAGTGGAGCGCCCGATCTCGCCCAGCGCCAGCAGCGCTAGCCGCTGCGCGTTCTCCTCGCCATCCGACTGCAGCAATTGGGATGCACTTCATTATACATGACATCATGGACAATGCGACAGTGGAGCGTGACCTGCACCACGGTTGCTGCACGCTAGCTCAGGACGGCACGCCGGGCGCACCACATCCATGTACAGGCGGCCAACGGCATGCCTGGCAGGCTGGTGGAGCATGTATGGGTGCCGTGAAAACGCCTCTCTTGCCTGCAGCGCCTGCAGCAGCTTCGTGACGGTCGAGGAGATCTGCTTGCCACCGGCGGCAATGCACAGCACCGCTATGCACTGCGCCACCGACAGCTGGGCCGCCTTGCCGGTGTCCTGCAGTGAAGGATCATATAGTTATGGTCGCAAGGGAACTAATCCTGGCATAGCGCTTGAACCGCACTTCCACCGCACTTCCACCGCATCATGCAGAGAGCCACAAGTTGCTTCAGCAGGTTTCACCTGCCTGCAGATGCAGTGCAATTAGCCAGACGCAGTGCGGTCAGCGGGTCGCATCAGGCAATGACAGTTGCACAAACACGCACCGGCGCCTTGCCGGCGGCGAGCAGCGAGTCCAGCAGGCTCTTGAAGGACGTCTTTGCCGGCTTGCAGGCTATGAGCGCGAGGAAGAAGCCCTGTAGCGCTTCCAGCGCGCCCGCCTGCAGCAGCGGGCTCGTCACCAGTTTCATGCCCGCCGGCAGCACCTGCATGACCACACAATGAATCGCTCATGACACTGTCAGCATGTCACTAGAACAGACGCCTGCATCGTGCTAGCAGGATGCACTCCCCGAGCACACAAGTCACTGCATTAGAGTGCAAGCAGCATGCAGAATGAACAATCATTGCAGTAACTGTTGACTGTCCAGTTTGCTCACTGCTGTGCGTGAATGCAGGACTGCGCTCCACACCTGCTGCACGACCTCCGGCGCCGCGGCGGGCTGGTGCTTCAGGATGCTCTCCGCGAGGCGCAGGCTGAGGGCGGTGACGGTAAGGTCGGTGTCCGTGATGAGCGGCGCCGCCTCCGCCACCGTGCCCTGCAGCGACGCCTTCTCGATGTCCGCGCCGTGGCTGGCCACCAGCGCCTGCACGAGTGGCATTCATTGAGATTTACAAAAGGGGCCAATCAAGCTGATGGTCGCCACCGTGCCCTGCAGCGACGTCTTCTCGATGCCCGTGCCGTGGCTGGCCACCAGCGCCTGTGCGCATGGCATTCATGAGTATTGGAAGGCCATTCGAAAAGCAAGCTGATGGCCGCCCCCGCGGTCTTATTGATGTCCGCGCCGCGGCTGGCCACAGCGCCTGACATTAGACACACTTCCTGCTTCAGTGATCGTGGTCATAGCCTGCACTGTGGCCTGCAGCGATGACTTCTCAATGTCCGCACCATGGCTGGCCACCAGGACCTGCCATCCAAACACTGGAAGTCATGAGTGGCGCTCCAGAAAACGCAATGGGACCACCTGGCTTGCTATCTTGCACTGCAGGTTTGTTGGAGTCTGAGGGTGCTGTGCTGGGATGCAACAAGTCCAAGGCCGACGAGTGGTTACACGGTGGTGGCTGTGCTATCACTACATCTGCCAGCGCCTGTTGTCCGGTCTGCAAGATGAATCCGCTGGAATCCCAGTGCATGCTGCTGTCTGCATCCAGCTGACCGCACTGCAACTCACGTCTAACGATGCCCGCCAAGGTGTGCAGCGGTGGGTTTCATCTTGTGAAATCTATGGCACGATTGCCTCACGATGATGCTTGCTCCAAAGATCAGGTCACCTCCGTGGTGGTGAGGGAGGCCTGCCGCAGCAGGCGGTTGGCCTTGCGCAGGAAGGAGGTGAGCTGCAGCACAAGCGGCTGCAGCACGCCGTCCAGGCGCGGCACCAGCGGGCTGGCCGCTACGGTGCCCCAGCCCTTGACCGCCGTCAGCCGCGTGATCTCGTTGTGCAGCCGCTCCAGCAGCACCTGCGGCGCAGCGTGTGCACGAGGCCAAACTCTGAGGGTTTGCACTCTGAGGGCGTGCACTTCGAGTAACCGGTGTAACGAAAGCGCAGCACCGCAGCCGTGCCGCTGCCCTTGACCACCGCCAGCCGCGCGACCTCATTGTGCAGGCGCGGGGTGCGCAGATTGACTATTCATGACGCGGGAAACAGCTGCCAGTCGCCTGCAGGCGAGCTCGCTCAGATGCAGGTGCGAGGGCGTGGCCCTCGTGGTGAGTTGCAATGTTTCAAAGGAGATGTCCCTTGGGTCCGCACGTGTCGACCATTCATGCGGTTGCCGTCAGCTGCCTCACGCTGGCTCCGGGGAGGAGCTCAGGCCACAGCACCCACCAATCACAGCCACAGCCACGGAAAATCTGCCCCCGACACACCTGCAGGGTGGCGGGCAGCTGCGTGGACATCGCGTCGCCGGCGAGCGCGAGCACGGTGGCCATGGCGGAGATGGCGGCGTCTTTCACCTCCTGGTCCTGGTCCCCCGCCGTCAGCCGCGCCAGCACCGCGTCGTGCAGCGGCTTCACCAGGTCCTGCATTCAGCCTTTAGTTTTTGCAGCCACAGGATGCTGCTGAAATTTGAATTTGAGCACTGCTATGCATGGCCTGCATGCTTGTGATCCTGAGTACATTGCTCACTGAATGAGGGACCGCACTTTCATGGACTCGGGGAGCGGCTGCTCCGGCGACGGGCGCATTGTGCGGATCAGCTCCTCCGTAACGCGCAGCCCTTCTGCCGCGACCTGCGGCGAGAGACAAGCTCCGTATTGCCGGAGTCACCACAGACTCTGCCCATCCTGCTGTGAGCACATCGACACCGAAAGCGATGGATCCATTTCGGTCATTTCAGCATGCCTCAGAATGCCGCGATTCTCAAGGTGGATTGCCTGTTAGCGGTCAGCAGTGTGCACCTTGTAGTAGCGCTCCGACAGGACGCTCAGCAGCGGTGGCGCGAGCGTCTTGATGTGCGGCTCTAAGGCCTGTGCAAAGCTGGATGCCAGCACGAGGCGTAGCAGCACCAGCGCCTGGACCTTTATCGTCGACGCCGCGCTGCTCTTGTCCTGCGCGGCCAGGCCCACGCTGCGTTAAGGTTGACATCGGAGGCTGCAGTACAGACTTCCAAGGAACAGGCAGAGTGAGGAAGCCCTTGCACCTGTGGATGATTTATGCCTATGCACCGGCCATGTCGCTGTCATGTTGACGGAACATTTCGCAAGCATTAAAAGGTTGGGCAGCACATGCGCCATCGGCAGGCTGGAGGCAGGTGCTGCGCGGAAGGGTCTGCAGCACATGCAGCATTTAGAATGCGCGTGACAGCAGAAGCCTCACATTGAGGATGGCGACGAGGGCGGGCTGCAGCAGCGCGATGTGGCTCTGCATGCTGTCGGGCTGCACGCCCACCAGCTGCTGCAGCAGCTGCAGCGCGCCCGCCTTGGCCTTCACCGACTTGTCGCCCAGCTGCTTGGCGGCGGCCTTGATGATGGCCGGCGAGTCCACCGTGAGCTTGGCCAGCGGGCCCTCCCCGCAGCCGCCCTCATACCGCGCCACCGAGCCCACCTGGAAGCACTCAAAGCGGCAAGACGCTCAAGCATGGTGCTGCGCCATTTCTGCTCGCTTGCACGCAGTCCGCGTAGCCCTCCCCGCGGCCGCCCTCGTAGTGCACGAGCGAGCCCACCTGGAGGGGCTTGAAGCAATAAGCTTGCTTAGGCATCTTGGTGCTAATGCGCTGGCTTCCTGTGAATTTGCATGTGTTGAAGGCGTGGCGTCCGCAGGCACATCTTTGCATGCGAAGTGTGAAAGTGGCGCCGAAGCCTGTGTTTGCTGGCAGACAGTGCAAGCAAGCAGCAAGCAGCTGCGTGATGTCTCCCACAGGAATGCAACGGCGCCGACCTGCTGCAGCAGGGCGACAAAGGTGGCGAAGACGTCCGCCTTGACGGTCTCCTCACGCTCGCGGAAGCGCGCCAGCAGAGCCGGGGTCACCGCCGGGTATGTGGCATTGAGCAGGTCCGGGAAGCTGGTGATGACGGCGGCGATGGCCTTGGCCGCCGCGCGCCGCACCTTCCAGCTCGCGTCGTCGTCGTCGCTGTATGCCTCCTCGCTCAGCCTGCGGTGTTTGAAAAGAATTTTGGTGGATTTCCATTACTGCCCGCTCAAGGGCTGACACTCCTGCCTCCTGCCAGATCGCGTCGTTGTCGTCGCTGTACGACTCCTCGCTCAGGCTGCGGCGGTGAAAGAGGGTGTCAAGAGGCGTCAGAACTTTCAGAATAATTCCGCCACTGCCAGCAGGCGGCTTTGTCGCGGCACGCCTCGCTTTAACGCGACGACGAGTAGATGCCATACCGCGTCCTCAGGAACCACTGGCATGTTCTGCTAAATTGAATTGCAAACCATCGCTATCTGGCCAAAATGGCCACACTTGCCCAAAACGGTAGCGCGGCAGCCGCAAGTTTGCACGCCTGCCAACTGTGCCGCGTTGCCATGCAACATGGAAGCTCACTCGTCCTCCTCATCTTCTTCGTCGGAGCCGGCCGCCTCCTCGTCTTCGTCCATGTCGTCTGCGTAGTTGGGGTCGTAGCTCAGGTAGCGCAGGCAGGTGGGCGTGATGGCGTCAAGGTACGGCCTCACATCGTGCGGCGACCGCAGCACGAAGCTCTCCAGCGCCTGCGGCGAGAGACGTCATGCAATTCAATGAGCAAGATTGGCCAAGCCCCAATCTGCTGGCAGGTGCGGCAACCTAGCACGAAGCTCTACAGCGCCTGCAGTGACAGACACGATAAACTTGGCCAATCCCCATGACAGCTCCGTGAAGTTGTCTCATCTCCAAGCTGCTGTTAGGTGCGGCGACCGCAGCACGAAGCTCTCCAGCGCCTGCGGCCGGAGTTACTATATCGCTGCATGCATCGAAAACTCGCGCCTGCCAGGGTGCGCTGTGAGGCATCAAACGCCAGTGCTGCCAGACGACATTGCAGGCGGCATGAAAGCATATGCCCGCCAGCACGCAGCCATGTGGAAACGATTTGTGACTGGCGACATTGTCAAGTCCGGCAAGTGTTCACGATGATTGCGTTAGTACCTGCAGGCAGTACTCCTGCAGCTCCTCGTCGTTCTCGCCCGCCTCGTCGCAGTACGTGATGGCCAGCGGCACAGCGCTCGCAAGATGCCTGCCGAACCGGTGCCCCACAGACCGACTGCACCAGGCAAACATCAACACATTCTCGAGAATCACTACAGGTTGACTTCAGGTGTGTCAGCGAGCGATGTCCCTTATTGTGTGCTGTTGACAATCAGAAGTTCAAGGCAAGTTCAAGGCAAACACCTTCGAGGCAACAGCTTGGCTGTGCGATCGCTGCATGCGTTGAAAGCGCCCACCTGAGGGCGCCGACGGACTGCATGTAGGTGCGGGCGATGTCCGGCTGCAGCTCCTTGGACTGCAGCTTGCCCAGGATGTGCTGGACGGTGGTGTCCAGCTCCGCATCGTTCAGGTACGTCGCCAGCGCCGCTGCAACACCATGCCGCAGTTGGAAGATTGTTCCTTCAATCGTTCCCTCTTCACCAACGCCCAGTTCAATGTTCAGCCAGACAGCTGGCAAGCACTGCTAAGGCGATCCTGAGCGAGCCTTGGCAGGCAGGGTTGAATCACCGCAATTTGGCTCCACACGTAGCGCCAGGGTGCAAGGACAGCGTACCAAGGCAGGTGATGGCACGCTTGCGCAGCGCGGTGCGGTTGTCGTCCAGCAGCGGCAGCAGCACCGGCTGCAACTTGGCCTGCAGCCTCTTGGCCGTGATGACGCCGCCGAAGCGGTCCAGCAGCGTCACGCTGATGTCCATGCTCTCGTTGGCCGACTCGAACGAGTCCTGCACCGCAGCACAATGGCAAATATTACCGGCCCGAATTCACAGGGCTAGCTGTTCCATCTACATGCATGCAACCATGCGCTTGCCTTGTCGGCGATGCCATCGATAAGCGCGCGCACGACAATGTCCACCAGGACCTCAGCCTCTGAGTTCTGTATGAATTTGTATTCAAGATCCAAATATGATTCACATTCCAGATATGACTTGCCTTGGCGGGGATTCCGTCGATGAGCGTGGGAACGCCAGCGTCCATGGTCTGTCTGAGCTTCATTGTACAGATAGGGCTTGTATACAACGTGCCTTTGAGGCGATGCCGTTGATGAGCGTGGGTACAACAACGTCCACCAGGACCTCCCCTGTGGTGCCTTTCCGAGTTCCTGCTTAGGTTCCAGACATATTTGTGTGTAACTTGCCTTTGAGGCGATGCCGTTGATGAGCGTGGGCACGACGATGTCCACCAGGACCTCCGCCTGGCGGGGCGCCACCTCCGCGACGGCGGTCTTCAGCCCAATGACAGCGATGTCGCGGTGCTCCTCCTTCTTGCCGGACGTGCACTTTGCGCACAGCGTCTGCAGCAGCTCCTTCAGCTGGCCGTCCTCCAGGTGCACCACCAGCAGCCCCAGGCTGCGCCATCAACACCACCCGCAACTTGACAGCTTGCAATGTAACTTGACATTCTGCAAATGACGTTTACAAGCTGACGGAGACACGGCGGCAATGCTGTGCATGATAGGGGCCGATGATCACCCAGAACGCTCCTCGTCCCCGAAGAATCGCTTTCTGCATGGCTCGCTTGCTGCTTGTGATTGCCTGTCACTCCTCCTCAGCTTGAAGGTGAAAATCTCACCACTTGACGGCCAGCGAGGAGATGTCGCCGGAGGCGTCCTCCAGCTGCTGCACGACGCATTTCGCCAGCTTCGTCTGCATGTTGCCGTCCGCCTTGAAGGACTCCTTGGCAAGCTCCGCCTGCAGGTCGCTTGCCGCCATGTAGCGGAAATCCTGCGCGCGAACATGCCGCTCGAACGAGGATCATGCGAACTGCACGTCAGGATGCAATGTGTCGATCAGCAGAAACGGTGAGGCAGTAAGCTCAATGTCACAACATGGCAGCAGGTGGCCAAGTGGGCTGAAAATGCGCAGCGTCCCGAGGCGTGGCGACGCGCCTTGTCCCTCGAGCCGACCTGCGCAACAGGTTACCCAGCTTGTGTCAACAATCTAAATCGTCGCAACCATCGTCGAGGCGGGCATTGTTCTCGCATTGGCACGTGCACAGCGCCTCGATCGTTGCTGGCCATCACCTTCTCGAGGATGCTATTGAGCGTCGTGTTGCCGGCCATGATGGCGAGCACTGTGGGATTAGTGCGACCGATGCAAGGCGACGGCTTCACCCCGGCGTGCCTCGGTGTGAGTATCAGATCAATTTGCACACTTTCCGGAATTAAACGAACTAGCAAAGGTTGTGCAGGATTCTGCGCGGCTCAGCACACCAACCTCCCAACATGAACGCAACATGAAACTGGCATATCGTTGCAAAGTGGGGTATCTCTCCGCGCTTTGCTGGTCGTGCTTCCTGGGACTTCCTGCATGCATGTCTCGTGTGTTGTGTGCACCCCCCGGCGATTGCCACAGCCAAAATGCATTTGCAGCGTGGTAGCCCGATCTCATTCATCAGATTGAAGGCCTGCCAAATTGCGCATACACAGGCTTGACTTTCGATCGACGCCATCTCAGCTTCGACACCAGTGAACCAGAAAGGACGCCTTCGGCTTGATACTGCGAAAGAAAACTTACGCTTGCATAAAAACCAGTCTTATACCCTTCATACACTCAACCCGCCCAGACGTTCAGCTCGGAACTGCCACCATGCAATGTTTTCCTGCAGCGGGCGACGCCGCGACGGTGTCTGACTTCGCATTGCACAAGCTCATTCTGGTGGGCTGGTCTGCGTGTCTGCTAGACATCACCTGCACCCTGATGCTTTTATATTGCTCGCTGCATGTGAAGTCTAGTCGGTGTGAGCAGTGCCCCGCCGTTCCATACCTCCACCCGCTGGCGCACTTGCCTGGTGCAGCCCGGCGAGTCCGTCGGCAACGTGGGCCAGCTCGCCGTGGACCTGCTCATAGCGACCTGCGGCGGCATGCGACTGGTCGGCTACCTGGAGAGCCCGTTTGTGCAGCCGGTCGCGGGGCTGGACGCTTTCCGCAGCGACGGCACGCTGCACCTGGCGCTGGAGCTGTATGAGGATGCGGAAAGGGGACTGTTTGTACTGCAGCAGCGCGCTCCGACGCTGCGCGGCTGCGCGGCGCAGTTTGCGGCGCAGCTCGCCGACTGGCTGCACTCCTCGGGCTTCTCTGAGGTGATCTCCTCAGCAACACCCTTTTCCATGCTTCTTTGTGAGCTGGGTGCAGGCAGACGCTGGCGTATGGATGGACAAAATAAGCACCACGTGCAGCCTCTGGCCTAGTGTGCTTGTCAAGCAAGACTGTTGGCTTCAACTTTTCTTGTAGCAGTTGAGTTCTTGGGCAAGCCTGCAGGTTATCTATCTGAGCAGCCTGGATGCGAGAGTGCGGCAGGACGCCCAGATGGCCGGCTCGCAGCTGCGCTTCATCGCTGCAGATGACGTTGCAAAGCAGCTAGGCTCCAGCCTGTGTGTCTCCGAGCTGGAGGTGCGTGAGCATGGTCAAGCAGAGTGCTCACCTGCAGACACAAGAATTGCGTGCATGCGGCACCGACGTGTTGAAAACCTTTGCGGCGCCTGCAGTGGCATTCATCAACTAAGGACTCCGTGACCAAGCGCACACTGAGTCCAGGCGTCGCTCGCAGGCCGAAATCATGGAGGCTGCCGCCGGCGAGAAGCTGCTGCCGCCGTGGCCGCTGCTGGAAGCTGCGCAGAGCCGGGAGCTGCCGCTGCTGACGCTCGTGACATTCTCGTCAGAAGGCGACAACGTGGGGGATGCACAGGATCTGTGCACAGCGCTTGGGCAGCATCTCAACCTGTCCGGCGGCAGCGGCACAGAGGAGATCGCCTGGCGTCAGCCGCAGTCCTGGGAGTCCGTGTTTGGCAGGCCGCGGGACATCGCCGCCTACTGATGGTGCATGCACGGCCTTGGCTTCTCCCGAAGATGTGCAGACGGTTGAGTCTGGAAACATGCCTGCCGCCGAAATTACTCGGAAAACAGCGGCGGAGAGTATCCTAGGGCAGCCTAGGTTGGGCCTGACACACCCGGG
>JAABUM010000338.1_pt1 | contig 88259 bp, 105 predicted proteins | sample 5559161 | NCBI WGS metagenome assembly JAABUM01 (sample SAMN10711868, study PRJNA513369) | rock metagenome | isolation source: Antarctica rocks | place: Antarctica: Victoria Land, Siegfried Peak nord
CCTGTGTGAGGGGGGGGTGTTAGTATGGGGTGGGATAGGAGGGGGGGTTGAAAGGGGGAAAGGATACAGGGAAGGGGGGGATATAGGGAAAGGGGGAAGGGAGAGGGGGAGGGGGAGGGGGAAAGGGGACAAACCTTCGGTTTTCTTAAGGACTCGCTCGATGGCGCGGGAGCAGCCGGTGCAGGTCATTGTTATGTTGAATTTGTAGTGGTGGGGGGTTTGGGGGGGTGGGTGTGATGACATTGTTGCTTGGGTTTGGGGGTGAGGGGTGGAGGATGATGAAGGGGATGGTGGATGGTGGATGGGATTGGTGGATGGTGAGTGATGGAAGGGATTGGTGGATGGTGGATGGTAGATGGTGGATGGCGATGGTGGATGGGATTGGTGGATGGTGGGTGAGGAAGATGTGGCGAGTGGTTTGGGAGGAAGATGTCGTGCTTTGTTGCTAGTAAGCCGTCGTTATTGTTGTTCGATCTACAGCCGCGATTCTGTAGAGATGGAGAACTCGTTTATGGGTCTGCGTATGGTCTTGTAAGGTAGAGTAAAATAGGTGGGAATGTGAAGGTGGTTTGAAGTGGTTTCAGAAGGGAGGAAGGATGGATTTTATGGTTGTACAGGCGCGAATTACTAATTGGCTGTCTTGTGATTCGATATGATAGAATATGGTGTGATGTGATGTACTACGCACGTCTTGGATCTTTACGTATGGGGGTAGGTTTACGGATTTTTTATGTATGTGAGGTTCTTGGTTGTTGGATGGAGGGTTGGGTTTTGTGAGGTGAAGGTTATTATTGTATCAAGTGTTTCCAACGGATTCCAAGTATATATTGTAACGCTATGCTTCTTGATATTTACTAATCGTAGAGAATAAGCAGATTATACTCGCAACACTAGAATAGCTGAGGCAAGCGCTTACCATAGACATTCATCGACTTCGTATGCGGTGCACTTGTCGACTTGACATATTGGCAGATCCATTCGTGATGGTCTCAAAACCTTCACCATATTCAAACGTCAAGCTCCCACACTTTGACAGCTCCATCGTCGCCGGTAGTAACAATCAGATCTTCTCGCTCCGAAACGTCCTCGCCTTGCTTGCTCGGCCTCGGGGCCCATGTCACATGGTTGACCTCGAAGACTCCGTGGGCACCTTCGATTCGTGCAACGACAACCCATTCCGTAGCCTCTGATATAACATCGTCGTTAGGGTGTTGTCGTTCGTGTCCATCTGCTTCCTTGGGTGTCTCCGCTTTTGTAACTCCTTCCATAGCTTCACCTCCAGTAGTCGTTGCATTCCCATTCTCGTGATTCTCGTCCTTGGCTTCATTCGTAGCTGGCACTTCTTTCCTCTCACCTTGCTTCCACCTCTCCTCGTAAACAATCACAGCCCCATCACCTCCTGTACTGACCACCCTCCCACTCTTACTCCATGCAACCGAATAGATCGGTCTCGAATGCGCAACCGGCAACCTAGCCTCCTCAATCCAATCCTCCTCCGCACTCCCACTGCGTATAATACTCAATCTCGACTGTTGCACCCTCTCCTTCGGCCTTCTCCTCCACACCCTAATACTCAAGTCATCCGAACAACTTAACAACCTCGGCCCACTCGCCTCCCGCCTCTTCATCCACTCTCCCTTCACCCCCTCATCCCCTTCCCCATAAACATGTACCTTAAGCCCCTCCCACTGCACGCACCAAACCGTACTCCCATGCCCCCTCAACACCGCACAGCACCCCCAATCATCCACGTCCTCCCTCCACAGCCGAACGTCATCATCATAGCTCCCACTCGCCAACAGCTCCTGTTCTGGATGCCACGCCACGCACTTGACATCCCCCTCATGCTCCTGCAACACAGCAACGGTCTCGTAATCATCCTCCCCCACCTCCTCCCACACCCACACACTCTTATCCCTAGAACACGTCGCCAGCAGATTCCCTCCAGCAGACCACGCCACCGATTTAACCTCGGACTCGTGCCCATCCAACACGATAGCAAACTTCCACTCTTCATCATCCTCTTCCTCCGCCTCCCCCCCAAATTCAATTTCTCTATCCCGCTGATCGAAATCGATCAATCCCCCTTTCGTCACAACAGCTTTCTCCTCACTCCCACTCCCACTCCCACCCCTATTGTCATTGTTGTCTTCTCGTCTCCATATCCCAACGCTAGCGTCGAAACTCCCCGTCGCGAGCACCGATTCGCCTTTGAGGTTTGGCTTCCAGGCACAGGTGCGTATACTGCGTTTGTGGCCGCCGCTTATGGTGGAGAGGAGGGTGGAGGTGGTGAGGGAGTAGATGCGAACGGTTTTATCGGTAGAGCAAGTCGCGAGGATGGGGGCGGTGGGATGCGGGGCTGTGAGCCAGGCGCGGGTTATGGTGGGGGGAGGCGGGGAGAGGGTTGTGAGGAGGTTGAGGCGGTATTCAGGAGAGTGTGTGGGAGTGGGCATTCTGGGGAGGAATGGATTGTGAGGAAGGGGATCCATGTTTACGAGAGAAAATGGTGCGATGTCATTTGGTTGGTCGTTGGGCCCAACTTCTCGTGGCATGTAGAATTATTTGCAAGATACAAGACATCCTCCATACTTTTATCGTATCTTTTTTGATCAGTGGTCTTACGATATGCATTGAGTGCTTTTACTTCTCGAGATCTATAGTACAACGACGGAGATCTGGCTCCTCTTGTTCTAATACGCTCCAACTCCGTAGCTTGTAATAGATCTATCATAACATCTGCAGACCAGTCTACAGATATGTCTGACAACTACCAAAACACCGTATATATACATTGGGTATCCTAGAACGTCGCAGCTACTTGTTGGCAGCGGAGTCTTTGCTCAATACTGGCTTTTCGCCTGGGGCGAGCTTGGAGTCGCTCTCCATCATATCTGCAGGAGCATCTATATTCATAATTAGCAAAAGTCGTCAGGTAGTTAGCGTTCCGCGGTCGACACTCACCATGTCTTGAGTAGAGCTTCCTCTCGTGCTCATCGTACTCTCCAGCTTTACCGCTCTCAACGTCTTTTCTTGTAGTACTGAGTTTGCTCTTCGCCAGACCCATGCTGGCCAAAAAATGAACGCTGTCCTTCCATTCCATGTCTTTCCGCTTCTTGCTCCAATTCAGCTCCTCGGCCATCAGATCGATCACAATTGGCAACGCTTCGAGTGCGGCTTGGGCATTGAGAAATGCAAGGCGTGTTCGCCTTGCTAGTACATCGACCGCGGTCTGCGCATACTCGTGACGTACAGCATAGCGGACCTCACCGTCAACAAAGGGGTAGAGTTGTGAGATCTTGATACCTCGTACTGGGTACCTCTGCTCGGTAGGCGAGGACAATGCAGCAACGGTCCAGGCGCGGTCACCGTAGGATTCACACAGGTGCTTCGCGACGATGCTTTCGAGGCCAAAATGTTGGATAAGATTGATAAACAGCGTTTTCGAAAAGCCGTGGGCTCCTACTAAACGCACTTGGTGCGTTTGACAGGTACCATCTAGAGGCGCGCTGTCATCTATATGTTCGGATCCGCTGATAGCAGGTACCTTTGTAAGAGGGGCAGTTTTGATATTATACAGTTTGAGAGCTTCGTCCACAGTCTCCTCGGCCATTTGTCTGTACGTCGTCCACTTCCCTCCAGCACAAGTCAGTAGTCCCGAGTCGGATACTGTAATTAGATGGTTGCGAACAAGTGACTCAGTGTTCTTTGATCTGGGATCTTTGACCAAGGGTCTGATCCCGGACCAGGCGGCGAGCACGTCTCCTCTCCGCACATTGATATCAGGGGCCAGGTAGCCGCGGATTTCGGACAGGATCCAATTGATCTCCTCTTCACCAGCGATTGGGTTTGGAGTTATGTTTGTTGGAGCATCTGTAGTGCCAGCTATTGTATTGCCCTGCCATGGCAGGAAGAAAATGACCCTCCCATCGGACGTAGCGGGGTCGATCAGTCCCATCTTTGAAGGACTGTAATAGCCGGGTAATATGACATGGACCCCAGAACTCGGTGCTACGATCTCTTGTACGCTCTGATCATCCATCTTGCGAATTGCATCCGTGAAGGGTCCCGTGGCATTGATAACGCCCTTGGCCCTGATAGTGAATTCTTCGGCCTTCTTGCCATCCCTTTCTTGTACTAAATCCTTGACTCGAGCGCCATTGACCTTGCCACTGGCATCCTTTTCGAGACCTGTAACTTCGAGGTGATTTACCACAGTAGTACCATACAGTGCAGCCGTCATTGCTAGAGACACATTCATCCGAGAGTCATTATGAGCGCCGTCTGTTTGACTTCAGCGAGGATCTGAGTACGTGGAGGATATGTAGATACCATAATAGACCAAGGCGCCAAAGAGGTTGTCTTTTCTTAGCATGGGAAAGGCCTCCATTGCCTTACTCTTGGTCAGGAAGTATGAGCTTTCAATGCTTTCAGATCCAGCCAGAAAATCGTAAGCCTTGGTACCGGCCCAGAAGTATGGCGCCTGCCACCACTTTTGTATTGGTATCATGATTGGAAGCCAACTCGACAGATGAGGCGCAGTATCTAGGAAGTACTTCCTTTCTCGCAAAGCTTCCTTGACCAGCTTATACCTGCAACACTTCAGCGACACTTCATTGATTTCGTGTATTTGGGTATCCGTACTGGCTATAGTCAAGTTCCCAAACCGCTTTCTCCAAGTATCTGACACCTCCATGTACCAGCTTCGTGCTCTTGCTACTCGTGCCACTGGCGAAGTCATCTCTTTCCACCATCGCAACCTTCAACCCTCGTGTAGCCGCATCGAGGGCAATACCAGTTCCTGTAGCTCCTCCGCCAATGACCAACAAGTCATACACATCTGCCTCATCATTTGTAGCCTTCTCATTTTTTGCGTCATCACGACCGGTCAAGCTAGCCAGTACACCTTTGGTCTTCTGCAACGCGTTCAGTGTACCGCCACTTCGCTTCAGATCCGCTATCTGGTCTTCCCTACTCTTGACCAAAGGGAATTTCGGGGGTTCAAAGTGCCCTTCCTCTCCATACTTGGGCGGCGGTACCAGAGCAGCATCGGATCCAGGGATGTGTCGTGGTCTATAAGAGATGTAAAGAGCGCCACCGCCTGCGGCGGCAGCCGTAGTGGCATAGAGAAGGGGACGGAGATATCGATATCGAGTAGCCATTGCGAATGTATTAAGGGAGTAGCAGTGTTAGCAATAGAAATAGGGACTTAGGTTGATAGGGGCGCAAGTTGGTCGCCTTGTATGTAAAACATTGTTGAGAGGGCTCACTCGTTAGCTAGTGATGATAGAGCACTACTGCCACTTGTATCAAGATCAATTTCTGTGTCGATAGAGAGCGGCCGCTTCATCCACTGCCTCATGGTTGGTGCATCCATGGATGTTGTGAGTTTGGACGTGTCTCAGAAAACAGCTCGATTGAGCCGAGGTGAAACGTCCGATATATCAGAACGGTCTTATCTGGTTCATGCACAATTTACTTGGAGACCCGTATTTAAATATCTTGATCAATCTATCTAATTTTCATTGTTACATGTAGCGTAATCCAAAATATGTGCGAGGCCTAGGATGTTACTGCTGAGCTATATTCAAAGATGGGGACTCAAGCGCATGCTCAAAGACTCGACTTGAGATATCCCGTTGTGCCTGGAAAATTGCCTTGCTTGTATCGTTTCCAGGCCTCGTCAACCTCGGTAAAAGCATCGTAGCCAAATAGCCATTCCTGGAATACAGGATCTGCCAAGCGGTGCGGGTATCCTTCGAAAGGAACATGTTCGGTCAATTGGCGGTCTCGCTCTTGCTGTCGCTCTCCATCTGTCATGTGAAATACGTCCCGCACAGCTGTGCTGGCCTCGACAACCCGTGTAGTACGATCCTTTCGTAGCTTCTCATAGATAGTGATCAAATCTAACATCTGAAATCGCCCCTCGATGCGTTCGAAAAGAGCTCCAAGGACAGCACCATCTTCGACTGCTTGAGCTGCACCCTGAGCACTTTAATCGGAATGTTAGCAATAGTTGCTGAGCGGACCGTACAGGAAATCGACTTACATGTACGGCAAAGTAGCATGACAGGCATCCCCAAGTAGGACAAACCTACCGCTCGGATGGCTCCAGGTTCCCATCTCTTCGCTATCCATCAGTCTCCATTTGGTCGTTTCCTGTACTATGCCTAGCAAGGTCTTCAATTTAGGGTCCCAATTTTTGAAGAAGTCTCGCATTTCTTGCAGGTCAGCTTTCGCGGTGTGAAGCATTTCGGGCAGATCATCGGGACATATAAGAACAACGTTGTACAGCCCGCCACCTTGCAAAAGATAACAGACGACATGACCATTCGGACCCATCCAATAATTCAACGCCGGTTTTTCGGCGAATTCTCTTAGGTCGAGATGCTGCTTCATATCTTCAGCTTTGATGACGATTCGGTAGGCCAAGTCACCAGTCGAGTGTGGAGGATCAACGTGACCAAGGAGGGACTCGCGACATAACGATTTGAGGCCATCAGCACCCAGGATCAGATCAGCCTGGAAGTTCGGCTTATCTTTCAGTCGAACCACACCGTTCGCAAAGTCGATCCCTATTGCCGTAGATCCCAATTGCAAATTAACTCCTAGACGGCCTGCTTCGGCGACTAGAATCTTATGATAATCTGCACGGTGAATGTGGAGATAGGGGACGCCGTAGCGTTCTTCGGCGTAGGGAACCATATTGAGCCTGTTGAGGATAGTGCCATTGCGGTATGAGCGTAGGATGAAGTCGGTAGGTTTGACGGAGACAGACTCGATCTTGTCAAGAAGACCATAACGCTTCAGGATTCTGGACGAATTAGGTGGGATCTGGATGCCTGCGCCAACCTACACAACACAATTCGTTGTTAGTGATGTTGTTGGCTTCTTAGAAAGGCAGACATACTTCGCCAAGTACAGTCGCCTGCTCAAGAATGGTGACTTGATGCCCCGCGCGTGCTATACCAATGGCAGCTGCAAGACCACCGAGCCCAGCGCCGATGATCCCAACGTGTAACTTGAGCTCAGTCATAACGGGCAGTGATCAAAGGGAAGGACATCGGAACGGTTTGTGAGACAACAGCAGTGTATCAAGGATACCATTGCTGCTGTCGGTAGGCTCGCATGGTGACCAACGGTGAGGAACTGAGGATCAACAAGGAAGCGGTAAGTTGCATGGCATTGGTGGTCGGTATTAGAAGACGGTAGTTACTCTCGCTTATTACTGTCCGATATAGCGAAGATACAGCCCAGTCGTGTGCAGGTGAATGGTAGGAATATAGGGTTTCATCTTCTTGGGATGATTGATGGGTTCAATGGTACGACGACTGAGAGAGGCCATCTTGAGGAAGGCGACCTGTCACGGAGAAGATCCGACACACATATCCAAAGTCTAATCCCCGGAAATCTCGGAAATAGCTGCTATTCTAGAGAGCGCTAATAAACGAGGAAGGATTGGCGAGTGGCAAAGCACTAATATCAGAGGATTTTGCCAACGCAAGCATTGCTCATACCAAGCATCTAGGGCCACCTACGACACTTGTGCCTCAGGCTTGCTTACAGCTTCGTAGAGTGATGCTACAATGTTTGGCAAAATTCTCATCGTACAGCACTTCCTACAAAAGCAGCCGAATAACAAACAAATACACTGGAAAGACAGTCCTCCAGTCAAATGGCTGGGGGTAATGCTCAGTCCAAAATCACAGCAACAGCGTATTACTGGTTCGAGTGTCCTTCGGTACATAAGGTGGACTATCTCTTTTTTTCAAAGCAAAGATTCGGTGCTGTTCTGAGTTTCTTGCTATCTTATAGTACATCGACGAGTGCTTTAAACTCATTAGGTTAAGAGCTGTCCGCCTTCGATGAGAAAATATTCGCTGCCCCTTTTGTACGAGGCCCGTCCAGCTTCGTGTCAGTCTCATATTCTGCCATGAGCCCACCGCCTATGTTGCACCCAATCTAGCCTAAAATCGCATTGATGAGACCATACTCGCTCGAATTAGCAGCAATGACGGTACCAGCATCTTCTACGAAGTCATCTTTCGGCTGCGATGATTACATATGTATGCAATGCCTCCACGTCATGCTTCAACCATATGTGTACTTCTTGCTCTCGCCCTTATACAGTACCCTACATCATACTGATCATGTACTTGAGTATCGCTAGCGATAGTCTAGGGTGTAGACTGGAGGTACCCTAATTAGATGGCTACACGTTTCAACGCCTAAGATTCTCTATGAAGGGTGACCAAGATCCAAGGCTTCTATCAAGGGTGCTCCACCATTCGTCAAGAATCAAAGGCGAATGAATGTCTTTGCGGCATGTTGCTATGCGAATGATGGAGAAGAGTGCGTTTGGAGTACAAGGGTACAGGGCAAATGCAGAAGGGAGGTGGGACGAGGTGGGAATTGCATATCGTTGTGGAGCTGTAGGATCTTGTGGCCATATCAATATTCGTTGCTCTTGTCAATGGTGCTGACGGCGGTGGATGAGCTTTACAGTAGGAACGATATGGCACTGTGGCAATGTAATGGTTGCTAGAGGATAATGGCAAAGAAATAGAAACATGGAGACTGATTCAAAACAACAACGGAGATGCAATGCCGACACATTCGCTTAATTATCCCAAATGGGATATCCGTGCTCCTAGGGCCTTGGCTCGTAGAATAGTGGTTTTGCGGGGTAGCGCGAGGTGGAATATTTTCTTCGCATCTAAGTCACCAATCAGAGCATAACAGTGTTGTTATCAATGACAGCGCTCCCGTTGACCCAGCCCTGCGTCAACCTGGTTCGATAGAGTGTTGAAAGAAGACTTGTCCTGGAGATCAATTCCGCCACCTCATCCCACGACCCCCGCCTTTCTCCACGCACATTATCGAAGTCAAATCGCCCACCATGCCTTTCCTTTTCCAGCTTGGTGCAAGCCCAAAGGACTTGTTCTTCCCGTCTACCAATGACCGTGTGATTGAAGCGAACATATTTCACACCGAATATCGTCACAGTCTTCCCACAAGGATACCGCTCTCTAGGAACTCACTCACTCGAGAGGATGGTGGAGGGTTGCGACCCGGTCGAGGAATGGGTCATGGCCCACGGCGAGCGATCGACATTTACGATCGCATGAAAAAGAGACCACACACGCAGCGAGATACGGGAAGAGATGGCGGTGGACGCAGCGACCCTAGCAGCGCAAGATCGAGGGACGACAGTACTTGCAGTCGTAATAGCCCTCCTCGCACTTTCGACAGCCTTCATTGTGCTACGACTCGTGTCGCGTTTCGGTGTGGTGAAGAAGGTGGGCAATGATGACTATGCTATCATACTCGCATGGGTAAGCGATACTCGAATATCTTGGGATGAAAGCGATGAGACGCTAATCGCTATCAGCTTCTTGCGTTTGGGCTGTCATTCTCCATCTGCTATGGAACGGGAGTTGGATTAGGACGTCACAAGGCCAATGTCAAACCGTGGGAGCTTAGACCTCTCAAGAAAGCAGAATATGCATTCTCCGTACTATATGTTTGCAACACAGAAATCCAATCAAGGGTTTAGGCTAATGGGAGTAGAATCCCGCATTGATGGCTACGAAGACCTCTATCTGCCTCTTCTACCTTACATTGGCCAAAAATCAACCAGCTTTCAGATGGACGACTTTAGCAACTCTCGCCGTGGTCAATGTGGCGGGCCTCGCTCTAACATTCCTCAACATTTTCCAATGTCGTCCCGCGGATGCTGCTTTCGACGATCCCATATTGCCGGCAGATACTTGCATTGATATCGTCACGCTATATCTCTCGTCCGCGCCTGTCAATATTATCACAGATCTAGCTATCCTATTCTTGCCGATGCCTATATTAACGGGAATGAGATTACCAAGAAACGAGAAGATCATCCTCATAATCACGTTCAGTTTCGGTGCGTTTGTTGCTGTGGTTGATGTTGTGAGGATTGCATATTTGGAATCTGCGGCTCTGGCACGTCTGCAAGAAACTGTCGGGTCCTCGGCTTCTGGCTCCAAGTATGACTATTCATGGATAGCGTCGCTATCATTCATGTGGTCGGCTGTGGAGGTACACGTCGGTATAATATGCGCTTGTGTACCTGGAGTGAAGCCATTGGTGACAAAGCTTTTCCCAACTTTATTAGGCCGGATCAAGCAGGCAGGAGAAACGTCAGGGAACAAGATATACGGTCCCGGTGAAGCGCAGTGGGCGAGCTTCGCGCCAAAGTCACGCAGCACATCAGCATTGACACCTCCATCGAGCCCCTACAATCGGCCGGGAAGTCCAACATCGTTACCGCAAGGCCCAATATCACCCAATAGAGGCCCAGTAAATATGGGTCACTCAAGGTGTAGTGACGAAGGAGAGATGGGTATGATGGACTTCCTGACAACGCCAGACATGATCCAGGCGCCGTTGCAACAATCGCACACTGCAATGACAGCTGTGGGCACAACTAGATCGCGGACTCCGAGCCTAACCATCTTTAATTTTGTCAATGTTAAGAATCACAAGGACATGACCAGAATAACGAATAGAGAATCTGTCGCTCCTGTGGCATTGGTCACCATCCTGTTCTTCCTTTGGGGTTTCGCTTACGGCTTGTTGGATGTGCTCAATCAGCAATTCCAACTCATCGTTGGGCTGAGCCATGGTCAGGCTATTGGACTACATTCTGCCTATTATGGAGCTTACTTCTTCGCGCCCCTGACATTTGGCGGATACGCTTTCAAAAGAAAGGGCTTCAAGGCAACATTTATTGTAGGATTGTGCGTCTATGGTATCGGGACTCTCGTGTTCTGGCCATCGGCGGTTTTGGCCTCGTTCCCTGCGTTCCTAATATCTAATTTCATCATTGGTCTTGGCATCGCGACTCTCGAAACAGCTGGCAACCCTTTCATCTCTCTTTGCGGCCCTCCACAGTACGCCGAAGTGCGACTGAATATATCGCAAGGAGTGCAGGCTATTGGAAGTGTGCTTTCCCCTATCTTGGCAAAGAAAGTTCTATTCAAGGGTGTCCTGGATGCTCAATCTCTTGTCGATATACAATGGACATATCTTGGTATTGCTCTTTTCGACGTCATCCTCGCCCTGATATTCTTTTATCTGCCGATACCAGAAGCCTCTGATACAGATCTAGAGACACTGGCTGAAAAGCGGGAGAGCGTCTTCAGGAGGAAGGTCGCTGGCATACCAGTTATATGGTTGACATTAGGTTTCGGCATTTTCACACAGTTTTGCTACGTAGGTGGTCAAGAAGCTATCACAGGCGTATATCAGCAGTACGTCGCGAAGGTCCAGCCAAACTCAGACATCGGACCCTTCTACTACCTAGCCGTCGGGCACGCAGTCTTCGCAGGCGGCCGCTTCATAACAGCTATTGCTGGCCTTGTCATCAAGCCACGCCAACTACTGTCCATTCTCTTCATAGGAATCATCGTCACCTCCGCCCTAGCTATGAAACTGGAAGGCTACAAAGGCATCGCCATGCTCGTGCTCGTCCTCTTCTTTGAGTCCGGCATCTTTTCCCTTATCTTCGCCATCTCCCTCCGCGGTCTAGGTCAGTACACCAAAACGGGCGCCATCCTCCTCACGGCTGCTACTTCTGGTGGCGCTGTCATTCCAGCGATCATGAGTCCATTCACTAGCAGATACGGCGTGCAGTACGGCCTTTGGGTCGTGGTCGCCGTCTTCTCATTCGGTGCCCTTATGCCGATATACCTTTCCTTTAGCCCAGCGGCGAAGAAACAGGTGGATCCGGTACATAGGAAGCCTAATCCTATCCTTGGAGAGGCGACGACGTCAAGCACGCCGAGCAGAGCCAGTCGGGTCTTCAGCTCCGTGATCCGACGCGGTAAAAAGACAACCTTGGCAACGACGGGCAATGACGAGTCTGCTATCAAACACGACGAAGGAAGAGCGAGTCGAGAGCGTCAGGAGCGATGGCATGGCTGACATCCATGTCGTTCAATATGCATTTCTGCAACGTTTTAGCATGGTGTTGGGGATAAGCAAACTTCTATGGGCGATCTGTAGTCGTGTGGTCTTTACGGCATCGTCATGGCACGATGAAATTTCTGGAGAGTACTACGGTATCACATATACCTGTATATACAACGAATCAGGCCTTGACATTCCCCATCACTGCTCTACTCACGGGCATCAACTCATGCATGTCAAAGATGTTTATCCGGGATAAGTCCTCAACCGCCTTCTGAGCGGTGGGTTAGGGATCTGGAAGGCGTCAGCGTAAAATCGAGTCAAGGTAAGGTGGAGAGTGTATACGAAGCAGGCGATGATTGGCTTGGGTAGATTTGATCAGGTGTCACGATTAGGGTCAAGTTGATGAGGGTGCGATGTATCAGTATTGGCAGGACGGTTATGATAGATATTGGACTGAGGAACTTTTTATAAGCCAGGAAGATGCCAAGAGAAGCTAGTCCTGTTCTAGAATGAGGGCGGAGTGGAAGAACGTCTCTTCCGTGCTAATCAAATTTCCGGCCTTCATTCACATCAACATAGATCATTGATTCTGATCCCAGGTACAGCAACATTAACGTTGGCTGAGGAAATAAATTTTGCGTGCTTTTGTATTCGAGATCAGGCAGCTCCGCTAGCTATTGGCAATCTACCTCCGTTGGCTTCCATAACTACTGGATCGACATGTCAATAGCTAATCAATGATGTCTCCCATTTATAAGACACATGTCAACAGACTATCTGATCTATTCCTTGATCCACCACCCTCGCCACAATCTCGACGATGACAGGCTTTCGCTGCCACTTCCCCTTCACCTACGACATTGGCTGGCTATTCCGCCCTCCGCTCCGCCCACGCAGACTTCACCTTGCACCAACATCATCCCAGGCCTCCACTTCGAGCCTCCATCCGCAACACCAGTCTTTCCTTTTGGCTGTGCCCTACGAACTTCGCCGGCAGATCTACGTGAATGTCCTCGGCGGTTACAACCAGGCCGTCCACATCATCCGCATGAAGGACATACTCATGCGTTTCATGCTGGAAGCCCCACGAGACCGAAGCGCAACATCATGGCTGTCTGGGCTTATCGTCATTGAAAGTGGGTGCCAGTGAATGGTTACACTTTAGGGACACCTATGGTGCGGGTGCGCCGAGGCCGGACCACAGGAGGTTGGGGATGAGGGGCATGCTGGAGCTATTGCGGACGCCGAAGGCGTATATTTGCTCTATCCGGTGCCGTGCTTCTTGATGGAATGTATCGATATGATGATGACATTGAAGGAAAGAGTGCTACCATCTCGACTCAACTATCTAAGAGCGTTGGACTTGAGATATGGACTGAAGACCGGAATACGCTGTCCTGACAATTTCAACTTCTTCGTAGTCGAAGAATTGATGTGGCAAGTTCGTTGGGAGGTGCTTGCTGAGATGAAGGCATTGAAGCGTTTGAGAGCTCAATTGAGCATTATCAATCATACAGATGATCCACATCACATACTAAGCGCGGAGGACGATAGAGGGATCCTGGCGCCGCTAGCGAGCGTGACGGAGCCGGAGGATCTCCTGGTCATCGTCAACTGGACAGTGAAAGCTGATGAAAATGGTCATGGAGCGGACCATGAGAGGAAGAGATCTTTTCGATTATTCACCGCTGTAGGATGAGACGGAATTCGCGACTACACATCCTCTTCGGAATCGTTACGGATATTTACGACCGCCCAACTTGGCTACCTTAGCACAGTAGCTACCCTGAGAGGAGAAGCTGCCCAGTCCTCACAACGTCGAAATATGCACCAGTATCTATGGATCCAGAATCTGTTTACGATAACGTCGAGATCGGATTAGCTCGGCGCAATATGCACTCCACAATTCTAGACAGTCGGTAACCAATCGAAAATGCACCCATCGGCAACACCTTCCTCTCATTCGGCGGATATCTTCCACCTTTCAATTATTCCTCGTTCGTGATAAACCCACCGCGTCCACATTTCGAAATACCCATCAACCGTGCGCAATGTTAGTCCACAGCCCCCTCAGCAACGAATCGACATCATCTCCTTCGCGCCCCACAAATGAAACCCAACTATCTACCAACCTCCCCGGCCTAACCCACCACATCACAGGCCATACTCCCTCCGGCAGCGCCACTGTACACTCCACCCGTCCAGCTCAATGGACCCACCACCTCGACAACACCATAGCCTTCAACGTCGTCTACACCACCTCCCAGTGTCCCCCCTCCCTCGCCTCCGATGCTGATCTCCACACGCACGACGCCCTCCTCGCCTCCAAGCAATTGGGTCTTACCAACCCCTCGGGCACCGTCGCGCGCGTCGTGGATTTCGCGCCGAACAGTGAACCCATCATGCATCGCACGCAGACTTTGGATTATGGCATCGTGATCGAAGGGGAGGTGGAGATGATATTGGATGAAGGGGTGACGCGGGTGTTGAGGAGAGGGGATGTGGCGGTGCAGAGGAGTACGAATCATGGGTGGAGGAACGTGAGTCGGACGGAATGGGCGAGGATGTTTTTCGTCTTGCAGAGTTGTGAGAAGTTGGTCGTTGGGGGGCGGGAGATGGGTGAGGATGTCGGTGCGGCGGGGGATGCGGGGGAGAAGCATTAGGTGGTGGTTGTTGTTGTTGTGGATGATCGATATGACGAATGCTCTGTTGAGTGGCAAAGATGATGAAAGTGGAGGGAATAGAGTGGCAGGTAGGTAGGTAGGTATGTAGCCTTTCAACAAGACAATCCATCCAAACCCATATTATCCACCGCCAATCCATCAATACAATACAATCACATACACCCCTATATACCTCCCCCCACCCCTTCTCCCCCCTCGCCCTTCCCCCTCCGCCTTCCAGAGTTACCGTCCTACCAACACACCACCGCCGACCCCGCCGCCGGCCCCGGCGCCCGCACAGCCTCCACGTCCCCATCCCCATCCACATCCAGATCTAAATCTACATACTACACCCCACAACATCCCAAATGATCAGCACCATTCTTGTCCTTTGAAAAAGGTCGAGAGAGAGGGGGGGATAGTAGAATTGGAGTCCAGAGGGAGAGAAGGAAAAAGGAAGGGAAAAGGGAGGGAGATGAAGAAGAAGAAGAAGAAGAAGAAGAAGGAGGAGGGGACTCACCACGTCCTGTCGAACCAAGACACGGTTCCTGGGCGGGAGGAGGATACCGGCGTCTGTTTCTGATTGGGTTCGGGAGTGGTTTTGGGTTTGGTGGGATGCTTTGGTGATGAGTGTTGTGTGTGGGAATGGTGTTCGCGTTGTGGTGGTGGTGGTGGTGAGGGGGGGTTTTGAATGGGTGTTGGAGATGGAAAAGGGGTTGAGGTGGAGGGTGTTGGTTTTGGGTTTAGGGTGAGGGGAGAAGGGGTTGTGGCGGAAGGTGTGGGGAGTGGGGTGGGAGGTGGAGAAGGGGTTGTGGCGGAAGGTGTGGGGGTTGAGCCGGGAGGTGTGGGTGTGGGTGGAGAAGGGGTTGTGGCGGAAGGTGTGGGGGTTGAGCCGGGAGGTGTGGGTGTGGGTGGAGAAGGGGTTGTGGGCTTTGGTGGCGGTGGCGGTTTTGGTGTTGGGGTTGGGGTGGGGGGGCTTAAGATGGGGAGTGGAGATGGAGGTGGAGAAGGGGTTGAGCCGGGAGGTGTGGGTGTGGGTGGAGAAGGGGTTGTGGGTTTTGGTGGTGGTGAGGGGGGGTTTTGAATGGGCGTTGGAGAGGGTGTAAGGCGATTTTGAATGGTTGTTGGAGAGGGAGGTGGAGGAGGAGGAGGGATGGCGGCGTTTGTTGTTGTTGTTGTTGTTGTTGTTGTTGTGGTGGTGGCGGGCGCTGAGGAGGATGCGGAAGGAGGGGAGGCAGGATACGATTACTGCTTTTTGGGAGATTAGCTTTGAGGGAATGAGGTTGTTTGGCATGGAAGTATTGAGGAGGGAGATGGGAGGGGGATGGGATGAGATGTGAGGGATGGGTGTAAAGAAGGATTGGAATTGAAAGGAGGATATGTGGTGATGAAAGGGCTTAGGGGATGGGATGAAAGGGATCGAATGTGCTGTAAGTGGGGGAATCTCAGAAGGGATGGGGAATAGGTGACATGAAGGGGATTGAGACGGGGGATCAGGAGGGAGGCGAGGGGAGGGGATGGGATAGGATGGGGCGGAAAGGAAGGGTTTGGGGTTGGGATGAATGGGGGTAAGGAGAGGGTGAAAGTGGATGGGAATAGGATGGGGTGGAGAACGAAGGGGGAAAGGGAATAGGAGGAGGAGGAGGTTTGAAAGAAATGAGTGGAAGGAAGGATGGAACGGGATGAAAGAAATGGGTGGAAGGAAAGTGTGAAAGTTGAAGGGAAAAGAAGGGGGATGGTCTTGGGGTGGGGGAGGAAGGGGGAAGGAAGGATTGGGAGGAGGAGGAAGGGGGTGGGGAGATTGGAGGGGATGAGAGGGATGATGAGAATGGATAGAATTTGGAGAGGAAGGCGAGGGGAGGGGATGGATTGGGATGAGGGCCTTTGGGGAATTTGACGGGATGAGATGTGATGTGATGTAGGGAGGGGATTGGATGAATGGGATGGTATCAGAGAGATGGGAGAGGTGCGGACAAGGAACGATTGGGATGAGGAGAGGGGTTTTTTAGAGGGATGGAAGGGTTTACGTACCGACACTGGCTTCGACAACGGACCACAATGCTAGCCAGACAGGGTCGACGTGTTGGGTCGTGGCGCTGATCTCGACGACGCGGACGATGGCGACGATGACGATGAGGGCGCCTAGGGAGAAGATGGCTGCGACGGCGATCTTTTGGGGGCGGTTGATCTGCGTGGTTTGGAGGTTGTGGAGTTGGCGGAGGAGGAGGGCCATCACTTTTTGAAGGAGACGGGGAGATTAGTTTTGGGTGGTGATGGGGGGGAGAAGAGGGAAAGGGGGGGAGGGTTACTCATTAGATCGCCTAGGATGTCGAGGGCGGCTGTTATGTAGAGGCTGTCGTTTGAAGCTGCGGTGTCCCGTTTCGTGTTGCATTTTCCTGGGGGGTGTGAGTTGAGAGAGAGAGATAAGGGGAGGAGGTTTGGTACCTATGCTGAAGTATGTCGAGATGGGCCAACAGGAGGCTAATTGTGTGACCCAGCATGCCAGGTATGAAAATCCCACATATACGAAAACAAACCACCAATATCGCTTCTGTCGCGGCAATCTCTCAAACAGATCCTTATAAAACATCAAGATCGAGAACTTGACAGCCCACACGGCGGTCCAAAAGAGCACGATGAGGGCAAATTGGCATCTGAGAAAGAGATCTGCTCGATCTTCGAATCCGGCACTGGGCGGTTTTTCCAGGGTCGAGACCAGATCGAGCTCGAACATGATGGGGGCGATTTTGGTGTAGATTCCCGCTGTGGAGATGAGGATTGCGAGGGCGACGTAGACGCAGGCGAGGTCGACGGAGATGCTGCGGTGGACGTAGAAGCGGATGGCGGTGCGGAGGATGACGAAGACGATGGCGAGGGCGGTGAGGAGCCATATTATTATCTGGTCTTTTCCTCAGTATTGGTTTGTGGTTCAGGATGGGGATGGAGACGTACGAGGAGGGAGGTTGGGGTTAGTCTTCCGAAGTCGCCTACTAACATGTTTTTTCTGTGGGTTTTGGGATGGATGGAGATGTAGAGATACGGTGTTGAGAGGAGGGGTGGAGATGCATTAATGTGGGAGAGGAGATAGAGATAGTAGTTAAATCTGAATGTTATATGACGGCAAAGAGCTGTATAACGCAAGGCACGCCATGAGAGCAAGGAGACGCATGTCTCGCTCGTCCTCGAACAAACCGCATATGCAAGGCTGCGAGCCGGTAGCCAATGGCGATGGATCTTGTGAAGTCATGTTATATGATTACTGATAATGTGATTGATACCGATGTTATATCTGATGTTTGCTGGCTTCGAGAAGACGGGCGATGATCGCTGTTGATGGTGGTCAAGGTGAGGTGGCTAAGTTTCTGTAGATATGTTGTACTTTGACGATTGCGCTTTCAGGATTTGCAGCATTACACCATCATGATAAACTCCATCGCTTGAGACTGTCGCGTCTGATGAGCTTTAAAGGACTTGTTCCTGCTCATGGAAACCTGAGGTTGCTGCACCTCCAGCGAGCCGCGCCCGCGAGATCTGCTGCACGCGTCCGCCGATCAGTTCACCGAGTCAAGCGTTCCATGTCTTCACAGCCGGCCGAGGCGCCCAAGAAGCTCAGATATGCAGATGTGAGCCAACAATTGATGAATATCAGAGTAAGATTCATTGAAATACGTGATAGGTCGCGATCAATCTCACGGACCCCACCTTCCGTGGCATCTACCACGGCAAGTTGGTCCACGAAGACGACCTCGAGCACGTGATCCAACGTGCCGTCGACGTAGGATGTATCAAACTCATGGTAACTGGCTCCGATCTGGAAGAATCTCGGAAAGCCATCGAGCTGGCAGAGAGATATCCAGGACTCTGCTTCGCCACCGTCGGCGTACATCCATGTTCCGCAAAGTTGTTTGATACCCATCCCGGCGGCTCTGGCAAATTACTCGACGAGCTCACATCCCTAGCAACTTCTGCAAAGGAGCGTGGGCTTGCTACGGCTTATGGCGAGATCGGACTCGATTACGACAGGTTGTTTCTCAGCGGGAAGGAGCAGCAGTTGAAGTATTTTGAGGCTCAGTTGGAGATAGCTGTCAAGGTGCAATTGCCGCTTTTTTTACATTCTCGTGCTGCGGGTGAGGATTTCGAGGCGGTGCTGTCTTCTAGGTTGTCTCGGCTTCCGAGGAAAGGGTTGGTGCATAGCTTTACTGGGACGAGGGAGGAGATGGAGAGGCTTGTGGCTTTGGGGTTGGATATTGGTATTAACGGGTGTAGTATGAAAACTGATGAGAACCTTGAGGTTGTGAAGGCCGTTCCGCTTGAGAGGCTGCAGATTGAGACTGACGGGCCTTGGGTACGTCTCGTTTCAAATTATTCACATCCTTGATCCGGCGAAAATGTACTATCGAGCAACATGAGCAGCAATTGGCTCGACAACATTGACCGATACTATGATCACAGTGCGAAATGCGACCCTCTCATGCCTCTGCCAAATTCAAAGAAGGGGCTCCGCCAATACCCAAGTCGGTCAAAAAGGAGAAATGGACGAAAGAATCGATGGTGAAGGGTCGCAATGAGCCAGCTACCATTGCACACGTCGCCCACGTCATTGCCAAAGTCAAGGGAGTATCTATCGAAGAGTTATGTGAAGTTGCATGGAGGAATTCTACCAAGATGTTTGGCTTGGGAGAGGCTGAGGAGCCGAAGCCTTGAATGGAGGGTCGAGAATCAGACTGATGTGGCTTTGTTCCTTCCACTTCAGAACTCAGAGTCGTCAGCAAGGTTTTGTGTAACTTTGCATGCAATTGAGCCTCGAATCTTCGGCTGGAAAGGGGTAGGGGAAGGGTCGGGTAATTCAAAATATGCTGATCCATTGAGAGGTGAGATGTTGAAGCCTATCCTCTACAAATTTGAAAGAAAGATTGTACAGCTAATACGGCCTCAACTTATTGATATGAAAGCATGGAGGCTTTGAGATCGCCTAGCTATTACCGAAATAGCGGCATAGGCTATGTTCAATGCCGTGCGAAATAGAGATATAGACACCACACTACCGAAGCCTTGTCCAGAAATCTGTTCGCAGCCCGTCAAGCTCCATCCAAGTTGCTCTCCTTTTCTAGAATTTGGACATGATTGAGAAAACGACGATGTCTACATATCTATATACTTTTGTCATAGAGTGGTAAATTCAGACCGCTCCATCAGAGTGGGGAAGTGGAAGCTTTGGCCCTTTTCTTTGAGGAAGAGGTGGAAAGGTACCGGACTTGGTAAAAGCGCCAAGCCAAGAGCGGGCGGAGACTGGCGCCTTGGCACCCCGGATTAGCAATTGAATTCATCCTTTCTTCTTTAATTCTCTATTTTTCTCACAAACAACACTCTTCACACATCACATACTCGCTGCTGCCTCCCTCCCAGCACAAGCCTCTTGACTCATCAGCCCGTTGGCAAAATCTCTGAAAAATTCGAATATCACAATGGACATACAACGGAATATACATTATTCCACCTACCACTCTGGAAGATGTCGTTGACAATACTCTGACCGAGCTCACTTTGGAGGAACTTCTCTCGCCTTCGACACCTCCTCACCATTAGCAGTGAATTCAACTTGCAAGTACCAGATCGGAACCCACGACCGAGGAAAAAAATCGCCTGCGACCCCCACCCCCCACCCGCAACCCCACCAGAAGGATGGACTTCAAAAGCCAGCAGAAGATCGTCTCCCGCCACGGCCCTCTCATCTCCTCCAAGAGCTCGGACAAAGTCATCACGAAAGGCACCTTCAGCGTCGAAGACTCTGGCCCACCGTCTCCCCACTCCGGCACGGTGAATAATTTCGGAGCGGTAGCGCCGGGGATATATCGGAGCAGCTTTCCCTATCCCGAGAACATTGAGCATCTGCGGTCTTTGGGCTTGAAGACCATCCTGTGAGTTTTGAACACAACATTTCAGTAGCCCAGTATATGGTCTAATAAATCAAAGCACCCTGGTCGACACGGAACACTCGGCCGAATTCAACAATTATGTCGACGAGACCGGTATCCGCCATATTCGCATCCTGGTCCCAGCGCACAAAACCCCAGCCGTAATCATCCCCATCAAGACCATCATCGACATTTTGAAGATAATGCTAGACCCAACCTACCATCCAATGCTACTCCATTGCAACAAGGGCAAAGTGCGTCTCTCCCCCAACCCACCCACAGAAAAATAAAAACCATCAACAACTAACCCACCCCACAGCACCGAACAGGCTGCATGGTCGCCAGCTACCGGAAACTCCAAGGCTGGACAATGCCCGCCATCATCACCGAGTATGTACTCTACTTTGCCCCACCACCAGCCCTCTCCCTACCAAACCCCCTCACTCATTAATCTCCCACTAGATACCGCAAATACGCCGGCGCCAAATTCCGACCCCTAGACGAAGCCTACATGGCCACCTTCAACGCCGACGTCTGCCGGAAGATCCTCAGAGGGAACGACAACGTCGCTTACTTTCCTCTAGCCGCACAGACGATGCTGCCAACGCCTCCGGCATCGGAGAAGTCCGTCGATGGAGATGGAGATGCGGAGGCGGATCAGAATCAAGCGTGGGGGATTGGGCAGATACTGACGCTGTGAATGGATGATGATCGGTAATGCGGCATGAAGTTGGGTATTGATAACCCGGGCTCTCCGCAAATGAGGTTGCGATAATCTGTCATGATACCCCCTGGGAGGCTACAACGTTCGATTCTTCGCTCGCATCAATATACATACATACATAGATACTTCAAATCCACATCCAAACCCAATCCAAATCCACATCCAAATCCAAATCCACATCCAAATCCAAATCCACATCCAAATCCAAATCCAAATCCACACCCACCTACACATCCACCCCCCAAAACTCTCCCCGATAATTAACTCGATTGCCTAACAACCAACACTCTCCGCCTTGTTCCCAATCACATGTAAGAAGAAGGATCCCACACGTATTCCATCCTACTATACCTTGCTCACCCAAGCCTTACCCCATAAGAATTACATATCGAATGCATTAGTTGCCTACCAACCTCTCCCCTCCTCTGCACACTGATCCTAATCCCAATCCCAATCCCAATCTCCCTCACGCGGGAGCATTAAAAGGAATAGAAAAGAAAAGAATAGAACAAGTATCCCACACTTAACACACCCCCCTCACCCACACCATCCCCATCCCCATCCCCATCCCCATCCCCATCCCTCACCCTCATCCATCCCAAAATCCCCATCCCTCACAAATACAAGCCCGAGCTCCGGAATACTTCACGTACGTACGTATCATTCATAATACTACGATTCCATAAAGCCTTGATAAGGGAGCAAGTGCTGGTTTTATTATTGATAGAGTATCTAAGGATGTGTTGTAGAGTATCAAGGAAATGGCATGGGACTTAGATAGATGATAGATGATAGATGATATGATATGATAGGTATGATATGATATGATATGATAAACGTAGGTGGGTGTGTAAGTAAGTGTTGAAAAATGGGATAGGCAAGATTAATTTGTTTATACATTTATCCATTCGTATCACGTTCGTTCGTATCCCGTTATATTATTGATTACTGCTCGTGCGCCAGGGGTAGGAGAGTGGTACGAGACGTGAACGTGAACGTGTGGATTTGGTTGTTGTTGTTGGGGAAGAGAAGAGAGGGATGGTGAGGGATGGTTGGTTGTACGTTGTATATGCTATCTATCCATCGATCGAATCGAGCGAGCGGGATACAGATCTCACACGACAAGGCTTTGCGCGATTGGTTTTTTTTCCTTTGGCAAATATATGATGATGATATGATTGTAGATATATGAAGATATGAAAGGTTATGTAAGGTAAGGTACGGTAAGGTAGATTTATAAGAGCTTGAACATTGTAGATATATATATATATATATATATGATGATATGATTGTAGATCTATGATGATATAAGGCGAGGTTGTATAAGGTAGGGTAGATTTACAAGAGCTTGAAATTTGCAGGTATGATGATGTGCGTTAGTAAAGTGATGAAGTCGTTTTTCGTAAATTCAGATAGATATATAGGACTTCGTTTTATCGATTCATGAACGGTGGAAAAAAACCCTGAGATCTCGATACTCGTGGTCTTCACTCCGCGCCCACGGTCCTGATTGCATGAAGCGCATGGAGTGCCTTTTCCAGCCCAATCAATACCCAAATTCTCTCTTTCAGACGCACTCAACTCCCCCCCTCCACCACCCCAGTCCCAACCCCCTTCTTCCCACTCCAACTACTCGCCTCCACCTCTCCCACTCCCCTCCACCTCCCCCTCAAATCCTCCTTCACCCCCCCATGCTTCTCCACCACCAAGCCCCTCAACCACTCATTCTCCGTCTCCAACTGTCCAATCCGCCGCTCCAGCGCCTCCGTCTTGTTCTCGAGTTCTTTAGCCGTATGCTCGAGCGCCTGTTCGCGCTGCTTCTTCTTGACGCGGAAGCGGGCGGAGGCGGCGGTGTTGCGGCGGCGTTTGTCTTCTTCGGCGGCGAGGTGGGAGGTGGGGGTTTCGTGGGCGGAGGGGGCGGAGGTAGTGGAAGGGGGTGTGATTGTTGTTGTTGTTGTTGTTGAGATTGGGGAGGGGAGGTGGGGTTGGGGGTGGGTGGGGAAGGGGCTTTGGGCGAAGGTGAGGGGGGTGGTGGTGGTTGTGTAGAGGGGGGAGAGGAGGGGTTGGGGGTTTTGGAGGGAGGGTTGGGCGTCTGGTGGGAGGAAGGAGTCTAGGTCGAAGGATGGGAAGGCACCTATCGACATGGTTATTAGCGTTGACTTTCCGACCTGATGCTATCCGCCTGATATTGGAATCATGGCCTAGAAGGAATATCCATAGGCATGCGCGAATAGTAACAACACATACCATTCCCAAAATCCAAACCCTTCGCATCATCCCCATCCTCCTTCCCATCAGGAATATACTCCGGCACGCTCTGTTCCAAAAAACTCCCCGTATCAAAATCCAAAAACTCGGTGTTTGTAAACTGCGCCAATTCCTTATCGATGTTGAAATCGTCGTCGACCACGTCATGAGCGGATGATGGGATGGCATTGAGGTTGGCGAGGTAATGGGAGACATTGGGTCCCTTGCGACCTTGGTAGCCGGCCATGGCTGCCCGGTGCACCGTTGATGTTCGGCGCAACGTATGTAATGGGTTTGCAGAGACCGGCGGAGGAAGAGTTGTTCGAGTCGGCGGTTGTTGTTGTTACAAGATGGTTTCGTCAATGATGGAAGCGGGTCAATGGGGCTGGCGTGGGGTAGAATAGAATAAGCTCGATTAGAAATCAGGCTTGAGTTAGATTGCCGAAGATGGCCCGGACAGCCGGGATCTTCCGCCAAGCGCCGGAAGCGGAGGAATCGTGCCAAGGAATCTCCATGATATCAGAATAAGTAAGTAATCAACCAAGGTCAAAGATACAGCTTCACACATATCATATTGATATACTCTACACCCTTAATGAGATCATCCTAGGCATCTTTTCCCTATAATATCGCTACTATTCATTCACCTATGCTCCTTATCCTACGTAACGTATCCCCTTTGAATACCTACTTTACCATACTTTCCATCAACCCATTTGCATCGGATCTAGACTCAACTAGATCTATGAAAGGGAACATGTCTCTTACGATGTAAGTCCGAGGTTGAAGGACCGGTTGTCCTTATTGGAGGTCCATTATTGTTATATTTATGCATCGATATTGCACGCAGGCAAATATTGACCGCTTATCTACAAATTGTCTCGTCCCAGCTTTCGAATCCTCCTTCTTCTTCTTCTTTTGCATATCTTCCCCGGAACATGATGCAACATCTACCACCAATCACCCTGCGCATGCATGGCTGCCGCCACCTTGCTAAACCCGGCAATGTTGCTTCCAGCCACCAGACTGGGAAACTCGCCCTCGGCCGGCTCAACGTATTCCTTTGCGGTCTCGAGGCCGTTCTTGAAGCATGACTCCATGATGTCTTTCAGCTTGGTGTCGACTTGTTCGGCGGTCCATGACATGCGTTGGCTGTTCTGTGCCATTTCGAGGCCGGAGACAGCGACGCCGCCTGCGTTTGCTGCTTTGCCTGTTTGGAATATGTCAGATGGTGTTGGGGTTTGGATGTGGGGTTGGATGACTTACCAGGTGCATACCAGATGGCCTCCCCCTTCTTCTCCTTCCTGTGCTTCTCAAATACTCCAATGGCTTCCTGCGAGCATCCCATGTTGCTCCCCTCGGCTATGAACTTACATCCCTGCTTGATCAACGCCTCGGCCTCATCCTCGGAAACTTCATTCTGCGTCGCAGATGGGAGGGCTACATCCACGCTCCCAACATGCTTCCACGGTCGCTCACCCTCCACGTACTTGAATTTCTCCTTGTGGCTATCGGAGCTCATGAGCTCGGTCAGCTGCTTGCGCTTGACCTTCAGATCGGCGATATAAGCCACGTCTTCTGGACTGATGCCTTTGTCGCTGGTGGCGATAATGGTGCCTTTGCTGTCGGAGAGCGAGACGATTGTTGCGCCGAGCTCGATGGCTTTGAGCGCAGCATATTGAGCTACGTTACCGGAACCAGATACGGCTACCTTTTTGCCTTTGAAGGTTTCCTTGCCGCCGGATGCATACTGGATCATGTGTTGAACGTACTGTGTACACTTTGTTAGTGACTGCTCTGGTACTTTGAGGGTTGGGCTAGCGGACGTAGACGAGACCGTAGCCGGTCGCTTCTGGCCGTATCAAGCTACCACCGAATGCTCCGCCCTTGCCGGTCAAGCAGCCTTCCCACAGTGTAGTCTCCGACTTGTATGCACCAAATAGCCATCCGATCTCGCGAGGTGATACCCCAATGTCTCCAGCAGGTATGTCTGTGTTGGCTCCGATGTGCTTGCTGAGTTCTCGCATAAAGGCCACGCAGAATCTTCGGATTTCGTTGTCTGACTTGCCCTTGGGGTCGAAGTCCGCTCCTCCCTTGCCGCCGCCAATGTTCACTGAAAGACGAACAAGGAGTCAGCCATGACACTCGTTCTGTAATCAAATGAGGGGCATAATAAGGGTCGCTTACAGCCAGTCAAAGCATTCTTGAAGATTTGCTCGAAGCCTAGGAACTTGAGGATGGACAGGTTCACCGTGGGGTGAAATCGAAGACCACCCTTGTATGGGCCCAAGGCTGAGTTGAACTGTACACGGTATCCGCGGTTCACTTGCACCTCGCTTTTGTCATCCTCCCATACTACACGAAATTGTATGACGCGTTCCGGGATGGCGGCGATCTTCAAGGCGGTCTTATATTCTGGGTTCTTCGTGAAGAGAGAGGAGTTTTCGAGTGTGGAGGCGAGCTCTGATGGTACCACCGTCAGCTGTGAGAACCCCTCTAAGGAATATCGATTCTAGGAACCTACCTTTGTATGCCTGCTCGAATTCCGGCTCTGATGGAAGATTAGACATTTCTGGTGTAAGTGTGTAGTAGCGTTCGCGTTGTAGCTGTTTTTAAGGATCAGACAGGTTGAGAATGGTATGTCAGAAATGGAAGAGAGAAGTAAAGATCCATCGTCACAAGATACATAGAATTGGGCACAAATGCCACCGATGTATCTCCGGTTTGCGGCCAATCGGCTGGCAGTCTGGACCATCTCGGGTATAAAAGCCAGTTCCCATGGATTGTGGACACATCATTTGCCTTTGGAAAGTGATGCAGAGTACGCCTCAACACAGATTTGGCGTGGGCGGTGGAGCTTGTTGGACCGTTGACTCCAAAGATTGACGTTTGAATGCTCTTATCGCAGTTCTGCTATTGGCTGTATTCTTCCCGCCTCTAGCTCAGCCTCTCCAAGATGTTGCCCCGCACGGGCTAGCCCCACGTCTGTGGCGTCCATCCCACTTTATTAATCCGCGGTTGCCATTCGGCGGCGTGGAAGGTGGAAAGTGCTCCTTTGCCTGCCGGTATTGGTGGTCTGGGTCTTGATGTGTCGTGTAAATTACAATGCATCCCCACACATGCGAAGTGAAGACATAGAATATATGATAAATCCGTTGAGGGAATGGGGATGATTCTCTTTTCTAATCACAGTCGACGGGATCCCAGTCGGTCACCAGGTATTCGTCCAGGCCATCCATCTTCTGCATGTCAGCATTGTTGATCTCAAACCCGCTTATGTTCCCATTGTCAATGATACGTTGTTTGGTGACACTCTTCGGCAGTGGCACGTAGCCATGCTGTAAGCTCCATCGTATCAGCAACTGAGCGGGGGCACATGAGTATTTCTTGGCGAGTGAAGTTATGGTAGGATGCTTCATCCTCAGAGCTCGAACCAATGGAGCATATGCTTCCACGACAATGTCGTACTCCTGGCAGAATGAAGTGATCTCGGTGCGGGTATTGAAAGGGTGGACTTCGATTTGATTGACGGCGGGGTGGATTCGAGGTTTCGATGCGAGGAGCTCTTGCAGCTTGTATACTCACGTCAGAAATAACCAACCAATTCAACTTCTCAAAATTACATGTTTGACACCGAAGTTGCTAACACCCCCGGTCCTCACTTCGCCCTCCTCAATGGCATCCTCTACCGCCTTCCACGACTCTAATCTCTTCGTTTTGCCACCATAAGGACTGTGCAGGAGGAACAAGTCAATGTAACCCAAGCCACTCTGCTTCACCGACTGCTTGATAGACTTGCGTGCAGTCTCGTAGGAAGTGTTAGATGCTAGCTTGGACGTGAAGTAGACATCATCTCTTTTGAGCGACGAAGTGTTGCTTGGGCCGGAGAGGAACGCCAGAATAGATGACCCGACTTCACGCTCATTGTGGTACATCTGAGCCGAGTCGAAGCTGTATATCCATGAGCCATGCGAGGATGTAGTAAGCGGTAGCGAGGCTTACGCGCGGTAGCCGGCCTGTAGAATACTGGCTTAGTTGAACATACTAGCGCGCTGAGAGCTGATCGGTGTAAAGTACTTACCTCGAGAGCCCATTTCACAGCATTGACCGTCTCTTGACCAGAAGTCAGGTAGACGCCAAGATGGATCTGGGGCATCGTCCGACCATTGGCCAGCTACAGGTATATTTAGTATTTGGTTGACGAGGTTTTTGGGTGGCGAACCTTGATGCGAGAGCCCAAGGACATTCCTTTTCCTGACATTGCGCGGTGCTTCTCAGCCAATATGGACGCACATCGATCAATCTCTGAGAAATGAATTCACAGAAGGATTGATATTGCTGGACAAGATGACGTCGAGCCTCGGCTGCTGGCGGAGATGACATTGATTGGTTCGGAAATGTTGACTCGTTGCACTCATTGTGTCTAATACGCTCTTGGCTTAGGCTCATATCGCTCTGGATTAGAACCCTCGTTTTGGCATCTTGACATGTTGTTTGATACGAGGGGCAACCCATTCGCGTCATATCTCCAAGCAGCTCCGAACTTCGGAGAGTACAAACACAAGCACAATGAGAAGATGAAGGGTCATCTGGGAAACTGCGCATGTGTGACTGGTAATAGGGACTTGCAACGAGAGGGGTCGAAGTATCATAGAAAAGCATTGACTGGAGGAATGTATAGCTGACCCCTGTAGGATTTTCGCCTCGCTCACTGAGGGGAAGGGCCGTTGCTGCTACAAGTGGGTTGGATACGGGAAGCTGCTAGCCACTTGTTGTAGTACAGAGAGGCAATGTTCATGATGGCTTTGGAAAGCGGCACAACGGTCCGCACGTTGTGGGCGCCAACGATCCTCGTAACACGGGTCTTCACTTGCAATCGAGGTCACGGTAGTTCCCCTGCATGGACGATGAGGATGGATTGGCACTCGCCACTCCTTGCAGCGAGCGAAGCAGACACTTCGGCGTCGCAGTCTTATTATTTTGGGCCCAATGACTGCACAGTGTAGGGCCAGAAAGGCATCCGTGACATGGTCCGCACGGGCGACTAGGTTCTCCGCAGCTTTCTTGCGCAGACAAGTGCAGAGAGTCTCGCCCGCCAGCTTACTAGACGGAGAGAGGCAAGCACGACAACGCGATGTGTCCCGGGAAGAAGAAATGGCGTACTGTAGCGCCCGAACAACGTCGTAGTGGGTCCACTTTCGTATCCAGGTAAACCGTTCCTGTGTATGTTGTACCTTACCGGGAAGATATGTAGTGTCATCGACGGTTTATTCGAGCCTTCGCCCCCAAGCAGGATAATATGGATCCGCATGGACATGCTCGATGTTGCCAGACGGATATTCTCCACTATTCTCAAGTTGCACATGAGATGGAGGTATCGGCTACCGAAACGATGGGATCTTTCCCAGTAATATTCGTCACTAGCGAATGTAGTAATATGGAAAGACAAACGCAGGGTGTCCGAACACTGCCGCCTGTAGCGTACTTGGGTACATCTACCATATGGGCATGTGACCCTACTTGTCTGCCATTTCTGGTCCTGTCCATCACTCTCGGGCTACATTTGTTGCTGCTGTCGAGCGAGGTTTTCCTTGTCACGAGCTGAGAGCGAAGACGCCTGGCAGCGTGCCTGTAACAAGATGCAACATATTGCACTTCCGTACAACTTCAAGGGAAATTCGCATACTATGTAGTAGTTGAATTAAAGACAGACATGAGGAGAAAGGTCGTTGTCAATCAGATATGGAAGTGTGGCTGAAATGGAGCAAGGGGGTGGCACGGTGGCTGGCCTAAAGCTGACTAGCCGCGCAAATGGCAATTTCGCGTGTGATCGTCATCCAACCAAGTCCTCCAGCCTATGCCGCCGTCACTGTTACTTTGGCTATGTGGCTCCACCTCACGGCTTCCCTCTCTCCGTACTGCTTGTCATGTTAGTCCATATTATGACTCTGTTCTGGCGTGGAGTTCCCTCCCGCTCCCACGGCAACTCACTTGAACCCTGAACGCGTCAGACTCATGGGCAAGAGCGAGTACGAATCTGTTACTGGTCCGAATGACAGAGTGAAGCCTTGCCACCGACCCCTACGAGCCGAAAGCGCGACTGCGGACGAAGGATGATGGAGGCTTGAATTGTCACTGTCACTGCATACAAAATGGTGAAGAGGTCCGGGTGAATTCAATGTTCGCCACCCACAAGCTCATCAAGTGCAGGAGGCAGGACCACCAGAACAGCCAGAACAACCAGAAGACATGGACTTCTCACGAGGCCCCGACGGACAACCTCGACAGCAATTCCAGCATGCTGCTACCACCGCCCCAGCCTTTTCCAACCTCACCTCCTCAAGTGGTGGCTCTAGCGATCAGCTACCTCAACGGCTCCATCAGACCAATGATCCACAGGTAAAAGATCCTGCCAACATGAAGCACCAAGACAGGGCACGCTGACGCTGTATAGTTCGACATCTTCGAATGGTACCCCAAGTACGAAAGCTGCCAGCGATACTTCGTCGACCACGCTCAGCAGAGCGCCCCAGTCCAGGCCTTGGCCGCCTTCATCAACATCACCCTACCCTACGCGCGCGCCGCGAATCCCATCGCAGGCCCCGAACCACGGTTGTCACCAGGTGGGTTCGCAAATCGACCCGCCATCCCTCCCCACCAATCTCACTCATCGGTATCGCTTATACCCTACCTTCGACGTCTCGTCGCAACAGGCCTAGACTATCCAGGTGTCCTACACGGCTTCTTCGGCGACGATTGGGCATCTGGCGTCGGACCTCTACACGAGCAGGAGCGAAGGAATTACCTCTTTGCTGCCAAGAGTGGGGGATGGGCATCGGTGAAGAGGGACTACGATATGCTACCTATGGAAACGGTACCCTTCATGCGACCGCTTCAAGGCCCGGTTATCGCAGAGATCGAAGCAGCGGAGAAGAGCTGGAGTGACTGGTTGGCGATGGAAGATTGGATGGTGGGGCCTAGAGCTCCTGAGAGCATGGAAGGTCATGGCGGTGAAGGAGGGGGCGAATCGTCACGGGCGAGGAGGTCGAGACGTGAGTCGTGAGATAGGAAACAGGGTCGTGGCATTCTTTCATATCCAGCAACAGAGGAACGTGAGCCTTTGTGCCTCGGTGTCCTCAGCATCTCTACTTCAATACTTTCTCTTCTTGTACATCTTCAGCTTCGATAGCTTTACGCTGGCATGCAATATTTTGCCACCCCAGTGAACATCTTCTACACACATTACATGAGATGGTCTTTGTCTTTTTGGGACGTGGCCCTGTGTTGGAGGACGTGTAACTCGTTTGAGATTTTGTGACGATTGTGCTCAGTCACTATCAATATTCACGTCAAAAAATGGGCCAGGGTGGATACATATCGTCTCATCAGCGACATTGTTCGAGAATAAGTTTGGGATACAATTCCACAGGTGATTTGGCGGCGGCAGCTTGGATATGGCAAAGAGGGTTTGGGAACTTGAAGGAGAGGGTTTTTGGGGTTCGTGAGGTGAGGTGGAGTGTAGGTAGAACAGACGGGAGACGAGATGGAAAGACGAGTAAGCGAGAGGTGGGGAATGTAGGGCTTTGTGAGATTGAGGGGGGATGTGGTAGATGGCAGATTTCTGTATGCAGGCAGGGGATGAGGGTGTTGGACTGGTGGATGGTTTTTTTGATCTTTGGACTTGTTGGTTGTGAGGGTCTAGCTCTGGAGGTGGCGCGGTGGTTGGAGGAAGGTGGATGGATTGAGGGAGGGATTAGTCTTTGTGATATGTGTTTGATGGAAAGGTGGGTATGCGATTAGCAGGGTTGAGACGGTGAGTGAGATCATACGCTGAAGTGTGGATGTACGCTTATTTGTTTTGAAGGGATGAGATTAGCCTGTACGGATGCGAGTTACGGATATCATAATTGAAATGTTCCGATGAATAATAAAGTCCCAATGATATCAGTTATGAGCTGCAATATCTAGAATACACCTTTTGGCTCTCGAGTTGGACTGCATTTCTATCTTGACCTATATCAGTATAAAGCGGTTGGTACCTGGCATATCTCAACAATGGGCTCTCTACCTCCACAAGGACGCGATAAAGAGGATACGAGATGTTTTATTCAGAAAATCATTAGAGTCCCAGCATGGTGAGCATTACTGGGAGAAAGCAACATGTACAGAGTTCAGGGTCAACGGGCTCTTCTGCTCCATTTTGATTGAAGTGAGTAGAAGGGTGGTTGTAGACATCCTTAACAGCGAGGATAAGCCCCGTAACGGTGTCTTTTTTATAAGAGAGACATGCAATATTTGGAAAGGTTGCGCTTTTGGAAGGTTGGGAGGCCAAGATACTATATTTTTTGTAGAAGTAGAGAGCTGAAGATTGTTGGGGTTGATATCTATGAGAACATGCATTGGTAAAGCGTATTTAATAAGATACAGCTATTCTAGGACAGCCAGTGGTGTGGAGATTTGGCATAGAGCCAGTATAGGGAGGAATATGTAATCATCTGGTTGGTAGATACACAGCATCTAGAGTAGACGAATGAATATATTACCGCCTCGACTGGGAGGAGACACAAGATCTTCTGCATGCTTTATGTTCTTCTGTGTTGGTGGGACTCCTTGACGCCAGTTTGTACAGCGAATGTTCGGAGTTTTACGCATGTAAGACATGCAGTGATTGATGCTTTTTAATTCCGGATGAAGTTTATATTGATGGAATATGATGGAGTACGAGGGACGAGACCCTCGGACAGACACTCTACGGAGGCCTCCGTAGCATTCTAGGTATCCCAGCCTAGACTAGCGTGAAATCTGCACTTTACGCGTTGCACGCTAGAATAGGCGCGTCAGATCAACATTCAATCCCACGATTCTTCTCGATTGTCCGCTTCACAACTCTACATTCCACCTACATACTACATCCCCCTGCTATTGAGATGTATGTCTATAAGCGAGGTACGCACTATTCCCAGCCACATCCGAATTTTCCTGCTGCTGTCGCCACAACCCTTGCTACTGCCCAACACTTACTGCAACGTGCTGTGTGGACTGGTATTTGCTGGAAACGCCATAGCTGACGGTTCTATATCCTAGACAACCGCACGGAACGAGTCCAGTTTGACAAGATCACAGCACGCGTTTCCCGACTTTGCTATGGCTTGGACCCAGATCACATCGATGCCTCGGCCATTACTCAGAAGGTCATATCTGGGGTTTACAAGGGAGTCACAACAGTGGAGCTGGACAATCTGGTCAGCATACACTCCATACCCCCCCGAACATACCCGTCACCTTTGCTGACCCAATCTAGGCCGCAGAAACTGCAGCTTACATGACTGTCACTCACCCCGACTATGCCATTCTCGCTGCGCGCATTGCAGTCTCCAACCTACACAAGCAAACGAAGAAGCAGTTCTCCTCCGTCATCGATGACCTGTTTCACTACGTCAACCCTAAGAACGGCAAAGCAGCACCGATGATCTCAGAGAAGACACACGACACTGTCATGAAGCATTCGGAGGAGCTGAACTCCGCCATTGTCTACGACCGTGACTTCAATTACCAATATTTTGGATTCAAGACCCTCGAGCGATCATACCTCCTCCGTCTCAATGGCAAGGTCGCCGAGCGTCCACAGCAGATGGTCATGCGCGTTGCTGTTGGGATACACGATGACGATATTGAGAAGGTCATTGAGACCTACAATCTCATGTCCCAGAAATACTTCACACACGCCTCTCCTACACTCTTCAATGCTGGCACGCCACAACCTCAGCTTGCATCCTGCTTCTTGATCGACATAAAGGAAGATAGCATTGAGGGCATCTACGACACACTGAAGACCTGTGCCTTGATCTCAAAGACGGCAGGAGGCATTGGTCTGAACATTCACCGCATTCGTGCGACTGGCTCCTACATCAGCGGCACCAATGGTTCATCGAATGGCATTGTCCCTATGCTCCGCGTGTTCAACAATACTGCGAGATACGTTGATCAAGGAGGCAACAAGCGACCTGGGGCCTTCGCCATGTACCTCGAGCCATGGCACGCAGACGTGTTCGAATTTCTGGACCTAAGGAAGAACCACGGAAAAGAAGAAGTCCGTGCTCGTGACCTCTTCTTTGCTCTCTGGATTCCAGATCTCTTCATGAAGCGGGTCGAACAGAATGGAGATTGGACACTTATGTGCCCCAATGAATCCCCCGGACTAGCGGACGTTTACGGTGATGAATTCGAGGCTCTGTATGAGAAGTATGCTATTCACACCTCTACTTGGCGCGTTCTATCTAACAGCACACAGATATGAAAGAGAAGGTCGAAGCCGCAAGACCATTAAAGCTCAGAAGCTTTGGTACTCGATCTTAGAGGCGCAGACAGAGACTGGCAACCCATTCATGCTGTACAAGGACGCTTGTAATCGAAAGAGCAACCAAAAGAACCTCGGGACCATTCGCAGCTCCAATCTGTGTACCGAGATTATCGAATACACTGCACCAGACGAAGTCGCTGTATGCAATCTAGCGTCTCTCGCTCTTCCCACATTCGTCGACATTCCACGAGGCGAGTATGACTTTGGAAAGCTACATGATGTCACGCAGGTCGTTGTCCGCAACTTAAACAAAATCATTGAAGTCAACCACTATCCTGTGCCGGAAGCAAAGAAGAGCAACATGCGACATCGACCTATTGGTCTTGGTGTCCAAGGTCTCGCGGATGCTTTCCTCGCTCTTCGCCTACCATTCGACTCGCCCGAGGCGAAGAATCTCAACAAACAGATCTTCGAAACGGTTTACCACGCGGCATTGACAGCGTCTTGTGAGCTGGCGAAAGAACTTGGACCATACGCTTCATATGAAGGATCTCCTGTTTCTCAGGGTATCCTGCAGTATGACATGTGGAACGTTACTCCTAGCGATCTGTGGGATTGGGATTCGCTCAAGGCTTCAATTGCTAAGCATGGCGTGCGTAACAGCTTGCTGGTTGCACCTATGCCAACGGCAAGCACATCCCAGATTCTTGGAAACAACGAATGCTTCGAGCCATACACGTCGAACATCTACTCGCGTCGTGTCCTAGCTGGAGAGTTCCAAGTTGTCAACCCATGGTTGCTCAAGGACTTGGTCGACATGGGGTTGTGGTCTGACAACATGAAGAATCGGATCATCGCAGATGGCGGTTCCATTCAGAATGTCCCGAATATCCCAGCGGACATCAAGGCGCTGTACAAGACCGTGTGGGAGATATCCCAACGGAAGATTGTCGAGATGGCTGCCGACCGCGGTGCTTTCATTGACCAATCCCAATCACTCAACATCCACCTCAAGGACCCAACAATGGGCAAGATCACAAGCATGCATTTCGCTGGATGGAAACTCGGCCTGAAGACGGGGATGTACTACCTGCGGACCATGGCTGCCTCCGCTCCTATCCAATTCACAGTCGACCAAGAACAGCTCAAGGTGGTCGACACAAACGTCGCTCGTACGAACGGTGCCAAAAAGCGAGTCGGCCCATCGGCTGGCTACAATTCCAATTCCCACTCCGCGGTCCCACGACCGATGTACCAAAGAAAGCCCTCAGAACCGAGCACGGACCCCAACGGCATGCCCACCCCAAGTGCCACACCACCTCCAGCATACGAGGACAAGAAACTACCACCGTCGTCGAAGAAAGAGTCTGCGGTCTTACCGACCTTCAAGGCCGACATCGACGAGGGCGATAGCCCCAAGGTCTTGGCTGCTGAGCCTGTTGAGCCGCTGACCAAAGAGGCGCTGCCGGAATCTGCCCTCAAGCAAGAGGAAGATACAGAGGTTAGTGAGGCGAGAGAGGGGGATATCTATGCACAGAAGGTGCTGCAATGTAAGCTTCGCCTTGGTGGAGGGGCAGAATCATGAGCTGATACCATTATAGGCAGTATTGAGAATCGCGAGGAGTGCGTCATGTGCAGCGGATGAATCCCTTTACGGAGGCAATGGGATGGGGTCGAGTGGAGGAGTCGGCGCTGTTCGCACGTCGAGCGCCACCTTCTCTCAGTCTTTTTGTAACATGCGCTCCTACGGTGTCATGAGTTATTTGCTGTCATGTTGGGTTTTGGTGCATACATGGGCGTTTGGATGAGCTTATCTGTATCTAATATGTTTACACAGCATCATATACCACAGTCACATACCCACATCCCACCATCCCATCCCTTCTGCGCGAAAAAGTGTCATTGCGCTCGCGCTTGAAAGATATCCTACCACCTGTCCACGGCTTTTCCTTTGCCCATGTGATCCTACTGGACTGGAGGAAAGTCTGATATAGTTATCGTAGAGATTGTGGGATAAAGGGGAGGGGTGGATGTGGGATATGTTGTGGTGATGTGGTGGATTTTAGGTGGATTGGTGGGTGGGTCGTGGTGTTGGGTCGGGGAGAGTTTGGGGATGAGTGGTGAGGGAGAATTTGTGCTGATGTTGTTCGCGATTAATAGTTCATAAGAGAATGGATTCGATTCGTGTTGGCGCTGGTCTAATGGTAGAGCTTGTGTCTTTCTTTTGATGTTATGGATGGGTGCTTGGTAGGTGGCCGGGCGTTTGGTGGGTGAGATTTGTGGGAGGGGCGGAGTCGTATTCGATTTTGTAAAGGATGAGGTGTGGGAATCGTTCGATATTCTAGTAGTATGTAGAACCTGGGGCGCATCAAGTCTGATGATTTATCTTGACCGAACGCAAGCAGAGGGTGCATGATAAATACGCCCATTCAAACCATCAAACCCATCCATCCCATCCAAAACCTTCTCTACTACAACATATATTTGAATAGCTCTACGATTTCGCCTTCGGGCATTTGGTCAATTTGAAACGAGTATGTTTCACCATCCCTCCAAATCTCGTAACTGTTGGAGTTAGACTGATGTCGCCATAGTACAGAGAAGATTAGCATGGCCCCTGCACTAAGGATGACACGCTCAATCAAAGAGAAGCTACAAATTTTTTTGCGCTTGCGTTTTTGTGACGACTGTCCTTACAGCAAGGTAAGGTAGGATTACGAAGGATGGCGCATATGTTTGATTTTGATGATGGGTTAATAATGGTACGCCTTGACGTAGGTTCGAATTGATCGATTGAAAACCTTGGCAGGGATTTTGGCACGCTTGGCATGATTGATATTTCTTGAGTAAAGTACTTTGTATTCTAACTCTCTAACCCAGAGGTGTCTATCTCAACAAAGCCAGTACTACAATACACATCTCCACACCTTCTTTATCCATCACCTATTGCCCCTTCCCCATCCCATCACCCATCCCTCCTCCTCCTCCTCCTCCTCCTCCTCCTCCTCCTCCCTCTCCATGCTAACATAAAATAACCTATCCTATCCTATCCCATCCTACCTATTCCAAACCCAATCGACAAAACAAAACAACACAGACCGACTAATTCACCACATTCTCCATTATATACAACATACATCACCGCTACAATATACCTTGGCTCTCTTTTAGAGGCGCCTATATACGTTCCAGAGATATATGGGGAAGTTTGCTGTGTATGAGTGCTGAGTGATGGTTGGTAGCCTTTTGGGAGGGGTGGAGTCGGGTTTGGGGAGGGGGGTGGGAAGTGGGGGTGGGTTGATTATTTGTGGGGGGTTTAAGGGGGGGTAAGGGGGGGGAGGTTGAGTGGGTAGAGGTGATTGGTGGTTGGGGACTGATAGGGTGGGGAGTTTATACTGCTAATAATGTCCTAGACTTGTCTACCGCCTTACAACCGACCTTCGCGATCGTTCTTCTTCATTATCACTAGCTCGTTACCATCTCTACATACCTCTGCGACCCACAATCTCCCCTCGCGGGCGACAAGGTATTGATCTCACCATACTGGATGTCTCCAACATACCGTCTATTTAAGAGGCGATTTTGAAACAGGGGGTCGTGGACTATAGTCTATCGCTCTCACATTTGAAGGGGTTGTGTAGAATGTCAAGGCGGTACAGTACCTATAGCTAATCATTGATCTATCGGTTTTGCAATATAATACTGTGCGCAGTCACGTCAATCAGGCGTGTGCTGAGACATAAAAGCTCATGAGGATAGCAGGGGGTTTGGAGTTCAACGATATATTCATGGGCGCTGATGGGTACTGGTGGGCAGAATGCGGTTATGTAAACTTATTGGTAGGGTGTTTGACTTTTGGGGCGATGAGGGGGAGGGCTGGCGTTTGGGTTTTTTTTGAGGGCGAGTGATAAGTGGGCCTCTGATAGGAGTAGAGGAATTGAGGGGGTAGGGTGGAGGATTGATATGGGTTGTGAGTATTGAGGATGGTGGACTGCTACTAATTTTGGCTGTAAGTGATATGGTACGTAATCGTAGTGTTCTTATACTGCCACTCTCTTGGATGTAAGTGATATCGTAAGTAATTCTACTATTCACGCCTCCTTCCATCCTCCAGCACGTTCTCTCAAACCCTCGCAAGGCATCCCTCGCTCTGCAGCAGACCACTTGTCCTCTTCTGCAGCAGCAACATTGTTGCTGCTACCTTGCATCGTGTCGGGGCTCTCGGACTCTGCTCCTTCATCCATGTCCTTTGGCATCCTTGGCTTGCCACCTAGACTGGCGAGTACAACGTCATTATCTGCAGTGGGCGCGTCTAGCACGCGGAGCTCTTTTGCTGTGAACATCATTGGCAGGATGTTCCAGCGGAGGGGGATTAGCGCTATAATGAGGACGGGAAATCCTAGGGCCAGCTGTGAGCATGTATAATGACGTTTTCCTGATGCTAGAGCAGGCATTACCTATCCCTGCGATTGTTTGGGATACTCCAACGGTAGCTGTGATCCCGAAGATTTGCCAAAAGAGATAGAACAATATACGCTTCTTCGGTATCTGTAAAAGCGGCTCGTCGCGCTGAACGAAGCGCGGTTCCCGGATGAGATATATGATCTTCGCTGTGATGCCGTTGCTCTCAAGACCGCCCCACTAGACCGTCAATGATCAATCAGCTCTTTGGAATATGTTAGGTGTAGAATAGACATACCCCAACGACAAAGAACACACCCCCGAACAATGCTATTGGTATCAAATTCAGGACAACCAAAAGCGGACCGGTCATTGTTCCAATGATAGCCAAGCCCATGAGGAAATGGGAGATGCGCTGCTCCACTACACTGTCCGCGATGAGATCCAGTTGCCGGATCTCCTGGCCTTCTACCGTCCTGATTATCTTGACTTCGGCCCGATACTCGGTCAAAGAGTCGGTGTGAACAGGAGCTTGCGGTACCAGTCCGTTTGGCAAAGGTAGGCCGATTATACCGGTGATGAAGCTGGTGCATCCGAGCAGGAAAAAGTCCCAGTGGAAGCCGCCTGGTTTCTTGAGTGGGAAGTGTCGTGCTTGGGCTGTTACGCTGCTTTGATTCTTTGGCAGTAGTCAGTATTACATCTCTTTCAATTTCAGGGCTCTTGAAACCTACATGATCGTAGTAGAAAAGAAGCATTAGTAGGAAGCCAATGGGCAAAGCTACAAAGATCCATTTGACATCCAGGTTCCAGAAGTCAATCAACCAATTTCTATCGACGGTCGGGTAAAATGCCCAGGTGTGAGGCAATCTGTGAACGTTCGTCGCTCTCAGCTGGCCTGGAAAATGTGCGAAGCCTGTCCAGAAGATTGTCGCAATCTGCTGGTATGAGCACTCGCTGAAGTTATACATAGATCCTGGAGCTGACCGGATAAGCATAATCGGCGATAAAACCACGAGTCCCGGGCCGAAACCATACACCTGATCCAATCATCTCCAATGCGTAAACAGTGAAGAAAAACAACAATGCTATTGTAACACTCATGAAGCCATCCGTAGGTCCGTCGCTTTCGAATTCTCCAATTAGCAGCTCAACACCCTTGACTGCACTTTCATCAGCTCAGGGAGAATTATTGATCAGAGTGAGGGTTTTGACACACTGCAGTATATAATTCCAACATAAGCTCCGAACGACTGGCTCGAAAAATCTGTCACGTAGCGCATGTAATCGCAGAAATTGAATATGGCAAATATCCAGTGGAAAATAGCGGCCCATATGGCTACCCATACCATGAATTGGGGGTAGAGAGACACATCATGTAGCTTGATAATATCATAGATGGTGTAATTGAATAGAGATATTAGACCGGTAATGCCAACCACGGTAATCGGCTGAGCTCCCAGAATACTGAAAACCATGCACGCAAGTGCAGAAGAGAAGAGTGCCTCGTTGACACCGTAGAACCCGCCTGTGCGGCGGTTCATGTCAATGATGAATGCTAATGCTGGAAGGAGACTTCACGTCGATTAGCTGGTTTACTCTGAATATGATACTTGTATGGAGGCACACTTCACAAAGTAGATGCGGACAGTGGCTGCGAACGTCCGATAGGTCCATGCATCAGTGATATCGCTCCGGTAGTACGGCAGCCGTCTCCTGATATCGTTATACATGCCCCAACCTGGGCGGAGGACTCGATAGGCTCGCCATCCGGACTGATTGTCGAAGTCGTACGGGTCTACCTTTCCGGTCTGCATCGTATCGATGTCAAGGGATAGTGAGGGCCCATTGGGGAGGAGAATTGAAGAAGAGGGGGACTCCAAAATTAGACGCAAAGTTTGAAGACCTTACCAATCGTCGACGAATGCTTCAATTTGAGACTTGGCATGACGTTCTCGAGCAGGGCTAGCGGCTTAGCGGCTTGGCGACTCGGCACTTCGGCAAATATTGAAAAGTCATTTCCTGCTTCTTACAACATACAATCTCTTTCGTCCTCCACAACTCATCTTACGGGTCGCTTTACTTCCATCGTGGCACAGCTTGAGTGAATGTCATCAGGATGGTATCACCGTGAAGAGGATATTGGTATAGCCGCATCAGTATCACAGATTGCGCACTTTAAGGCCCTGCTCTTCATTCGTTGTTGTACCTCAGCAACCATGGAAGATTGGGTCAAATGCATTCTGCCGCATCTACCATTCATTCAGCTTATGCCACAGCAGTCGCTAGCGGATGGCAAGACTTCTCCTCTTCCAACGGTCTGAGGCTGCAGTGCTCTTTTCTCGTTGTATCTTCCTGAACGGTAGGTTCATAGTGAATGTCCTCCCCTGGCCGTGTTGATAAGAGGATCTCCGATTCATGCTCAAAGTCCCATATGGAGAGAACATGCTACTATGAACAGCCAGCGTCATGGAGTCATTCTCATTCTGGCACGTCAAAGCTTTCCATTCAACGCCAAAGTCTTGAGGCACTAATCATGCTGGATACGAGAATACTCTGTTCAACTAATCAAACCTCAAATCCTTCCATAGGGCAAATATGTACCCCAGGCTCGCAGTCCTCACACCGATTTGCCACACATCTGAGACACAACCTTCTCTTCTCGATCCCAGCCCCTTCACCGCATCTGGCACACCAACGCGGCTGCAGCGCCATACTTGCAAACCACTTCGCTACCCGCCTGCGATGTGCCAAGCTGCCCCTCCCAAACACCTTGGTTTTGAGTTCGTCCTTGGACATCATTACCTCATCCATGACTGGCAACCAACGAATGAACTTACCATTGTGTGCGCCCATCACAGGAGACGAAGTACGAACGTAATCTCTTCGGCGCAAATAGATCAGACTGTGGAGACCACCTATCGCTCTAGGCCTGGCAAACCCTTCATCCCCAATGATGTCGCGGAGAATCACTCCAATCTTCCGAGCGCGGCCCGGCCAATCTTCCATTTTCGCCAAGGTGAGAGTCCCCGTTGAAATCAGAAGATCTGCTAGAGGTGCCATCTCAGTATATCGTTCTTGCCACGAGGCAATAATAAAGGAACGCGTATCCTCATCGGTGATTGCTAGTTTCCGAATGTTGATACCCTGCCATTCAATCGCAATGCCATTTGTTCTGACGGCCTTCCCAAAGAGAACCAAGTCTGGAAGTCCGGACTCCCGATACTGTGGGAGTTGGTGAGCGAAAGGTGCACCGCATCGGATAGCTGTCAATGCTTCGTCGACGACAAGAACTAGACAATGCCGTTCGCAAGAACGCAACAGAGCTTTCCATCCTGCTGCGCTAATCACCGTACCATCCGCAGCGCGTACAATCTCAGCGACCAAGACCACGCAGCCTCCTTTCTTTGCAAGTCTTACCTGGTCATCAATCCTGGCGGGGATTCGGGTGTTTATCACAAATGGTCTCGCTCCACACGCTACTGGTCGGATCAACGGGACTGAAGCGTTGTAAGCCAGCGGCCCATATCCCCCGCCATAAGAGGCATCTGTGGTCGCAATACGAGGTGCTACCCTGTCATCCTCGCTGAGAAAGTAAAAGTCAGAATCTTCTGCCGAGTGGGCCGTAAGATGCATCAATAGACTGGTCAAGAGAAAAGGATTCGCTGCATCACTCACATGTCCATGTAAGCTGATAGGGTCAAGGTTGAAGAAGTGCTTGAATGCTGCGCGGTAATGATCTCCAACGTCCTGGGCCCGGAGTTGTAGCATGGCAGGAGTTGTGCTCAACATGTTCCAATACTTGGCAATATCTGGATCCACGTCCTGCGAAATTGGGTTCCTCCGTGTAAGGAAGGAACCGTAGGTTTGATGAAAGTCAATGACTGAGAAGTCGTTGGGGCAAGCCTCTTGTTCCTCTTCAGCACTTCGACCTCGACGGTCCTGCTGGCTCGATCGTATGATACGCGAGTTCTTGACTTGTCTCAATCTCTCACCCTTGATTTCGCGTGTTCCACATTCTGAGGCTTTCTTGGCTGTTGTTGATCTTGTTTTTCGGGCCATTCTGGATACTCTGAAGTCAAAACTTCGTCACTTTCTGCGTAAATTAGAGCAAGAAAAAATTGCCTAGGTAATTCAATCCCGAAATATCCTTGATCGTACGGTTAGATCAATATTTTGTTTTCTATAAGCGGCAATGTGCAATATTTGACCATCTTCAAGCTCGAGGAAAACTAGCCTCTAAAGCAAAGACCAGCTTTGTTGAGACAACTTAGTTTCAAGATTCCACGCTTTCACTCGCCGGCACTCATTATCTAGAGGGGTTGTCTTACTGTTTTTGTTGCCTTTGTTATCAAGTGCTGTTTTGCCACAAAGCGTGAACAACGAGACTTTTGTCTCTATTCTCGAACGGCGGCGTGGGGTAAGCGTACCTTGCAAGTATTTTGCTTGACTGTCGTATTATCAGGCTGATGAAAACTGGTTTGAACCTATAGCATGACTCCGGATCCCACTTTCTCGCGAAGGTGTGTATTGCACATGTGTGCTGACATCTCTTTGCCTGGGTCATTGAATCGCAGGGCTTCTGGATGGCCTGGACCTCTTCAACTGCTCATTGCACGGATTCCGCGTTGTTATTGGCGGTAGCCTGTCAGGGAAATTCACGCTGACTCGTTCCTCTCCATAACGTGTCTCGAATATCGGCTCTCAAATTATATCGTACTACAACATCTTATTTGACACAAGGGACAGCGCTCGTTCAAGATCCTATTACAGGGAGCCGTTGCCATTGGACGCCTTGTCAATAGTTAAGAATGCCTGATCCGTTTAGCGCGGAGGACTTGCCGCTGCCAATGCCTGACAGTGATCATGTTGAGAGAAACGAGTCACTCGCCAAGGTATATAGCACAGCAGTGAACATGCCTATCGCGTTGATGTTCGCGCCAACAAATGAGGTTGATGCGATGTCTGCCATGGTAACCCGTGGATGATCGTACCTGTGCATGTGGAATCGCTATTCGTGCCGTTACCTGTGTTGAGTGTTCGCCGCTATCCTCTTCATGGTTTTTTAACAACGACATTTTAGCTCTATTTTCCGCTCTCATGTTTTTCCGAGATCGAATACAGTGCCTTGCAGAGATTTGTTAACCTGATTGTTGTAATATGCCTGAGTCTACGTCACTTCAATAGCCGCTTGATCGAGACTAAGGATTGCTACATCGCCAGGACTGAAGTAGCTTTATCATCAGCAGCGACATGCTTATCAATGGAAATGAAGCGAGCTTGAGTATAATTACCGATCGCGTGGCACGGCCGACCTTTTCGCCTGCTAGGTCCTTACGAAAGGTGGTACGTATTCTTGATGCGCCGGCTTCAACCCAAGACACGAACAGAGAAGAATGGGACGGTGAAAGTCCCCTCATACTTATACAGTCACTCCAGTTTATGCGTGCAAAAAGAGCAGGTAAGAGAAGGTAAATTCCCCTGATACACCATTACCACAGGCTTACTCTTTTACACTACCTAGATCTTTCAACGTGATCTTGATTCAGGTCAAGCTAGGGTATATTGGTGACGGTAAAGTTTAGTGTGCTAAGGTTTCGCATGATCTGCAATATGCTAATCAGAAAGTGCAACCCTGGACCAGCAAGGATGTGTTTATTCAACACTGCAAACAGGCTCACATTACAGAGTACAGCAATACAGACATGGGTCCACGATCTCCATGCAAAAGTATTGAATGGGCTTCATACTCTCGCCAGGAATCCACATTCCGACACCCGCACACCTTATTGGCGATACAATGTGAACCGTTGGCGCCAAACCAATGCAATGCATCGCAATCACAACATTAACCGATCCGCCATATGAAGATCGCACGTGTGGCATTATAACCATAATACTGGTGTGACCGAGAAAAAGGTTATCTGCTCCCGCTAAGCCACTTTCAATCCCTTTCTAGTCGCGACTCTCACTCCTCGCCACGATGCCAGCATTCACGAACGTGCTCTCCACATTCGCGCATCTTCTCGTGGGGGTTCATGCACAACAAAATGGCCTCGAAGACGCTCAACATTCTTGTTCTCCCCAATACAACATCCGTCCTACTCGGCTAATCCGAATATGAAGCGCCACCAAACCGCCGATCACCTACTCAACACGTTCCTCACCCTCTTACTCCTCCACACCACCACCACAGCCACAGCTCTCACCCTCCCACTCCATCCCCCAACCAACATCTCCAGCCCGTTCCCACCCCCGATCCGCCACTGCGTCGCCGATCCCACCTGGTCCCAATACCACCACAACATCGCCCCCTCGTGCGAAACCGCCCTTCAGTCCCTCCTCGACGATCAGTCCACCTACGGCCCCGAACCCGGAACTTTCATCTCCACCCCCGCCCGCTCCTGGGCCTCTTTCCCCTCCGTCCCGCACTCCCTCTCACTACCGATACGCTACCAGAGCGGCCAATGCGTCGTGGCCGTGGTAATGGTGAAGATGCTCGTCGATCGCGGGGTCAGGTTTCCGGAGCTGCCGCGGGGGAGGAGTTGGCCGTATGCGGATATGGTTGGATGGGGGGAGTTGGGCGTTGAGGGGGGTTATGTGAGGGCGACGTGTAGGAATGGCGTTGGGTATGCGGTGGTGGGAAGGGAGGGGGGTGTGGCGGTGGTGGTGGTGGAGACGGGGAGTTGGTGGGATCGGTGCTTGGGGGGTTTGGAGGGGGAGCGGATTGGTGTGGCCTGAGGCTTTTGATCGTGGAGAGAAGGTCTAGATGGAGGTGAGGTACAGACGGGTTGTAACATATGCATCGATTGGGCCTTCTTCAAACTCCTGGCATTTCTCGTGCAAGCCTAGAGGGAAAGGGAGCTGTCTGCAAACAGTGGACGATCATTGATCGATAATTCGATGATGTATCGAAAAAGACATTTGATTACGATCTGGAGAGATATAAGGAGCTAAGGGAACGGGGAGACAAATACTCAAATACTACCCATTCCAAAAGCGAGGAGATAGATATCATACCTTTCCTCCCTTTACTCCTTTACCGCCCCCCCACCCCATCCCTTTCTCCTGATACCTTATCAAGCTACTCGCATACAAGATACACAACCGCCTGATGACATGAGTAAATTGTAACCAGCTCTAGAATCTACACACGATGGCGGAGCGTGTTGTTTCCTTCCACCCCGGCTTTACGGTCATTTCAAAGGAGGAGGCGTTGAAGATCTTTTTCGGATTTGCCTGTGTGCGTGCATACGGGCTGTTTGCAGGGGTGGGGGCTGTGGGGATGTTTTTGTTGATATTTGATCGTTGCTCGTTGCTCGTTTTATCGTTTATCGTTGATTGTTGATTGTTGATTGTTTATTGTTGATCGTAGATGGGTGGTATGTCTTCTCGCTCGGCTTGTCTCGGGGTGTAACAAACACCCGAGTGTTTGTTGAATGGGTTTTATATCTTCTCGTAGTCGGTCGGTTAGGTAGTTGGCTGGATGCTGTAGGAGGAATTTTGAGGGTGGTGAGATGGAGTATATGATACCCTGCCTGTTACGGTTGTGGAGGACTTTATTGTTGAGATGATGAGGAGAGATGATAAGGAGAGAAAGGACTAAGATGGTGAGCTAGAACCGATGAATTGTGCTTATCACGCGGGAACTCTAAAAGCGCGCATCTGGGACTGGTATCATAACGTACAGTGCATTCGATGGATATCACTATTGCTCAATCGTAAAAGGAGCGCGAATCTGGGATTGTATGTTTGTAGTTACAGCCGCATTCGAGGATATCGCTACTGATCAATCATCATATAAACATAACATAAAACCTGGCTTGAAGCCAAAAGGTGGTGCTGTACAAGAGATCTACCACATCTATAGAAAGTTTTACCGATTCTTACGCCATAGGTCAGGATGATGTGAACATTCACTGCCTTTTGCCCCTCGCCTTCTCATTTTCGCACTCCTGCCGCGCCATCTCTTTCCGATGCGCTTTACCCTTTGCCAGATCTTCCAGCGCCAGACTGCGGCCGTTGGCGTCGCTGGTTTCGGGGGTTAGGTACCGTGACAGGGCTGCGCCGACGAGCATTACGATGACGAATCTGGAGTGGGTGTTAGTATTAGTATTGAGATTTCGGAGGTGGGTGGATGGATCGGGGTTTCTGACAATATCAATGTCTCGCCTAATTTCCGCTGGTTTGTGACTTTTACGACTACGATTTGGCCGAGCACTGAGCCTAGCTTGCCGCAGGCTGCTGATATGCCGTAGCAGGTGCAGCGGTATCGGGTTGGAAAAGCTTCAGCGGGTATCTACAATTTTGCTTAGCAAAAGTCGTCATTATCCGAATTCGAATTCTGCTCACGATGAAGGTGGTGGTGTTGGGACCTGAACCATGTCAGCCATCAGCCCGAACGTATGAAAGGAGAAGGCTCACCTAGATTATAGAATAGCTGGCATATGCCATAAAAGGTAACAATGGCTACATGCGCATTCGTAACCGGAAGTGTGATATAAAGTGCACCGACAATGATGAAAAGCGTTCCCAGGATCAGGAAACCCCACGTCTGTGCCTTTTTTCGACTGAATTGGTGCATAATTAGTATAGCGAGGGCGCTGCCACATAGAGCTCCAATAGACGTCGACTCCATGATATGACGTTCGTTACTGATAAGTAGCTGATACGGCCGCATTCGCGATCTTTTGATATCTCCGAACATTGTTGGGACGAAACTCGAGCTGTTGACTCCCAGGAGGTAGACTAGATCGGAGTTCGGAATTAGCAACTACTTCCTTCACCGGATTATATGTAGAATAGTCATTCTCGACGCTAAGATTAAATTCGTTCAGACGTGTAACGCAGCGCATTCCGCCAGAATTGAGAGGGATCGAAAATACATACACGTAAAGTCAAGCAGCATCCAACCAACCGCAGTGGCGAAGAGGTCCGTCCAGTTGCCGTCTGTGATCATAAACCTGTAGAAGTCTGCACGAGAAGCCTGCTCAGGGTGAGGATCCTCGAGAGTCTCGACAACACCTCCACCCATGGCAGATTCTTCTTGTATATCCTGTACATGTGATCCAGCTCGGTGGCTGGCTTGAGGTCGATGTATTCCCACACTTTGTGGAACTCTCATCTTGGGGATACTCTCTGCTCCGTCCGCATAGACATGATGGACAAGCTCGTACTCATCGTTCTGTGCGGAGTGTGGATTGTCCAGGTCAAGGTCTCCATCAGACCCGAAGTACTCCTTGGCTTGCATGGCTTCGTTAGTATCATTCTTGATGTCAAGACTGTAATAAACCTTTCCGCAATGTTAGCAGTCTATGATCATATCATCGCCAGGTGATCACTGACTGATTCTGGAATCGTCAATCGGAATATAATCGCGATAGCTGCTGGAACAGCGCCTAGGCCAGCCACAAGCCGCCATGATCTATCGACCATCTTGGCGCATTCCATACCAGCGATATCACGGCTAGCGGCAGTGCAGGCCGCAGCACCTGGCGCCGAGGCGATGTACGACTTGAAGCCCGTGGTTGCAGCGAAGGCCATCAAGACCGCGATCAGCTGGCCCAAGGGCTGACACGAGAATACTGATGCCAACATGCGGGCCCTATATTTCGTTGGAGCGAACCTATGACGGTCAACTTTGACCCAACAAAACCGCTCGTGGACCTTACTCCGCGGTGATGACAGCACTGAGTGGGTAATCCGCCCCTATACCCACGCCCATAACTAGCCTCCAGAAGATGAGGAGTCCGATGAGCGACATGGAACCATGGATCCCTGTGGACGCGGTGGCCAAGCCCAGAGACGCAGTGATGGTGACTATGAGTTCCAACCCATACATTTTTCGCCGGCCATAGCGGTCTGCCAGGAGACCAAAGACTACCTGACCAATCATCGACCCCACCAGGGTAGCCGTGTTCATGCCGAGTTGGTAGCTTGTTGGAAAGTGATCATCCCAATAGACGATTGCCAACATGGGGACGATGGTGTTGACGGAGAAGATCTAGCGACCCAATGGTAAGCTTCTTGAGAGCCTGACCTGACCGACCGGAGTTGCACAAACGTCATATGCGTCGGTGAGAAAACCAACTCCAGCGACCAGGACGATCCACCAGCCGAAGCCTGCCCTCTCCACCGAAGCCAAAACGAGTCGTCGCCTTTCCTGCCATGTCTGCAGGATGCATCAGCGTCGATATCGTCCAATCGCTTCTGCGGCTCTCACCAGATAGTAGTTGAAGCCGCGGGAATGGTCGACCCAGAAGCGCGGCAAACTTAATTGCATCTCAATGGATGGTCGCCTGCAGTCAGCCCCGAGGCCAGAGGAAGTTGGAGTGTTATGTTTCGAGAGAGACCTCCCAAGGCGTTGCCATGGATTCGAACAGGAGGGAATGGATGTTGGAGACGGGGTAGCCCTTTGACCAACACTGGTCCGGGGATAATTGGGGATTGGGGGAGGAATTGGGGGAGTGGGGCCTTTGAGTCTCGATTTCTTCGCCAAGACTTTCACAGGACCCAGAAAGGCTGAGTGCGCGCCTCTTCCGTTGTTAGCGTCGCTTCCTGAACGTTGGGGTGCGGAAGTCGTGGGGTTTGCCAAGACACCGTGCTCTTCCATAGTAGTACTGTGTACTACACACTGTGTAGTAGTAAAGTACGGAGGGTGCACAGCCTCATCACTTCACAGCCTCATGGCCTGCGCCCCGAATCTTTGATATCTTCTCCAAAACCCACATGGGCTCTTCTCCGTCTCCCAGTCCTCCTCTTCGGAGTGATTTATACGGATGCGACACTGCATTGGGCCAGCAGCCAACGATTCATAGAAGGCGGGTAGCAGTATCCTCTGGCAGTGATGCTTTCTGTTGGTAGAACAGAACACTAGATCGACTGGTACTAGGTAGGACTGGGCGGAACGGGAAATCTCCACTACCACTCACGGTTCGCCTGTCATCGCAAACTCAACCAATAGGAAGAGCACGTGGTAATAAGGCCATTCACGATTCGCTCTCATCTTATCTGTCGGAGCGTCGTCGCAATGTTCGAGCACCAGATGTTCTGATGTTCTGATGTTCCCTTGAGAACTAGCTGACGCCTTTCACATGTCATCTGCTCGGTTGGACTCCCCTTCTTTTCGCATTCTCCTTCATCTTCAACCACCCTTGTGAGTCGTGGCTGTGCATCATGACTCCTAGGCGGAGAAGGAAATCCATCAGGCAATGGCAATTGGCCTGATGCGCAATGCCATCTACAACTGCCTTCTCGTTAGGCTTCATCACCGTTAAAAGACCACTTCCCTACCAGAAGCCATGGTTCTTCCCGGCTGGAACGTCTCCGAGCCCGTCCAGCTTGCCGTCAAGCTCTATGAAGTGATCGACGACCTCAAGGATGCGCCGGAAGCTGCCAGAGCGTTTGTCTCCAAGGTGAATGGCTTCAGACGCTTGTTGGAAGAGCTTGGCCAGACGCTCCGATCCGACTTTTCAGATCGTTCATCCGCCAAAGAACTCGACCACCTCCATGCAACTCTCATTGAATGTCAAGACTGCGTGAGACGCTGCCAGGAATTTGGCGATCGGTTCAAGAGCCTGACAAGAGATGGAGGCGTAAGCATCGCACGCGCGGGACAGGCTGCGAAGTACCTCTGGCAAGACAAGAAAGTGGCCAGGCTGAGGGCGGAGATTGATAGCCAAATGAACAGCATCCACCTGAGTCTGACTGTCCGATCTTTGTGAGTGGCCAGGGTTGAGGGAAAACACACTTGCAGCGTCGGTTAACGGTCAGCAGCACCGACCGAAGTCGTCAGAACTCTGCGGCCAACTCTCCCATCGCGTTCAGTCCCCCTCGTCGTGTTGAAACCTCCTCTAGCCTGCCACCATATTCGCCTCCCGGCCTGAGCTGGGGTCAAGAACAATTCGATCAGCGACCAAGGGCACCGGCAGATATATTGAACCTGGGTGGTCATCATACAGAAGAGCGTTCGGGGAAAGAGCTAGACTCGGGCAAGTTCAAGTTCTTGGTGGAACCAGATATTGCGGAGGACGGACCATTCGAGTCCCCAGGAACAAGTCCAATCGCAATGCGGGCTTCCAAGGCTTTCACCGAGGAGTCGGATTTGGATGGGGACGTCTTGAAACCGCTGGAGTCTCGCAGGGGTACGGAGAGTGACGTGGCAGCCGGGTCGCCCGATCCTCTTGGAATCTATGCTAGCAGTCCACCAACAAGAAACGTACTTTCACGATCTGTCACCGACCCTTCACCCTATGCCTCATCTCGAAAACCATCGCTGATCGTGAAGACCGAAGACCCGCGGCGAGATCCCTCTACGGCTTGGGAACTTACAACGTTGGAAGGGAGGATGGATGAGCTGAAAGGCGTCAGAATGTGCGTATTCTAATCCTCATCAAAGTTGAGGCTGACCCTTGCGCTAGTTCTTTCTACAAGGCGAAAAGTCGAATATCGTATCCGGTCGCGAGGATCGAGTCTATGCGTGATAGCCAGACCAGACGTCGCTACATTGTCATCAAGCCCCCAGCTAGCTCCAACGTCGAGTTCTATCTTTGTAGGTCCTGCTTTCCAGAGGTGATAATAGTTCTGACCTTGTAGTCCCTCGTTCGGAGCGGCTCGTACCCCACAGCGAACATCCCGAAGCTTATGGATCTGCCAACGACTACCGAGTCAAGTTCATTGAGCCGTGTCTTTTGAGTTCTCAGAAGCTTCCTGGTTTGCAGGAAGGATCGGATGCGTCGACGATGACCAAGACACCCATAACCAGGGAATCCTCCACGGCCAGCACCCTCAGCTTGGCAAGCATCGGTTCTCCAGTCCTCGCAGCTATGACTGATGCCAGCTTCAAAGAAGAGTCTCGACGCCAGGAATATAGATTCGAGAACGAAGACGGTTGGTGCATCAGCGAGTGTGCATTTTAGCAGCTGCTAAGCAGAGATTCAGACTATCGATCCTTCCAGGAGCTGCTCATGGGACAGGGTGTCAAGTTGCAACTCCAGGTTCCCATTCAGTCCATCACCTTTGCGCGCTTCAATGAGGGTAAACCGTCAAAACAAAGTGAGCTGCAAAACTTGCGCTTGTGGCAATTCGGCCAGTTCCAGTATGTAATGTTCTTCTGCAATGTTACATCTGGCAAGTATAGAGAGTATAAGAGTCAGTCGTCTCGTCCGACGCCTTGGGTGGTTCATGGACTGACGCTCCCAGTCGAGAATTTCCGACCCATCGAATCGAAGTCAAAGACTGTAGTCAGACTGGATGTCCACCTACCGGGTATGATACGTCGGGACTCAAAATCAAAGAGTCCTACCATGATTGCCGAGCATTCGACCCAGGGACAGGCACCTGAAGTGGGACTGACGAGAGAAACCGACTGGGACGATCTGAGGACCTTGGACTCCATCACAATCGAGTTCACCCGTGTTGAAGGTAAGACAGCCTCTAATCGCGGAACCATAGAGTGAATGGCTGACAATGGCTCGTCTTCAGGCAAAACGGCGTTCCTGCGAGAAGCAAGCTTTCACGGCTTGCGAGACGGCCCCGCTATGTCGCCCTTCTCTTTGAAATCCCGCACTTCCTACGTATGATGTGGGGCATTGCAGACTGCAGATATCTGGGTTCTTTTGTTAGTTTCTATTTGAAGTCGTTGAGATGAGAGCCGGATGGTCTTTGGTGTGACACGCCTAAGGAAGATCTTGCGTGTGTTCCCTCCCCTTCGCAAGGACTCGGGCAGGAGTGTTCCGAGCATCACTGTGTCAATCACAGGCGGGTTTTGCGTCTTGCAGATTGATGCAGGCATCCCGGGATAGCCGCCCCGTATCAGGGTGGGTATAGGCGATGAAGCAGAAAGAGAGGAAGCATACGGCGGCCATCAAGGAGAGCGCTGGTGAGGCTAAGATGGCTGGACGCAGGCAGTGAGGCTGAACAGCTGCAAGGCAAGCCCATGTCACTGGACAGGATCAATTGTGATCCCGCGGTGCCTTCGCTCAGGGCAGGCGCTTATCGATGATACAGCTTATGCATTCTCTCCAGAGATCCAGGTTGGACGTCGATACGGCGAGAATTGGCAGATGTAGGTGGGCTCGGAGTGAGAAGTGAGAAGTGAGAGAGTCATCGAATTATGATCTTGACAAGTGCCGGCTGGCGATCATAGGGCTGATTGCCAAGACTTTATGAAGTGCAACTTTTGTAAAACTGAAAGCCTGTGATACTCCACCATCCAACGGCGTCACGGTTGGCTTTCGCAACCCAAATGCAATGAGGAACCTGTTGATGTAGGGTCATCGCTATAATAGCTGCTTGATGGAGAATACTAATACTACTGCAGTTGCAAATGCAGTCCGGGATATAGACCAGTGCGAGATTTCCCGCCAGTTGCTGACATCCATAGATTGAGTCCGTCATACCTACCATACTAAGATAATTCAAGGAAATTACAGTTCCAATTTACACTCTCCATCCTATCCTCTTCAAACCTACAACAATCAAGACGTCCCTAATACATATCCTGTCACTCCTCCTGCATCTTCCACCCCAACCCATTACATCCCATTGTATTACATCCTATCATATCACACTATACCCTAATCAAACCACCCTCGCCTATGACATCCCCCTCAAACCCTCTAATCACTTACTCTCCAAGCGAAAGGCATTCTCATTAGTATCTTTACCCTTACTAGCGCTCATCATCATTGCTGCATTTACAATGCTAAATTTTGAGCTGAGAATATGTGTATCATACGTCTCTGATAGCTCGCAACCCATAGAGTGGTCCCACCTTCCCTTTCATTGTAGGTTTCTACGTGGTGACGGTCTCTTCTTTCGTCCGTGCAGACGATCATGGGTGTTGAAAGTCTCAGCAAGGTGGCGTAGCAGGAATGATAGGAAAAGCATACATGATCTAGCTGCTATCAGACGTCTATTATATAGACGTCTGCATGGCTGAATACGTGAGAGAATGACGGTCGCAAACAGTGATCATGATACCGAGCAACCATAGAGCATGGTGTGTTACCGAGCAAACCTGGCGTGACTGCACGTGACTGGGCCAAAACACGTTGATAGAAAGATCTACATCCTGATGGTCCCGTGGCTGTCAAGTTCTATTCTTGTTTGGCGGTTGATGTTATGTGTGGATGCCACGGATGTGAAAGATGGGTGTGAGGGGTCTTTTGGATGGGGTGGTTGTAGCTCGCTCTTTATAATATCGGTTCCTGAGATTTTATCATATATTCTCACGCTGGAGATAGAGGTAAGTCAGGATCCTCTCAAGTGCGATCTGACACGGATACTAGGGATATGAGTGCAAATAATCCTGCAGGCTAATGTATTCGTTGCTGGCTCATCCCATTTAATATCAATAGATTAAGCATTCGTTCTATTACAGAGCACGATTTCCCCTTTCATAGATACCTCCCCTCGCCATCAACACGGAAGCTTTAGACTCAAGAGATCGATATCTACTTACCCTATGCGCTTGGAGTACATCAGCGACTTGCTTCAGGGATAGATGTTTGTGGTTTTCATGCATCAGGACAGGAAGGGGAAATATTTAAAATATTTTATACGTTAGGCAGCTATACAGACACACCAGAGTCTCGTTCAGCAATGCACGCTTTTATATCCCACTGTCTTCTCCGGCATCCATAATACTAAAAGTATATTATTTACAAGCCCTATTCCTATCCGTCTACATCCTACGATCACTTACTCATCGTCATAACTGCATGAACTGATCTCCCTCTATCACGTCTGCTGCTGTATCTAGTCAGATAGCTTGATCCGAAGTGTTATAGACGTCCCCTTGTCATTAGGCTATCAATGTGACATTATCATCGCTACCTTACCTACTGGCTTCCTTGCAGTGTGGATTCCGCACGCAGCGCCTTTGACGTATATGGAAATCGGAATAGCGATTGGGTCAGCTAATGCGAATGTATAGATATACTGTAATAGTACTAATCTACACTTACCCAGGCTAGGAGATATTTCCATGGAACGGGCAGACCTACTCGATCCCTTCGCTATCATGTACTAGACCGTCTTGATACTCTTGACTGTACGCATGTGTTTGGCGTAAGGGTATGATTTCCAAAACACATTCTTTGAAGAAACCTATTCCCCAAGTTATAGGTCTTATGAAACCTCTCCAAATACTTAATACACCATCACCATCATCATCCCCCACCAACCCAACCCCATCTATAACCGGCGATGGTATCTCGCAAATCCCCAAGCCATCCTACCCTTCCTACCTATTCTGCCTTGAAACCTACTAACATCACACCCCAACCCCAAACCTCCCTTTAAACCCCTTCATCGAACCTTCCTCACTCCGCACTCCAAGCCCCGTGGCAGCAGCAACGCCACCTCGGTCTTTACCGATATACACCCTGCGAAAGGCAGCAACACGCCCTCACCTTCACCCTTCTAATTGCCATTCGAGATCTTCAACCATTCCCGCCTTACCCTCCCTCCGCGTCCGTAGTCACAATGTCCGTCGTGGCGAGCAGCAGTTATCGAATAACGATCTTTGCGAATGTAACCTGTCTCCAGGTGGAAGTGAGAGCGGCAACGTCGGAATACAACCCAGGTCTGAGACTACCTTGGTGATAGGAGTGACCCTCTTCCGTCGGCATGATCTGAGTATATGACAATGTCGTATCAAAAAAGACGGAGATACTGTCGATCAATTCAGCTACGCTTGCGATGGGGAATAGATCATTGCGATCACGGAGCACAATAGCCGTTCGTCATCTCCCTCTCCATGTCTCCATGGTCTTCCAGCAGTAGCTCGATTGAGGAGATGCTTCTGCAAAGGCCGCATCCCCCTGTCTCCACGGCGGTGCGCCCCTCAAGCGTGGATTGAGAAAGTACGACACGCCACCTTGGAAACATAGGTCCGGAACATCGACCGATAAAGTAGCCAGGATCTGCAAGATGCCGTAAAGGAGGATCCACCTTCCCTTGCGAGCGTCTTGCGGGTCCGAGTCTCCCAGATCGTCCGTCTTTTCAAACTTGAGGAATGCTTCCAGCAGGCCGTTCGTCGTGACGTTCGGTCCGAGGACGGTAGCATTGCTCGCCTCTGTGAATGCAAGGATGGTTCGTTTCTGCAATCTATTGGACTTGCTGCTGAACAGACGCGATCTGGGTTGCTTGTTCGACTCACCGTCTACCACCGAAGTTGGTAGGAGTGGGTACGGATGGGGGAGGTGAGGGCAATTATGTCTCCTATCATAAGTATCGAATAGCTTGGCCATTGGGATATCGCTACTGTGTCCTTCTACATTACTCCCATCTTCTTGGCAAATAATCTCTCGTTGTGGCATTGTAGAGTCTTTTTCTTGACCCCAGATGACGCCACGATTGACGTGATAATCATACAAAGCACCGAAATCTTTCTGCAATACCCAGACGAGATTTTTAGTTAGCCAATTCTCATCGGATTCTTGGGCTTTCCGAGGTGGCCACTTCTTGGTTGCTTTGGCATAGAATTGTTGAAGAAAGCATCGGAATTGGCCGAAGACAGCTCGAGCTGGATGGTGGACTTCATTTCCCGTCCACATTTCATCGAAGTTGAAGGTTGACAGTCTGTCCTCTGCCTCTTGCACCCTGGCCCCATGCTCCAGGTGCGAGCGCTCCAGAAGTATGCGCGACTTATGGCTGATGTCCCGAAATTCAGGCGAGCCCCATACCTGCGTGTACATACCGCAACAGTGGACGAAGCCTTCACGCCACCCCGCAAGCCACTGTACTCCAGGATCTTCGCTCCAAGCAAGAAGGCCAGCTGCCGCGGCAGGATCATTGCAGACATTATGCAATTTCGTCTCTATCATATACTGCATCATAACCTCAGCGCAATCGAAATCTTTTGGTAAGTAGAGCTGTAAGCGCGAGTGGAGATCCACAAGTGCTTGGAAGAGTGTAAGGCCAACAAGGGGCTTTTTCAATAACAAAGCGAAGAAATTGCGGGTGGTAATGTGGTGTCGAAGAATGTCTACTTTGATATATTCGTCTGGAGGTGGAAAATGGATCTCATATCGAATTTGCGAAGTGGAAGGGTTTTCCGAATATGGTGAACGACTATGAACCATCCTATCTCTCAAGCTGAGACCTTGTATATCTGGTAGAGGAGCACTGGTCGTTTTCGCAGATGATAGGGTGGAAGTCCGCTTCATACCATCTTGCAACTTGCCAACCAATAGATCCGAATTCGTAGCTTTCAGAATAGACGATTGAATGCGAAATGATGCTTGAGGCCGTTGGTAGCCGAAGTAAACCAGTGTATCGCCAGTGGGGTCCCATAGTGCAGGATCCTTATATCGATCAGTATCTTGTCGCGCTGAACGGCTGTAGCAAAAGATCAAATCACCTTCAACAGCTTGCCCCAAACCTCGGCTGGCCGCCCAGCCCCAGTCCAGTGCCTCACACTCGCGGCTTGCTCCAGATTCTTTAGTTCACGCAGCCTTGACTGCTTCGAATAGGTAACTTGGGGCTTTCCTGCCTCGATCGAAACTGTTGTCCCATAAATACTAGAATCGTTTACACTAATGTCGGCCGCGTGGCTCGATGGTGCAATACTACTATTGTCATCGTGGAAGTCTTCGGGATTCCTACTGAGGATTCCGTTTAAAAGACGTTTGACAGGTTTCTCGTCACTGCGTGTTGTGGAAATTGACATCACTTCAGAAGCCTGGTCGTCCATGAACTCTGCGGGTGCACTTTCTACGTGGACCGAGGTTCGTCGAAGTAGCCATGGAGCATGACTGTAGTGCTTCGAGTCATCGACCTTCGGGGTCAGATTGGACTTGCGATTTGGGACAGCACTGTATTCCGGAGGACCGATGGGGTACTTGAATAGCAACGGGTTGAGTCTGTCTTCGGCATCCGGCATACGCAACTGATCTCTGATGTTGGAAGACATTGCATTGACGACTCCTCAAGGGATGCTAATCTGCTGACACTTCTCGCACGACTGTCTGCAGATGTATTCTAGTTCGCGCGCGGTCTTATCACCACGATTCCCGCTGTCAACTTTACCCGCCGCCGAATATCGTCGTTCGCGGTCCTTGCTTTGGCGTGTCAAATCTGGAAAAGAAAGATGCTCGTATAGATCATTGCGATGCAATGTGCTCTTTCCCTCCACGTATAGCTCAGCGTGAAGTCTCGGGTTGGTACTAAATCCAACTCGCTTGGGCAGAAGATGGACAGGCAGACATGTGCCATAGATTTCCGAGTAGGACATGGCTAGTGCGCGATGTCTGGACTGGCCCAGACTGGCGCGGCTATGGAGTGATGCCGCCTGCAAGGTGACCAATGATAAGTATCTGTATTCTTGAGGTAAGCAACAGCAGATTGATCAGAGCCGTGTGATCCTCGCGGACCGTGGATTCCCGCCCTAGCATAGCGTACCGCGATCACGACTAAGAGGATCAGGATATGCTTGCGGCCCCAGATTCAGGAGAGACGGAAAGTAGTGGTGGTCGTCAGGAACTAGGAAGAGATGTGCGGGAAGATTCAGGGGACTCTTCTAACCTAATCGGGTCTCTAGCGCTTCTTGGCACCACACCGGAGAGCCTTTCTTGGCAAAGCTCAAGCCACTAGCAACGCTAGGTACCAAGCCGACCCCGTAAAATTCCACAATGATTGGCATATTAGACTCATATCTGAAGGGGTAGAAACCTTCTAGATATCATGTACCCTTGTACGGAATATCGAGCCACCCCTGTTCAAACTCTCTGCAAGCCTATGAAGTTTCTGTCATCAAGTGTTTGGAGCTATTCAAAGAATGCTGCATATGCATGCCTCTGCTTTGGTTGATGATGCCGATTCTATCTGTACTCTTTACGACTCCTGATCTCTTCTGGCAGCCTCTCAGCTATGCCAAATTTCTGTTTCAGGGTTCATGGTCGACGGTCGTCATCAAAAGCCATGATCAGATCCATAGCGCCATGCGTTTAGGCCCACCAATGACAACCCAGCTCTGGACGGACATACGAAAGCTTCCCCGCAATGTTCGATCCGGGGAGACAGGAACAGGACTAGCTCAAAGCAAGCCATACCAACGACAACGGGGCTGCTTGCAGGCCCTTGGCTCACTGCTACATGCGGGCCAATAAAGTGTCGATACACACGGCTCGCAAGGATGGCACGCTACGGAACGCATGGGTAAGATGTTTCTGCCGACTTGCAGTAGCGTATGGCGTAGTTCTAGAAGCCATGTGGTGCGTGATCCCAGAATTTACATGCTTGGAGTAGCGTGCCCACTATCGCTATCAATCTGCAAATCTACCTTCTCCTGCTGGACGAATTCACCCACCTCTTGTTGCAGATTGGACGTCGCTACGCTGTCGTTGCAATGTCACATTAGCCGAAATTCGATTGCCTTGGATGTATTGAGCATGTTGGAGTTTCGCGGTTATACCTGAACGTCTACCAAGCCAGCACCATGCCGTTCGCTCTCAGCAGTCTTTGGAAAACCCCTGCGGTCAACCCTATCAACCACAAGGCAATCTCCATCCCAGTGCTGAATCCAATCGACCCGTATGGACGAGTCTTCCTGCTCTCGTGGTTCGGCTTCTTTATAGCTTTCTGGAGTTGGTATGCCTTTCCTCCACTGCTCACAGAAACTATCACCGACGACCTACACCTGACACAAAAAGACATTGCAAATTCAAATATCATCAGTCTGGCCGCAACATTGCTTGTTCGTCTTGTCGCAGGTCCACTTTGCGATAGGTACGGACCAAGGTTGACTTTCGCTGGTATCCTGCTTGTTGGATCGATCCCTACCGCGCTGGCAGGCACGGCCACTAGTTCGACAGGTCTGGTCGTACTGAGGTTCTTCGTGGGCATTCTTGGAGGCAGTTTCATTCCATGCCAAGTATGGACTACCGGCTTCTTCGACAAGAAGACCGTCGGTACTGCCAATTCTCTCGCTGCAGGGTTCGGGAATGCCGGCGGAGGAGTGACCTATTTCGTAATGCCAGCCATCGTCGAATCACTCGTGCAAAAACAGCACATGACACCCCATGTAGCGTGGCGAGTAGCATTTGTCGTCCCCTTCATCTTGATCACAGCCACCGCGCTGGTGATGATTGTGACTTGTCCAGACACTCCCACCGGTAAATGGGACTCACGCAAAAAAGATCTGCAACGAAGTCTTGACGTGCGCGACACCTACTTCAGCACGCTACACGCCAAGAACCGCAAGGGCGCCAGCACAAGCATCAACTCTGAAGGTTCCGGCAATGATACCATCAAACTCAACTCGGCGCGCGGCCAGGGAGATTACTCTCAGATGCAGGCCAACGAAGACGACATACTTCAAGCCGCAAGTTGGGAGCTCGTCGAGGAACCGACGGTCAGCACAACCATCAAAGCCCTCGCATCGTGGCCAACCTTGACCGTAGCAACTGCCTACTTCTGCTCTTTCGGAACAGAGTTGGCCATCAACTCCATTCTTGGCTTATATTATGCAAAGAACCTGAATCTCGGCCAGATGGCTTCCGGGAACTTCGCGGCTATATTCGGTATCTTGAATGCAATTTTTCGGCCCATTGGTGGCATCATCAGTGATACCATCTATCGAACCACCGGGTCGTTATGGGGAAAGAAAGCATTCGTGCATGCAATGGGCGTAATGACAGGCGTTTTTCTACTCATCATCGGATTCATAGACTCCCGCTCAACCTCGATGCTGGTTGGACTCATCACTGGCTTAGCCTTCTTCGAAGAAGCGGGCAATGGAGCATGTTTCGCGTTGGTGCCGCATGTACACCCCACCAACAACGGTAAACCATCACTTCCCAGCACTCCCAAAGTTTTCAATACTAATCGCGCGCTCCTAGGTATCATCACCGGTGTCACTGGTGCGGCTGGTGATCTGGGCGGCATCATCTTCCTCCTAATCGCTCGCTATAGCGGCGACGACTACGGGAAGGTATTCTGGATTATAGGCGTTATTACGATTGCCGGGAATGTCCTCGTGTCATGGATCCGTCCGATACCCAAAGGACAGCTCGGCGGTCGATAGGAATGATCCTCGCGAAGATGATGTATGTCGATTCAAAACACGATGTAATGCATTCTTGTACATCTTATGAAGGGGCTTGTACTTGACAGCAGTCCAAACACGTCTTCACCAAATTTGCATAACAGGTCGCGCCAGCACACCACTACCTTCCTCTCTCCTTAAACCTCCAACCCAAAAATTCCCACTTCCCTTCTCTTACATAGAGAAATCCATTCTTCCACATCCCCATCCCCATTCCCTCATCCGAACAGTAACCCCCACCATCCTGTTACCCCCCACCCCCGCCCCCCACCCCCACCGCCATTCCATCCTCTCCTCATACATACCCTCCTCATACGCAGCCACGCACCTCACATCCCATCCCCCCAAAAAACCGAAGCATCCCCATCAGAGTGCTAGATAAACCGTCACGATATCAACCTCCTCTGGAATTCCAATAACTTCTCAAACGTGAAATATCACAAACACTTCAACAGTCCACATAAAATATCATGAGCCGTAAAGCCTGGATCCGCTCCTAGATACTATGGATATGTTAGAGTGTATCACTATCACTGTGATCGAAGACTTTGGGAAACGCAGCTGGTTTTGGGTTAATATCCAGTATTGGTGTGTGATTGTAGTAAATTTGTAGAAGGCTGATGATAATATAAGCGAATTCCACATCTTTTCACTCTTCCAAACATCTTGTACGCACTTAGGACATCAATAAACCCCTTTACGTACTATATCGGACAGAAAAGTATCGAGGATAAGAAAGATACCTATACCCCCAGCCCACCCACTCGCACTTTCCTTCTTACCTACCCATCGTCTGACACTCCTTTTCGATATCCCTACTCAAAAATATCTCCACAAGACTGAAACCTACTTAATCTACTATACCCCTCTTAACCTACACGTCCAATCATCTACACGCCGTACAATCACCCTCCCCATCATCGCCTCGAATCCGCCAAGAAAAAGCTCTTCGCTCTTACGCATCTCTTCCTGGAATACACCTTTTAACACCCCCACTCCCAAAGCCCAGCACACCATCCGCCACAATACTCCCTCACCACCACCGAAAGCCGCCACTGCACACACCCAAACCCCCGGGGTATAAGAACCAAATCTACTACGATTCCGCACACGAATACAGAGGGAACCGTCATAAGGTCAGAGGAAGGGGGAACGTTGGCAGTTTTAAGTCAAGGTTGACGGGCGATGGTTTGTTCGTATATTCATTTGATTGACGTGATATGACATCTTATAGCGTCCTACTATAGTGGTGAACTGACTGCGATGGAATGGGCGACTGATGATCTATACGGCGGTGGGGAGGCAATGGGTGAGGGTTTTGGATGTGGGTGAAGCAATCTATGTTGTAGTGCTGCCTAAGGCGATTGAGGGGACGCATGGATACAAATGTGGAAGATTCTACCTATTGGATGTGACAATATTACATAATTTCCAAGAAGTATTGTATGTTTGCAATTTGCCCATTATTTGAATAGGATGGCAACAATCATTATCATAAAGCCAACGTCAGAGCCAAATCTACCCAAATCCATATCAATCATATCTCTAAAGTTTGAACATTGCCTCTGCATCGTCTCATATCTCCACACCATACTACCCGTATCGATCGTGGTTGGCCGCATGTTGCTGAATGTATGAAGTGAGTTAGTAGGATTACTAATGTATACACAGTATGAAGAAACTAGTACTGACCCATGATCTCAAGACTTCTTGGAAGTACTGTCTTTACTGTTTTGATCCCCGCTTACATCGCTCGTGATTTCCCGACTTAAAAACGTATCGAGTATCGAAAGGAATTCAAGCTTGCCGATGACTCCGTATTTCCGGCATATGATCTCCGTCACTGGATTGATATAGTCGCATCGTTTATCGCCGCCGATATTTCTGCTGCAGATCCAGATTTGAGAAGGCATTTTGGAGAGTGGAGGCGTGCTAAATTGGTGTGGAGTGTATGTTTTGGAGGGCGATTAGATTGGGTTGTGAGGAAATTGACGATCAGATTGGGCTGTGAAGAAGTTGGGGGATTGTATGGCAGGGCAGATTGAGATGGTCTAGCGTTGAAGGACTGCATATTTGAAGGTTGAAGGGAGCACTGTGGGAGTGGGGAGAAAGTTGGAGAGTATGAAAGAGAGAAGAAAAAGGATGCGAGCATGTTGGGGGGTTCATATACTTTGTACCTTGAGCCAGCGATTACGTTGCAGGTCCCACAGATCTGGATCGAGGCTATGATTTCTTTAGAGCAATGGAAGATGTTTGAGGGATTGTCCCAAATGAAATTCGATAGGCTGTGAAAAGCGCTTTGACGTTGGGCTCAGCTTGCTGACCACACTATCGTGGGACATGGCCAACCAATTGGCTCTTACTTGAGTATCGGGGGGCGTGCTAAGACTCATCGCCACACTGATCATCATCTATTATCAACTTACGGTCATAAATAGCTGCCTGAGAAGACGGGCGGATGATGCAAACGTTTGTCGAGAAGGGAAGCAGGCCATTTCCGTTGGTCGAGATCGTCTTCGATGTAAGGCCGTAAGGTACAATTTGGAACACATACGTGCGTAGGCAATTCAATCAGGTCGCCATGACGAATAGAGCTTCGTTGGATAGTCGAGAACCTCCAGTCGGCCGCTCCATCTGGTGGATTTTTTTCATAGATTTCTGATTTTTGCTATTGGGCATGAATCGACAAACTTCCGTGCTATGCGAGACATGGTTGTGACAAGAGAAAGATCCTGAATTCATGTTTCGAAGCCATTGGCGGCCTGCCATTCGTCGCGATTATCGACCAAGAGCTACTCAACGCCATCAGCCAGTATCAAACATACCAAGAGCCTGTCATTCCCAATAGGTGTGGTCCACGAGACGAACGAATGGGGAAATTACTGGCGCACTCGCACAGAGTGCTTCGTTCCCACCACAAGTCCTCGCGTTCGCAGAGCTGGCCTCAAGTGGTATTATCAAGTGCAAAACTCGCTGGGCATAAGCCTGTTCAACAACCATTTAGCATAGCTCCAACAATCTACTACTCCCGTCAACAGGCGAAGTAACGATATCACTCCCTATCTCGCCATCGACATCGATCGCCTTCATTTTCCCAAGCCGCTGCGCAGCCGAGGCATGACCAATCAGACTCATTTTTTCTCCCTCGTAGTGACAGCTTAATTCATTGAAGCGTTGAGGATCTACCTCAGGATGAAGAGAACATTCTAGAAAACTCTGTACCGACTCTGTATCAACGGCGAATGTGAAACTTGAGTTATAGATTGTGCAAGTGGCGGCAGTGACAACTTGAACGTGAAGAACGATGGTGTTCTAATATGAGAGTGCACCCCTCTAAATGAACGTGCTATCTTGTGTTCGTTCTGTGCAAAGATACATTGTCCGCAACGTGAGACATCCACCAATACTGTGGTCGCATGTCGCGGTGCTGGGATCGCTCATGGTCACCATAAATGACGATGGCATTTCTGATCTTGTGTGGTGAATGTACCCATAAGCTGGTGGAAGTATAGCATCGTAAGTTAACCTAGCATAGTGAGATAATGAGCTTCTCGAATTGAGGAATCAAAGAAGAGGAATTTGGTTGAACGGCACAGTCACGTGCCGACGGCATTTTGTCATCGTCTTGGCGCCAAGATCCCCCCCGGGCCCCCCCACGCAATCAAATTCAACTTTGTTGTATTCTTCTCGCCATCTGCGGATAGATCTGGTGCCACGACTGTTGGGAAGTATCGCCTCGGGCGGCCTTGTATATTAAGTACAGCAGTAGCGTACATCGATATTGATGATGGCTGGTAGGTTAACGACTTTTTTCTCTGGAGGAGCTGCTGCTATGCTCCATACTCTAAACTCCCGCACCACCACCCCCTTACACCAAGACTCCTCGGTGTCCGAAGATCTTGGCTTTGGCTAGAGGGTAGGCTGGGGTACCCTGGACTCTGGGGCCAAAGGGGTGGTTATGGGGTTGGTGATGGAGATGATGAGATGATCTGTGTGCTAATGATGAGGCTGATCGTTGGCTGATTGTGGGGCTGATTGGGGAGGCTTGAAGTTGGGGAATGATGGGTGTGGTGATTTTCAAAGGGATGGTGATGTGTTTAGATGTAAGATAGTGGGGTATCTGTGTGATGTTTGTTCATTGAAGGTTGCTTGCTGGACTCAATTAGATTCAAAGTAGGCTTCTGATACGGTGAGTAGTATGAAATGATGAGTCGACGCTTCGCCATTGTCACGTTCGCTATTGTTGTCAAGCATGCATTGCAAGGCTTGGGAGTGTGGGCTATAGACGAGCGACAAAGGCACTTTAGATGGCATAGCATGCGTATTCGTCGTTATATAGTCTAATCTAGAACAAGTCATCAACAAGCTACCTAGGGTCCCTGAAGCGAGTGAAAGACGGGCGATAACAGCCCATCGAATAGTAAAGCAAGTGTAGTCTTCGTTATATCCTCCCAGTTTCAAACCATGTCGTCAATCCGATAGCTGGGCTTACCAGCCCGTACGAAGCAAGTGTATTCCTTCACGAAGACATCAGAGCTCATCCTCCCCTTCTCCAGTGGGCCACATCAACCAGGCTCCTGCAATGCTAAATTTGAGTCCCCCAACAAGCCAGAGGGTACTCTGCATTTGGCCTGTCTTTATCGATATGAACCCTCCTATGATGGCACCAAGTAGTGTGGCAGCGAAAGCACCCAGCATCTGATTCCGTTTCGGATTGCTCGACCACGGTGCCAACAACCTCGGGTCCGTGGCAAGATCATGCAACATGCTCGTCAACACGACCGTGGGGATCGCATTCAGCTTCAAGGCTCGAGACGCCACGATCTGACCTGCCGACTGGAAACTCAACAGTGCGATGGGCAGGCACTGTCGCCAATCCATCTCTTCTGTCAGCTTGAGAAGTCGGCCCTCCACCAGCGCTGCTTGCACGAAGCCTCCTACAAGCAGGACGATGGCTCCCTGCACAACGAAGCTGAGGATCAATGTCGAGCGCTTCAGCTTGCCGAGTACGCGCGTAGTGTGCGAGAAGCATGCACATCCCCAGAGGAAAGAGACGATGGCTATGAGGCTCTTGGTCCAGCGGTACGGTCGTGTCGTGGCGCGGGAGGTTGAGGCACCGAGTCCGAAGAGGATTGTGTTGCCGGTTTGGCCTGAAACGAAAGTCCCGTAGGCGTGGAAGAGGGTACTGTCTAGGAGACCAGTGATGAAACAGCAGATGAGTAACACATGGGAGGTGTTGGCGAAGCTGACCGAGCTCGATAGATGAGTGGTAAGTCGGGAGCGGGGTACAGTGGAGGGCGAGCAACGTTTACTGAGTGGAAGGATAGAAGAGCTGGAGGAGTGTTCCTTCGAGTCGTCCACTTTGGAGGGAGACATCTTCATTAAAATAAGTAGGTAATCCAAGTCCTTTACCGTGCATTTACTTGAAGTGTCTTGAGTCGTCCGGCAGCAAGGTAAGGATTACACTGAGTTGCCGATTCTACATCAATATATGTGGACAGCTGTGGGCTTAGATGTTGTGTAAGACTGAGACGTGTGTGCCTTGATGAATTGCACAGAGCCAACCCCGAGGGTGCGGTGAATGAACAAGTCGATCCAGAGAGCATGGCGTGATCGATTCGATAGGACGGAATGCCCGATACGCAGCCCACCCTTGCTGTTATCGCGAGTGTACCCACATAATAGATGCAACTGATTTGGCGGATGGAGATTCATGCATCTTGGCATCCCCCCCTGCATCAGGCCTCCTTGGCATGAAGCCTGGGCTTACAGTGGATCCAGGTTCCTCAATCGATTGGACAGGACTGTGCAGAGAGTCGGGGGTTTTCTGTAAAGGGAGTACACAGCCACGGACCACTTACTCTTATCTTCATCATGTATGGAATCAAGAGAAGATCTCTCTCCTGGATGACGTCCGAGGGTAGATCAATGTGTTGCGGCTTCGAATATCCGTGTAGTTGATGGAAGGTTAGCCGCTCCCTGCCGAGCTTTACCACGTCAGCTTCCGGCCGCAGCGCTTCAATTCGAAACACTGTGGATATGCACTACGTGGGTCGCACGTGAAATGAGAGACTGTAATCCAATTTGCAATCCCGGGGTGGGTTGCTTGATCTGCTGGTATAGATTGCGTTGCCAGTTGTCAGAGACGTGTTGGGGATCGACTCTTACAGTCATGTCAGCGGCTTCGGAATACGATGCAAAAGCCAGCTCCCTGAAATGGGCCCTCCTAGATGATCCGTTGGTCCGTGTGGAATGCATCCAACATCACGACCCGATGCTGACAGGCGGAGGTGGTGCATGCAAGAGGGTGTTCGGCATTTGATTCTGGAAGATGGAATGCAAGACGTTGGGCGTACCCCAGAACGTGCAGTGATTGTGCATGTTGGTGCATCGACATGGATGATAACGATGCATTCCACGTTATGGAGGATCCGACTGTCTTCTATCAAAATACTGGCGTCCGTCGTGGCTACCAGTGCTGACTTGCGACGGCTGTTCGTATTCGTTGTTACGATATCGACAACTGATAATCTGAACCTTGGCTTATTTGTGTCTGAATGATAGTTTCATACGGCCCGTTAGCAACATTCTGTGACAGTAGGCTCTAGGAATACTTCATCTGCGAGTGGTGATTCATAAGGGGCCCTAAGTGATACAAGCTTTGCTTAGTGAGCCATATCAGATGTAGTCCCCCAAGACTTCACCGTCGGAGCGCCTTGAGCGTAAAGGATCGCCCCTTAACCAGCTCGAAGATCCATGACAAGGCTTCTTTGGGTCTTTCTGTTGTTGGAGACCGGCCGTTACAGCTATATCAGTGGTTTGGCAACATCACGTCAAAGCCTTTCCAGGATGATCGATCAATGCGTGTCGAGTCCAACGCCATCCCCCAATATACAGCTTCCCTTGTGCATTGTAGGAAAAGCAAACACTTCTCGTGAACCGAGGAATTACCCTCTCGCATTGTGTTGTGGCGTTGTTGTGTGGTGGCAGCCTGCATGGCCATTTGGCCGCAACAGCCGGGGCAATTCAGTTGTACGTCACACAGTGGAGAATTCAATACTTGGCGCCAAGAACTGCGCTGAAGATCTGCGCCAAGCCGTCCCTTTCAGATCTCCTACTCCCGCTACGGCTCGGTCAGAGACACCCGCAGCACATTGTGGCCGCCCACACACACACCACTGCTGGTCTCCGCAAGGGACGCACCCGGCCTTGGCAGCTCCCTTGACAGACCCTGGGAAGGAATGGGAGTGGGAAAATCTTGGTCCCAGAGATTACCTGCCAAGGCTTTGGGATCGGTGAGAGATTCATGACATATTATAGGAGTACTTCAACTACCTGTGTGCACCATTTCGCAAGTAGACTTGCGACAACCAGTTGATCAATTGTTCATGCTTATATTGTATGTTCGCATGCAATAGAGTACAACCATTAGTCAATCCCATACTTTCAACAATGGCCATATCTTTGGCGCACACCGGTAGTTCTATTAGTGCTGCGTTAGGTGTTCTAGAACAACAACGAGGTACACCTCACCGCTGAAGAATATCATAGACATTGCTCGTCAAGTACCTGTATAAGTAGTATGTCGAATCTGCCTCTAATCCGAAACAGGAAGTATACGGGACTTTAGACCGATAGGATAGCGATAAGACCGATAGATCTGCAAATCGCAATGTCCGGTTATCCCCGGACATTCTAGGGAGGGAGAACACTCTTACCGTGGCCCAACAGACCCACGAAAGAGCAATTCTAGGAAGGTGTGGTATAAGGACTGTGTTATCAATGGTCGCACGTGTGGTTACTGAAATAAGGAATTGGTCAACAACTTAGCGACAGACGGTTTGATTACAAGTCGTACACTTTAGATGTCCACTGACAACTAGCCACAGGATACAATATATCAACGATACTGCGGAACATCTACAGAAACGTGGCAGCTAATGGTACAGGCCAAGGCCCTACTCCTTCCCTCCATCACTAGCTGCAGGTTCCGATGACTAATAAATCTCAGCTGCGAAGGATTCGGTAGCCTGTAGGAGACCTGAACTGCAAGCATGTCCCCATAGAGAAGCATGTGAATCCAGCTATATCAAGGTCACTGCCATTTTGCACTTGTCCAAGAATCTCCGTTTCAACGATGAGGAGATGGGGTCGGGAAAAGAAGCCCAAAGCATCGACTGATCCAGAAGGCACCGAGCCCGCGGAAGCCTCCAAGGTATCCAAGGGTAGCGATAAGGAAGTGCCAAGAACGGAAGAAGACTGTGGACTTTTCACGCTCCATGACTTATCGCAGGATGTAGCTGATGCCTTAGAGTACGTACTGAATTCAGGCTGTCTTCCGACTACGCGTTGACATCTGCTCTCAGTGTAGTGGCAGTCCATGGTCTTGGCGGCGGTTGGCGGTCGACGTGGACTGATTCTCAAACCCGAAAGAATTGGCTCCAAGACTTTCTTCCCCATGAACTTGAAAGCCATGGACATCAGATACGCGTCATGTCCTACGGTTATAATTCAGGCGGCATCTTGAGCAAATCCGTCAGTGATATCGAAGACGTCGCACGCGAACTTTTGGTCCGCTTACACGGTCAACGATTATCGGATTCAGAAAAAGCGCGACCCATCCTCTTTATCGCTCATAGTTTAGGAGGTGTAGTCGTTAAGAAGGTTTCTCATAGCTTTCCTATTACTATCCTGAAACCAATCTGACACCACAACAGATGATGATTCTTGCCCATGAGCGCTCAACTAGACACGGCGACCTGCGGGATAAGGTCCAAGCATTTGTGTTCCTCGGCGTCCCTCATAGAGGCTCGGATCTTGCCTTTTGGTATACTTATGTTATCAACATATCAAAAATTGCCCAACTCGGCTTTGCGGGTAATCCGAAGTTTGTCGCTCCTCTAGAGAGGAACTCGGAGATTTTTGCTAATATCTCCACTCAATCCATTGAGCGGCTTCAATCACCATCCATCGACATTCGAACATTCTACGAATCTGACAAGCTACATAATCAGCTGGTATGGAACTATCCAAAGAGAGTACATGCTTGAAGTACTGACAATGTGATATGCTAGATCGTGGATAAGTCTTCCGCCGTCTTGAATTCGTCGAACGAAACAGCCACACAGATTTCTGCGACAAATCATAGCACGATTTGCAAGTTCCCGGCTGAGAAGGCGCAGACTTTTCTACCAGTCTTGCATGCGATAATTGAAATCACAAAACAAGCACTTGATCGGCATAATGCAGTGACGATAGTAAAGGCAGAGCTACCCTCGGAAGAAGATCGTCTTCCCCTTGCGGATCCCCATACAAGGAAAGCTGGCAACCTAGGTGTCTTCGAATACGCACCCCATAGGGTCGATCTCGGCCCTAGTCGTATTCATGTCCTCTATGCCCAAAGGACCCCATCAGGGAGAAACAATAAAATTCGGCTATTCTCAAAACCATACCTGGTGCCACCACGAATACTTGTCGGCATCTCGCACATGGACTTTGCTAAGGCTAGCTGTTTACGCGCTCGCGCCAACGTATCGGAGGTCACACCGATATCCTTCCGTCCATTGCTGGAAACGTGGTATGACTCTGTGTGTTACGGAATATCCGGGTCATGGCTTGAGGTCGCACCAGACGATAGCGATATTCAGACCGGACGATGTAATACGTACGGCTTCGACAAAACCTCAACAGACGAGATGAGTATGCGAATTGTACAATATGTCAGCTTTTATCGCCCCTACGCGGAGGTCCCCGATGTGATTTGCTATCTCGTTAGCATCGATTCATCCAACCACAGAAACCACCGCATGGATGTCGGACCACAAAATGTGACCGCGTCCGGCTTCGAGCTCCATTTCATTTCATGGGCAGACTCCATCATCTACGAACTCGAGGCGGAGTGGCTGGCTTGCAGCAAGGACAGAGGAAATATCCATCTCATCCCTGACACCCTCGTTGGAGCGGATACGATCCTACGATTTCCACAGAAGAAGTTCGACCGTCCGCCTGCTTTATTTCTTGCGGTGTCATGTCTGGATATCCAATCAGGGACTGCTATAAGCTTCAAGGTATCAGTGCGTGATGTCAACGAATTGTACGCCACAATTGGTAGTGAGACATGGAACGATACTTATCTATGGCAAATACGTATCACCGGGGTGGCCGTTTTGTAGACTTTAGGATCGCGCAAGTTGAGACAAATAGACTGACGGCGAAACAGTGTGATCTGTCTCTGCTTACAAACATGGAGTGCGAACCTATTCAGACCTTTTTGTTACGAAAATTTTCCATGTTCTGGATCAAAGGCTTGATGAGTCTGGCTTCTTATTCTGATCTCCGGCTAAGCATATCATTCTCCGACCCTAATCCACTGTCCATTTTGCAATGCCTTCTACCAGAATCAGACAAGCCAAGCTATGTACGACCGCCTTGCGGTTCTTCGCACAATTGCCAGAGAAGTCCGCAACCTATCAGACAATTATCACGGCTGCCGCTAGTCTTATGACCAAGTAATTCTGCAGCGGTATTTCGAATATCGGCTCGCACAGTCCCATATGCCAAAAATTGATCAATACATCGCCCACGTTAGAGCTATTGCCATTACCTGATTTGTGACTTCCAGCTGATCTGAGTTGCATATACGTGACGAAGAGAATGAATGAATTGGATGATAGGTGCGTGAACAGCGAGGGATCTCAATGAGCGGTTCTGGCAAAGAAGTCACGATATATGCCATCTACCTCCTTGGTTCACCGTACCCGTTTTTTTGATGACATTCGAGAAAGACCCTTACCACGCCCAGTCGGTTCTTTTGGTACTTGGATACGGCACAGGCGTTCAATGTTAGTGGCAGAGGGTCGTCGAGAACGGAAGAGAGAAGTGCAACAACACATGTCTACATACGAAGCAAGCCCTGGGCCCCACGATCCCTACAAAAGCAGCAATCTCAGAACTCCTGGGTTATAGGGATGTGAGCAATACAGAATTATGGGCCCTATACTTTTTCAAGTATCCTGTTTCTTTCATTTCACTGCAACTCCAATGGCAGGAGCGTGATACCTTTCCCCACATCAACCGCTCTCACATACGTGATAAGATCAAGAACAGCAAAAGGACAAGTCCTTACAAATTGCTTCTGAAGCTGGACTTGTAATTCCAGATCGATATTCGCGAAGCACTGAAGGACCGAAAATGAATCACGATGGACTTTGACGAACGCTTACAAGTCATCGTAGTCCAATAACGTGCGGTCCATGATTCCTCGATCTACTCTCACCCGACCAAACATTATCCTCACGGCAATATGCTAGGAACCCACACTTTTCCGAATGAATTGCAGAATTGCTACACTCGCATGGTGAAATACTTAAGATCCCCCGATCTCCCAGTATACCAGGGATTGCTGCAGAATCGAGCTTGCCTGACGAGGGGTGATGCTACCGCTGAGGCGCAGAGAGCTCTGGTGGTCCCGGATGCGAGTGCAGTAGTTCTGCGATTCTCTCAAGAAAAGCACGGTACTTTTGCGATTTGTCAAGATTTTCAATATCGTGGAACTTCCCTAAGCACCGTCAAGTCCGATCCTGATTCGGAAAGCTCGGTGCCCTATCTCTTCCCTGAAGATGCAAATTTTACTGGTGAATTTCTCGCCTAGGTGATGCCGATCTACCTTTGTAGGACCGTTGCCATAACAGGCATTGAAAAGACCTTGTACTTCAATCATCGTTAGCCATTCCGACCCGTGAACCATATCATTTCTCCTATCTCGAACTTATGGCAGTCATGCGTGGTAGTGTGATGTATTTTAAAGGACACGCAGTAATGGGATCTCTGTGGCTGATAGAGGTTGGCATTTTCACTGGGTTCTGGGTTCGTTGTTGATTTGTTTGGCTTCATGGATTGGTTATGTACACGGTCTTACGAGAGCAACTTTACAAGATTTGTCTGTCTTCATGTTTAGACGACTTGAAAAGCTCACTTCCTACGGTGTCAGATGCAATTCTTGATACCGTCTTGAAGCATGGGTGCGACTCGGAAAAGTTACGTGTACACAATTGTAACCTTGCGATTCATGGATAATCGGATTTGATCGGAACATTAAGTACATCTTCTAGTGTTCAGTCGTCTTCCGTCCCGACTAAGATTGAATGGAGTTCTGCATCATGTTTTCCCCACGTTTGACAACATCGCGATCGACTAAAATGGAGCAGCACATCCTTTTGCCTCGAGATATCGCTGCTTGCAGATCGTTGATATCAGCTCCTTTGTCAAGCAGCATCTGCATCATATTCTCATCATCGCAATATGACGCCAACTGGATTGCGCTACCATACTTTCCATGTGCGTTGACATCGGCTCCTTTATCGAGCAGCATCTGCACTATTTCCTTATGACGCCAGCGCGTCGCCGCCTGCAGCGCGTTGCCATATGATCCGCCTTGTACGTTAACATTAGCTCCTTCATCAAGTAGTATCCGTACCACTTCCTTATAACCATTACATGATGCCGCCTGTAGTGCGGTTGATGAATATCCACCTTGGGCATTTACATCAGCTCCTTTGTTGAGTAGTATCTGCACTACTTTCTCACAACCGTAAGATGAAGCCCCCTGTAGTGCAGTACCACCCCTCTCATTGGCGTTGACATCAGCTCCTTTATCAAGCAGCATCTGTACTAATTTCTCATTACCTCGAATTGACGCAACTCTTAATGCGTTGCCACAAATTCCACCTTGCGCATTCACATCAGCTCCTCTATTGAGCAGTATCTGTATTATTATCTTATAACCTCGAAGTGACGCCGCCTGTAGTGCGTTGCCACCTTCTCCACCTTGCGTATTCACATTGGCTCCTCTATTGAGCAGTATCTGTACTACTTCTTCATGACCTTGATCTGACGCCGCCTGTAGGGCGCTATCATCATCTCCACCTTGAGCGTTGATACTAGCTCCATGAAGTAGTAATATCTGTACTACTTCTTCATGACCTTGATATGACGCCGCCTGTAGGGCGCTACCATGATGTCCACCTTGAGCGTTGATACTAGCTCCATGAAGTAGTAATATCTGTACTACTTCTTTATGACCTTGATATGACGCCGACTGTAGGGCGCTACCATAATATCCACCTTGCGCGTCAACATCAGCTCCTTTGTCAAGCAGCATCTGCACAATTCTTCCGTGGCCGCCAAGTGATGCAGCGTGGAATGTAGTACCGCATTCTCCGGCTTCACCCAAGTCTGAATCGCAGTCGCTATTTCCCAAGCATTGTTCAATTACCCTCATGACCTTGCTATTATTTTGACCACGAAAATGCTCGGCCCAATAGATAGCGCTGTATGGCAGTAATCCTTTGCTTTGGCAGTATTCATTTGGTTTCATCCCTCGATGTTCCTCTGGTAATAAAGCGTTCCATACATTCACTTCATCCAATTCGACTTCTGAGAAGCAAATAGACCGTAGACAGATCTCGGCCATGAGTTGATGAGACTCTCTTAGGTCCAGAGAATACTGCCAGGTTCTTTCAGCCGAAGCTTTGGTACCAGCTTCATTGAGTAGAAACTCCTTGACTGTCTGGTGTAGGAAGTAGACCTTCGAGCCGACAATTGAGACCATAAGACCACAACGGCTAGGAAGCGTATCTTGCAGCCGTTTGGATCCCTCTAATTCTAGATCGGCATATGATGAGGTCTGCTCATTTACGTTGATAGCATGATCAATCTCCTCTAGCGTTAACGGTCGGCAAGCCACTAGAAGGACTTGTAGCACTCTTTTCGCAAATAGGGCGTCAGGACATTTCTGAAGCAGTGTCTCATAGGAATCTTGTATGCCAGACGGCAATTCATCAATGAGTTTGTTCATCGCTGTGATGGTACCTGAAAGGTTCTTCTCGATGATTTCCCATATGAGCCGGAGCCATAGATATGTCCTGTTTTCTGTCTTGAGAAGTCTTTTCATCAAATGATCCGAAACACTCTCTTTGAGGCAAGTATCTGAGGCAAATTTTGCAACCTTAGACTTGATGACGATATCGATCTCTGTCTTTATGCTCGCTGATTCGTCGTTTCCTGCTAGCTCGATGTTATCGGAGGCTTGGAGTAATTTATTGAATCTACTTCTGATGTCGAAGTAAGGTCGACTAGTGAGGAGGAACTTGAGCCTCGATTCGGAGAATCGGGGTTGATGCTCGAGACAGAACTCTTCGAGGGCTTCGATCATTTCTTTCTGCTCGGCACATTCATCAAGAGCGTCGAGTACACACGTCAAATGTCCGGCCAATGGGTCCAGAGCCGCTGCCGTGAAGATTGACCAGAGTTTTGGAAATGACGTGGAAAGCGCCGGACCAATTCTACGATAGCTAGGTATAGCGTGACGGATCAAACAAGGTTGATAATCGAACAGTTGATGTAAGATCGTAGATATCGCTCGAGCTGCGCTCCGTTGTTCAGGGTTAGTGTCCTTGAAGAAGTAGTAAAGGATGCGCTTTGGTGAAGTGTTCGGAAAGGCTTTGGGAAGGTCATCATCAATGATGCATCTGGCAAGGACGGATTTTCCACAGCCAGGATCGGCAGAAATCCAGAGTAGCTTCTTTGTGTCATTATCGCGCCATTCGATGTATTTCGAGTTCTGGAGGGTCCACAGACAGGTGTTGTCTACACGTTTCGGATTTTGATTTTTCTCAGATTTATAATCGACTCCCCTAGGCCAGAGGGATCGCACGCATTCCTGTTCCTCTTTTGTGACTAAGACGCCATCTCAGCGGGGTTTATCTACGAAAGGCTCCCGGCTACACTTACAGCTATGATCTTTGGACTTTGCGTCCTCATCGCTAGGAAGAAGGGTAGGAGCTATAATACGGTTTGCGATTAGTAGTGCTCTGAGGATCAATTCCCTTGTATGAAAGGCTACGATACGAAATATCTCACGCACTTCTCGAGTTGATGATCTGGGATGAACATGCTTCTACCCTGCTCCATTCAGTGTCCAAATAATGTAGGGTTTCTACTTTGGTCCTGTCCAGCTCCGTCCACTCTTCCAGTCCGACCTGCTCGAGGCCATGCTGTACATTGAAACGGAAGTATAGCTTCTGTTCGTTGCCGTGTTGTCTTTTCATCTCTTCCTCGAATTCCTTGGCAATCTTCTCGGTATCTGTAGCCATCGCTACGACAGTGGCCAAGAGCGGTACGATAGCCTTCCCAACATCCTTAGAGATCAGGTGCCCAGTACCAACGCTAACGATGCAACCAAGCGTCCTAGCAGATGGCCATATGTAAGAAGCCTCTTCCATCAATGCTCTTATCGGATTGTTATATCCCATACCTCCATCAACGTATGCCGTAGGAGGATTCCCAATTTTCATAGGAGGAAAGAAGGTGGGTGCAGCGGAAGTCGCCCGACATGCTTGCCAGATCGGACAATCATCGAGAACGTTCCGTGCGCTGTTATAGCTTCGAAATCGGAATCGTTTGTTCCCTTTTTCAGATGTTACGCATACAAATCTGCCATCCATCAGCCGACTGAGATAGTGAAGAGGAACAGACAGAAAGCATGACATACACGTTACAAGACCGATCCTCTTCAAGCTTGGAAGCCTCAAATCTGAAGAGGGTCTCCTCGCCTTCTATACTCCGTTCTCCTAGATATTTCTTCACTAAGCCCTTGATCGCCATTTCCAAAGGCTTAGGTTTGAATCGTTCTCTGCCGAGTATTCCCTTGGCGAGTTGTACTGTTTTGTTCCTTTGCACAAGACCTTCGACGGGGAATATCTCAGGAGCCAACTTCAAGTACTCATTAATACAAGTCTGGATGTCCATCCGAAGCGTTCCAAGCATAACAGCGATCAGACTGTGACCGTTAATACAAGTTACGTTCTGGAATGCTTCTTACTGACCCGCCCGTGGATGTACCACCGATAAGATCGAAATAATCACAAGGACGAAGTTGCGAGTGAGAGTCAAGTCCAGCCTTGAGCCTCAAGTTATCCATGATACTTTTAAGTATGTAAAGGGTCGAGAGACCCCGGACTCCTCCTCCATCTGGGCATCGTCAGCGCTTTCGTCTGGCAAATGCTATATGACTCGATATACCTAGGGAGAGCAGCCGGAGCGGCCTCTGAAGGTCAGCCATCCTCGTAAGTTTCCTCAATCAAGAAATGCGCATCGAAGGAAGAGGAGCGAAATGTGGTCAACCCGAGGCCTTGGATCTGCATGGTGTCACCTTCAGCCCTCTTAGCGCGGGGCTTTGCGGTGCCAATCATTTGGGCGGCTAGATAAGAAGATTGGGCGAGAGACCATGACGGGCCCCAATGAGCGGGACAACGCCATGTTATTGGCCGGCCGCGGGAGACTACAAAGTGGTCTGCCTGCTTGCTAACTCACACGGAAACCAACCCCGCTTCAGCCTCGTCGTTCGATACGAACTAATATGATGATTTCTCTGATTCATCGCCAGACGGCAACATACAAGGCAAGGCCACATGCTCAGCTCTATCCCACTCATTCGAACATAAAACAAAGAAAGTCCATAGAGAAAATGAAATCCATTCAAGATCGCTGGATGAGCCATTACCATAGGCTACCCCAGTACGAGCACCTAGATCGGCGGCGCAGGAGACTTTCCTCTATAGATAGTAGACCCTCGAGCTCCAACTCTATTTAAGACAGTCCCCCTAGATAGTCCCCCTAGCCATATTTACTATATTTACGGGGTAGTACTATTTACTATTTATTAATATATAACTATATAAATATTATTACTATTACTATTACTATTACTACTATTACTATTACTACTACTATTATTATATATTATATACTAGAAAATACCTGTAAAAATTCAAGATTTTTACTTTAGAAAATTACTCCTACTACCTAGTATTTAGTAGGTTAGGTAAATAGTAGGAAGTATATTAGATATTTTAGCTTATAGATATAATAGTAATAGCTATCTCTTTACTATAATAGAAAATATAGGAATTAAGACCTTAAGCTTATTATAACTTATTAGTTAGTTAATAAGTCCTCTAGTTACCCCTCTAGAACTAGTATAAATATTTAAACTCTAATATTTCCTTGTATTCTACTTATATATATACCTATCCTTTATAATATTTTCTATTTAAATAATATTATATAACTTACTTTTAACTATTTATAAGGACTAGTTAGAAATATAGTACTACTATTAATATAGCGTTTATAGTATATAGTAGTACTACGCTACCCCTTTTCCTATAGTATATAAAGGAGGAAATTCCCTTTAAAGGAAAGGGTAGTAATTAGTCTTACTATTAATAAGTATAGTAAAGGTATTAAGATATAGTAGAAAGATATATTCTCTAAGTATAGAAATCCTACCTATAAACTAAAGGGCTAGGCCTACCCTAGTTAGGTTATAAAAGGCTTCTATAAATAAAGTAAAGTAGTAGGATTATAATAATAAGAATAGAGAGTTTTATATATATATATATATATATATACTATTTATAGTACTTAATAGCTATATTATTATATAGTACCCTTATATTTTAATTACTCTATCCTATTTAAGGGTAGTAGCCTAACTATTAGTAAGATAAGTAGAGAAGGGTTATTATAAGTATAAGGTAAAAAGGTTAGTTAACTAGTATAGATAACCCGCTTAAATATAAGGGATTAAGCTTATAAAGAAAGTAAGTCTTAAGAATTATTTAATAAATTAATAATAAATATATCGCGATTATAACTAACTATCTAGGAGTAGTTACTAGGTATATAAACCTAGTCTCTACTACTTAAAACCTAAGAAGTACTATTATAAAGGATATAAGAACTTAAAGAAGAAGTCTTTAAGAGGTAATAGATATAAGATTTATAATAATATTTATAAGAGTTAGAGTAGGAAATATATACTAATAATACTACTTAAGTAGGTTATTAATATTACTTATTATTAATAGAAGAATTAGAATTAATATATCTTTAATATAAAACTTATATTCTTAAGTTATAAGACTTATATATATATAATAGGAAGTTAGTATAAGAATATTAAGAATAATTTAATAATATAATTAATATAATTAAAATAAATATAACTTATTTTCTTAATAACTCTATAAAAATCTAATACGCGTTATAATATATAGTCCTAGACTTTAAGGCTATATAACGCGAGTATATAAAGGATATATTAAAGGATAAATAGTCTTAAGAATACTTTAATAATTTCCTAATAGATTAAATAAAAGATCCTTAAAATTAATACCTTATAACTAGTAAGTATTACTTAGAAGCTAAGTAAAAGGAATATTAAAAGATTATAAACTTTATAAATTACTTTACTAAGTTAAAAAGATAACTTAAGCTATTAATAAAATATATACTTTATAATAACCTTTTAAATAAGTTATATAAAGATCTTTATAATTAACTTATAATATAATTTAATATCCTAGAAATAAGGGATACTCTTATTATATTAATAACTTAATTAGAGCCTTATATAATACTATTTATATATAAAGATTAAAGGAATAATACTCTTACTAGAAGTTAATATTCTTAAAGAGGAAGAGGAAATTTTAAAGGGTAAAGAGATAATAACTTATATATAAAGTAAGAAGGATAGGGTACTACTAGGGTATTATTATACCTTCCTTAAAGGCTTAAGTCTAATCTTTCTACTATTAAGTATTATAATTATTAAAAGAAGGGATATATAACTAAGGATTACTAGAGTATAAAATTAATAGTTATAAGTATTATAACTAATAAGCTTATAACTAATAAGATATCTAGTAATAAGCTAGCTAAGAAAGGCTTAAATTTAAAAAACCCTTAAGTACTATAATTATATCTACTACTATAATATAAGGGAAGAAGTAGATATAATAACTTATTATTATAATATAAGTAGAATTTAAGAGCTTATAAAGAGAATTTATTATATTAATTAACTTTAAAGTAGATATTAATTATATTAATATATACTTAATAAAGGAGTAGAATTAGAAAATAGACCCTAGCTTTAATAATACCTTATATAATAGAATTAGGAATCTAATATTATTATTAGATTCTTATATAAGGAAAATTAAACTTATTAATTTTAATAATATTATATAATATTATAAGGGCGCCTTTTATATAATAGTAAACCTTAATTATAACTTCTACTTTAAGTATTTATAATTAGAGGAATAAAATCCTTAAGTAGATTAACTTATATAAAACTAGTAATTTCTTATTAAGAAAAGTAATATTAAAGAGTACTTTAGTACTATTAAAGTCTTAGAGGAGTAGCTTAATAGTATTATATTTATTATAATATACTTAGAAGTAGGTAATAAAAGCCTACTACTTAAAGTTAAGCTCTCTTTAAAATTTTAGGAATTCTAAGATATCTTTTTAATTAAGAATACTAGGGTACTACTAGCTTATATATACTATAATTATATAATTAATATAAAGGAGAATAAAAAACCTCTCTTTAATCTACTTTATAACCTATTAAAGAAAGAGTTATATATATTAAGAAAGTACTTTAAGTAAGCTTTAAAAAAGAGGTAGATTTATTATTTTATAAGTCTAATAGATATACTAATTCTTTTTATATTAAAAAAGGATAGAATATTATATTTATATATTAATTATAAGGTACTTAATAAGATTATAACTAAAAACTACTATCTACTTCTATTAATTAATAAAATATTAATAAGATTAATTAATATTAAGTACTTAACTAAGTTAGACTTTAAAGATATATATTATTACTTATAAATAAAAAAGGGTAATAAATAGAAGACTATATTTTATATAAGGTATAACTATTTTAAATATATAATTATATCTTTTAAACTTATTAATATATCTACTTTATTCTAAGTATATATTAATAAAGCCTTAGTAGAACTACTTAATATTATATATATTATTTATCTAGATAATATTCTTATCTACTTCTAAGATAAAAAGTCTTATATTAGAGTTATAAAGGTAGTATTATAATATCTTTATAAATTTAAACTTTATATTAACTTAAAGAAATATAAATTTATAATAATAGAGGTAGAATTCCTTAGCTTTATTATTAGTTATAATAGTATATATATAGATTTATATAAAGTAGATACTATAATAGAATAGCTAGAACCTAGAAGTATTAAGGATATTTAAATCTTTTTAAGATTTACTAATTTCTACTATTATTTTATTAAGTACTATTCCTTTATTACTATAATATTAATAGACTATCTAAAAAATAATTATTTATATATTAAAAATAGAAAGTTAATATTAAGTAATATTATAAGAGTAGTATTTAAGTAGTTAAAGTAACTCTTTTAAGAGGTACTATTACTTATATATTTTAACCTTATAAAAGAAATCTAACTAGAGATTAATACTTTAATTCTAGCTATTATAACTATTTTATTATAAAAGTTCTTTATTAGTATTAAAGGGGTAGAAGTAGAATAGTATTCTATTACCTTCTACTCTTATAAGTTATATTTAATAGAAACTAGATATAAGACTTATAACTAGGAACTACTTATAATAGTTAAGGCGTTTTAAGTATAAAGGTACTTCTTAGAAGGTAGCTTATATCTAATTATAATAATTACTAATTATAATAACTTAAAGTATTTCTAGATAATATTATTATTAATAAAGAGATAAGTATATTAGATAATAAAGCTTATAATATATAACTTTAAAATATAATATTATATAAGTACTAAGAATCTAGCTAATACTTTATTAAAGTACTACCTAGCTATTAAGTTAAGTATTATAATATATTATAACTTTATATATATATATTACTTTATTTATACTTATTATAAATATAATATATAAGTAAATAAAGATAAAGGATACTAAGTTAAAAAATTATAAGGGTTTTTATCTAGTATATATAGTTTCCCTTATATAAAGTATTATTTATAGAAGCTTATAATTACCTTTATAATTTAATAGATATAAGTATAAATTTAATTAAAACCCTATTAAAGTAACTAGATTATATATTAGTAATAAATAAAGAAGATACTTATCTATTAATATTATAAAATAAGTTAAAGAATATTAGGTATATTCCTTTTAATAAGTATTATATATATAGTATTTATAAATTATTATAAGATAATAAGACTTATAATTATAAATAGTATAAAAGGTTAGAGATAGGGCTTAAAAAGCCTTATACCTTAAAAATAAAAGAGAGTAATATACTTTTAAGGATATAAAGTAATATAAGTAATAACTTAAATCCTATTATAAGATAGTTTAATATTAATTAAATAGTACTTAAAAGGTATATTATAACTATATTAATAATAGAATATATATAAAATAAATATAGTAACTTAATATTAGAGATACTTTAATATCTTTAAGAAGAAGATAAAGATATTTATAATAAGAAATAATTATTAAAGTTCTAGGACTATAAAAAGGCTACTAATATATCTCTATTAATAAATAAGATAGAAGTCCTTTATAAGAGTAATATAGTTTTTATACCTAATAATAAAGTAATTAAATAAGAAATCTTAAAGCTTTATTATAATAACTTTTATACTAGCTACTACTTATAAAAGTATATATAAGAGCTTATTAAGTAGAAGTTCTATTAGAAATTAATAGGATAAGATATTTATAATTATATATAAGAATACTTAACCTACTAATTAATAAAGTTATATAGATATACTATTTATAATATACTATTACTATTACTAATACTTATAAGACCTTTTTAAGAAATTATAATAGATTTTATTATAAATCTCTTTTTAAGTAAATAGAAGGGTAGTATTTATAATATAATCTTAGTAGTTATAAACTATTATATTAAGGTAGTTAAGTACTTACTTATTATAAAGATAGTTAATACTATTAGTATTATTAACCTATTATATTATAAAATCTTTTTAAGGTTTAATTAATTAAAAGGTATTATTAGTAATTAAAGGATAGTATTTATAAATAGCTTCTAGATAGTTATATATTATTATATTAATATAAAAAGAAAGCTTAATACTACTTTCTACCCTTAAATAGATAGTTAAATAGAGAGATAGAATAGTATACTTAAATAGTATTTATACTACTATTCTACCTAGAGATAAGATAACTAGATAGAGTTACTTTATCTAGTAGAGTTTATATATAATTATATAAAGTATATTAATACTAGGTTACTTTTATATAAAGTACTTTATAACTACTTATTAAAGCTAGATATAAAGCTTTTAAAGCTACTATTAGAAGAAGTCCTATTAATATAAAAAAGAGTTAAATTACTTTAAAAATAAAGGGAAGGTTTAAAGTAGTACTTATATTAAGTATAAGTTATATAAGTAGAGTATATAAATAAATAGTAAAAGTAAAGATAATATAATATAAGTAATTATATCTTATTAAATATAAAGTATATTAGATTAATATAAATAATTAAGAAACTATTATAATATTATTTAAGGCCTTTTAAAGTCTTTAATTATATTAGTAGTTAGGTATATAAGTTATAACTACTTAATACCTTTTATATATATAATATCTTTTATATCTTACTTATAAAGTTATATTAAAGTAATAGTAAGAGTATTATAAAAGTTATATAAATAGAGCTTATAAATAATAAAGATAAATAGGAAGTTAAAGCTATTCTTAATTATAAAATCTTTTATAATAAACCTTAGTATTTAATAAAGTAGAAGGATTAGTCTTATAATTATAATTAATAGTTATATAAGTAGGACTTAATTAATATACTAGATATATTAGAAAGATTTAAGTAGAATTACTTTAAGAAATAAAGTTTATATTATATAAGAGGAAAAACAATTTCTATTATTATAAATAAAAAAGAAAAGATACTTAATATAACTAGACTACTAAGGGTATTATAAGAAAGGTCTATTATATTATACTAGTAGTAGTACTAGACCTATTACTATTACTATTACTATTACTAGTAATAGGAGTATCCTCTTTATTATCCTCTTCTTTATTCTTTATAATAAGAGGGAGGCGCTTTTATAATATATTAGTAAGGCTTTAAAAGTACTTTAAAAGGGGAGATAGAGTAATATATATATATTAATAAAGAATATTAAGAATACTCTTTAAAGTATTTATAATATAGATAGTAATAGCTAGGTTAATCCTAGTAGAAGTTATAATAGTAGTAGAAGTAGAGGAGGTATAATAGAAGTAGTAATAATACTATTAAATAAGTTTATTAAAGGTTTACTAGAATCTAGTAAATTAAAGGAGGTTAAAGCTAGTATTTAAAGTAGTTATAATATTTAAAGATTAAAGAAGGCGTATATAAGTATAGTAAGTAAAGGTAGGAATCTCCTATTAATATTTAATATTAAGATCTTTATAATAATTATATTTAATAGAGTTAAAAGAGGCGTATAAATAGAGTATACTATTAAAGAAGTAAGTAAAGCCTTAATTAAAAATATTAGACTTATAACTCTTTACTTTAAAATATAGTATATTAGAGGTATACTATATAAGATAATATAAGGATAAATTATAAGTAACTTAATAAAGGAGGTTAAGTACTATTATAAGTAGAAGGGATAGTAGTAATCTTCTTTTAATTAGTAGTAAGGGTAGGCTTATTATTAAGGATTACTTATAAAGTAACTAGTAGAATTATAAAGAGGTATAATAAGGTATAAAGAAGGTAATAATATAAATAAGACTTAAAAAGGACTTAGTATAATTAATAAAAAAATAAAGATATTATAATTAAAAGAATAATATTAAAGTTATATAAAGAAGGTACGCCTTAAATACTTAGTAAACTATTAATAGTAATAACTTCCTATTTACTTTAAAATACTAAGACTTCTAACTACTTTTATAATAAATTAAGGAAGGATAATAAGAAGTATAATAGGAATATATTATAGTATAAGAATTATATATAAGAGTAGTATTTATAATTATTATAATTTAATAAAATTATAGATTCTTTAAGGCTTAACTTAAAGGGCCTTATAATTAATTATATTACTATACTCTTATTAAAAGTATATTCTATTACTAAGGGAGTATCTTTTATAAATTATAACCTTTTATACTCTTAAAGCTTAAGAGCTTAGATAGAAAGATAATTATAAGGACTAGTTAGAAATATAGTACTACTATTAATATAGTATTTATAGTATATAATAGTATTATACTACCCCTTTTCTTATAATATATAAAGGAGGGAATTCCCCTTAAAAGAAAGGGTAGTAATTAGTTTTACTATTAATAAGAATAAAGAGTTCTATATATATATATATATATATATATACTATTTATAATATATAATAGCTATATTATTATATAATATTCTTATACTATCTAATACTTTAAAAATAATTAAAATTAGTCTAATATATTAGAAGATATATTAGAATTAATAGATTTACCTCTTAAATTAATCTAATTATATTATATTTTAATACCTCGCTATTATATTAATAGTTTTTTCTTCCTACTACTTTCTTATCTTTAATACTAATTTATAGATAATAATACCTCTTCTTATAATTTTAAATATATAAATTATACTAGCTATCTTTAAATAATATAGTATTACCCCTCTTATACTAAATTTAACTCCTCTACCTTTCTACTAATACCTTCTAAGCGCCTAGTTCTTTCTAAGTTATATTCTAATACTATTAATAAGAGGGTTAAATCTTATAAAAGTAATAGTATAAGGTATACTAGATACTTAAAGAAGACTAATTCTAAAACCTAACTTAGATCTAAGAACCTACTAGTAAACCTTAGAGATATTAAGTTAATAGAACCTTACTTTAAAGAAATACTATTAAGTATTTAACTTATAACTACCTTAATAATAGTATTACTTTCTAGTAGTATATAACCCTTACTAATATAACTATTTAAGTAGTTATTCTACTTAAGAATCCCTAGTAACCTACTCCTCTAGCTTTTAAAGAAGCCCTTTAAGAATTTACTTTCTAGCCTCCCTTTAAATATAATTAAAGTACCTATTACTAGTATACTTAATAAGAGGCTAATATAAAGGATAATACTAAGTACTAACTACTTATTTAATAAGGCTTATATTAATAGTAAAATAATATATATTAAAGGTAGATATTAAACTAGAGATATTAAGTATATAAAGATCTTTATATAATAAGATATATAAAACCTTACTAAGTTAATAATTTATTTAATATTACTAGTAATATATACCCTTATTATAATATACTATTATAGAAAAATAAATATAATAATTTAAGGGATAGTTAATAATTATATTATAATAGTAGGAAGAATAATTAACTATCTTCTAACTAGTTATATAAGCTAGCTAGTATTAACTTATTACTTAAAGGGCTTTATAAAGAGGTAGAGCTTAAAGTATAATTTATTAATAAATTACTTAGTAATATAAATAATATTATTATTAATAGATAGTTTATAAGAAGGAGGACTATATATAATAAAGAACTTTTAAATAATATTATTAGTTATAATAATTATCTCTCCTTTATTAGTAAGGGTATAACTAATATTAATACTTATATTAATTAAACTACCTTCTAGATCTAAGGATCTATTTATTATTTAATAAGTCTACTTATTACTAAAAATAGCTTTAAGTTAAACTTTACTTAAATTTATATACTAGATAGTATATAAGACTAACTAGATATTTACTATTAATATTTTAATAATTTAAATTAAAATACTTTTACTTTTATATAATATACCTTCTAATCTATTAACTTATATATTTAAGGGTTTAAATCCTAATATTATAATACCTAGGAATTAGCTTAATTCTCGTTAAATCTCTTAAGTAAGTAGTTTCTATTAGTTTATTAAAGAGATAATACTAATATTTAATATAATTAAAGTTAATTCTCTAGGATTAACTTTAATTACTAGCGTAAAAAGACTTAGAGATTTTAGAACTTCTAGGAATCTACTTTAATTCCTAGAAGAATCTACTTTAATCCTAGAGAATTAACTTTAATCCTAGAGAATCTACCTTTATTAATCCTAGAGAATCTACCTTAATCTTAGAGAATCTACCTTAATTCTTAAAAACCTACTTCTATTAATCTTAGAGAATTAACCTTAATCTTAAAGAATCTACTTTAATTCCTAGAAGAATTAACTTTAATCTTAGAGAATTAATCTTAATCCTAGAGAATAACCCTTAATCCTAGAGAATCTACTTTAATTCCTAGAAGAATTAACCTTAATCTTAAAGAATCTACCTTAATTCCTAGAAGAATTAACTTTAATCTTAGAGAATTAATCTTAATCTTAAAGAATATTACTTAATCCTAGAGAATCTCTCTTAATCCTAGAGAGTCTACTTTAATCCTAGAGAATTAATCTTAATTCTAGAATTACTACCTCTATTAATTTTAGAATTTCTACTTTAATTCTTAAGAATTTATATTAATCCTTAAGAATCTTTATTAATATTAGAGAATCTACCTCTATTAATTTTAAATAGTCTATCTTAATTCTTAAGAATATACCTTAAACTTAAAGAATAAACCTCTACTAATTCTTAAGTATCTATTTTACTCTTAAAGAGTTTATATTAATTATAATAAATATTCCTTAATTCTTAGAGAAACTATATTAATTATAAATAACCTAGGTTACCCTACTTATCTTAATTTATAAAACTCTTATAATTATTTAAATTACTTATAAAAAATACTCTAAGATTTTAAGCTAAGAGTAATTATATTATATAATTTAACTTAATTAAACTACTTAAGATTACTTAAATTATCTTATTTATATTTAAATTTAAAGTTACTTAGTAATATTCTTACTTTTAAGTAAAAAGGAAGATATCTATTAATAGTAAAAATTTAATAGGGGCTCTATTATTAAATATATTCCTAAGAGTCTTTAATATATTTTATATTAGATTCCTATCTTACCTAGTATATAAGTTTATTTAAAGTTACTAGAAAGGTAGTATTACTTACTATCTACTTAAATTATAAGTTAGAGTACTTTTATTATATTATATATTACCTTTTAATATATCTTTTTAAGTATATATATTATTCCTATTAGCTTTAATATCTAATATAATATACTATTAACCCTAGTATCCTATCTTACTTATACTTAAAAGCTATTATTAAGTACTTTAATAATTAACCTCTTTAACTCGCCTTTTATATCCTTATAACTTATATTTAATATTTCTTATCTATTCTTATTAAGAGTTTTATTAGTATATATATCTACTAGTATTTAAATTAAAGTATATATTAAGTCTAATATATACTTATTAAAACTTATATAAGTAATATATCTTATTTATTAAACTAGTAATTTATTATAATTTAAGGCTAAGCTATTATAAATAATAACTTATTATTATATTAAATATAAGAAGTATAATTTAAAGCTAACTTTTAGAAAGGTAGTAACTTAAAACTTTATATCTTTAATTAAAGTTAATCTATTATCTAAGTTACTTATTAATATAAAATAATTATAATAGCTTAAAATAGATATTAACTTATAGAGTTTTATAAGCTTATTATATTAGTTTATTAATATTAGTAGTATTTTTATACTTATATATACTACTAACTTAGAATAAATAAGATTTATCTATTATATTATCCTATCTATTATATATAACTACTTTATAATCTATTAAGTAAAATCTTCTTACCCCTTATAAGGTAAGCTATTATATACTAGGTAATTATAAGTAAGAATATCTTCTTCTACCTTAATAATTACTTTTATATAATACGCGTTATAACTATTATCTACCTTACTTTAATTTATAAGTCTACTACTAGTACTATATTAATCTTATATTATATATTCCTTCTCCCCTTTAAATAATACCCTAATACTAATTATAAATAGGCGCGTTCCTTAGGGTTAGGGTTAGGGTTAGGGTTAGGGTTAGGGTTAGGGTTAGGGTTAGGGTTAGGGTTAGGGTTAGGGTTAGGGTTAGGGTTAGGGTTAGGGTTAGGGTTAGGGT
>JAABUM010000339.1_pt1 | contig 87691 bp, 87 predicted proteins | sample 5559161 | NCBI WGS metagenome assembly JAABUM01 (sample SAMN10711868, study PRJNA513369) | rock metagenome | isolation source: Antarctica rocks | place: Antarctica: Victoria Land, Siegfried Peak nord
CCACAACCTGGTCAAGATCGCAGCCCTGGCCAGCTGATCGAGCCAGGGAGGGAGTCCGACCCATCCTGGATCGGGCGCCGCCATCCCCTGACCTCAGCCCAACGGGTTCTTCAGGTCGAAGTAGCTAATAGGTTGCGGTGGGAGAGCACGGATCCTGCCTGCCGGCCGGAGCTCCCGGCCGTGTAGATCACCAGCAGCGCCGCATCCACGTCGACCGCCAGGTCGGGGTCGCCGGACTCCCCCGCCGTAAGGAACGCCTCGTACGAGCCCTCGCCCTGCCCGTCGTGCTGCAGCGCGAGCGGCGTGGCAGTGCCCTGCACCAGGCTTGTGGCCGCGCGGTACGCGTCACCGACTTCCTGCTCCTGCCAGATGATGACCTTCGGGTCGAAGTCCTCGATCGCGAACGCCATCTCCGGCGGCGCCCAGCGCCAGTAGCCGGGGCAGACCATCGCGCCGATCTTGGCCGCGGCCCCGAGGAGCTCGTACACCCGCCAGGAGTTCTGCCCGAGCCACAGGATCCGGTCGCCCTGGCCGACGCCGGCTGCGCCTAGGGAGTTGGCCAGCTGGTTGACGCGGTCGTCCAGCTCCCGCCACGTCAGCGTGACGTCGCCGTCGACCATCGCCACGCTCGACCCCCGCGCCCGGCGGTGCTCGCGGAGGATGTCGCCGAAGGTGACGGGGGTGGTTGCCATCGGTCCTCGTCTCAGCGGCGGTGAAAGAAGTGCCTTACGAAGGCGCCGGCCAAATATATGACTGATTATGACGATGCGACAGAAGGGACCGGCTCCGGTTCGCCCGTACGGCTGAGGCGGGCTGGCCGGGCTAGGACCGCGGGATGTCGCTCCACGCCAGGCCCTTGTCGACCCGGGCGTCGCCCGGCAGCCCGAGAACACGCTCGGCGAGGATGTTGCGCATGATCTCCGTGGTGCCGCCCTCGATCGAGTTGGCGAAGGCTCGCAGGAACTGCCACTGCGTCCCCCGGTGCTGCAGCTCCGCGGTGGGGGTCCGGGCCATCGTGTACCCGTCGGGGTAAAGGGTGCCCTCCATGCCCAGCAGCGTGTCGGTGAACGCCCAGATCTTCTTGTTCAGCTCGGCCGACAGCAGCTTGCCGATGGAGCCGTCGGGACCCGGTGTGCCCGAGGTCCGCGTCTGGCCGGCTCGGATGTTCGTCAGCCGCAGCACCTCCGCCTGCACCCACCAGTGGGCGAGCTCGTCGCGGAGAACGACGTCCGGGGCACGACCGGAGGCGATGCGCGCCTTCCACTCCTGCAGCGCGGCGCCGATGGGGCCGCCGCCCCGGGCAGGTACCGAGCCACCCAGCATCACGCGCTCGTTCATCAGGGTCGTCATGGCCACCCGCCAGCCGTCGCCGACCCCGCCGACGCGGTGTGAGTCGGGCACGCGGGCATCGGTGAGGTAGACCTCGTTGAACTCCGCGTCACCGGTCATCTGCACCAGTGGTCGCACGTCGACGCCGGGCTGCTGCATGTCGAGAACGAAGAAGGTCAGCCCCCGGTGCTTGGGAAGGGCCGGGTCGGTGCGCGCCAGCAGCATGCCGTACCGGGACTCGTGTCCCATGGTCGTCCAGACCTTCTGGCCGTTGACCACCCACTCGTCGCCAGCCGGGAGGGCGCGCGTCGCCAGACCGGCGAGGTCGGATCCGGCGCCCGGCTCGCTGAAGAGCTGGCACCACTTCTGCTCCCCGGTCGCGATCGGACGCAGGAAACGATTCTGCTGCTCGGCGCGAGCCCCACTCGAGCAGCGTGGGGGCCCCCATGCCGTAGCCCAAGCCATTGATCCACATGATGTCGGGAGCGCCGGCATCCGCCAGCCGCCGGTTCACGAGCTGTTGCAGGGACGGCTCGAGCCCGAGGCCACCCCGGCCGACCGGGAAGGACACCCAGGACAGGCCGAGGTCGAACTGGCGACCGAAGAACGCCGCTGGTGCCACTACCCGGGGATCCAGTTCGTCGAGCAGCTCGGTGACCGCTGCCTCCACCTGGGCCGTCGAGTGCCGTGCGTGCGTCATGCGAATCTCCTGCCGTGGACGTCGCCCGGGTGGTGACAGTATATTAGGGTAGATAATTGATTTGCGACCTGGAGGAACGTTGAGCCTGGACGGCAAGGTCGCCATCGTCACCGGCGCCGGACGAGGTCTTGGCCGCGCGCACGCCCTCGCCCTGGCCGCTCACGGTGCCCGGGTCGTGGTCAACGACCCCGGGCGCACCCGCGAGGGAGCGGTCGAGGAGGGCCGGCCGGCCGAGCAGGTCGTCGACGAGATCTGCGCGGCGGGCGGTGAGGCGGTCGCGAACTTCGACAGCTGCGCCGACTGGGCGGCCGCGGAGGGGCTCGTCCGGCAGGCGGTCGACGTGTTCGGCGGCCTCCACGTGCTGGTCAACAACGCCGGCATCCTGCGCGACAAGATGAGCTTCCGACTCGACGAGGACGACTGGGACTCCGTGATCGAGGTCCATCTGAAGGGGCACTTCGCACCGTCGATGTTCGCGGCTCGGCTGTGGCGGGCCCAGGCGAAGGCGGGCGACCCGGTCTACGGCCGCATCATCAACACCACGAGCGAGTCCGGGTTGTACGGCAACATCGGGCAGGTCAACTACGCGGCAGCCAAGGCCGGCATCGCGGCGATGACGCTGGTGATGGCCCGAGAGCTCGAGCGGTCCGGCGTCACGGTCAACGCCATCTCGCCACGGGCGCGTACCCGGATGACCGAGAAGCTCAGTCGCTACGCGGACCGTCCCCCGGGGGACTTCGACGACCGGGCGCCAGAGCACGTCTCGAGCGTCGTCCTCTGGCTTGCCGGTCCCGAGGCAGCCGACATCACAGGCCAGGTCTTCTCCGTGCGCGGGCCCATCGTGCAGCTCGTCCACGGCTTCGAACCCGGGCCCCTGATCAACGCCGGCAGCCGCGGCTGGACCGCTGACGAGCTCGTCACCGAGGGCAGGAGGCTGTTCGTGGACCGCGGTCCTGGGCTGCCCCCGAACTACCAGACACTGCCCGACTGAGGTGACGGCCGCCGGAGAAGACGGGACGATGAGTGATGAACTGTGGGCCGGTACGAACTTCCAGCGACGCCCCATAGGTGAGGGCGGGGTCGTGCTGTGCGGCGCGTGCCGCAAGCTCGGGCACTGCCGGCTCGGCCTCACGAAGGAGGAGCTGCTCTCCGACGGCCGCGTGCACAGCGAGCTGATCTGCTCGGCCGACAATGAAGGTGGGCCGCAAGTCGCGCACGGCGGGTGGACGGCCGGCGTCTTCGACGAGCTGCTCGGGCATGTGGCCCTGCACCACGACCAGCTTGCAGTGACCGGCCGCCTCACGGTGAGCTTCCTCAAGCCGGTGCCGATCGACCGCGTGCTCGACGCGTACGCCTGGGTCGAGACCAAGCAGGAGCGCACCTGGCACGTCGGAGCCGAGCTGCGGCTCGCCAGCACGTCTGTCGTGCTCGCCGCGGGTAGCGCCGTCATGGTGCTGCGGGATGAGGCCCACTTCGAGCGGCATCGCGCGTGGCTTGCCGCGCAGGACGCGACGGTTCGGTAGCCGCCCAGTCAGCGAGCTGCCAGTCGTGGACCTCTACAGCGGCGGGCGGCCCGGTCAGCCGCGCTCGAGAATCGTGCCCGTGCCGAGGCCGCCACCGCAGCACATCGTGACCAGCGCGTACCGGCCGCCTGACCGCTCGAGCTCGTTCAGTGCCTTGGTGAGCAGGATGCCGCCCGTCGCGCCGAGGGGGTGTCCGAGGGCGAGGGCGCCACCGTTGACGTTGACCCGGTCCGGGTCCGCGCCGGTCGCCTGCTGCCACGCGAGGACTACGGAGGCGAACGCCTCGTTGATCTCGAAGACGTCGATGTCGTCCATCGACAGACCGGTGCGCGCAAGCAGCGACTCCGTCGCAGGGATCGGTCCGGTCAGCATCAGCACGGGGTCGCTGCCGACCAGCACGGAGTCCACGATCCGGGCGCGCGGACGCAGCCCCAGCTCCTCGGCGCGGCGCTCGCTGGTCAGGAGCAGTGCCGAGCCGCCGTCGGCGATCTGGGAGGACGTGCCGGCGGTGTGCAGAGCGGGCACGCGTTCGGTCAGGTTCGGCCTGAGCGCGGCGAGGCCCAGCGCCGTCGTCGGTCGCGGACCCTCGTCAACCTCGAAGACCTTCGTGCCGAGGTAGTTGCCCGCATCGTCCATCACGGGCGCGTCAAGGGGCACGATCTGGCTCTGGAACCGCCCCTCCACGATGGCGCGGGCGGCGCGCTCCTGGGAGCGGACCGCGTACTCCTCCAGCTGCGAGCGCTCGAAGCCCCACTTCTCGGCGATGCGCTCCGCGGCTTCGAACTGCGTGGTCAACTCGTACTTCTCCGCGTACCGAGCGTTCCTGGCGGCGCCCAGCTGCGGCATCGCCGAGGAGCCCATGGGCACCTGGTCCATGGACTCGACGCCTGCTGCGACAGCGACGTCCACCAGGCCCGCGCCGACCAGCGCATGGGCGAGCGTCGTCGCCTGCTGGGACGAACCGCACTGTGCATGCACCGTTGACGCCGCAGTCGTGAGCGGCAGCCCGGCGCCCAGCCAGGCGTTGCGGCCGATGTTGTTCGACTGCTGCCCGACCTGGCTCACGCACCCCGCAACCGCCTGCCCGACCACCGCCGGGTCCACCCCGGTGCGGGCGAACAGCGCGCGGTACACCTCGGCCAGCAGGTCGGGAGCCTCGAGGGTGGCGAGCGACCCCCTGCGCTTACCGACGGCAGAGCGAACAGCGTCGACGACCACTACTTCAGGCACGGGGGCTCCCTCGTCAGGAATGAGTTAGATGTTAGACCTAGCCGTGGCTCCAGCGCCCTCAGTCGGTCCGTAGCGTCACGCCCTGCGCGTTGAAGAAGAACCCACCGATCGTCAGCAGCGCGGTGCGAGCGCCGGCAACCTGCCGGTCCCCGGCGCGGCCCTGCAGCTGGTGCACCGCCTCCCGCAGGTGACCCGACCCCTGCGTCCCCCCCTCCGACAGCGCGCCGCCGTGGCTGTTCACCGGGACGCGGCCGCGGAGCAGGACGCGGTTCTCCTCCGCACTCCAGTGCTGCTCCAGGAAGGGGCCGGCCTCCCCCGGCCCGCAGAGACCGACGTTCTCGATCCAGTTGAGCGCGATCGGCGTGAAGCCGTCGTACGGGTAGTAGAGGTCCATGTCGTCGATCCATACGTCGCTGTAGCGCCGCAGCGCGTCGACGACGACGTGCTGCCCGTGCCGGCGCAGGCCCGGCGTCTGGTCCTCCTGGTTGGGCGCGACCATCCCCATCGTCATGGCGTTCACCAGCACCGGCCGGTGCGGCAGGTCGCGCGCGCGCTCGGCTGTCGTGAGGACGAACGCGTCCGCGCCGTCGACCGGGACGTCCATGTCGAGCAGGCACAGTGGCCAGCGGATCATCCGCGCCGACAGGTAGTCCGCCATCGTGATCGGCGAGCGCATCGCTGCCGCGGGGTTGCGGGCCGCGTTCGTCCTGCCGTTGATCGCGACGTACCCCAGGTGCTCCCTTCGCACGTCGAACTCGTACAGGTAGCGAGACGCCCAGGCGGCATACCCGACGCCTCCGGCGATCGACTCCGGCGGCGCCGGCGCGGCCGCCACCCCCGGCGTCAACCCGCGACGCCAGGGGTCCTTCAGCGCCGACGCGGTGTTCCAGGCCAACCGGTACGCCGCGTGGTAGGCGAGCACCACCTCGCACTGCCCGCTGACAATCGCGCCGACGGCTGCACTCAGGTGGTTGCCGAACGGGATGACCGGGTTGGCGAACCACGTCACGGCGGGGATCCCCAGGGCGGACTGCAGGTACGCCGCGTCCGGGGTCGAGCCGCAGAGACCGTCGACGTCTGCTGCCGTCAGGCCGGCGTCGCGCAGGGCCGCCACGCACGCCTCGAGCGCGTACGACGCCTGCGAGCGTTCAGTGTTGCGGGGGGTGAAGCCGGTGGTGGCCGCCGACGCGATGGCGACCCGGTCCTTCAGGGGCTGCGCGCGGGTCACGGGCCGACCGCCGCTCGGGCGAGCCGGAAGACCGGGTACGGCAGGCCTGCCCGCTCCACCCAGCCGAGGGCGACACGCTCGCCGATCGCGATGTCGTCGTTGTCCGAGCCCACGACGGTGCTGGTGAAGCGGAGCCCCGGCTGCTCGTCCAGCTCCACCGTCACCACCGGGTGCGGGGTGCGGTAGTCGACGCCGTCCGCGGACGGGCCCTGGTAGAGCAGCACGAGCAGGTGGATCGTGCCGGCGCCCCGGACGGGCGTCGGCTGCACGTTGGTGGACCAGCATTGCGGACAGATGGGGCGCGGCGGGTGGTGCCAGGTGCCGCAGTCGCCGCAGCGGTTCATCCGGAGCTCGTGCTCGAGCCACCCTCGGTAAAAGGCGGCGCTGTCGCGCGTCACCGGGTGTCCGTCGAACCGCTTGACGACGTCCTCGTCGCTCAGCTCTGCCACGGTGCCCCTCTGCTCGTTCCGGCGGCCAGTCGGGACTCCCGCACGCTGCTGCCGCCGCCCGGCGATCAGCGTCGTCGTGACCCCAGGCAGCCGGCGCTCATTCCGAGGTGGCTGAACGTTGGCCCATCATGTCCGCGTTACCGGCGGCACCGGCGACGAGGTCCGGGATGACCTCACCCAGCTCGCCCGGCAGCCACGGTCCGTCCCGGTGGACGAACGGGCCGCCCACCCACCCTTCGTTGACAGTGATCCGCCCTCCCCATACCGAGAACACGCGTCCGGTCACCTGGCGCGAGCCCGGGCTGCCGAGCCACACCACCAGCGGCGAGATGTTTTCCGGCGCCAGCGCGTTAAAGCCGCCCGCCGCGCCCTCCTTCGCCAGCTGCTGCATCGCCTGCAGGTCCTCGGTCATCCGCGTCAGGGCGGTCGGGGCGATCGCGTTGACCGTGACGCCGTACCTCGAGAGCTCCTGGGCCGCGATGATCGTGAACGAGGCGATCCCGCCCTTGGCGGCTCCGTAGTTGGTCTGCCCGACGTTGCCGAACAGTCCGGACGGTGACGTGGTGTTGATGACGCGCGCGTCCACCTCCTTGCCCTGCTTGGACAGCTCACGCCAGTGCTCTGCGGCGTGCCGGAGCGGCGCGAACGTCCCCCTCAGGTGGACCTTGATGACGGCGTCCCACTCCGCCTCGGCCATGTTCACCAGCATCTTGTCGCGCAGGATGCCGGCGTTGTTGACGAGGACGTCGAGGCGCCCGAAGCTGTCCAGCGCCTGCTCCACGAGCCGCTTCGCGCCGGACCAGTCCGACACGTCGTCGGTGTTCGCCACCGCCTCGTGCCCTGCCGCGACGATCTCGTCGGCGACCTGTTGGGCGGCGCCGGCTGACCCGCCGGTTCCGTCGCGCGCGCTGCCGAGGTCGTTCACCACGACTTTGGCTCCCTCGCTGGCGAACGCCAGCGCGTGGGCGCGGCCGATCCCTGCACCGGCGCCCGTCACGATGACGACGCGCCCCTCGTTGATGCCGCTCACACGTCCTCCATCGTCGTCGGGGACCGGGACCCGGCCCTGAGAGACCGCCCGCGAATATGGTTGTATCAGATAGATGAACGGTGTCGCTGGGCCCTCAGCGGCTGCCGGCGGCCCCCTCTCCGGCCTGCTTGTCGTCGCACTCGAGCAGGCCGTGGCGGCACCGCTGTGCACCCGGCATCTCGGTGATCTGGGCGCACGGGTCGTGAAGATCGAGAACCGCGACGGTGGCGACTTCACCCGGGACTACGACGAGTCGGTACGCGGGATGTCGGCCGCGTTCGTGTGGCTGAACCGGAACAAGGAGTCCGTGACGCTCGACCTGAAGCACCCAGCCGGCCGCGACCTGCTGGATCGCCTCCTGTGCCGCGCCGACGTGTTCGTGCAGAACCTTGCTCCGGGGGCAGCCGCCCGCCTCGGCCTGGACGCCGCCTCGCTCGTCGCCGTGCACCCGCGCATCGTCGCCGTCGACATGTCCGGGTACGGCGAGGGCGGCCCGCTCGAGCACAAGCGCAGCTACGACCTCCTCGTTCAGGCGGAGGCGGGCTCGTGCTCCGTCACGGGAGTTCCCGGCGCCTACGCGAAGCCGGGCATCCCCGTCGCCGACGTCGGCTCGGCGATGTACGCGTACTCCAGCATCCTGGCGGCGCTGTACCAGCGGGAGCTGACCGGCCGCGGCACCGCGATCTCCGTCAGCATGATGGACACCATCGCGGAGTGGATGGGCCCCTTCCTGCACTACACCCTGCACACCGGCGAGGAACGGCAGCCCAACGGCATCAGTTCCCCGACCGTGGCGCCGTACGGCTCCTACCCGACGTCCGACCAGCAGACGGTCGTACTGGGTACGACCAATGACCGGGAGTGGCAGCGGCTGGCGACGGAGCTGCTGGGCAGGCCCGACCTGGCCGCCGACCCACGCTTCGGCTCAAACGACGCCCGCTGCCGGCTGCGAGCCGAGCTCGATGCCGTGATCGCCGCCTGGACCTGTGAGCGGACGCTCGAGGCGGTCCAACGCCTCGCCGACGCCGCCGGCATCGGGAACGCTCGCCTGAACACCGTTCGGGATGTGCTGGACCACCCCCAGCTGACCGAGCGAGGTCGGTGGCACGAGGTCGATTCGCCCGTCGGACCGGTCCCGGTGCTGGCGACCCCGCCGGTGTCACCTTCCTGGGCGACGCGGATGGAGCCCATTCCCGGCCTGGGGGAGCACACGGACGCGCTGCTGGCCGAGCTGGGCTGCTCTGCCGACGACATTCGTGCCCTGCATGCCGACGAGGTCGTGTGACCAGCCCATCCGGCCGCCGTTCGTCGAGCCGCCGCACCAGTTGGGCAGGAGGCCGAAGTGGGAGCATGTGAGGGCAAGGTAGCCATCGTGACCGGCGCAAGCCGCGGGATCGGCGCCGCCATCGCGGCGAGGCTCGCCTCGGAGGGGGCGCGCGTGGCGGTCGTTGCCCGGACGCTGCACCCGGACCCGCGCTACCCGGGGACCCTGCAGGAGACGGTCGACGCCATCACCCGCGACGCGGGCGAGGCCATGGCGGTGCAGGCCGACCTGTCCAAGGAGGCGGACCGGCAGCGGCTCGTTGCGCAGGTGCAGGACACGCTGGGTGGCATCGACATCCTGGTCAACAACGCCGCCGTCACCTTTCTGCTCCCGACCGTCGACTTCCCGCCCAAGCGGTTCGACCTGATGGTCGAGGTCCAGCTGCGGGCGCCGTTCCAGCTGACGCAGCTCGTGCTTCCCGGGATGTACGAGCGCGGCGAGGGATGGGTCCTGAACATCTCCTCGAAAGCGGCCGTGCATCCGCAAGGACCGCCGTACGAGCAGATCCACACGCTGGGCTTCTCCGTGTACGGGATGGTCAAAGCAGGGCTCGAACGGCTCACGACCGCGTTGGCGGCCGAGGGGTACGCCAAGGGTCTGCGGGCGAACGCGCTGGCGCCCACGGACAACGTCGCCACCCCAGGGGCCAGCAACCACGATCTGGTCGAGGGGTTCCCGATCGAGCCTTCGAGCGTCATGGCCGAAGCCGCGCTGGCGCTCTGCTCGGGCGACCGGGACCTGACCGGCCGCATCGCCTACAGCCAGGAGTTGCTCGCCGAGCTGGGGCGCTCAGCACGGGACCTGCCGGCCGGGTTGGCCGGGTAACTTCGTGCGAGCATCCACGTAACGTCTAACTGATCTGCTGGATTCCTAAAGGAGGTGTGATGGCGCAGCCCGCGCGCGATGCACTGATCGTTGACGGCGTCCGATCGCCGCGTGGGAAGGGCAAGGCCAACGGTTCCCTGCACGCGATCCACCCGCAGGAGCTGCTCGGCCAGGTGCTCAACGCGCTGCGTGACCGCGTTGGGTTCGACGCCGCCGACGTCGATGACGTGATCGCCGGCAACGGCAACCCCGCCGGCGACCACGGCTCGGACATCGCGCGCCTGACCGTGCTGGCTGCGGGCTGGCCGGTCGCCGTCCCGGGCACGACCCTCAACCGCTTCTGCGGCTCGGGCCAGCAGGCGGTGACGTTCGCGGCGATGGCGGTCCAGTCCGGGCAGCAAGAGCTCGTGGTCGGTTGCGGGATCGAGTCGATGTCGCGCTGGCCCGTGGGCGAGGGCGTCGGCACGATCGACGGGTACAACCCGCACCTGCGCGAGCTGTACCCGATCGTGCCGCAGGGCATCTCGGCCGACCTTATCGCGACGCTAGAGGGGTTCAGCCGCAGCGACGTCGACCACTACGCGGCGCAGAGCCAGGAGCGTTGCGCCAAAGCCATGGCAGAGGGCCGATTCGACGCCAGCGTGATCCCGGTCCGGTTCGCGGGCGGCAGCATCGCGCTCGACTCCGACGAGTTCCCGCGGCCCGGCACCACACCCGAGGCGCTCGCCAGCCTGAAGCCGTCCTTCGAGGCGATGGGGAACACCGTTCTTCCCGGCTTCGGCCGCAGCTTCGACGACATGTGCCGCGAGGTCTACCCGCAGGCCGGCGAGCTGCAGCACGTGCACCACGCCGGCAACTCCTCGGGTGTCGTCGACGGCGCAGCGGCGATCCTGCTCGCCTCGCCGGAGTACGCGGCCGCACATGGCCTGCGGGCACGCGCGCGCATCGTTGCCACCGCCGTCTTCGGCAACGAGCCCGTCATCATGTTGACGGCCCCAGGCCCCGCCGCCGAGCTGGCCCTGCACAAGGCGGGCATGACGACGGCCGACGTGAACCTCTGGGAGATCAACGAGGCGTTCGCCGCCGTGCCGTTGAAGACGATCCGGGACCTCGGTCTGGATCCTGACGTCGTCAACGTCAACGGCGGCGCCATTGCCCTCGGGCACCCCATCGGCGCCACCGGCCCGATGCTCATCCAGACAGCGCTCGACGAGCTCGAGCGCACCGACCGGTCCACCGCGCTCATCACCATGTGCACCGGCGGAGGCATGGGGACGGCCACGATCATCGAACGAGTCTGATCCCCGAACCCGGAATTGATTCAGACGCCGAGCTCGCGACCGATGATCTCTTTCATGATCTCACTGGTACCGCCGTACAGGCGTTGGACCCGGCCGTCGCGCCACAGGCGCGCGATCTCGTAGTCGTTGACGTAGCCGTAGCCCCCGTGCAGCTGAAGGCAGCGGTCGAGGATCTCCCACTCGGTCTCGGTGATCCACAGCTTTGCCTCGGCAGCCTCTGCCGCCGTCAGGTCGCCCGCCAGGACGGCGCTGATGCACGCGTCGAGATAGGTCTGCATCACCGACACCTTCGCCTTCATCTCGGCGAGGGAGAAGCGGTTGGCCTGGAAGCTGCCGATCGGGGTCCCGAAGGCATGCCGCGTCTTCGCGTGCTCCAACGTCACGGCGAGCGCGCGTCGTGCCCGCGCCACACCGTGCGCAGCGATGCCCAGCCGCTCCTTCGGCAGGTTGCGCATCAGGTAGTAGAAGCCCTGGTTCTGCTCACCGATGCGGTTGCTGACCGGGACCCTCACCTCGGAGAAGAACAGCTCGGTCGTGTCTGCGGCCTTGCAGCCGATCTTGTCGAGCTTGCGCCCGCGCTCGAACCCGGGCATGCCCTCCTCGACGACCAGCAGCGTCACGCCCTTGCGGCCGGCCGCCGGATCGGTCCTGGCTGCCACGATGACGTGCGTCGACAGCTGCCCGTTGCTGATGAAGGTCTTCGACCCGTTGATGACATACTCGTCACCCTCCTGCCGCGCGCTCGTCACCATGCTCGCGAGGTCGGAGCCGGCGCCGGGCTCCGACATGGCGATCGCGAAGATTGTCTCCCCGGTCACGAGGCCCGGCATCCAGCGCTGCTTCTGCTCCTGCGTCGCGAGGCTCTGGAGGTAGGGCATCACGATGTCGTGGTTGACGGCAAAGCCGAGCCCGGTGCAACCGGTGGCCACCATCTCCTCGGCCAGGATCACGTTGTAGCGAAAGTCGCTGACGCCCGAGCCTCCGAACTCCTCGGGCACCTCCCAGCCGAGCAGTCCGGCCTTGCCGGCCTGAAGCCACACCTCGCGGCCGGTGTCGCCCCGCTCCGACCACTCCGCCTGGTGCGGCGCGCACTCCCGCTCGAGGAAGGCCCGGGCGCTCGCCCGGAACTGGTCGTGCTCGTCCGTGAAGATCGTACGGCGCATACCAGGTAGACTAGTCAAAGGATTTGAAGACTCGCCCGCGGGCGTCGGTTGACCGCCGGTCCGGGGATAGGCTCGCGCTTCAGGCTGGCAGTCCCCTTGACAGGAGGTCGGGCGGTGGCGCTCCTGCGCGAGGCAGTCATCTGCGAGCCGCTACGCACCCCGGTCGGACGCTACGGCGGCAGCCTTCGCGACGTTCCCGCCGCCGCGCTCGGCGCGACAGTCATTCGCGGGCTGCTGGATCGCACGGGCATCCCGGTCGACGCAGTCGACGACGTCCTCTTCGGCCAGTGCTACCCCAACGGAGAAGCGCCCGGCATCGGCCGGGTCGCGGCACTCGACGCCGGCCTCCCGGTCACCACCACGGGGCTTCAGCTCGACCGCCGCTGCGGGTCGAGCCTGCAGGCGCTCATCTACGCCGTCATGCAGGTGCAGACCGGCGCCAGCGACGTCGTCCTCGCCGGCGGGGCCGAGAGCATGAGCCAGGCCGAGTACTACACCACGACGATGCGGTGGGGGGCGCGCGCCGAGAACCAGTCGATGTACGACCGGCTGGCCCGTGGACGCGTCACGTCCGGCGGCATGCACCATCCCGTCCCCGGCGGGATGATCGAGACGGCCGAGAACCTGCGTCGTGAGTACGGCATCACCCGCGAGGAGCAGGACGAGTACGCCGTTCGCTCGCATGAGAGGGCGGTGGCGGCGCAAGCGCGAGGCCTGTTCCAGGACGAGATCGTCCCGGTGGTCGTCCCGCAGCGGAAGGCCTCCAGCGTCGTCGATAGTGACGAGCATCCACGCCCGGATGTCACCGTCGAGTCGCTGGCCTCCCTGCGTCCGATCATGGGCCGGAGCGACAGCGCGGCGACGGTGACCGCAGGCAACGCCAGCGGTCAGAACGACGGCGCCTCCGTGGCAATCGTGACCCATCCCGACCGCGCTGCCGAGCTCGGCCTCCGGCCGCTTGCGCGGCTGCGGGCGTGGGCCGTCGCGGGTGTGCCCCCCGAGACCATGGGCATCGGCCCGGTGCCCGCCACTGCCAAGGCGCTCGATCGGGCCGGACTCACGCTGAGCGACATAGAGCTCATCGAACTGAACGAGGCCTTCGCGGCACAAGTGCTTCCGTGCACCCGCGAGTGGGGGTTCACCGAGCGCGACTTCGACCGGCTCAACGTCAACGGTTCGGGCATCTCCCTCGGTCACCCTGTGGGGGCGACCGGGGGGCGCATCCTCGCGACGCTCCTGCACGAGATGGACCGGCGCGGTGCACGGCTCGGTCTGGAGACCATGTGCATTGGTGGCGGACAGGGCCTGACCGCGGTGTTCGAGTCGTTGTCGTGAGTTGCCGCCGGTTAGGCGTTATCCTGCAATTCCGTACCCCTGTTCAACCTGTTCAGCGGTAATCCCTGCGCCCCGACGTTTTGCAAGCCGTTCTGAGGAGGAAGCTGTGGCCGTCAGCAAGCTGGACCGCCACCGCCAGGTCCAGGTTCCCAAGATGGCGGAACTCGTCGCCCGGCAGTTGCGGCGACAGATCGTCCGGGGCGAGTTGACCGAGGGCGAGGCGCTGCCCTCAGAGGCTGCGCTGATGACGCGTTTCGGCGTGTCACGGCCCACGCTGCGCGAGGCGTTCCGGGTGCTCGAGTCGGAAGGCTTGATCAACGTACGGCGAGGCGCGCGCGGAGGCGCCCGCGTGCAGACACCGCAGGGGCACGTGGCGGCCCGCTACGCCGGGCTGATCCTGGAGTACCGCAGCGCGACGCTCGAGGACGTGTTCGCCGCGCGGGTGTTCGTCGAGTCGCCGTGCCTAGGTCTGCTCGCCAAGCGTCGGACGGCGGCCGACCTCAAGAAGCTGAAGGCGTCGGTGGAGCAGGCCCGGGCGGCGCTCGCCTCCCCGGAGGAGTTCATCGCCCTGCACAACGACTTCCACGAGCTCGCGATCAGCCTGGCTCGTAACGAAACCCTGTCGGTGCTCAACACGATGCTCCGGGACATCATCGTGCGCTCCTCAGTCGAGCACGTGGGAACCGACGCTGGTTCCCCCGCGAACACCCGCGCGAACCGCAAGGGACTCCGGACGCACGAACGCGTCGTGGAGCTGATCGAGGCTCGCGACTCCGAGGGCGCCGAGAGCCTCTGGCGCGTTCACCTGCAGGCCGCGCAGGACTACCTGCTCACCGGCCACAGGCGCAAGACCGTTCTCGACCTTCTCGAATGAGCGGGCCAGCGTGGAGACTGCACGGCAAGGTCGCGCTTGTCACCGGCGCCGCCCGGGGCATCGGTGCCGCGCTGGCCGCTCGCCTGTCGCAGGAGGGCGCCTCGGTCGCGCTGTGTGACCGCGACGGTGAGGCCGCCACGGCCGCGGCGGAGCGGTTGGCCGCGGGGCCGGGCCGTGCCCTCGGCGTGACGCTCGACGTGTCTGACGACGCGGCAGTGCGGGCAGCCGTGCAGCGAATCGCCGGCGAGCTCGGACCGGTGGATGTGCTCGTGAACAACGCCGGCATCGACCGCATCCAGCCGTTCGTCGACAGCGTTCCGGCGACGTGGGACCAGCTCATCGCGGTCAACTTCCGTGGGTGCGTCGCCATGTGCCATGCGATCGTCCCCCGCATGGTCGAGCGAAGCTACGGCCGCATCGTCAACATCTCCTCCGACGCAGGGCGCGTCGGCTCGTCCGGGGAGGTCGTCTACTCGGGGACGAAGGCAGCAGTCATCGGCTTCAGCAAGGCGCTGGCCCGGGAGGTCGCGGCCTCCGGGGTCACCGTCAACGTCGTCTGCCCGGGGCCCACCGACACCGCACTGCTCGACCAGGTGGCGGCACAGAGTCAGAAGCGCTACGACGCGCTGGCCCGGGCCATTCCGATGCGGCGCATCGGGGCGCCGGGCGACATCGCGCCAGCGGTTGCCTTCTTCGCCTCCGACGACGCCGCGTACATCACGGGCCAGACGCTGTCCGTCAGCGGCGGTCTGACCATGGCGTGACGGCGGCGTGACGGCGGCATGACCGCGCCCAAGGGCCATCCCTCGCTGCTGTCGGAGCAGCACGGCTTCGTGCGTCAGCTCACCCTCAACCGGCCCGCTCACCTCAATGCGCTCGGCACACCTCTCGTCAGCGCGCTGCACGAGGCGTTCGACGACATCGCGGGCGATGCCACGGTGCGAGCCGTGCTGATCAGCGGGGCCGGCCGCGCGTTCTGCGCCGGGGCCGACGTCGCCGAGCTCGAGACCTTCACCAGCGCGACGGATTTCCGCACGTTCGTCGGCCGGCTCACCCGCTGCCTGTCCCGGCTGCAGCGACTCCCGCAGCCCTCGGTCGCCGCCCTGCACGGCGTCACCTTCGGCGGCGGCCTCGAGCTCGCCCTGGCCTGCGACCTTCGGGTGGCGACCCGGTCGGCGAAGCTCGGGGTCCCGGAGATCAAGCTCGGCGTCCTTCCCGGAGCGGGCGGGACGCAGCGGCTCCCCCGCCTCGTCCCCCCTGCCGTGGCCAAGCAGATGATCCTCACCGGCGAGCCCATCTCAGGAGAGCGGGCGTATGCGCTGGGGCTGGTCAATGAGGTGGGCGACGGCGACATCCTGCCGACAGCGCTCGCGCTCGCGGCGTCACTGGCTGCGGGAGCGCCCCTGGCGCTGGAGGCCGGCAAGCGGCTGGTCGACGACGGGGCGCAGATGCCGCTCGACGACGCCGTCGCATACGAGCGGGAGACCGTCTCCGTGCTCTTCGGCACGCAGGACCGAACCGAGGGCCTGCTCGCCTTTCGGGAGAGGCGGCGGCCGCGCTTCGCCGGCGGCTAGAGGGGCGGCGGTGCTGCGGCGGCAGGCGCGACTTTTTGGCCGGCGGCGGCATCGACGTACTCCCGCCCGCGGATGAGCCGCACCGGCATGGACACGAGAACGGCTTCCCGGTTCTGGTTGCGGATCGTGTTGCGCGTCGTCACGACGCCACGGGAACCCCGGCTGGCCGGTCGCGCCTCGAGGACCTCCACCTCCACGTGCAAGGTGTCGCCGACATAGCTGGGCGCCTGCACGCTGAGGTTCATGGACATGAAGGCGAGCCCCGTCCCGTGCAGCACATTGGTCTGCAGGACGAGCCCCTCGCCGATGCAGTACACCATGGCGCCCGGAAGCAGGCGACCCGTGTAGCCGCCGGCCGACGCGTGTGAGGCGTCGTAGAAAAGCGGCTCGGTGAAGCCGCCCCAGGTGATGAAAGTGACCAGGTCGGTCTCGGTGACCGTTCGGGCGGCGGTCCGGAAGGCGCTGCCGACGGTCATCTGCTCCCCCGTCTGACCGTGAACGAGCGACGGGATGTCTGCGGAAGCGCGATCAGTCATGCGCTGTCCCCGACCTCAGCCCGGTTGGCCTCGCTGACGGCCACGAAGTCGGGCGGCCGCTTCTCCCGGTGGGACGCGATGCCCTCGTGCACGTCCGGCCCGGCGAAGCCGAAGAACTCGTAGCCCAGCGACGCGTCGAAGATCGGCCCGAACTGGCGGTACCAGTTGTTGAGGGTGTACTTCGTCCACCGGATCGCTGTCGCCGATCCGGCGGCCAGGTCCGCCGCTACTTGCAGGGCGACGTCCTGCAACTCGGCGTCCTCCACGCAGAGGGAGACCAGGCCGATGCGCTCGGCCTCCTCACCGGTCAGGGAACGGCAGGTGAGCAGGTAGTACTTGGCCTTCGCCATGCCGCACAGCAGCGGCCAGCAGATCGCTGCGTGGTCGCCCGCCGCCACCCCCAGCCGGGTGTGCCCGTCGACGATCTTGGCATTCCTCGCCGCGATGGAGATGTCGGCGAGCATCGCCACCGCCAGGCCGGCGCCCACCGCCGGTCCGTGAATGGCCGCGATGACGGGCTTCGAGCAGTTGATGACGCCGTAGACGACGTCGCGCGCCTCCTGCATCACCCGGGCACGCACGTTGTGGTCGCTCGCCATGGCCTCGATGGAGTCGAAGGACCCGCCGGCCGAGAACGCCCTGCCAGCGCCGCAGATCACCACGCTGCGCACCGCGTCGTCCTGGTCGAGCGCGCGCCAGACGTACGCGAGGTCACGGTGCATCCGCGGGCCGACGGCGTTGAGGTTCGGCGCGTCGAGCGTGATGCGCAGCACCCCGGGCGAGGGGGTGTCGAACGCCAGCGTGGGAAAGTCGCTCTGCCAGTCGCTCACGCCTATGTCCCGTCTCACGTCCAGCTTGCGGTGTGTCAAGTGCAATCATATAGCGAGATGGAACGCCTGGGCGGCCGGTGCGCGGCCGTACGCGACGCGGGCTGCGAGCGAGGAGAGCGGATGGACGTCACCTTCAGCGAAGAGCAGCAGCAGTTGCGGTCGAGCGTGCGCGATTTTCTGCAGGACAAGTCACCCGAGGCGGCGGTCCGCAGGGCGATGGCGACACGGGAGGGCTACGACCCGTCGCTCTGGCAGCAGATGGGGCAGCTGGGACTGCAGGGGATGGCGATCCCCGAGAAGTACGGCGGGACCGGCTTCGGCTACGTCGATCTCGGCATCGTGTTCGAGGAGATGGGGCGGGCGCTGCTGAGCGCCCCGTTCTTCGCCTCCGTCGCGCTGGCAGCGGAGACGCTCCTGCGCAGCAGCGACGAGCAGGCCAAGGCCGACCTGCTGCCCGGCCTCGCATCGGGAGCCTGCATCGGGACGCTGGCCCTGCTCGAGAGCTCGGACACCTGGAGCGAGTCCGGTGTGCACATGACCGCGGCCCGAGCCGGGGGTGACTCATGGACGCTCACCGGGCGCAAGCTGCACGTCCTGGACGGCGGCATCGCCGACCTGATCCTCGTCGTCGCGCGCACCAAGGCCGGCGTTGGTGTCTTTGCGGTCAGCGGCGACGCTCCGGGCCTGACGCGCACACACCTCGAGACCATGGACCAGACGCGAAAGCAGGCGCACCTGGAGTTCGCAGCGACGCCCGCCCGCGTCGTCGGTGAAGCAGGAGGCGGCTGGGCAGCGGTGGAGCAGGCGCTGCAGGCCGCCGCGGTTCTGCTCGCTGCCGAGCAGGTTGGCGGCGCGTCGAGAACGCTGGAGATGGCTGTCGACTACGCGAAGCTGCGCCGACAGTTCGGCCGTCCCATCGGCTCCTTTCAGGCGATCAAGCACAAGTGCGCGGACATGCTCACCGACACCGAGTCGGCCAAATCGGCCGCCTACTACGGCATGTGGGCACTGGCTGCCGGCGACGCCGACATGCCCGTTGCGGCCAGCCTCGCCAAGGTCTACTGCTCCCAGGCCTACGCCCACACAGCCGCCGAGAACATCCAGATCCACGGGGGCATCGGCTTCACCTGGGAGCATCCGGCGCACCTGTATTTCAAGCGCGCGAAGACGTCCGAGCTGCTGCTCGGGACCGCGTCCTACCACCGCGGGCTGCTGGCGCAGCGGCTTGGCCTGTGAGGACAGGTCTCGTCAGTGGCGTCAGGTCCGCATGTAAGAGCCACCGGACACGTTCAGGATCTCGCCGGTGACGAAGCGGGCACGGTCCGATGCGAGGAACGCGATGGCCTCGGCGATGTCGGCTGGGGTCGGCAGCACACCGAGCGGCCCCATCGTGCCGGGCATGGACAGGATCTCGGGGTGGGCGTCGATGAACCTCGTCCCGGTCACGACGCCCATCGACACGAGGTTCGCGCGGATCCCGTGCGGGCCGCCCTCGTGCGCGAGCCCGCGGGTCAGCGCGTTGAGCCCGCCCTTGCTGGCCGCGTAGGGAGCCTCGATCCCGCCGCCGCCCACGTGGGGCGCGAACGTGCCAACGTTGACGATGACGCCCCCCTTGCCGGCATCCCGCATGATCGGCATCACCAGCCGGCAGAGGTACCAAGGACCGGTCAGGTTGACCCGTAGGACCCACTCCCAGTCCTCCGGGTCGTAGTCCCAGATCGGCGCTACCACGTTCACGGCCGCGTTGTTCACGAGGATGGAGATCGGCCCGAGCTGCGCCGTCACCGCGGCGACCACCCGGTCCGCATCTGCCCGCTCACCCACGTCGAGCCGATGCCCGACCACGCGTACGCCGGGGAAGTCCGCGGCGATCTGCGCGGTGACCGACCTCAGCCGGTTCTCGTGGCAATCCGTGACGACGACGTCGGCACCGGCTGCAGCCAGCCGCCGCGCAGTCGCCTGACCGATCCCCTGCCCGGCCGCCGCTGTCACGAGCGCTGTCCTACCGGCGAGCTCGCGAGGGTCGACCACGATCTGCAGCGGTTCCGACGTCATCGCACGGCTCGTCCCGCTCGAGGGTGGGGCCCAGGCCGCCGCTGAACCGCTCCGCCGGACTGTAGACCACCGCCCACGGACGGGGCCCACCTCCGCGGGTTCCCGGTGCATGACGACGTCATCCCCTGTCGAGTACATTCCGCTAACTGATTTGTAGCAGCGACGCGGAGGAAGCCATGACCACCACCAGCGGATCGACGGCGGACAGCGTCGTGAGCGAGGACCGCCCGACCACTGCCGAGGTCGACCTCGTGCTGTACGAGGTCGACGACGGCGTAGCGCTGTTCAGGCTGAACCGGCCCGAGGGCCGCAACGGCTGGAGCCACCAGATGGAGCGCCGCTACTTTCAGCTTCTGGCGGAGGCGGATCAGGACGACAGCGTGCGCGCGGCCGTCGTCACGGGGACCGGAAGGGCATTCTGCCCAGGGATGGACATGAGCCGGCTGAGCAGCGTGGCCGGTCAACCTATGGAGGTCGGTGGCCGCGCTCCGCAGTACACGCCGCGCCTGTTCCGCAAGCCGCTCATCGCCGCCATCAACGGGGCATGCGCCGGCGTCGGCCTCGTCCAGGCCATGCAGTGCGACGTGCGGTTCGCCGCGCGCGGTGCGAAGTTCTCCACGTCGTTCGCCCGTCGGGGGCTCGGTGCGGAATACAACATGTCGTGGGTCCTCCCGCGCTACGTCGGCGTGGAGAACGCGCTGGACCTGCTGCTGTCCGGCCGAACCTTCGATGCGGACGAGGCGAAGGAGCTGCGGCTGGTCTCCCGCGTGGTCGCACCGGAGGACGTGGTCGCTGCCGCCACCGCGTACGCGCGAGACCTCGCGAAGAACTGCTCGCCGAAGGCGATGGCCGTCATCCGGCACCAGGTGCTGGCAGACCTCGACCGCACCTTCGAGGCCTCGCTGTACGGCGCCTACGCGGTCATGGACGCGCTGGTGCAGGACGCTGACTTCGCGGAGGGCGTCGCCAGCTACCTCGAGAAGCGGCCGCCGGAGTTCGCACCGCTGTCGGACGACTTCGACCCCGAGGGGCTGGTGGGCGCGCCGGTGTCGGGCGCCCGGCTGACAGCGAGGGAGCTGCTCGGCCGGTAGCCGGCAGGCGAGAGTGCTCAGCCGCGCACCTCCTTGGGCAGGCCGAGCACGGTCTCAGCGAGGATGTTGCGCTGAATCTGCGACGACCCCGCGTAGATCGTGCCGGCCCGCGCGTTGTACCAGGCACCCAGCCACGACCCGGTGGAGTTGGGCGCCCCGGGGTCGTCGGTTCGGTAAGCCCGCAGCGGAAGCCGGCCCTGCAGTTCCAGCCCGGCAAGACCGCCGATGTCGAGCGCCAGGTCGGTCACCCGCTGGTGGTACTCCGACCAGAACAGCTTCGACACCGACGCGGCCGCGCCGAGCTCGTGCCCGGTCATCATCTGCGTCACGATCCGGTAGCCGAGGAAGCGCATGATCTCGACTCTTCCGTAGCACCACGCGAGCCGCTGGCGGATCAGGGGGTCACGCTGCCGGCCGTTCGCGACCGCGAGCTCGAACAGCCGGTCCAACTCTGCACGGAACAGGACCGGGTTGGTGGCGGCCTCCTCACCGCGCTCGTGCCCGAGAAGCGTCATCGCGACGGCCCAGCCACCGCCGACCGAGCCCACCACGTTGTCGGCCGAGGTTCGTGCCGCCGAGAAGAAGACCTCGTTGAAGTCCGACAGGCCGTTCATCTGCCGGATCGGCCGCACCTCGACTCCGGGCTGGTCCATCGGGCACAGCAGGAACGAGATCCCACGGGACCTGGTCGCTTCGGGATCGGTCCTGGCAAGCAGGAAGATCCAGTGGGCACGGTGGGCAGCAGACGTCCACACCTTCTGGCCGTCGATGACCCAGTCGTCACCGACGCGCCGCGCGCGCGTGGACAGGGCTGCGAGGTCGGAGCCCGCATGCGGCTCCGAGTAGCCCTGGCACCAGCGCTCGTCACCAGACAGGATCGAAGGCAGAAACCGCCGCTTCTGGTCGTCGGTTCCCCAACGCAGCAGCGTGTTGCCCAGCATCTTCAGGCCAAAGGTGTCGTGAGGCTCCCCGTATGAGAGGCCCGCGCGCGCGAGCTCCTCGACCAGAACCACCTGGTGGAGCTGCGACAGGCCGCGCCCGCCGAACCCCACCGGCCAGGTGATCCCCAGCAGGCCGTGGCGGTACAGCGTCTGTCTCCACTCGTGGGCGACGTCCTCAGCGGCTTCAGGGTCGGCGATCCCGCCGACGCCCTTCCAGTTCGGCGGCAGCTCCGCCAGGACCCGGCGCACCTCCTCGCGGAAAGCCTCGACCTCCGCCGGGTAGGCGATGTCCACCGCTGCTCCCCCTGGCAGGCCCGCCGCTATTGGTGTAGATAGTTAAACCAGATGACGACGAGCGTATGGCACGTTCGTGGTCTGCGCGGTCGTGCGCGCAGGAAGAGGGTAGATCCGTGGCCGCTCGACGGTTCCCCATCGAACGTGGCCACGTGATGATGTTCGCCCGAGCGTGCGGGGACCTCGCTGCCGGCAACGAGGGAGCCGACGTCGCGGTGCCGCCGACGTTCGTCATGGCGGCCGCGCACTACGACGACGACTATCCGCTGATTCCCCGTGCCGGCCGGGAATGGTTCGGCTCGGGGAAGCAGACTGGGACACTGCCGCCGGGCGGCGGCGCCCTGCACGCCGAGCAGCACTTCACCTACCACCGCCCGTTGCGCGTCGGCGACGTGCTCGCCGGCGAGGCCCGCATGGGGAATTCCTGGGACAAGCAGGGGCGTTCCGGCACTCTGCGCTTCACTGAGCAGGTGGTGGACTACCGCGACGAGCGCGGCGAGCTCGTCGTCGCGACACGCAGTGTCGGCGTCCTGCGGACGGCTAGCTGATGGCGCTCAAGGTCGGGGACTTGTCGGTCGGACAGATGTTTCGCAGCGACGTCGTCCACGACCTGAAGCGGACCCAGGTCGTGATGTACGCGGGCGCGTCCGGTGACTACAACCCGCTGCACACGGACGAGCCGTTCGCACGGGAGGCGGCGGGGTACCCCGGCGTCTTCGCGCACGGGATGCTGACCATGGGGATGACGGCGCGGGCCCTGACCGAGTGGCTGGGCGACGACCGGCTGCTCCGATTCGGCGTTCGGTTCACCGCGCAGGTCTGGCCGGGTGACACCCTTACCGTCAGCGCGACGGTCGACAAGGTCGAGAACGAGGACGGCGAGCCGGTCGCGTCCCTGACCGTCCGGACGACGAACCAGGACGGCAAGGACGTGGTGTCCGGCTACGCAGCTGCGCGACTGGACCCGTAGTGCAGCGTGCCGACGAGCTACCGCCGACACTCGCTCGCAGGTGGTCCTTCCTCACGATGCCGCGGCGCCGAGCGACTGCGGCGCGGCCCGCGTGAACTTCGCCTTCAGCGACGAGCAGGAGGAGCTGCGGCGCACCATTCGGCGTTTTCTCGCGGCCACGTCACCGGAGGCGGAGGTCCGTCGCGTCAGCTCCACCCTGGATGGCTATGAGCCGTCGGTCTGGCGCCGGCTGTCCGACCAGCTCGGCGTTCAGGCTCTCGCCGTGCCGGAGGCGTACGGGGGCGCCGGCTTCACTTTTCTTGAGCTAGGCCTGGCACTGCAGGAAGCGGGTCGAGCGCTCCTTCCGGCCCCTCTGCTGTCAACCGCCTTTGCGGTGGCGACGCTGCTCTGTGTGGACGACGAGCAGGCGCGGGGCGACTACCTGCCCGGCATAGCGACCGGCGAGCTGCTCGCGACCACCGCTCTCGGTGAGGGCGTGGCAACGAGCGCGGCGAGCGTGCAGGCCTCGCCGGCGGCGGCCGGCTGGCGGCTCGAGGGTCAAGCCGGTCTCGTAGTCGACGGGAACGCGGCGGCCCTGCTGCTGGTGCCGGCGCGCGTCGAGGACGGCATCGCCCTGTTCGCGCTGGTCGGCGACGCAGCCGGTGTCAAGCGCTCGATGGCGGAGGTTCTCGACACGACCAGGAGGCTGGCGCACGTCACCCTGACGGACGCTCCGGCACGCCGGCTCGGGAGTCGGGCGCAGCCCTGGACCGGACTCGAGCAGGCTGTCGACCTCGCCAGCATCATGCTCGCGGCCGAGACGCTGGGCGTGGCCGAGCGGTGCCTGGACATGGCTGTCGACTACGCGAAGGTGCGAGAACAGTTCGGACGGCCGATCGGGTCCTTCCAGGCCATCAAGCATCTGCTCGCCGACGTGCTGATCGAGGTGGAGGCGGCGCGGTCGGCGGTCTGGTACGCGCTGTGGCAGTCCTCAGTGGGCCACGACATCCGAACCGTCGCAAGCCTCGCGCTGGCCACCGGCTCCGAGGCCGCCTACCTCGCCGCGTCCGTCAACCTGCAGGTCCACGGGGGTCTCGGTATCACCTGGGAGCACCCGGCCCAACTGTTCCTGAAGCGGGCCACGACATCGCGCCTGCTCCTCGGCGACCCCAGCGCCCACCGGGAGCGGATGCTCCGGGCACTGTCCTACTGAGGTCCGCGGCCGCCGAGCACTGGGGCGATCAGTCGCGGAAGGCCGCCACCACGGGATCCCAGATCTGCTCGTCCACCTCGTACGGCGTGTAGAAGCTGAAGCGGTCGATGAGGCCGTCGAAACGTGCAGCGATGGCGGCGGCGACCTGGTCGGGCTCCGCGACGACCGCGAACGTGTTCAGCACCTCGTCGTCAATGAGCGTTCCCATCGTCCGCCACCGGTCTGGGTCGGCGCTCCGGGACAGTTCGTGCAGCGCGACCGCCAAATCATCCCACCCGTGGAACTCCAGGACCGACCGGTACGCCGGTGTGCTGCCGTAGAAGGCGATCTGGTCGCGCGTCTTGCGGACAGCGTCCGCCATCGCCTCCTCCGTCGGTCCCGCCGCCACGAGGCCGGGGATGGACAACGCCAGGTCCGCCCGGACGCGACCGGCCTTCGCCATGCCGCGCGCAAGGGCCGGGAGCGTCCGCTCACGGAGGTAGCGCTCGGTCGTGAAGGCGTGCACGAGCAGTCCGTCGGCGACCTCGCCGGACAGCTCCGTCATCTGCTCGCCGACGGCTGCCAGGTGCACCTCGGGTGGACCGGTTGGGCTGGGCGGTGGCGCGAAGAACGGTGACATCAGGGTGTGGGAGTAGAACTCGCCACGAAAGTCCAGGTCTGCGCCGTCGTTCCAGGAGCCCCAGATCGCGCGCAGTGCCTCGATGAACTCGCGCATGCGGCGGGCGGGGTGGCTCCAAGGCATGGCGAACCGCCGCTCGATGTGCGGCCTGACCTGGGTACCGAGCCCGAGCAGGAATCGTCCTCCGCTCATGCACTGCAGGTCATGAGCGGTGTAGGCGACCGTCATCGGGGTCCGCGCGAAGGCGACCGCGATGGCCGTGCCCAGCTCGAGGCTGGTGGTGTGCTCCCCTGCGACCATCAGCGGCAGGAACGGGTCGTGCCTCGACTCCGAGGTCCACAGACCGGCGTAGCCCACCGCCTCGTGGCGCAGGGCGGTGTCGCGCTGCGCCCCGTAGCTCGTCGCCTGAAGCCTCCCGTCGATCCTCACGGCTTCCCTTCGAGCGACCCGGATACGCTAGATGCTTAAGATAAGTCAAAGGATATAGCCGGGGGCGCGCTGCATGGACTTTGTCTACTCGGACGAGCAGGAGTTGCTGCGCAAGACGGCGCGCAGCTTCGTCACCAACGTCTGCCCGCCCGAGAAGGCGAAGCAGTGGGACGAGGCCGGCGAGGTGCCGGAGGAGCTGTTCCGGGGACTCGCGGACCTGGGATGGTTCTCGCTCCCCTTCCCGCTCGATGCCGGCGGCGACGGTGGTGGTGCCGTGGAGCTCGCGATCATCGCGGAGGAGCTCGGCCGGTCGAGCTTCGATGTCGCCATGTGCTACCTCGGCGTCCTGATCCCGGCCATGACGGTGTTCCGTTGGGGCAACGAGCGGCAGCGCACCTGGATCCGGGGGCGCGTGATGACCGGTCACGAGCGTATTGCCGTGGCGATCAGCGAGCCCGACACAGGCTCGGATGCGGCAGCGCTGCGGACCGTGGCCGAGGACAAGGGCGACCACTACCTGCTCAACGGGCAGAAGGCGTGGTGCACGGGAGCAGGCCTGCCCAACACGACCATCGTCACCTACGTCCGCACCGGCGCGCGCGAGCCGAAGCACGAGGGGATCTCCATCCTGCTCGTCGACCCCAGTTCGCCCGGCGTCCAGCTGAGCAGGACGCCGACGCTGGCACGCCACATCCTCGGCACGAACGAGATTTCCCTGTGCGACGTCGTCGTCGCGAAGAAGCACCTCGTGGGGAGCGCCGGCCACGGTTGGTCCGTGCTGCTGTCGAACCTCGAGCTCGAGAAGGTGCTGCTGTCAGGTGGGTACGTCGGCGCCGCGCAGTCGACCCTGGACGAGATGCTGGCCTTCGCGAAGACCCGTCTGGCCTTCGGGCGTCCCATCGGCACCTTCCAGTCCCTGGCGCATGCCATGGCCGACCTGCAGACCGAGATCGACTCCGCGCGCCTGCTGACGCAGCGGGCGGCGCACCTGCTCGCAGCCGGCGCCCCGTGTACGCGGGAGGGGTCGATGGCCAAGCTGAAGGGCTCCGAGACCTACGTCGCGGCTGCACGGCTCGGGATGCAGGTGCTGGCCGGGCACGGCTTCTCGACGGAGAGCGTCATGAGCTTTCGCTACCGCGAGTCGATCGTGGCCACCATCTCCGGCGGGACGAGCCAGATACAGCGCAACGCGATCGCGCGCAGCATGGGCCTCAAGTCCTACTGAGCGTGCTGGTGAGATCAGCGCCCGCTACGCGGCACGGTTCCACGGAGTGTCGGCCCGCTCGCCGGCGATGTTGACCGCCACATGACCGCGGGCGACCTCCTGCCCCGAGCGGGCGCCCGAAACGACCACGTCGGCGAAGTGCACGCTGCGCCCACGCCGCGTGCAGATGCCGGATGCGACGACGTCCTCGCCGCGCACCGCGCTGAGGTACTGCACCGACATCGAGATCGTCGTGCTGCGACTGCCCTTGGCGAAGTCGTGACCCGCCATCACGGCGCCAGAGCCGCAGGTGTCGATGAGCGCCGCCAGCACCCCACCGTGGAAAATCTCCTCGTGCGCTGAGAGCTCCTGTCGAAAGGGCAGGTGAAGCACCACCGCCTCGGGGTCCCACCTCGTGGCGCGCAGCCGGCAGTACCGGTTGAACGGCACGCCGGTCTCCCAGCGCGACCGGAACCACTGCCGCCGTGCCTCCTGCTCCTCGTCGGTGAGAGCCACCAGGATCTCCAAAGAACTGTGCTCCATGATGTCGTTGGGGGGTCCGTCGACCGCGACGAGGTCGTCGTGCGCGCCTACTGACCGAGGGCAGCCTCGCCCAGCAGCGCGCGGGCGATGATGACCTGCTGAATCTGGCTCGTGCCCTCGTAGATCCGGAACAGGCGCGCGTCGCGGAACAGCCGCTCCACGGTCACGCCGCGCATGTACCCGGCGCCGCCATGGATCTGGACAGCCCGGTCGACCGCGCGTCCGACCGCCTCCGAGGCGAAGTACTTGGCCGCCGACGGCCCGACCTTGCGGTCCGTCCCGTCATCGAACCGCGCGGCGACGTCGGTTACGAGGGCCCGCGCGGCATAGAGGTCCGTCGCCGTGTCGGCGATCAGGCCTTGGATCAGCTGGAAGGCGCCGATTGCCTGGCCGCCCTGCCGCCGCGTCGAGGCGTAGGCGACGGACTCGTCCAGTGCGCGCTCGATCATCCCCACGCACAGGGCCGCGATATGCACCCGCCCGTGCGCGAGGCACTTCATCGCCGTGGTGTATCCGGTGTGCACCCCGGTGTCCCCACCCACCAGCGAGGCGTGCGGAACGACGACGTCGTCGAAGGAGACGTCCGCCGTCCACGCGCCGAATTGGCCCATCTTGTGGTCCCGTGGCCCGACTGTGACGCCGGGCATGTCCCGGGTCACGAGGAAGGTCGAGATGCCGCGCCTGGCCGGCCTGTCGCGGTCGGTGCGGGCGTAGGTCATGAACAGCTCGGCGACCGGCGCGTTGGTGATGTAGCGCTTCGTGCCGTTGAGGACCCAACGATCTTCCTCCCGACGTGCGCTGGTCCGCATGTCGGACGGGTCCGAGCCGGCCTCGGCCTCCGTCAGCGCGAACGACGCGACCGTCCGGCCACTGGCGATCCGCGGGAGCCACTCCTGCTTCTGCTCTTCGGTGCCGCCCTCCAGCAAGGTATGGCCCGCGATGCCGTTGTTCGTGCCGAACAACGACCGCAGCGACGGCGTGGTGTAGCCGAGCTCCATGACCAGGCGGGACTCCTCGACCATCGACACCCCGAGGCCGCCGTACTGCTCAGGGATCGCGAAACCGAACAACCCCATGTCGCGAGCCGCCTGCTGGATCGTCTCGGGGATCTCGTCCTTGTCGTCGATCTCCTGCTCGAGCGGAAGGACCCGCCGACGCACGAACTCGCGCACGGAGGCTAGAACCTGCGCGAAGTCGGTACTGTCCACGATGACCTCCTCGGCTCTGCTCAGTAGAATGATATGACTACTTGTCGTGGAGACGTGGACCGCGCTGGTCAGCCGCGCGCAGGACACCGACGCCGACGCCGTGATCTCCAGCACGGAGACGCTGTCCGGTCACGCTCTGCTCGCGCGCAGCCGCGGCGCGGTCGGCTGGCTCGATGCCCTGGGCGTCGACCGAGGCGTCCCAGTGCCCGCCCTGCTCGGCATGAGCGGCGACGCGCTCGCCCTCACGATCGCCGGCGCCGCGTCCCACCGGCCACTGGCGCCGCTCGGGGTCCGCCAGACCCAGCACGAGATCATCGGCTGCCTCGAGCGCCTCCGTTCGCCGGTTCTGCTGGCACAACCGGAGTTCGAGGAGCTCGCCCGCGCGGTAGCGGACCGTTGCGGGCGGTCGGTCGTGCTCGTTGATGCCTTGCCGTCGTCAGAGGAGCCGCTGTCGACCCCCTCGGCCGGCGACGCGGCACTGGTGCTGCACACCTCGGGAACGACAGGACACCCGAAGTCGGTCGTGTGCCGGCAAGGAGCGCTGGCTGCCCGCGTGCAGGTGAACATGGCGCTGCTTGGGCTCAAGCCTGGTCACGTCTACGCCACCGCGTCGCCCTTTCACCACGTGGCGGGGCTCGGCCTGGTGCTCGTGGCCCTCGGCGCCGGCGCGACCACGTGCGCGATGCCGCAGTTCACCGTGGAGGCCTGGCAGGGTCTTGCGGACTACGAGGTGACGCACGCGCTGGCCGTCCCCACCATGGTCGAGATGCTGCTGCGGGAGAACGCCCTGGCCCTGCGCTCGCTCCAGACGCTGCAGTACGGCGCCGCGCCGATGCCGCCGGAGACCTTGCGTCGCGCCATGCAGGCCCTGCCCGGCGTGGACTTCACCGACATCTTCGGGCAGACCGAGGGCAGCCCGATCAGCTGCCTGACCCCCGCTGATCACCGCCGGGCCGCGGCTGGCGACGAGCACCTCCTGCAGTCCGTCGGGCGCGCCGCACCCGGCGTCGAGCTGGTGATCGCGGACCCGGACGAGACCGGCGTGGGCGAGATCGTCGTGCGCGCCGCGCAGGCCTTCGCTCCCGACCCGGACGGCTGGCTGCGCACCGGCGACCTCGGCCGGCTGGACGACGAGGGCTACCTCTACCTGGTGGGACGCAAGGGCGACAAGATCATCCGCGGCGGCGAGAACATCTACCCCATCGAGGTGGAGAACGTGCTGGCCGAGCACCCGTCAGTGCTCGAGGTCGCGGTGGTGGGGCTGGCCGACCCGCTTCTCGGCGAGTCGATCAAGGCGTTCGTCGTGCCGGTCGACCGCGACAACCCGCCCGGCGAGGAGGCGCTGAGGCAGTTCGTCCGCGCGTCGCTGTCCGGCTTCAAGGTGCCGCAGCAGTGGGAGTTCCTGCCGGCCCTTCCCCGCAACCCCAACGGCAAGCTGCTGCGGCGCGCCCTGCGGGGCACCAGCGGCCGGTGACATGCTTCGACGGGCTCGAGCCTGCCGCCGCTGGTCAGCGCGGAGCGCTGCCGACCCGAACGGCCCCTTCCGGACAGCTCGCGGCCGCCGTGCGAGCGTCCCGCTCGAGGGATTCCGGCACCTCCTCGATCAGCACGACACCCCGGCCCTGCTCGTCGGCATCGAGCAGTCGAGGAGCGATGTCGTAGCAGACCCCGTGACCGCTGCACGCGGCGCTGTCAACACTGATGCGCATTGCTTCGCCCTTTCGTCTGGTCCTCTCCTTTCTCTGGTGCTCTCTTTCCTCGTCAGCGGGAGGCCGTGAACACCAGCGGCAGCACCTGGCACGCGCGGACGCCTTGGAGCGTGTACGTCGGCTCCTTCCCGGGTGCGATGGCGTAGTCGGGGATTCTGCGGTGGAGCGCCTCGAGGGCAATCCGAAGCTCGAGCCGCGCGAGGTGCGACCCCAGACAACGATGCGTTCCGGAGGCGAAAGCAAGGTGGGGGTTCGGTCGCCGCGCCAGGTCGACCGCTCCCGGGTCGTCGAAGGAGTCCGGGTCGACGTTGGCGGTGCCCCATCCCAGGAAGACAAGCGAGCCCTTCGCGACTGGTACGCCGTTCACCTCCATGTCCTGAGTGGCCCAGCGTGGCCCCCCGTACGGAACGGGGCTGAGGACCCGCAACAGCTCCTCGATCGCGGTCGGCAGCAGGGCTGGGTTGCCCACCAGCCGGCGACGCTCCTCGGGATGAGTGGCGAGCCAGGCGACGAGCAGGGACAGCGAGGCGGTGACGGTGTCGAGGCCGGCCACGGTGAACATGTGCATCAGGTTGACGATCTCGTCGTCGGAGAGGCTTTGCCCGTCGAGCTCGAATGTGAGGAACCGGCCGAGCAGGTCGTCGCGCACCGGGCCCTCCTTGCGCTCCGACAGCCGACGGCACAAGAGGGCCCGCAGCTCGTCCCCGGCCATGCGCGAGGTCTCCTCCGCGGCTGCGAGGTCGGCGGTCTCGTGCTTGAGGATGCGGTCCTTGAATCCAACGAGAGTCTCGAGGTCGCGGGCCGGCAGGCCGAAGATCTGCAGGAAGGTCTGGCCCGGCAGTGGCGCGGCAAAGGCCGACATGAACTCCGTCTCACCCGCAGCGACAAAACGGTCGATCAGCGCGTCCGCCAGTGACCGGATCTCGTCCGCCCAAACCGCAACCTGGCGGGCGGTCAGGAGCGGATCCAGCAGGCGGCGGTACGCAGCGTGCGCGTCCCCGTCGATGTGCAGCGGGATGAGCGGATCGCGGGTGCCCATGCCGAACCCCTCGCCGCTGGTCGGCTCGGTGGACACGATGCGCGGGTCACGGGCCGCAGCCACGACGTCGCGCCGGCTGAAGAACGCCACGCCCAGGTCCCACTGAAGCACCGGCGTCGTCGCCAACAGGTCGGAGTAGACCGGGGCCGTCTCCTGAACGTCGAAGGCGCCGTTCTGCTCGTACAGCACCATGGCCCGCAGCCGGGGGTCCAGGTCGGCGAACCCCCGCACCTCGACGTCATCGCGCAGCATCGCCGGAACCCCATCCTATGAACCTGGCCGGGGTTGGAGCAGGGCACCCGACGCCATGCGCTGCAAGCAGACGCTTTAATCTGACGCTGTTGGCGGGCCTTGTCAAGAGACTGGCGGCGGAGAATGCCCGCTAGCATGCAGCGGTGGCCCCCGCCAAAATTTCCGACGGTCGCCGGGCCGCGGGGGACGCACCGCAGGCCACCCGGGCGGCCCTGCTCGAGGCGGCGCTCACCCTCTTTGCGGCCAGAGGCGTCGACGCCGTGTCCCTCCGCGAGATCGGGCTCGCTGCCGGGCAGCGCAACACCGGCGTCGTCAACTACTACTTCGCTGACCGCAACGGCCTGCTCGACGCAGTCGTACAGAGCTTCAGCGACCGGCACCCCGGCTTCGCGGCGGAAGCCGCGTCGTACCTCCCTGGCGGGAGCCGCCCCTCGGCGCGTCAGGTCGCGGGCGCCCTCGTACGGCCGATGGCCCTGCTGCGGCTGCGCGACCCCGACTTCATCCAGCTCGTGGCCCGGCTCGCGAGCGACGAGGGACGTCGCCCCCACCACCTGACGCGCCCCGCCGCGTCGTGGTACTTCGCCGTCGAGGAGCTGATCGCCGCTCGGTTCGGCGGTGGCGTGCACCGGTCAACACGCGCGCGGTTCGCCGAGACCTTGACCGTGCACGCGCTGGCTGATGACGCACGCCGGTCGCGCCAGGCGGATCCGGCCGTGTACGAGACCTTCGTCGAAGAGCTCGTCACGGCCGTCGCAGCCATTCTCTCGGCTGCCTCTCCTCGCACCTGAACGCCGCATCTAAAGCATCTGCTTGCGTCTAACTGGCTGATTACGCTTGACTCGGGTCAACACGTCCGGCGCCGTCCATGCGACGACAGCGCGCGCTCGACCCGAACAGGGAGGGCTCATGGCCAGCCCGGCGAGCCCGAAGGCCGTCTCCTTCTCAACGGGGCTTTTCGGGAAGCCGCCTCAGGCGCCCGTTACGACGTTCTCAGCCCCACGGACGAGACCGTGGTCGGAACCACCGCCGACGCGGCGCCCGAGGACGTCGCGAATGCGGTGGCCGCAGCGCGCTGCGCGGCTGACGGGACGACGTGGGCGCAGGACCATGACTTCCGCCGGCATTGCCTCGGCCAGCTCCAGGCGGGGCTGCGCAAGGAGGCGGCCCGGTTTCGAGAGATGGCCGTCGCCGAGGCGGGTATCCCGTCCGGCAACCTCGACACGCACGTCGACGTGATGATCGAGGACATGAGCTACTCCTCCGAGCTCATCGGCCGCTGGCCTTGGGAGCGCTCGTTCGGCGCGTACGAGCTACTCGGGCTGCGCAGCGACCGGCGTGTGCGCTACGAGCCGTACGGCGTGGTCGGCGCCATCACGCCCTGGAACGCGCCGTTCATGACGAGCATCTGGAAGATCGGCCACTCGCTCGCCACCGGCAACACCGTCGTGCTCAAGAGCGCCCCCGATACGCCGATCGCTGCCGCGATCATCGCCGAGGTCACGCTGGAGCACACCGACCTGCCCCCGGGAGTCCTCAACACGATCAGCTCCAGCGACAAGGCGATCGCCGGCGAGGCCCTCACGACCGACCCGCTCGTCGACATGTTCCACTTCACCGGCTCCCCCGCGGTCGGGCAGTAGATCATGCAGAACGCCGCCGTCGGCATCCGCAAGGTCGTGCTCGAGCTCGGTCAACGGAATGATCTACAACCGGGGCAACCGAGCCGACTTTGACGCGCTCGTCGCGCTCGGCAACCCTGGCTGGGGATGGGATGACGTCCTCCCGATCTACCGGCAGATGGAGAACCACGCGCTCGGTGCCGGACCCACGCGTGGAGCCGGCGGCCTGCTCGACATCTCGACGGCAACGGACCTGCCGCAGCTCTGCGACGACACGATCGAGGCCGGTGTAGCGGCCGGCCTGAAGCGGACCGACGACGTCAACGACAGCGACGAGGAGCGGATCGGCCCCGCGGCGCGCACCATCACGCGCGGCACCCGGGTCAGCAGCGCCCGCTCCTTCCTCCGCCCGGTGCTCGGCCGACCGAACCTGACGGTGCGCACGGGCGCGACAGTCACCCAGGTGCTCGTCGAGGGCGACCGAGCCGTCGGCGTCCGCGTCACCGACGGCGGCACCATGACCGACCAGCGGGCCGCGCTCGAAGTGGTGCTGTCACTGGGCAGCCTCGCGACGCCCAGACTGCTCCAGCTGTCCGGCATCGGCGATGCCGCACACCTGCGCGGCATCGGCATCGACGCGCGGGTCGACAGCCCTGACGTCGGGCAGCGCATGCGTGAGCACCGCACCGTCACACTGCAGTACCGCCTGAGGGGCAGCGTCCAGATCACGTCCGCAGATCCCACTGCGCCGCTCGACATCGACCCGCAGTTCCTCACCTCGGCCTCCGACCGCCAACGGACGGCGGCACTGTTCCGGCGCATCCGCATCCGCGACCTGTTCGGGCTCGAGCCCGTGGCGAGCAAGATCAGAAGAGAGACTGTCCCGGGGCCGGGAGTGCAGAGCGATGATGAGATCGTCGACGCGGCCCTCGACCTCGGTTACTGCGGCTACCACGCCGTCGGGACCGCCGCGATGGGGCCGGATCCGGGCGACGTCGTCGACAGCCGGCTGCGGGTACGCGGTCTGCGGGGCCTGCGCATCGTCGACTGCTCGGTGCTGCCGACCATGGTGGCGGGGAACCTCAACGCACCGATCATGGCGATGGCGTGGCGCGCGGCGGACCTGATGCGCGAGGACGCCTGACGAGTTACTTTTCTCCCGGCGACACGGCTCAGTCGTGCAGACCCACCGGGACGCCGGACTCCATGCGGTCGTGGTACTCCACCGCGCCTGCTCCGACGCGACCGTCGCCCCACACCCAGTCGGTCGGCGACTTCACGATCCGCAGCAGCTGCGTGGAGCCGTCGGCTTCGGTGTGCCGGTGCCGCAGCGGCAGCCAGGTCGCCGGCGTGCCCGTAGCGGTCCACACGCGTCCCGCTGCCCGGATGGTCAGCTCGACGTGGCGCAGCGCGTAGTACGGGCCCTCGTCGTAATGGTTCCGCATCGAGAAGTCGTCGACCAGGTGGAACCGCCCGTCGCTCCAGACGTGGCCACTGCGGGTCTGTTTCGTCGGTCCCACCGCGCGCATCAGCATGAACCCGGTGCCGTCCTCCAGCACGCAGGTGTGCCACCGCAGGTAGATCTTCGCGAGCCAGTTGCGGGCCCCCCACGAGTGGTCCCTGCCGCCTGCCCCGTCGACCTCGTACGTGGTGTCCCCGACCCGGACCTGGCCCGTTGTCCACGCCAGGTGCTGGTAGTGCAGGTCAGCCTGACCCGGCAGGAAGATGCGTCCGATGTCATCCTGGTCGGCTCCCATCACCCCGGCCAGCCCGCGCGAGGTGACGTCCAGCTCCAGCGAGCACGGGGCCACTCGGCTGGAGGCTCGCGCGGCAGCCGGGTCGGTCAGCAGCCATGGGTCGGTCAGGAGCATGGCATCGCCGTCGAAGCGCACCCGGTTGCGCTCGAACGGCTCGACCACCTCCCAGGACTGACCACCCGCACTGAGGCCATTGCCGTCGATCGGCGCCCGCCGGAAGGCAAAGGCGGTGCGCCCGTGCGGCAGGTAGACGCAGGCCGTCACCTCCGCCCGGCCCTCGTTCGGGCGCATGCCGATGCGCAGCCAGCCGCCAATCCGGCGCGAGCTGTCCCAGAAATCGACGTAGCGGCTCTCGTTCCAGCTGGGGTCGGAGCCGACGTCGTGCGTGCCCTCGTCGACCTCGGTGAGCCGCAGACCCACGCGTTCGCCCTCCCGATCCGTCAGGTGCCGGTTGGTCAGCTACCGGTATGTCACACGCCGACGCGGTCGGCGAGTTGCTGCAGGTGCTCCTCGGAGCTGCCGAGCAGCTGCTGGGAGTTCTTGGCGCGCTTGAGATACAGGTGCGCAGGGTGCTCCCAGGTGAAGCCGATGCCGCCGTGGATCTGGATGTTCTGCCCGCACGCCGCGAGGAAGGCATCGACGCAGAACGCCTTGGCGAGGCTGGCGACCACCGGGACGTCGTCGGAGTCGACCGAAGCGGCCCACAGCGCGTAGTACGCGGCAGAACGCGCGGCCTCCAGGTCGACGAGCATGGCCGCGCACTTGTGCTTCACGGCCTGGAACGAGCCGATGGGCCGGCCGAACTGCTCGCGCACCTTGGCGTAGGCGACGGCCATGTCGAGCACCTTCTGCGTGCCGCCGACCGCCTCCGCAGCGAGGGCGATGGCGCAGCGGTCGAGCATCGTGGAGACCGCCGCCTGCGCGCCATCGAGCGACCCGACGAGCCGGGCGGGTGTGTCCTCGAAGGACAGTCGGGCCTGCTTGCGGGTCTGGTCCATGGTGTGCAGCGGCTCACGGATCAGCCCCGTAGCACGGGCGTCGACCGCGAACACCCCGACGTCCTGTCCTGCCCGGGCGACGACGAGGACCAGGTCGGCGACCACGCCGTCGAGCACGTAGAGCTTCTCGCCACGCAGTCGCCACCCTGCAGCGGTCTGCTGCGCGGTAGTCCCCACGTCCGAGGTCGACCACGAGCCGGTCGACTCGGCCAGGGCCACGGTCGCGATCACCTCACCCGAGGCGATCCCCGGCAACAGCTCCTTGCGCGCCTGCTCGTCGTCGTGGGCGAGCAGCAGTTGTGCCGACATGACGCAGGACGCGAAGAAGGGCGAGACGACGAGCGCGTAGCCCATCTCCTGCAGGACGACGCCGAGCTCGACGAAGCCGAAGCCGCCGCCTCCGTACTCCTCCGGGATCGCGAGGCCGTGCAGCCCCAGCTGGCCGGCCATCTGCGTCCAGAGGCTGCGGTCGAACGCTGTCGGTTCGTCCATCTGGTCGCGGACGGCGCCCTCGGACGACTTCGTCGAGAACAGGCCGCGCAGCACCTGCTGCAACGTGGCCTGGTCCTCGTTCAGGGCGAAGTCCATGCCGACCTCACGCGTCCCTGCGGCGAAAGCTCTCGGGGACGGCCGCGAACTCGGCCGTGTCGTGGGACTGGCTCTCCGCGGCGAGGCCATACCCGAGGACCGCGACAGCCGCCTGCCTCAGGTGCTGATTCAGTACCGACTTGGTGTCCTGAACGGCCTGCCACGGCAGAGCGGCGACGCGTTGTGCCCACGCGGTCGCCTCCCGCATCAGGTCGTCGGCGGCTACGACGCGGTTCGCGAGGCCGATCTCGACAGCCGCCTGCGGGGGAATCCGGTCCCCGGTGAGGAGGTACTCCTTCGCGCGCAAGAGCCCAGAGTTCAGCGGCCACGTGACGGCGCCGCCGTCGCCGGCCACCAGCGCTACGGCGACGTGCGGGTCGGCGAGGAAGGAGCGCTCAGACAGGAACACCATGTCGCACGCGGTCACGATCGTGCACCCCAGCCCGACAGCAGCTCCGTTGACCGCAGCGACGACGGGCAGGTGGACATTCACCAGGTCCTCGAAGACGCGCCGACCCTCGCGCAGTGCTGCGCGGCGCAGCTGCAGGTCCGCGGCGAGCTTCGGGAAGTCGTCGATGTTGCCGCCGGCGCTGAAGGCGCGACCCGCGCCAGTCAGAACGATCACACGAGCGCCGGGGTCCTCCCCGACCTCCCGCAGCACGCGCGAGAACTCGCGGTGCATCTCGGTGTCGAAGGCGTTCATCGCCTCCGGCCGGTTGAGCGTAACGATGCGGACCGGGCCATCGGCCTCGACGAGCACCGCGTCGGAGGTCACCTCGGCCTCCCCCTCGCTGCACACCGGCTCGGGACGCCCGGCGGCGGTGCCCCTAATAGTTATACAATAGACCCGTTGCTGCCGCCAGTGTTCGGCCGAGAAGCGGTCTCAAGCAGGCCGAGGCTCCCGCGGAAGCCCGAGCGTCCGCTCCGCGAGCACGTTGTACTGGATCTCCGTGGTGCCGCCGTAGATGGACTCGGCCCGGCTCGAGAGGAAGATCTGCTGCAGCCGGTCGAGCTCGTACGCGGCTCCGACGATCTCGCTGCTCGCACCTTGCACGCGCATTGCCGCCTCGCCCATGCGCTTGTGCGCCTCGCTGGCGAACACCTTGCTCACCGTCGCCTGCAGGGCGGCGTCACCTTTGGGCTCCTTGATCGCTGACATCAGGCGCAGGGCGTTCCACTCCATGATCTTGGCATCGCTGTAAGCGCGCGCCAGATCGGCGCGCACGACGCTGTCCTGCCGCCGGCCGGAGGCAGCGGAGCTCGCGATCATCTGCTCGACCTCGCGCCGGATGTTGAGATGCTCGGCCAGCAGGGTCGTGCCCCGCTCGGTCCCGAGCGCCCCCATGGCAGTCGCCCAGCCGCTCCCGACCTCTCCCACGACCAGGTCCGACGCGGTCCGCGCCCCGGTGAAGAAGATCTCGCAGAACTCCGCGCCCCCCAAGATGTTGCGGATGGGCCGGATGTCCACCCCCGGCTGGTCCGTCGGAATGAGCAGCATCGAGATGCCGCGGTGGCGGACGGAGCCGGGGTCAGTCCTGCACAGGACGAACAGCCAGTCGGACCGCGCCCCGACCGACGTCCACACCTTTTGCCCGTCAACCACCCACTCGTCGCCGTCGAGTGCAGCGCGGGTGCGCAGGGCAGCGAGGTCGGACCCCGCCCCGGGTTCGCTGAAGCCCTGCCCCCAGAACTCCTCACCCGCGGCGATCGCCGGCAGGAACCGCCGCTTCTGCTCGTCGCTGCCGAAGGCGAGCAGGGTAGGCCCCAGAAGGTCCTGACCCTGCACCCCGGCGCGGTAGGGGGCGTTGGCGCGGGCGTACTCCAGTTGGAAGAGGAGCTGCTCGTCGACGCTCGCCGCTCGCCCGCCGTACTCCTCCGGCCAGCCCAGGCACAGCCAGCGTCCAGCGGAGAGCTCACGGTCCCACGCGAGCCGGACATCCCAGTAGCTGTCGTCCCAGGAGAAGCCGACCCCGCGGTGCGCGGCGAACTCCCCGACCAGGTGCTCGTCGAGCCAGGTGCGGAGCTCGTCGCGGAAGTCGGTCAGCTCTGGGCTCAGCGTGAGGTCCATGACTGCCTCTCGGACGGCGGCTCAGTGGCGCGGACAGCTCTCCGGGACGCGGACCGGGGAGGAATCCTGAGGCCAATCGTCTATCTCTATGGGCAGCGTACGCCGTGGCAGTGGTTTGACCATTGCTGAGTTGAAGCCTGCTGCCCGGGCAGCGTCCGTGATGTCGTCGATCCGTATGGCGTTCCTTACCGAGTGCTGCTGAACCTCGTCAATCCTCGCAGTGGCACTGACGTGACCGAGGCGTGACAGTTGTTCGACGCGGCCGGGTACCGACCTTCAGCACAGCCGTGCGCGAGTACAAGGCGCACGCCCTCGCAGCGCGGCCGGTCGTAGGTGATGTCGATGTCTGCCCTGGGTGTGCACGGTGACCGGCACCGAGCCCAGGGAGCGGATGAGGTTGTTCAGCGCCCGCCGCGGAGTCCCGAGCTCGAACCGGGTCACCGACCGGGCCAGCGCAGCGAGGATGGACTCGGTCTCCATGCGGGCCAGCGCCTGGCCGGCGCAGCCGTGCTCGCCGTAGCCGAAGCCGAGCTGGTGGACGGCGTCCTTGCGGGTCACGTCGAAATCGTCAGGATCTACCCACTTGCGCTCGTCCCGGTTGGCCGAGGCGTAGCTGACCACGACCCGAGAGCCAGCAGGGATGGGCACTTCGTCGACCTCGGTGTCGCTGACCACCAGCCGGCCGAAGGAGCTGATCGGCGACTCGAAGCGGATGACCTCGTTGACCGCGGTGGGGATCAGCTGCGGGTCCTCGCGGATGCGGTCCCACTGGTCCGGGTGCCGACCGAACAGCCAGACGGCGCTGCCGATGGCGCTGATCGTCGTATCGAGAGAGGGAGCGAGGTAGTCGAGCATCAGCATCATCGTCTGCTCGGTGGTGACCTCGCCGCGGTTGCGGGCCTCGAGAACACTGGCACCCAGACTGCCCGGCAGCACGTTGCCGGTGCGTACGATCTCGGCGCCGAACGCGGCCATCTCCCCGCACTGCGGCAGGGCCTTTTCGACCCGCTTGTTCACCGGACCGAAGGAGTCGAAGTTGGCCCCGGCCCAGCGCAGCAGGTGCTCGCGGCCCTGCTGGGGCCAGCCGATGAAGTCCGGGACGATCGACAGCGGCAGCGCGCGGGCCAGGTCGGAGACGGCATCGAAGGATCTTCGCTCTACCAGCGTGGCCACGAGGGCGTCGGCGGCTTCGGCGACCCGCTCCTTCATCGGTCGCAGCGAGCGCGGGGTCAGCCGGTGGGCTACCACCTGGCGCAGGTGCGCGTGCAGCTCGCCGTCGCTGGCCAGCGTGCATCCCAGGATCGCCTGGTTGGCGGGTTCGTTGAGCGCGATGCCGTTGGCTGAGCGGAACGTGTCGGTGTCCTGCAGCACGGCGCGCACGTCCGTATAGCGGGTGATGGCGTAGGCACCATGCTGGCGCAGCCAGACGGCGGGGCCCAGGGCGCGCAGCGCGCGGTAGTGGTCGTAGGGCTCGAGCAGGGCCTCGTCGGCGTAGATGTCCACGTCGTAGGTCGGAACGGGGGCGGTCGTCGTCATAGTCGGGATCCTTTCGAGGCTGGGACACCACGAGGTCTGTGAACGGATGATGCCCGTGCCCCGGCCGGAGCGGCTGCACCCGCGAGAAGAACGCGTCAGGAGCACCGCGCCGGGCCAAGAGGCACAGTCAGGATGCTGCCCATAGGCCGCGAACATGAGCCTCTGCCGCCGGCCGCTACGCGCCCAGGGCGGCAGGTGAATTCGCGCCACGTTCCGGCGAACGGAACGGTTGATACGTGCGTCGGGTGTTGCGACAGGCAGTGTCGAGTCTTCACAACCCGGCCGAGGGACGCGATGACAATAGCAACCACTGCACCGCAGTCCGAGGACCGTCGAGGTGCTGCAACGGCCGAGGCTGCCGCGCGACTGCAGGGTGCTGCCGAGCGCGGAGTGCCGTGCGCTCCCGTCCGCGACCTCATAGGGACCTCCGACGCCGCGCTCGCCTACGCCGTCCAACAGCGGCGCACCCAGGCCCGGCTGGCCGGAGGCGCCCGGATCGTCGGCCGCAAGATCGGCCTCACCTCGCTCGCCGTGCAGCGGCAGCTCAAGGTCGACCGGCCGGACTTCGGGGTGCTCTTCGACGACATGGACGTCTCATCACTCGTGGTGGTGCCGTACGAGCGGCTCCTGCAACCCAAGATCGAGGCGGAGATCGCCTTCCTGCTGGGTGAAGACCTCAGCAGCGGTCCCTTTGACGAGCCCCGGGTGCGGCAATCGGTCGAGTTCGCTATGCCCGCGCTCGAAATCGTGGACAGTCGAATCTCGGGCTGGGACATCACCTTCGGCGATACCGTCGCCGACAACGCCTCCAGCGGCTTGTTCGTGCTGGGCGACGCACGGCAGAGCTTGGACGAATTCCAGCCGGTCGCCGCGACGATGCGCATGTACCTCGACGAGCACTTAGTGTCCGAGGGCGACGGTGCCGCGTGCCTCGGAGATCCACTGATTGCCCTCGCATGGCTGGCTCAGGCCGCGCTCGAGCTCGGCGATCCGCTGCGCGCCGGGCAGGTTGTGCTGTCTGGCGCCCTCGGGCCGATGGTCGCGACACCGCCGGGAGCGCGGGTCCGCGCGGACATCTCCGGGCTTGGCTCGGTGCACGTCACGCTCTCCGACGACGACAGGAGCGAGAGATGAACAGGACGAAGGTTGCTGTGATCGGACCGGGCAACATCGGCACCGACCTGATGATCAAGGTTGTGCGCCACTCAGACGTTCTCGAGATGGGAGCCATGGTGGGCATTGACCCGAGTTCCGACGGGCTGGCTCGGGCGGCTCGCATGCACGTGCCCTTCACGGCCGAGGGCGTCGACGGGTTGATCGCGATGGACGGATTCGCTGACATCGACATCGTCTTTGACGCCACCTCGGCCAAGGCGCACCTCGCGAACGCCGCCAAGCTGGAGCCGTACGGCAAGAAGCTGGTCGATCTGACGCCCGCAGCGATCGGGCCGTTCGTGGTTCCGCCGGTCAATCTCGAGCGGCTGCTCGACGAGGATCTTGTCAACGTGAACATGGTGACTTGCGGCGGACAGGCGACGATCCCCATGGTGGCGGCGGCGGCGCGGGTGACGCCGGTGCCATATGCCGAGATCGTGGCCTCGATCGCGTCCAAGTCGGCCGGACCGGGCACCCGGGCCAACATCGACGAGTTCACCGAGACGACGTCCCACGCCATCGAGGCGGTCGGCGGCGCCGCCCGAGGTAAGGCCGTGATCGTCCTCAACCCTGCCGAGCCGCCTCTGATCATGCGAGACACCGTCTTCTGCCTCATCGGCGACGCGGACCAGTCGGCGATTCGCGCATCCGTCACCGACATGGTCGCCCGCGTCGCCGACTACGTGCCGGGATACCGGCTCAAGCAACCGGTCCAGTTCACCCCGATCCCAGCCGGCGAGCCGGTGCACACACTCTTGCCGGCGAACTCGCCCGCGGTGACGACGAAGGTGTCGATCTTCCTGGAGGTCGAGGGCGCTGCTCACTACCTACCGGCCTACGCGGGCAACCTCGACATCATGACCTCAGCGGCGCTGCGCGTCGGCGAGAGCATCGCCCGGCACGTTCCCGCCCGGGCAGCCTCATGACGCCTGCCCCCGACCTCTACGTCCAGGATGTCACCCTGCGCGACGGTATGCACGCAGTGCGGCACCGGATGAAGCCCCTTGATGTCGCCCGTATCGTCGCCGCGCTGGACGCCGCAGGCGTCAACGCGATCGTAGTCGCACATGGCGACGGCCTCGCCGGCGGCAGCGTCAACTACGGGCCGGGCAGCCACACCGACTGGGCGTGGCTGGAGGCCGCTGCCGGCAGCATCGACCGGGCCGTCCTCACGACGCTGTTGCTGCCGGGGATCGGGACGATCTCGGACCTGAAGCAGGCCCATGCCCTGGGCGTGCGGTCCGTTCGGGTGGCAACGCACTGCACCGAGGCAGACGTGGCCGCGCAGCACATAGCCACCGCCCGAGAACTCGGTATGGACGTCTCTGGGTTCCTGATGATGAGCCACATGGCGCCTGTGAAGGAGCTGGCTCGCCAGGCCGCGATGATGGAGTCCTACGGCGCGCACTGCGTCTACGTGACCGACTCCGGGGGACGGCTCACGATGGACGGTGTCCGCGAGCGTGTGCGCGCATATCGTGAAATGCTGGGCGCCGAGACGCAGATCGGCATCCACGCCCATGAGAACCTCTCGCTCGCCGTGGCGAACTCGGTAGTGGCGGTTGAGGAGGGCGCCACGCGGGTCGACGCCTCCTTGGCCGGGCATGGCGCTGGCGCCGGCAAGTGCCCCATCGAGCCGTTCGTCGCGGTCGCCAATCTGCAGGGCTGGACGCACGGATGCGACCTGTTCGGCCTTCAAGACGCGGCGGACGACCTCCTGCGTCCCCTGCAAGACCGACCCGTTCGGGTCGACCGGGAAACGCTCACCCTGGGCTACGCCGGGGTGTACTCCAGCTTCTTGCGGCATGCCGAAACGGCGTCGGCGCTGTACGGCGTCGACGTGTGCACGATCCTGCTGGAGGTCGGGCGCCGGGAACTCGTGGGCGGGCAGGAAGACCTCATCACCGATATCGCGCTCGACCTCGCGAGCTGAAGCAACATGTGACCGCGCGGCCGCCGGCCACGACTTTCGAAAGGCGTGGCGACCGCGTGCACTCCGGTCGCCGAGGTGACGGCGGTGCACGGAGAGCGGCCTCACGGCACGACCGCCGCGCGTTCTCAGCTCACGGGCTGGACGCGTCGTTCGAGACGGCCGTGGCAGCCCTCCATAACCCCCGTTGGGCGGCGGTCCGGTTCCACTCACCAGAACGGGTGTCTGGCCTGAAGCAGCCGCCAGGGCCATCCTCGAACCATCCTGAAGAAGGCGAGGCAAATCAGCTACGAGGTTCATGTGCGGTAGGGCACTGGAGGCAACCGGGATGACGGCCATGGTTCGCGGTTCTATACACCAGAATCACCTGTCCGCTTGGCAGACGAACGTGCACATTATCGGGAGGCACCCGAGAGGACAGAACCCGATGACCACATCAATGTGCGAGCTGGTCGCAACCGCGTCCCAGATCCTTTCTGCTCAGGGCCACGACGATCTCATCTGGGGCCACGCGTCGGTCCGTGACACCGCTGACCGCGGCCTGTGGATCAAGGCGGCCGAGTGGGGCCTCGGCGAGGTCACCGGCGAGCGGGTCCACCTGGTTGGCTGGGACGGAGCGGTGCTCGCGGGCCGCGGGGCCCGGCACAGCGAGTACTCGATCCACACCGAGATCATGGCTGCCCGTCCTGACGTGAATGCTGTCGTCCACACGCACCCCGCGCACGCCGTCGCACTCGCAGCAAGCGGGCAGCCGCTGCTTCCGGTCAGCCACGCGGCGAACATGCTCGTGCCGCCGGCGATCCCCCGCTTCACGCTCACCACTGACCTGATCCTGACGCCTGAGCTCGGCAAGCAGGTCGCCGTCGACCTCGGCGAAGCGGACGCGCTGTTCCTCGTCAACCACGGCATCGTCGTCGTCGGCCCGGACCTGCCCACTGCAACGGTGCGCGCCGTGGTTCTGGAACGAGCCTGCCAGCAGCAGCTGCTCACCTCAGGCTTCGGCGGATGGCCGACCTGGTCGCAACCCGCCGAATCGATCGCCAAGCGCGAGAACATCTACTCCGCGCGCGCCGTGCAGGCGGCTTGGGACTACCTGGTCCGCCAGATCCCGCGGACAGCAGGCCATCTCAACACCCAAGAGGGGCTCTCATGACCGAACTGCTTACGCGCCGCCCGCGCCCGATGCTGATCGGCGGCGAGTTCTGCGAAGCGACCGGTGGCGCGACAATCGACGTGATTGCGCCCGCGACGGGAGAGATCATCGGTGGAATTCCAGCGGCGACCCGGCAGGATGTCGACCGCGCGGTCCACGCCGCGGAGCAAGCGTTCATCCAGTGGCGGCGCAGCGAGCCAATGGCTCGGGCGATACTCGTCGGCCGGCTGGCCGCCGCGATCGAGGCACATGCAGAGGAGCTCGCTGAGCTCGACGCGACAGACAACGGCAGCCTGCTGCGCGAGATGCGGGGAGACGTCGCGGCGGCGTCGGCGATCCTGCGCTACTTCGCCGGGCTGGCGCTGCAGTTGCGGGGCGAGACATTGCCGTCGGGCAGCGGCGCCGTCACCTACTCCCAGCGCGTGCCGTTCGGCGTCGTCGGACGGATCGTGCCGTTCAACCATCCGCTGATGTTCGCTGCCGGCAAGATCGCCGCTCCGCTGGTGGCCGGCAACACGGTGGTGCTCAAGCCCAGCGAGCACACCAGCCTGTCGGCGCTGCGCCTGGCTGAGCTGGCGCACGAAATCTTGCCGCCCGGCGTGCTCAACGTCATCACGGGCTGGGGCGCGGAGGCCGGCGACGCGCTGGTCGCGCACCCCTCGGTCCGTCGCCTGGCGTTCACAGGATCGCTGGCGACGGGGTTGGCGATCCAGCGGCGCGCGGCCGAGTCGGTGGTGAAGACGGTCACGCTCGAGCTCGGCGGCAAGAACCCACTGGTCGTGTTCCCAGATGCCGACGTGGATGTCGCCGTCGACGCCGCGGTGCGCGGCATGAACTTCACGTGGCAGGGACAGTCCTGCGGCTCGACGTCTCGAGTGCTGGTGCACGAGCAGATCCATGACGAGTTCCTCGACCGGCTCACCGCCCGCGTCGAGGCACTGCGGCCCGGTATGCCCGACGACCCGGACGCCGACACGGGCGCGATCGTCAACCCCCAGCAGCTGGAGAAGGTTCTCAGCTACATCCGCGTCGGCCTCGAGGGCGGCGCGCAACTGCGCACCGGCGGCAACCGCATCACCGCTGGCGACATGGGCGCCGGCCTGTTCCTGCAGCCAGCCGTCTTCTCCGACGTTGCCGTGGACTCGCGGCTGGCTCAGGAAGAGATCTTCGGGCCAGTGGTCTCCGTGCTCCGGTTCCACGACGAGGACGAGGCGATCGCGATGGCGAATGCAACGCGTTTCGGGTTGACCGCGAGTGTTTTCACCGCCGACCTCGGGACCGCGCACCGCTTCGCCGAGTCCGTCGAGGCCGGTTACGTGTGGATCAACGAGGTCTCCCGTCACTTGCCCGGGGCGCCATACGGCGGCGTCAAGGACAGCGGAATCGGTCGCGAGGAGGAATTCGACGAGCTGCTGTCCTACACACAGGTCAAGAGCGTGCACGTCAAGTACTCGTGAGTCCGCCCGTCCAGCAGGAGGAGGTCGTTGTGTCCAGATCGACATTGCAACTGATCATCGGCGCCACTCGGCCCGGCCGGCTGGGGCCCGCGATCGCCACGTGGTTCACCGACATCGCGATCCGCCACGGTGGTTTCGACATCGAGGTCGTCGACCTCGCCGACGTCGGCCTGCCCTTGCTGGACGAGCCGGTCAACCCGGCCATGGGCGAGGCTCACCTCCACGATCACTCGAAGGCGTGGAGCGCGACAATCCAACGCGGCGACTGCTTCGTCTTCGTCCTGCCGGAGTACAACAACAGCTTCAACGCCGCGACGAAGAACGCGATCGACTACCTCTACCACGAGTGGCGCGACAAGCCGGTCGGATTGGTCAGCTACGGCGGCAACGTCGGCGCCGGCACCCGCGCCGTGCAGGCGCTCAAGCAGGTGCTCCTGGCCGTGAAGGCCATGCCGGTCCACGAGTCGGTGAACATCCCCTTTGTCTACTCCATGATCGACCAGGGGCGGTTCCGGGGCAGCGAGGCGCTCGAGCGCGCGGCCTGGACGATGCTCGACGAGCTGGGGCGCCGCGACCTGGGCGCCCGCGCACTGCGCGGAGCGCTTACTTCCGACTCGAGAACAGGATCGACTTTCACCTCACCGACACGGCCGCTGGCAGCGGCCGTACCCAGCGGGAGCGCGACGTCATGAGTCACTGGAGCCTGACGACCGTGAGCGTGGACGGGCGGCTCGTCGCCGCGGTGCAACGCCCCGACGGCACACTGGCCGTGCCGGAGCAGCTGAGCGGCTACGCCGGGCTGGCTGCGGCGCTCGAGGACTGGGAGCGCCTGGAGCCGGTCCTGCGCGACCTCGACCCTTCCGAGCTACCGGAGCTGGAGGGCGCTTCGGCGGTGGCACCCATCCGCTATCCCCGCAAGATCCTCGGCGGGGGTCCGAACTACACCGACCACATGGCCGAGATGGCGCCAGGCATGGAGCCGCCGCCGGGCGCCGCACCGTTCTTCTACTTCGTACCGCCGAGCACCACGATGATCGGGGATGGCGAGACCGTCCTCATCCCGTCCGACCCTGGCGCCTCGGTCGACTGGGAGGCTGAGCTCGCCGTGGTGATCGGCCGGCGTGGTCGCGATATCGCCGAAGAGGACGCCTTCTTCCATGTGGCGGGATACGCGTGCTTCAACGACGTGACGGCACGCGGGTGGATGGTCAAGAAACCCCCGCTCGGCGATCCCTTCGCGTGGGACTGGGCGACATGCAAGGGGCTGGACACCTTCTGCCCCATGGGGGCGGTGACGCCGGCGTGGCTGGTGCCGGACCCGCAGGCGCTCGACATGCGCTGCCTGGTGAACGGAGTGGTCAAGCAGGACAGCTCGACGAAGAACATGATCAATGGCGTTGCCAAGCTGATCGCCGAGGCCAGCAAGAACTGGACGCTCGAGCCCGGTGACGTCCTCAACACAGGAACACCGGCGGGTGTGGGATTCAAGCGGGGCGAGCGGCTCACCGACGGCGACGAGGTCCGCGTGGAGATCAGCGGACTCGCGCCGCTGACCAATCCCGTCCGATTCCGCAGCCCGGCGGGCAACTGACACTCATCCATCCGCAGCTCGGCTGCGACGGACCGCACACGAAGACACCAGACAGGGAGACGGCAGATGACTCAGACAAGCGAACGTACCGAGAGCCTCGAGCAGTTCGAGGCGCGCATCGGCGATGACAACATGATCGGCCAGTGGTCGTTCGAGCCGATGCTCAATGCCGCGATCGGCGGACCGAAACCGAAGGGCGTCGGTTTCGCCTGGCCCTGGGAGCTCGCGCGCAAGAGGCTGGCGGAGGCGTCTGAGGTGCTGGGCCCCCAGGGTGTCGGACGCTGCAACCTGACGTTTCTCAACCCGGGCATCAAGCAGGGCCAGCCGGGCAGCACGCACACGATCTCGGCGGGCTTGCAGATCTTGCGTGCGCAGGAGGTGTGCTGGTCGCACCGGCACAGCATGTCCGCGCTGCGGTTCGTCGTCGAGGGCCACCCGGAGGCCTACACCGCCGTCGACGGCGAGGCGCTGACGATGAACCGCTTCGACCTGCTGCTGACCCCGCGGTTCTCCTGGCACGACCACCACAACCCGACCGACGAGGAGATCGTCTGGCTCGATGTCCTGGACATGGGCCTCGTCGGCGCGCTCAATTCCGCGTTCTACGAGAACTTCGGCGAGGCGAGCCAGCCTTTGCGCAAGGACGTGGCGGAGTCCCAGAAGCTGCGTGTGAAGGCGCTGCGCCCCACCTGGGAGCAGCCGCGGCAAAACCGGCTGCCGGTGCGCTACCCGTGGGCGGTGGTCGAAGAGGTGCTCGCCGGCTACGGCGACACTGTCGGCAGCCCCTATGACGGCCTGGCCCTCAGCTATGCCAATCCGGTGACCGGCGGGCCGACGATGTCGACCATGGACTGCTGGGTCCAGCAGCTGGTGCCCGGGTTCGAGGGCCTGCGACACCGGCGCACCTCCAGCACCGTCGGGTTCGTGGTCTCGGGCCACGCCACGATCGAGGTGCAGGACACCGTCCTCGAGGTCGGTCCCGGGGACACCTACGCCATTCCGAACTACGCATGGCACCGGCTGAGCAACGCCTCGAACGAGCCCGCCCGCATCTTCTCCGTGCACGACATCCCCGCGATGAAGGCCCTCGGCCTGTTCTACGAGGAGCCCACCGCGACGCAGCAGGTCGAGCATGCGCCAGCCGTGCCGGGCGTGCCCCACCGGCCGATCTACCTGCCCGACGCGATGCGCGAATTGGACGAGAGCCGATGACCCGCTACACCGCCGAGGACATCCGCGGCGTCGTCGCGATCCTGCCGACGCCCGCCCTGCCCGGCGCCGACCGCTGGGACGCCGAAGACACCGTGGACCTCACCGAGACGGAGCGCATGGTCGAGGGGCTCGTCACCTCCGGAATCGACATCCTGATGACGAACGGCACGTTCGGCGAAGGTGCCAGCCTGACGCTGGCGGAGTTGTTGGCCTTCAACGACTGCGTGGTCACGACTGTGGGCGGCCGCGTGCCGGTGTTCTGCGGGGCGACCACTCTGAACACCCGCGACACCATCGCGCGGGGGCGTTTGCTGGCGCAGCTGGGCGCCGACGGCTTGTTTCTCGGCCGACCGATGTGGGTCGCGCTCGACGATCGCCAGATCGTCGACTTCTACCGCTCCATCGCCGAAGCGCTGCCGGACATGTCCCAGGTGGTCTATGACAACCCCAGCGCCTTCAAGGGCAAGATCGCCAGCGACGTCTACGGCGAGTTGTCCCACGTCCCGCAGGTCGTCGCCGCGAAGCACATGGGGCTCGGCATGATGGGGGAGCGGTTCGTCTCCGATCTCAAGGCGGTCGAGGGCCGGATTCGCCTGCTCTCGCTCGGCGAGGACTGGCTGCCGTCGGCCCAGGCGTTCCCGGACGAGGTGCTCGCGTGTTGGAGCGGCGACGCCGTCTGTGGGCCGGCCCCCCTGATCAGGCTCAAGGAGGCCGTCCAAGCCCGTGACTGGGTCGCCGCCCAGCCCATTCACGACGCGATCGTCGAGGCGTTGAAGCCGCTCATGCCCGCCGGCGGCTTCGAGGTGTTCTCCCGGTACAACATGCAGATCGACCGGGCGGAGTTCGAGGGCGCCGGATGGATCACGCCCGGACCGCTGCGGCCGCCCTACACGTCCTGCCCGGAGGAGTACCTGGCCGGAGGGCGCGAGGCCGGCCGGCGCTGGGCCGCGCTGCATGAGCAGTTCTCCCCGGTCGCAGCACGCTAGGACGCCTACTGATGGGCGCCGTCGCCGGCGGCCGTCGGCGCGACAGACAACAGGCCAGATCACGACAGGAGCACGCGCATGAGCACCACGTCCCGCACGCAGACCGCCTTCGCCCCACCGACAGACGGGATGTCTGCCGACCCCGCGGTCAGGGTGGGCCGCTTGGGCTACGTCGGCTTCTCCTCGCCCGACCCGGCCCGGCTGACGGAGTACTACACGAAGACCCTCGCCTTCGCCCTCGTTGAGGAGACGCCGTCCCAGGTGTTCTTGACGACCGGGTCGGACCACCACTGCGTCGTCATCGACAAGGCCGAGAAAGTCGCCGGACGCACCTACGTCGGGTATGAGATCAACGGATCTCTCAACGATGCCGAGTCGCGGCTGAAGGCCGTCGGGCTGGAGGCCGAGCGGCGCACCGACATCTCGCCCGGCACACCCGACGTGCTCGTGCTCGCCGAGCCGCAGACCGGCATCGCGATGCACCTGTACGAGAAGCAGGCCCTCAGCGGCGTCCAGATGTCCTACGACCAGCGCCCTCGCAAGCTCGCGCACGTGGCGGCGTACACCCCGTCAACCGACGACATGCGTGCCTTCTACCAAGAGGCGCTCGGCTTTCGCTGGTCGGACACGATCGGCGACTTCTTCGTGTTCCTGCGCTGCAACGCCGACCACCACGCCGCGAACTTCGTCAAGAGCAACGACTACCAGGGCATGCACCACATCGCCTACGAGGCGCGCGACCTGTCGCATCTGCAGACGCAGCTCGACAGCCTGTCCCGCGACGGCTATTCGCTGTACTGGGGTCCGGGGCGGCACGTCCCGGGACACAACATCTTCGCCTACCACGAGGACCCGGACGGCAACCACATCGAGCTCTTCACGCAGATGGACATCATCTCCGACGAGGGCGCGGGCTACTTCGACGAGCGGCCCTGGCACGAGCACTACCCCATGTACCCGCAGACCTGGGAGGTCGACGTCGCGATGATCAACAAGTGGGGCCCGGTGCCCCAGCGCACCTTCACGCGGTGAGCGCGCGTAGCACAGGCGTGCGCACAGACCGTACGGCGACCCCCGAACCGTTCCTCGGAAGGCATGCCATGCCATCGGCACCCCTCACCACGCCGCCCAGGCCCACGTTGTTCGTCCTCAGCACAGCCGAGCCCGACGCCGTACTCGACTTCTACGACCAGGTCTGCGGGTGGAAGCTCGAGCTGTCCTCGGCGGCCGGGATGGGACGGGCCGCCGGCGCTGGCGAGCAGGCGTTCTTCGTACGCAAAGGTCCGGTGGGATGGCTGCCCTTTCTGACCGTGGCCGACCTCCAGGGCGCGCTCGAGCGGGCGAAAGCCGCCGGGGGTCGCGTGGTCTTCCCGCTGCCCGACGACGACACCGGCCGCTCGGCCGCCGTCTTTGACCCCTCGGACACCCGGCTGGGGCTCTGGGCGGTTGACGACCCCGACGTAAGCGCAGCCGACCAGGCGATATACCACGGCCAGATCGTCTGGATGGAGGAGAAGACGCGGGACCAACAGGCGGCGGCCGCGTTCCACAGCGAGGTCTTCGGCTTCGCAGCCGCCGGCCCGACCGGTCCGGGCAAGGTCCAGTTGCTGCGCGGCAACAACGGCCCGTCCTACGCCGGCGTGATGCAGTTCGACGAGCGCTGGGCGTCGGACCACCCGCCGCACTGGTTGCTGTACGTGAGCGTCGACGACCTCGACAAGACTATCGAGCAGGCGCTCGCCGCCGGCGGCTCAGTGTGGTTCAAACCGACGGACACCCCGCTCGGGCGCTTGGCCTACCTGCGGGACCCGGCCGGCAACGCTTTCGCCGTCGTCGAGGTCGCGCCGGCCGCTCGCGGCATGTTGTTCGCTCCGGCCGCGGGGGCGAACTAGGGCCGGCCTTCGCGCGACGCCACGACCCGCTGAGTCTCCCGAGGATCGAAGGAGTTCACTATGAGCGCCGGGCAACCGGTCGTGCTGCTCACCGATCGCGCGTGGGCGGACGACGACATCGAGCGCGGTGTCGTGGAACAAGCCGGGTTCTCGCTGGTGGCGGGCCCGCCTGACACCGACGACCCGGCGGTTGTCGAGCAGTTGGTCGCCCAGCATCAACCGGCTGCAGTGCTCACGTGCTGGGCACCGGTGGCCGCGGCGGCGATTGCGGCCGCCCCGCAGCTGCGCATCGTGGCCCGCATGGGGGTGGGCCTGGACAACATCGACGTCGAGGCCGCGACCAGCCTGGGGGTGCTGGTGACCAACGTGCCTGACTACTGCATCCCCGAGGTTTCCGACCACGCCGTCGGCATGGTGCTCGCCTGGACGCGCGGGCTGCTTGCTGCCGACCGGTCGGTGCGCGCCGGTAGGTGGAACCCCGCCGGCGCGAAGCTGCGCCGTCTCGGCTCGCTCACCGTCGGAGTCGTCGGCTACGGGCGGATCGGGCAGGCCACAGCGGCCAAGCTCGCGGCGTTCGGCGCCCGCGTGCTCGCCGCCGATCCGTCCCCGCCGACGGACCCCGGGCCGGCCGAGATCATGGCCCTGGATGACCTGCTCGCCGCGAGCGACGTCGTCGTGCTCCACGCACCCCTCACCCCGGCGACGCGAGGCCTCATCGGCACAGCACAGCTGGAGCGGATGCGGCCGGGCGGACTGCTCGTCAACGTCAGCCGCGGCGGCCTTGTCGACACCGCTGCCCTCGTCGCCGCGCTCGCGAGCGGCCGGCTCTCGGGCGCCGCGCTCGACGTCCTGGACTCCGAACCCAACGTGCCGCCTGACCTGCTCGCCCATGAAGGTGTCCTCGTCACGCCGCACGTCGCGTTCTCCTCCGACGTGTCGCTGGTGGAACTGCGGCGCAGCGCCGCCGAGGAGGTCGTGCGTGTGCTGCTCGGCGAGCCTGCCCGCCATCCGCGCAATGAGCCCGCTCTCATCGCGACCGCTCCGGCATGAACACGATTGCCTCCGTTCGCGGCCGCCAGATCCTCGACTCCCGCGGCCGGCCCACGGTCGAGGTCGACGTCGTGCTGGACAGCGGCACGTACGGCCGTGCCTCCGTGCCGTCCGGCGCGTCCACCGGGACGCACGAGGCGCACGAGCTGCGCGACGGCGACCTCGGGCGCTACGCCGGGCTCGGCGTCCTGGCGGCCGTCGCCGCGGTGAACGGCGAGATCGCGAAGGCGCTGCACGGCCGCGAGGTCAACGACCAGGGCGGCATCGACACGCGACTGCGGGAGCTCGACGGCACCTACTCGCTCGCCCGACTGGGTGCCAATGCCGTGCTGGGCGCGTCCCTCGCCGTGTGCCGGGCGTCCGCCGCGGCGAATGGCCAGCCGTTGTACCGCCGGATCGCCGACCTCGCCGGCGTCGACGCCCCTTCTCTGCCGATGCCCATGGTGAACATCCTGTCCGGGGGCCTGTACGCCGGCCGCGGGATGGACGTGCAGGACTTTCTCGTCGTTCCCGCCGCCGCGACGGGCATCGAAGAGGCTCTGCACACGGTCGAACTGGTGCGCGCAGCAGGCACCGCCGCGCTCGCCGCTCGGGGCTTGCCGACGCTGCTGGCCGACGAGGGCGGCCTCAGCCCCGGCTGCCGCAGCGGCGACGAGGCGCTGCAGCTCATGGTCGAGGTCTTCGAGCGGGCCGGCCTGGAGCCCGGCCGCGAGGCCCTCATCGCGATCGACGTCGCAGCCCACTCGCTGGTTTCCCAGCCGGGGGCCGATGGCGCGACGCAGTACGTGTTTCGCCGCGAGGGAGTCACGCGCGACACCGCCGAGGTCATCGCCATGATGAAGGAGTGGGTGCAGCGCTACCCCATCGTGTCGATCGAGGACGGCCTCGACGAAGAGGACTGGGACGGCTGGGCGACGCTGACGGCGGACATCGGCGACGACGTGCGGCTGATCGGCGACGACCTGTTCACCACCAATCCCGACCGTTTGCGCCGGGGCATCGACAGCGGCGCGGCGAACGGCGTCCTGGTCAAGGTCAATCAGAACGGCACGCTGTCGGGCACCCTCGAGGTGATCCGCCTGGCGCGGGCAGCAGGCTTCGCGCCGGTCGTGTCCGCGCGCTCAGGCGAGACCGAGGACTCCTTCCTGGCAGACCTCGCCGTGGGCACCGCCGCTGGCCAGATCAAGGTCGGCTCGGTGCGCTGCTCGGACCGGCTGTCGAAGTACAACCAGCTGCTGCGCATCGCCGAGGACCGCAGCGTCGGATTCGCCCCGGCCCCGTCGTCGTCCTCTGTGAGTGCGGCGTCGTGAGCGGCGGCACCTAGTGGGTGGCGTCACCGGCGACCCGGCCGGTGCGACCAGTGCCGTCGCCGAATCGTCGCTGAGCCGAGCGCGGCAGTTCTTGACCCGGATCGGCATGCAAGCGAGCGACGACGACGGGCTGTGGACGCCGCTGACCGGTGGGGTCTCCTCCGATCTCTGGCGGGTCGAGCTGCCGGGTCGGACGGTGTGTGTCAAGGGTGCGTTGGCGCAGCTGCGCGTCGCCGACGACTGGCAGGCGCCCGTCAGCCGCAACGCCGTCGAATACGCATGGCTGCAGTTCGCTGCCCGGCAGCGCCCAGCCAATGTCCCGCAGGTCTACGCCCGTGACGACGCTGCCGGCTTTTTTGTCATGGAGTACCTCGACGCCAGGAGTCATCCGACCTGGAAAGCTCAGCTGCTGGCTGGTGTGGTCGATCAGGCCTTCGCCGGCGCCGTCGGCGACCTTGTCGGCGCGCTGCAGGCCGCGTCGGCACGCGACGCGGACGTGCCGCGTCGATTCGCGACCTATGCGAACTTCGCCGTGCTGCGGCTCGATCCGTATCTGCGCACTACTGCCGCCCGCAGCCCGCTCGTCGCCGACCGGCTGAACGCGCTGGCCGACCGCACCGCGGCCGTTCACCTCGCGCTCGTGCACGGGGACGTGAGCCCGAAGAACATCCTGGTCGGGCCGGCGGGTCCGGTGCTGCTCGACGCCGAATGCGCCTGGTTCGGCGACCCGGCATTCGACGTGGCGTTCTGCTTGACCCACATCGCACTCAAGATGGTGCTTCGGCCCGCCGGAAGCGGGGACCTGCTCGCAGCCGGCAGCGCGCTGGTCGCGGCGCACGCGTCGCACGTCGAGTGGGAGGACGTCGGCACGCACGCGGGCCGAGCGGCAGCGCTGCTGCCGGCGCTGCTGCTGGCGCGCGTCGACGGCTCGTCACCGGTCGAGTACCTCGATGACGAACAGCGTGAGCTGGTGCGTCGGACTGCGACACGCATGCTGCAGACGCCCCAAGCGGAGCCAACCGAGGTGCTGCAAAGGTGGCGCCAGCTCACTGCCGCTGGGTGAGCAGCGTCTCGGGAAGTCCCGAGGCTGACGGCGGCTCGGCCGGGTGGTCTGCGGCGTGTCGCGGAGTCGGCTGCAGCCGACCGCGGACCAGGCGCATCAGCGCGCGGTACTCCGCTGCGCCGTGCTCGTGCCACGCTGTGCGCACGTGCTCGGGGGGATGAGCGAGCATGACTCCCGCCTCATAGTCGGATGCCTGTTCGACCATCGCGCCGAAGGCCATCATGAGCGTGCGCGGGTCGAGAGCCTCGTTGCCACTCCCTCCCTGGCGGCCGTATTCCTCGGCTGTCAATAGTTCGGCGACGAGGGGCATGACTTCCTGCTCCTCGTCGTCGAGGTGCTTGACGAGGCCGGGAAGTAGCTCATCGAAGGCGGCTGCCAGCGCGGCGACGGTCTCCGGATCGTCGAGCCTCCACTCGGCTAGACAGGCCTCGACGCGATCGACGGCGGCGGCCACGAGCCGATGCTGGTCCTCCATGATGTCGAGCAGCCGCTGCGGGACCCGCCCTTCGAGCAAGGGATACATCAACTCGTCTTCGGTCACGTGGTGGTGGTGCATCATCGCCAGCGTGGTGGCGAACCAGGCCGCCGCCTGCTGATGCCGCAGCTGCTCGTCTGCACCGATGTCGCGCACGATCCGCGGCGCGAGCTCGAACTCGCGCCGGTAGTACTGGTGCACCACGGCCATGCTCCAGACGTTGGGGCGGTCGTGCCGCTCAGGTCCGGGCATCGAGGGCGGCGCTCAGAAGCCGGGGAACGCTGAGCGCAGCTCGTCGAGCGTGACGTTTCCGGTCATCTTGACGTCCTCCTGCGTGTGCGGCGCGTCGAGCCGGCCGCCGAGGAGGCGGACGACTGCCTCAAGGGGGCCGGTGAAGGTCGCCGTCGCGCCAGCGACGGACGTGGTCATCGAGATTCCCCCATCGACGACCAGGCCGAAGCCTGAGCCCTCGATGTCGACCACGGCCGGCTCAGAGACCGCTTCTGCCTTACCGATGAAACGGAGCATGAAACCCAGGTCGCCGGCGAGAAGCTCGGTGAGGACGTGCGCTGTGTCAGGCTGCAGAACGGCCTGTGGCTCAAACGCCGCTCGCACGTCCCAACTGTGCAGCGCCGCCTCGTTCAAGCGCAGGCCTACGAAGCCGTGGGCCGCAAGGGGGAAGGGTATCGCTCCGACCGAGAACTGCATCGAGTCGAGCTGCTGGTCGTCCAGCGCTTGCAGTGCGGCGACGAGTTCAGCGTCGAGCTCGAGGAAGCCGGCCGCCTGCTCTTGTGGCTGCATCGCATTCCAGCGGTCCCACACCTTCTGGTTGAAGTCCTGCCCCGGTGGCGAGGTCGTGCCGAGCGTGCTCCACAAGCCGGACAGCATGATCTCCGCCCCGCTTCCCAGGTGGGACAGCACCTGCGCCACTGTCCAGTCGCCGGCGCACGAGGGCTGGGCAAGCTGCTCGTGGGTCAGCGACGGTGTCAACTTCGCCAAGAGCTCGTGCTCGGCACGCAGCGCGGCGATGGCGCGCGTAGCCAGCGAGGTCATGCCACTGCCGATCGCGAAGACGGTGGGCCGCTTTCCGACACACGCACTTTTGCCTCCCGGAAGGGCTAGCTGAACAGTGGCACGCGGGCCACGCGGATGAGGTCAGGCTGGCATGCGGAGGTCGTGCGTCGGCGGCGCTGCGCCAAGATTCTGGTGTACGGAATCAGCCGGCGGCGAAGCGGCAATACCTCGCCAGACCCCGGGGCATGTCGTCGTGGATGACCTCATACGGACCTAGAGGTCGATGCGTTCACGGAACGCACAACCGGGTGCCTCAACCTTGGTGATGGCGCCCGATGACGACATATGACGTCGCGACGACGCTTGCGGTGAGGACATCTACCGACATCCGCTACATCCCGCGAGCCGCAACTTGGAGGTTGTCTTGTCCGACGCGATCGGCCTCGGTCTGACTCATTTCCCGTTGCTCGCCGGCAAGGACGACAACATGGCGGCTCTGCTGCGCGGCACGCTCACGGACCCGGGTATCCCCGTGGAGGCAAAGGACCCGGCCAGCTGGCCGCAGCGGATGCGCGAGGAGTGGTCCGACGACAAGGGCGCCCACGCCGCAGCCGGACACCGTCGGGACCTCGTCCAGGGGTTGGCCCATTGCCGGGAGGCGCTCGACGAGTTCCGACCGGATCTCGTGGTCGTGTGGGGCGACGACCAGTTCGAGAACTTCCGGGACGAGGTGGTGCCGCCCTTCTGCGTGCTTGCCTATGACGACGTCGAAGTGCAGCCGTTCCATCTGCTTGCCGAGCGCGGATGGCCCAACGCGTGGGGTCTTCCCGAGGACACCGAGTACACGATGCACTCCGACCCCGCCACCGCCCGAGCATTGACCGGGGACCTGATCGACGCCCGGTTTCGACATGGCCTACTCGTATCGCATGCGGCAGGGGCTGAACTTTCCGCACTCGATTCTGAACACGCAGACGTTCCTCGACTACGACAACGCCGGGCGGACGTTCCCCTACCCGATCCTCGGCGTCACGGTGAACTGCTACGGGCAGCACGTGATCGCGCGCCGCGGCGGCCTGGCTCGCTTTGCCGAGATCGCTGACGAGCGGCTCGACCCGATCGGCCCGACCCCCGCTCGATGCTTTGCCCTCGGCGCGGCGATCGCGAAGGCATTGCGCTCCTCTGGCCAGCGGGTCGCGTACGTCGCCTCGTCGAGCTGGTCGCACGCCTTCCTCAACGACAAGGACTGGCACCTGTACCCGGACACTGCTGCGGATGATCGGCTCTACACGGCGATGGTCGCCGGCGACCGGGAGACCTGGCTGAGCGTCTCTCCACAGGAGATCGTCGACGCCGGCCAGCACGAGATGCTGAACTGGTATTGCCTGCTCGGCGCGGCCGACGAGCTCGGGCTGAGCTTGACGTGGTCGGAGTTCGTGCCGTCGGACGCGTTCAACTCCAACAAGGCCTTCGCTGTGTTCGGCGGCGCCGCGTGACCCCCGCCCCGGCCACGACGGATGTCGTGATTGCGGGCGCGGGACCGGTCGGGCTGCTGCTCGCGACCGACCTGGGCCGCCGGGGCATCCCGTGCGTGCTGCTCGAGCGGGAGGCGAGCACTGCACCCTGGCCGAAGATGGACCGCTGCAACGCCCGGACCATGGAGTTCTTCCGCCGCATGGGGATCGCCGAGCCGGTCCGCGCCCTCGGCTACCCGGCCGACAACCCGATGGACGTCTTCATCTGCACGCAGCTCGCCGCCGAACCACTGGTCGTGCTGCGACATCCCTCCGTCGCCGAGGCGAGGGCGGCCATCGCCGGGTGTCGCGATGGCTCGTTGCCGCTCGAGCCGTACCAACTGGTCTCCCAGAACAAGCTCGAGCCGCTGCTCAAAGACATTGCCGAGGCGACTCCAAACGTGACCGTCCGGTACGGGTGCGCCCTGGAGGACTTCACGCAAGACCTCACCGGCGTCTCGGTCACGACACGGACGCTCGAAGGCGACGTACAGACGCTGCGCTGCGCCTACCTGGTCGGCGCGGACGGCGGCCGCAGCACGGTTCGAAAGGGGCTCGGCGTTCCGCTGCAGGGCGACGGTGGCCTGGCGCACGTCGTCCAGGTCATCTTCAGCTCGGACGACCTCTACGAGCGGATCCCGATGGGACGTGGCCGGCATTACGTCTTCGTCGACGACGGCGCGTCGACCCTCGTGGCGCAGGGCGATCGCAAGGAGTTCACCCTGCACTCGAGCTTGCCGCCGGACACCGACTTCGAGCCGGTGATCCGCGAGCTCGTGGGCTTCGACTTCTCCTTCGACATCCGCCACATCGTGCCGTGGCGCTACAACCTCTTGGTGGCGCAGCGGTACCGCGAGGGGCGGGTGTTCCTCGCGGGGGACTCAGCCCACCTGGTCATTCCCACCGGTGGGCTCGGCATGAACACGGGCGTCGGCGACGCGCTGGACCTTTCGTGGAAGCTCGCCGGAATGCTGACCGGCTGGGGCGGCGAGGCGTTGCTGCACTCCTACGAGGCCGAGCGGCGACCGGTGGGCCTGCGCAATCGCCAAGCGTCCGCGTGGGCGGCCGAGAACGTGATGATCTGGCGCAAGTTGGTCCAGCCGGGAGTCCCCCTGGACAGCGAATTCACCGCGGCGGCCGGCTTTCATCAGAACCGGATGCACGTGATGCGGGGAGCCGAACTCGGCTACTCCTACGCGGGCTCGCCGGTGATCGCCACCGAGCCCGGCGGCGCGGAGGACTGGGACACCGTCGTGTACTCGCCGAGCGCGCGGCCGGGAGCCCGCATCCCGCACATGTGGCTTCGCGACGGCCGCGCCGTGCAGGATGTGCTCGGCGCGGACTGGACGCTGCTTGATCTGCGCGGCGGTGACGCAGGCTCGGCTTCGGACTTGGATTCTCTGGTCGCCGCCTTCGACGAGGTCGGGGCGTCGCTGGACGTGGTGCGCCTCGATGAGGCCGACCTGGTGAAGGTCTACGAGGCGTCACTGCTCCTGCTGCGTCCGGATCTGCACGTCGCCTGGCGGGGTTTCGCGGCGCCCGAGAACGCCGTCCGCCTCACGCGGCTCGTGACGGGGTACGGTACCCCGGCCGAGAGCTCGGTCGAGGCGTTGGTTGCTGTCGCCGGGAGCGCGTCATGACCGCATCGCCGGCCTCGCCACTGATCGACGTGCACACGCATCCGACGTTGTCGAGCTGGGAGCAGGCCTACGACGCCCTTGACCTGCCGCGCGTCGACGGCCGTCCCACGCAGGAGAACATCCGGCTGCCCGAGTGGTCGCCGACGATGTTCCTGGACGCCATGCGGCTTCACGGCATCCAGGCCATGGTCATGTCCTGGCCTCCGGGCACCTCGATCGTCCGCGGGACGGCCGCGCGTGACCTGGCTCGGGCAATGAACGAGGAGATGGCGGGCTATATCCGTCGGTACCCGGCCCGCTTCGGGGGGTTTGCGGTTGTGCCGACCGACGACATGGGCGCGGCCGCGGAGGAGGCGGTGTACGCGACCGAGGTCCTCGGCCTCGAGGGCATCTGCCTGCCGACCAACATCGACGGGCTCTACCTCGGCGAGGACAGGTTCGCCGAGCTGTTCGCCGAGTGCGACCGACGGCGGATCACCGTGTTCGTCCACCCGGTGACGCCGCGGTTCTTCGCCGATATTCCGCTGCCCTACGGGCCGTCGGTGATGGAGTACATGTTCGAGACCACGCGGATGTTGACCAGCCTCGTCTACTCGGGCCGGCGCAGCCAATATCCCAACTTTCCGCTGATAGCGACTCACGCGGGCGGCGTGATGCCGTTCATCTCCTGGCGATTGGCGACCACCGCGAACTTCCTCGGCGTCGGCGGCGGGAAGAAGATGGATCCCGAGGAGGTGTGGGTCGGGCTGAAGTCGTTCCACTTCGATCTGACGACGGCCCCCGCTGCCCCCAGCCTCGCGTCGATTCTGCAGCTGGTGCCGGCGACGCAGCTCATGATGGGGACTGACTGCCCCACCCGGCCGCAGCCCAATATCACCATGGCGCTCGACGAGCTCGCTTCGTCCTCGCTCGTCAACAGCGAGCAGCGCCGCCAGATCCGCGCCGGAACGGCGATGCGGCTGTTTCCCCGGCTCGCGGCCGCGGTCGACAACGAGTTGCGGCGCGACGGCAATGCTCGGGCGAGCAAAGCCGACCCGGTCCCTGCCTCACCTATGGAGTCACACCGATGACCAGCTACACCACCAAGGACATCTCGGTCGGGGAACACTCGATCCGCGTCCACCGCGCGGGGGAGGGCCGCAGCCAGCCGCTCGTCTTCCTGCACGGCTCAGGCCCCGGCGTGACCGCGCTCTCGAACTGGGAGGGCGCCATCGAGCGCCTGGGAGAAGCTTTCGACTGCATCGCACCTGACATTCTGGGCTTCGGCAACAGCACGCACCCGGACCCGGCGCCCCAGGGGATGACCGCGTTCACCGAGGCGCGCGTGAAGTCGATCTTCGGTCTGCTTGACGCGCTCGGCCTCGACAGAGTCGACCTCGTCGGCAACTCCATGGGCGGGCTGTTCGCTCTGGAGATGGCGATCGCGCAACCGGAGCGCATCGGCCGGATCACGCTCATGGGCTCCGGCGGCGTCCCGTTCGCGCCAGGACCCGGCCTCGTCAAGCTCGTCACGTTCTATGACGATCCGACGGCCGGGGCGCTGGAAGCCCTGATGCGCTGCTTCCTCTACGGCGTCGCCGCCTTCGGCGACCTTCAGGCGCTCAGCCGCAGCCGGCTGGATCTGACTGTGCGGGCCGATGTGCGCCGCTCGCACCTGGCCACCTTCGCCGGCGCCTCGCACGCCGTCGACCAGGAGGCCCTGACGCACATCACCAGTCCCGTGATGCTGATTCACGGCCGTGACGACCAGATCATCCCGGTCGACGTCAGCCTTCAACTGCTGGCGTTGCTTCCGCAGAGCCACCTGCACCTCCTCGGCCAATGCGGTCACTGGTCGCAGCTCGAGAAGCCGGCGGAGTTCGACTACCTGATCAGCGGCTTTCACGGCCGACGAGGTCTGTGACTGCCGTGCGTTCACATCGAGAAGAAACTGTCCCGCGGTGCCCAGGTAGTTCGACAAGCGTCACTCGCAGCCGTCGTTCTTCACAGCAGAAGAACCTTGCGTGCGCCTCTCTGCGCGAACCCATACTTCACAGCAATGGCAACTCAGACCGTGCACGGCAGACCCGCACAAATGTAGGAAAGGACCGTGCCTAGCTATGTCCGCACCGGAGCCCAGCGCGCGCTCGCACATCTGGACGATGGCAGTCACGCATCAAGCCTTTCGTCGGGAATTCGAACTCGCACCCCGGATCGTGCGCGACATCGCACCCGACGAGCCGGAGCGGCACGACCGGGCAGCGGACTGGTTCGCCACCATGCTCGGCTTCATGCACCACCACCACGAGAACGAGGACCTGCTGATGTACCCACTGCTCGCGGGTCGCGCCGAGCAGCCGCTGCTGGATCGCATGGAGGTCCAGCATCGTGAGCTGGCCTCGGTGGTCGACCGCGCGCAGGAGCGGCTGTCCGCATGGAGGCTCGACGATCCTGCCTCTGCTGAGGCGCTGGCAGCGGCCTTCGACGACATGTTGCCCATCCTCATTGAGCATGTCGACGCCGAAGAGGCGCAGGTCATGCCGCTCGTGGGCGAGTACCTGACCGCCGCGGAGTACGGGCGGCAGGGCACGCGCGGCAATGGAGCCGATCCGCGGGCCCTGATGATGACTTTCGGCTCAGTGGTCGAGCAAGCGTCCGAACGGGAGGGCGAGATCATGCTTGCCTACCCCCCCGAACCCGTGCGTCGAGCCTGGCACGAGTGGGGGGCCGACGAGTACCGAACGATGGTGAGACTGCTGCGAGGCGGTCTCGAGCCCACCTCGCGCCACGCCGCGCCCGTAGGCCAGGCGTTGGCCGACCAGGCGGACAGCACGCCGCCATGAGAGCCGTAGACGGCTCGTACTTTGTGACCCCCAACAGCTTGGACACCCTCAACCACACTATTCAGGAGAGTCAGCCATGAGCCTTGACGTCGCGACGATGCCGCTACGGACCGATCACGTTGTCACTCGCGTTGCCGACCTGGCGGAGCGATTCCGCAGCCGTACTGCGATCACCGAGGCGGAACGGAGCATCCCGCACGAGTCGATTGTTGAACTGGTCGATGCTGGCGTCGCACGCGTACTCGTGCCGGCCGAGTATGGGGGGCTGGACCTCGGCGTCCGCGACGCCGTTGACATCACGATCGCCGCCGCCAAAGGCTGCGCGTCCACCGGCTGGATTGCTTGGCTGATGATGCATGTGCCGCACGTGGTCGCCATGTTCCCGGCCGAGGCGCAGGACGCGGTATGGGCCGCGGGCCCGGACGTCGTGACCGCCGGGTCGCACCTGGGCATGACCGTGGCGGTGACGCCGGGCGGTTACCGCATCAGCGGCCGCGGCGCCTTCACCAGCGGCGTCAACAACGCTGATTGGGTCTACGTCGGAGGCTTTGAGCCAGCAGGGTCCGGTCCGCCCCAGCTTCGCTACTTCCTGATTGACAAGCGCCAGTACACGATTGAGGACACCTGGGACACGATCGGCATGCGCGGCACCGGCAGCAACACCGTCGTCGTCGAGGATCTGTTCGTGCCCGAGGGATTCACCTTGTCCCACGCCGATGCGCGCGAGGGCACCAGCCCGGGTAGCTTGCTCAACGCCAGCCCGGTACTCCGCCTGCCGTGGGTGGCGAAGGGGTACCTCGGTTTCATCGCCAACATTCTCGGCGCGGCGCAGGCGGCCCAGGAGGAGGTCGTCGCCGCGGTGGCGAAGAAGCGCGGTCCGGGGGGGGCGCGCGCCGCCGAGAGCGAGGTCGTGCAGATGGAGGTCGGGTCGGTTGCGGCGAAGCTGGAGGCTGCCTACACGCTGCTGAGCGCGCTTGCCGACCGCAGCGACGCCGGCGGCGAGATCTCGCTCGCGGAACGGACCCGCCTGACGGCTGCGAGCACGGTGATCGTCACGCTCGTGCTCGAAGGGATCGACAAGTTGCTGGAACTCGCCGGCACGTCCGGCTTTGGCTCCGCGGCAGTCGTTCAGCAGTCGTGGCGCGACATCCACTTCGCCGCCGCACACGTCAGCCTGAGCAGGCGCGAGCCGAGCGCGCGCTACGGCCGCGCGTTGCTGGGCATTCCGGAGAAGACGCCCGGAATGTTCTTCTGATGGTTCCATCCCACAGACGTTTGCTTGCCCCCTGCTGGCTGCGGTCCCATGGTCGTGTGGTGGAGGTGATCTGAAGAGGTCGTGCTCAATTCGCGACGAGCGGCGGCATTCTGCTGACAGCAATTCGGCCGGTGACGCAGTCGGCCGATCGGCGTAGGCTGACCGCAGCCAGCGCCACGGCGCACAGCGCTGCCTTGGCGAAAGCAACGTCGACAAAGAGGCCGCGTGGAGACGAGGGACGTGCCGGATGACGGGCGCGCATCTCCCGCCGCCGTCGTCTTGGCGCTTGCCCCTGCCGGGCCAGCCGGAGTTTCGCTCGTCGACGTCGACCTGCGATCTCGGGCGGAGAGCTTGCTCGGTGTAGGTCCGGCTGACTGGGCGACGGAGGTCGCGCGGGCGACGTGCGCGTTGATCCTCAAAGAAAGCTTCGAGGGCGAAGAAGCGCCTCCGGTTTCCCAGATCGGCGAGGCGTCCGAAACGGCATTGCTCGTCCTGATGCTGCGGCTGGCGGGCCACTCAGCGTCGCCAGCTTCAGGCACCGCGCGGCAGAGCGAGATCATCCGCTATCGCATCTCGCACGCGACGCCCTTCAAACGCGTCGTCGGTAGTCAGCGGCTCGCGCAGCACCGTTGGGCCGACTTGCTGCTGGCTGAAGCGGTGCGTCAAGACGCCGGGCCGGAGGCGATGCGCACGATCGTCGCCTCGTTGGACAGATATTTCGACGAGGGCATCGACTGGCACCTCCGCTCCTACCTTGCTGAGCAGGAACGTTTCCTGCACGGCGAGGCCGCTGGGCGCGCCCGGTTGGTGGACGCGATCGTTGCCGGGCGCGACGTCGACTCAGCTGTCGCTCGCCGTCTGCTCGGCGTCGACCTCGCCGATCCGCACGTCGCATTGGTCCTGCACGACGCGGCTGACCAGGCGGACCCGGAAGGCCGTATGCAGCAGGTCATCTCCGAGATCGGCCACATCGCCAAGGCCACCGCGGTCTCTCACCGACCCGCGCCCGGCGTCGCGTGGTTGTGGCTCGCCGGCCGAGACGAGGCGACCGTCGACGCCGTCGAGCATGTGCTGCGGGACAATGCCGTCCGCGGAGGTGTCGGCGCGTCCCATTCGGGCGCCGATGGCTTCCGGCGCAGCCACATGGAGGCCGGCGACGCCCTGCGCTTCGCCCGCCATCCGCACAAGCCGCTTGTGCGGCACCGGGACGTCGCCCTTGCGGCGTTGCTGAGCTCCGATCTCGAACGGGCACGGTGGTTTGTTCGGGAGCGACTCGGCGGCCTTGCCCGCCCCGACGCCAAAAGCGCTGAACTGCGCGACACGCTCGCCGAGTACTACCGCGTCGGCACGCGTCTGTCTGTCGCCGCCGCCGCGTTGCACGTGCACCGCAACACCCTGCTGTACCGGCTGCGGCACATCACCGAGCTGCTCGGCCATTCGGTGTCGGAGGTCATGCCCGAAGTGCAGTGCGCCCTGCTGCTTGCGTCCGAGTTCGGCGAGGCCGTTCTCGAGCCGCCGGCAGCGGGCCCACACTCGGTCCGCAACCTGAGCCGGCTGACGGCCCTGCATGTCGGCTGACGTGTCGTCGTCGCGACCTCTTGCGAATAACGGCGAGCCCGCAGCTGGACTCGTCGACTGGCACTCGCACATGCTCAGCGACCGCCTGACGCCACGGCCCTCTGCGGTGGGAGCGTGGCCGGGCGTTCGGTGGCGTGCCGGTGTGTACGAGCTCACCCTTGCCGGGCACCTGTACCGGCAGATAGACGAGCGCACGTTTCGAGCCGAGCAGCGCCTTGCCGACATGGACGAGATGGGGGTTGCGGTACAGGTGCTATCGCCGCCACCCTATGTAGTCGGCTTCGCCGGGCCTCCGGCTGAGACCGCGTCGCTGGCCGCCCAGCAGAACGAATTCCTCGCCGGTGTCGTCGCACGCGAGCCGACGCGCTTCGCCATGTTAGCCATGCTGCCCTACGGTGACGCGTCCGCAGTGGAGACCGAGATCGGCCGGATGGCCGGCTACCAGGGGGTACTCGGCGTCTGCGTCACCGCCTATCGCGACGACCACTTGTGCGACCCGGCGCATGAGCAGTTATGGCGGCAGCTGGCCGAGGCGGGACTGCTGGCATTCGTCCATCCTGCCGACACGCACATTCCCGAGTGCGATCTTTCCACGGGCTCCGTCTTCGGCGCCGGCATGCCGTTCGCTACGGCACGCACCGCCACCCGAATGATCGCCTCCGGGCTGCTCGCCGCCGTTCCCGACCTTCAGGTCCTGCTGGCACACGCGGGCGGGGCGCTCCCGTCGACCATCGATCGTCTCGCGCAGGGTTGGCGGTTGGGTCAACTCCCTGCGTTGGCGGTGTCGCCGGTGACGTATGCGCGACGGTCGTTCTGGGCCGACAATCTCGCGTACGCCGCGGCGCCGTTGCAGTTGGCCGCGCTCACCTTCGGCGCCGAGCGAATCGTCTACGGCAGCGATTACCCTTTCGCCGCGGCCCAGAGCCCGCAGCAGCTCGACGCACTCGACCCTGCTGCGGAGCTGGTCGACCAGGCGCGCGCAACCGGGTCACGCCTGCTTGCCCGGACGGTGGAGCGGCGCGGCGTCGGCGGGTGCCCCTAGAGGCTTGGCTTAGCTAGCTAGGCGTCGCTTTGACAGTCGCCGCCGGCGGCAGCAGTACGAGCAGCGGTAGCAGCGGCAGCAGCGGCAGCAGTACGTCTGCCAGCACTGCGGCGGCGCGCGGTGGCGCTTATGACGCGGCAGCGACCCAGGCGATCAAGGGCACATTCAAGAACGTCGACCCAGCGTCGCGGCCCGCGGCGAAGGACAAGTCGATCGGCGTCATCTTGGCCTGCCAAGCGGGGACAGCAGCAGGATTCCCTCGGACGCCGCGGTTGCGGCAGCGAGAGCGATCGGCTGGAAGGTAACGCTCTACGACGCCAAGCTCAACCCGGCCAACTTCTCCCCGCTCGTCAATCAAGCCGTCGCCTCCGCGGCGAGCGGCATCATCGTCGACGCGATCGACTGCGGCGCGGCAAAGACAGCGTTTCAGCAGGCCAACGCGAAGGGCATCCCGGTCGTCGCGATGGCAGCCGGAGTTGATCACGACAACCGTGCGTCGACTGTCCTATGCCCGTGCAAGAAGCGGTGGAAGGTCGAGGTCGTGACCCATGCGGTCACGCTTGGTGCGCAGGTAGGCAATGTTGTCGACGCCGACAGAAGGCGTGGTCCGGACTCGCCCGACCAGCTGCAGTCCATATCCGGACAGGCCGCCGTACTTGTGAGGGTTGTTGGTGATCAGGCGAACCCGTGCGACACCCAGGTCGGCAAGGATGGCGGCGCCGATGCCGTACTCCCGCGAGTCCACCGGCAGGCCGAGCGCTTCGTTGGCCTCCACGGTGTCGTGCCCTGCCTCCTGTAGGGCGTAGGCGCGCAGCTTGTGGCCCAGCCCGATGCCGCGGCCCTCATGTCCGCGCAGGTATATGACAGCACCCACGCCGGCCTGCTCGATCAGGGACAGTGCCTGCTGCAGCTGCTGCCCACAGTCGCACCGGCGCGAGCCGAAGATGTCTCCGGTCAGGCACTCGCTGTGGACCCGGACCAGGACACCCTCGCGGGTTGCTCCCACGGCTGCGACGTCGCCCAGTGTCAACGCGATGTGCTCCACACCGTCAAGCTCGGACGCAAAAGCTGTCGCGTGGAACCGCCCCCGGTGGAGGGGCAGGCTGGCGCTGCCGGTGCGCCTCACCAGAGGCGATGCCCTGCGCAGATGCTGCACGAGGTCCTCGATCCGCACGAAGGGCAGCCCGTGGTCACGGGCGAAGGCGATGGCGCCCTGCCCGTGCACCGGAACCCCCCGGTCATCAACCAACTCGGTGATGACGGCCACGTCGCCCGCGCCGGCAAGGCGCAGCAGGTCCGTCGCCGCCTCGGTGTGCCCGGCCCGCTTGAGCACTCCGCCGCTGCGGGACCGCAGCGGAAAGACGTGCCCCGGGCGGCGCAAGTCATCAGGGCGAGTCGTTGGGTCGGCCAGCGCCCGGGCTGTTGCTGCGCGATCGTCGGCCGATATGCCGGTGCCCGTACTCACGTGGTCCACCGTGACGGTGAACGCAGTGCCGTGGGCGTCGGTGTTGTTCTCGACCATCTGCGGCAACGCGAGTGCCTCGGCTCGCCCGGCGCTCATCGGAGTACAGACGATGCCGCTTCCCCACCTCAGGAAGAAGGCCATCGGCGACGTGGTGACCGCCGTCGCGGACATCACCAGATCGGCCTCGTCCTCCCGGTTGCGGTCATCGGCCACGACCACCATGCCGCCGGCCGCGAGCACCGCGACCGCTGCTGACAGCGGCTGATCGTCGGCCGGCGGGAGCGACCAAGAAGTGCGGTTCACGACAAACCCGCCGATCTCATGCGGCCAGCGCCGAATGGGTGCCGAATGCTCGCAGGTGATACGTCAACGGGGCTCCAGGACCTGATTCCGCGGTGATGACCCGACCGAGCGCAACGATGTGGTCACCTCCGGGCACGAGGTCGGTGACCTCGCACGCCAGCCAACCCGGCACACCTTGCAGCCGCGGCACACCCACGTGCTCGGCCCATGCCACACCGTCGAACTTGTCGTGTCCCTTACGGGCAAAGCGCAGTGCTGCCCCAGCGTGGTCACTGCCGAGGATGTTGAGCCCGAACCGGCTTCCCCGGCGCACGAGTGTCAGCAGATCCGAGCGGGCGTCCAGGGAAACGAGCACCGTCGGCGGGTCCACTGAGAGCGACGCGAACGCGCTGACTGTCGTCCCGTGTGGCCGCTCGCCGTCCATGGCCGTCACCACTGCCACGGGGGTGCACACGGTCGCCATCGCGTCGCGGAAGTCGGCGACGAGTTCACTCTGATCGGCCACGATGGACTCCTTAAGGGGTTTCGAGCCGCTGCGTTGTCACGAAGCAGCGCTGCGGTAGAGCTACTCGGTTGGCCACCCGTTGGATACCGGAAAGGCTTGGGCACCGGTGCCGACGGGCTGGAAGCGGAACGAGCGTTCTTGTAAGTCCTAGAGTGACCCTCACCAACGAACCTGTCAAGACGAACGTTCGTTTTTCTGACTAGGCTGCGAACGTGCCCAAGGTGAACGAGGAATACGTCAGCGCTCGACGTGCGGAGATCCTTGAAGCCGCGCGCCGGTGCTTCGTCCGCAACGGCTTCCAAGCAACCTCCATGCAGGACCTGTTTGCCGAGTCAGGGCTGTCAGCTGGTGTCATCTACCGCTACTTCGACAGCAAGGAGGCGGTCATCCTCGCCATCGCCGAGCAGGCCATCCAGGACGTGGTCACCGCGATGCAGGCCGTCGTCAGCCCCCAGCACGCGGGCAGTATCGGCTCATCGTTGGCCGCGGCGATCGAGGTGATCGACCTTCAGGACTCCGAAAGGGGCATCACAGCCCTCGCCGTTCAGGTCTGGGCCGAGGCTTTGCGCAACCCGGAGCTCTCCAGGCGCTTCCTCCCCCGGCTGGCCGAAGCGCGCGCACAGATGCAGGCTCTGCTCGAGCGACGCGACGGCTCTGGACTCACCGCGGCCGGATCGCCTGATGCCACAGCGGTAGCCACGGCGATCTTCGCCGTACTCCCCGGCTACATCATGCAGCGCGCCCTACTGGGTCCCGAGGCTGTCGTCGGCGCGGCTGACGCCTGCCGCATGCTGTGGCCGTAGGCAGGCCCGCCGCACCAGGGAGGGCTAGACGCTCACGCGACCGCGAGGCTGCGTGACAGCACCAAACTGGCGGTTCGCACCGCAGCGGCCACGGTGTCGACGCGCAGGCGACCTTCCCATCCCGCAATGGAAACCGCTGCAACGGCCTGGCGGTCCTTGCCGAGTATCGGGCAGGCGACGCAGACCACGCTCGGGGTCGACTCGCCGTGTTCATAGGCGATCCCGGTTCTGCGGATCTCGGAGATCTGCTCGCACAAGAATTTCGGCAGCACAATCGTGCTCGACGTGCGCCGCCGCAGACCGTCGTCCACGACCCGCTGAAGGAGCGCCGGACGCGAGAAGGCGAGTAGCGCCTTGCCGACCGCAGTGCAGTGCAGTGGCATGCGGCCGCCGACCCGAGACGGCAGTCGTGGCCCTCGAGAAGATCCGGTCAACTTGTCAAGGTAGAGGACGTCGAGCTCGTCGCGCACCGCGAGGTGAACGGTCTCGCCCGTTGCCGAGCGCAGGTCCGCGAGGATGTTTGCCGAAGCCTCCTTCACGCCGCGCTGGCGCGGCGCTAGAGCCCCGACCTCGAAGAGGCGAAGACCGAGGTAGTAACCCTTGTCGGTCTTCTCGAGCATCTGAGCTTCGCAGAGCGTGGCGCACAGCCGATGCGCCGTGCTCTTCGCAAGATGAGCCCGGCGGGCCAGCTCGCCCAAGGGCAGGGCGGAATCCTGAGGGGTGAATGCAAACAGCAGCTGCGTCGCCCGGCCGAGCACACTGTCCGCGCCGTCTTCCCGCTGCGTCGACCGCATAGCGAGTCACCGACCTCGCTGGCTGTGAAGGACGCCGAACTGATCGTCGCCCCACACGTCCGGGAGCTCCGCTCGGAACTCGTGTTGAGCTCGTGGGTAACGTGCCAGCCGTTGGACGAGATCAGGCCGCTGCGTGGCAGCGACCCGGACAAACCTGTCGTCCGACCACTCCTGGTGCATGTGCTGCGGCCAGTGTTGGGTCAGTTCAAGGCGGAGTGCGTCGGACAAGACAACCTCCCAGTCGCAGCTCGTCGCGGATGCAGTGCCCGCAACCCAGCCTGCTGTTGAGTGCGGGTCGGAACCGACGACCTCTCGACTTTGTTGCATCACGCACGAGCACCGTGCAGGCAACGACGCTTTGCCGACTGCATGGTGCTATCCCTAGCGTCAGGCGAGGCGCCTCCCGCGTCATCGTGCGCTCTCACCAAGATTGCGACGCCTTGCTGTGCGATCTGCCCATCGGGCGTCGCGCGGAGTCGTGCCGTCGCGCGAAAGACGAGGGCGAGCAGGGCTGCGCTCGACGTCACACGATGTCAGCGGACTCTGTCAAGGTGGGCGCTGGGGGGCGGAGGCGAGCCGATCTGCTGGCGCTGCGCTCTGTCATGCCTCGACGATGGGGAGGTCGAGACCGGTCACGTGTTGGTCCAGAGGCCGAAGTGCGGTGTGCGGCCGTGGAGGTCCTCGGGGACGCACCGGTTGCACTGGCGGCCGAGGTAGGTGAGCTCGGAGTCGATGACGTCGCCGTCGTGGAGGAACCGCCCGTGGTAGGCGCCGTTGCCGGGCGGGGAACCCATGCTGATGATGTCGCTCGGGAGCAGGTTAACGCGCTCGGAGGCGTAGGTGACGTACTGAGCGGGTCCGAAGACGAAGTCGGTGACCGGAGAGTCCTGCATCACCTGACCGTTGACGTTCTTCGTCAGCATCTGGGCGACATGCGTCTTGTAGTTGGCGCCCGCGCACAGCAGGTTCGGGTGGCTGAGCGGCGGCAGTGGGTGGAGGTCGTCCACGTGCAGCGTCGTAGCGGCCGAGCCGGCGGCAATGTCGCCGAGGACGGCGAAGTTCGTCTCCCAGTCGTCGAAGACCTCGTGCAGGTCGCGGAACCGATCGGACAGGTCGACTGCTGCGGCGTCGGGATGCACCAGGGCGGGGAAGGCACGACCGGCCGACGAGAAGGTGCCGAGCGCGAACGTGCCGACCCGCGGGCCGGTCGTCGGGTCAGTCGCGTCGGGGCCCGGGGTGCCAGACCGGGCCGTGTCGGCTGAGGCAGCGTGCGGTGTGGTCACGTCTCGAGGTCTCCGACGGTCAGGCCCTGCAGCTGGCCGAGGTACTGCTGGATGAACGGCATGCTGAAGCCGCCGGCTAGGCGCAGGGCGAAGTGGTAGAGGATGAAGGGGTGGATGCCGAGCTCGAACAGCGCACGGATGTCGTTTGCCGCGAGCGCCTTGCGCTCCTCGTCGGTGAGGTCGCAGCCGTCGAGGACGGCGGTGGGATGGGCGCGGAAGCGATCGGCAAGCTGTCGTTCGCGGGTGATCTCCCACATGACCCGGCTGGTCGTATACCGGCTCATCGGGTCGCGACCGCCGTGAGCGCCGAGGCGGTGTCCCAGGCGAGGAAGCCCGTGGGCGGCGCGAAGGTGCTGGCGACCTTCTCGGCGTAGTCGGGCGCTCTTCCGCCGACGGCGCCGAGCGCGAACACGTAGTCCAGGAAGCCCGGCGTGCCGCTGCCCACGGCGGTCAGCGCCTCGTAGGTGCTCTGCGCGACCAGGGTCTCGGTGTCTCCGCGAGTGATCTGTCCCCACACGCGCAGGTCCCAGGGGTTGTCCGGCTGTTGCATGAATGCCGCCATCTGCGGGGCACCAATCGCATTCGACAGGTGGCCACTGGCGATGACCGCCACCCGCAGGTCGGCCGGGTGCTCCTCGATCATCTCCACGACGGCAGCGCCGAGGTCGTAAAAGCGCTGTCCCGGTGGCACCGGCGGCGCCATGACGTTGGTGAAGATGGGTACCACCGGAAGGTCCTGCTCAGGGCGCAGGAAGCTCAGCGGAACCGTGAACCCGTGATCGAGCAGGAAGTCGTCGCTGTAGGAGAAGTCGATCCCTCGGCGCAACCCGGTGCGCAGCAGGTGACGGGCAACGTCGCCTTGGAGCGCCGCGTCGTAGGCCCCGACGCCGAACAACTCCTGCTCGTGCGGGAACGGGCCGCTCGCCCGCGCCGCCTTTCCGATCGCGAAGGTCGGCATGTTGTCGTAGAACCACTGGTTGAAGTGGTCGCCCGACACGGCGACGAGCACGTCCGGGCGCACCTCAGCGAGGCGGGTACGCAACGGCTCAAAGTGGGCGATCGTCTGCTGGAGAGGCTTTGGTGCCTCGGCGCCCCGTGCCGCTGCCCCGGGCAGGGTCGGGTCGTGCGGGACGCACAACACCTGCACGACGGTGGACATGCGAACCTCGTTTCCCAGGGCAGCGACCCAGCCGCTGCATGCGATCACACTGACCAGCGCAGCCGGTGGCTGGCCGCCGCACGGAACTCGCCGCGGCCGGACGTGCGGCTTGATGCCAAGCATGCGCATGAACCGTCCACTCGTCCCGGAACAGGTCCTGGTGCAACACGCCGGTGATGAAGCCGTGCGGCATGACGAGCAGGTCGTAGTCGAAGAGCAGCTCGTAGTCGACCTCGACGAACTCGGCGACGTCCTCGCCCTGGTCACTTCACCGAACTTTGACCCACGTGCTCAAAGCAACACACCCTCTCGTGGCTCGTGCCCGCTACCTGACCGGGGACGGTTCAAACAGACCCTGAAGAACTGGCTACGCGCGCAACCTCACCAGCCCGCCACCACCGCCGAGCTGCAGACCCTGCTCAACCGCTTCGTCGCGGACTACAACCGGCGCCGACCGCACCGGTCCCTGCCACACCACTGGTTCGACACCCCGCCGGCCGACCTAGCCGACGGGCTGGCCGCCCCGGGCGGTGCCGGCGCATCGGGCGTTCACGGGCGACAGCCGGGTGAGCAGTGTCGCGAGCTTCTCGAACTGGGCGAGTCCGATCTCGGCGACGATGCACGTCCGGACGGCCTCGGCCAGCACCAGCCCGGCCTCCTCGACGGCTTGAACACCCTGCTCGGTCAGCTCGGCGAGGGTAACGCGACGGTCAGTAAGGTCGGGTGCCCGGCGGAGCAGGCCGCTGCCGGCGAAGCGGTCGGTGAGCTTGGTTATGCCCGCAGTGGAGAACCGCAGTGGCTGGGGCGGTGGAGGACAACTGAAGTGGCGCAATGCCCACTTCCTCTCAGTACCGGATTGCCGCACCTGCAGGCCGGCCAGTTCACCATGTCCCCAGCCGGTTCGGCCGTCAGCTTCAGCACCAAAAACTTCGCCGGCATGAAGGTGACCGGGCAGTTTGGCGAGTTCCGCAGCGAGGTCCGGGTCGGCGCTTCGCTGGCTGACTTGACGATCACCGTCACCATGGACCTGACCAGCCTGGACACGAAGAGCCGGATGCGGGACCGTGACCTGCAAAAGAAAAAGATCTTCGACACCGGCACCTGGCCTGCCATGCGCTTCTCGAGCACGGACATCACAGAAAACGGGGACGCAGTCACCATCGTCGGTGATCTGACCGTGCGCGATCAGACCCGCCCGGTGACCTTGCTAGACCGATCCACCGGCTCGACACCCAACGGCGGGCACACCTTCGAGGTGAGCGGCCAGGTCAATCCCCGGGAGTTCGGCATCACCCACCCGATGATCAGAAAGCCTGTGACGCTGCAGGTCAATGCAGAACTGGTGCCCACGCAGGTGTAGCAACCAGCTACGGCAGGTGCAACTGCCGGTCACCGCTCCATGCCTCCTCCCGTAGGTCGTGCCCTCGCGCAGCAAGCTTAATGTCGTGGCGCCCCGCAATCGAGCGTGGCGCACCATCGTGGCTGGGACGAAGCCACCCGGGAGCGCACGGTGCGGCGCGGCGTTGAGCGCCGCCCGGGTGATTCTGAACGCCTACGATCCAGCAGTCACGATAGATCGACTCAACAGCCTCAACAGGTAGGCGGCGTTCACTGGTGGGTCGGTGCGCATGATGACCGCGTCCGCATCCCTCAGCGGGTAGAGGGCCCGTCCGGTGACGGCAGGTTGCAGACTGGAGATCTCATCGATGACGAACACGAAGTCCATCGAGATCTCCTTTCGGCTTGGTCGAACCACTCTGACTGATTGAGTCGTCATCTGCTGCCGCCCGTCCAGGTCCTCGGCACGGTTCTCGGAAACAGGAGTCTCGGCGCGTCGTCGCCGGTGACGAATCACCGTGAGTCCACCTCACGACGCGCAGTACCGGTCCCAGCGGTACGGTGGCCCGCTCCCGGCGGGCCGCCGGCGAGTCCGGATCGCCAAGCAGCAACACCGTCGGTGGAAGCCACCAGGACATCCGGTGGGCGGTGTCGTCGGGGACGCTGGGCCCGCCTGTGGCCACGGACGCACCCTGCTCGATGAGGTTCTCTATCCGTTGCACGGCGCGCCGGCGCAACGGCTCCGTCGGCAGTGGTGCTGCAACAAGGCCGGCCAGCCGGTCCAGCACCGCCGGCAGGATCTGCTCGACCTGGTCTGCGTGTAGGGCGAGCAGCGGCAACCCAAACGGACCGCCGGCACTGTTGATGCGCACCGATGCTGTGACCGCGTCGGCGATGGTGTCGAGGTCGGGACCGGCGTCGAGGTCGGGGCCGAGGATGAGGATGTTGCCGCCGCCCCGCAGCACGTGCAGCGAGACGTTGGTGCGGGGGTGCGCGCGTTCGGCTTGGGCGATGGTGCGTCCGCCGCTGCGGACATGCACGATGTTGACGACGCCGGCGGGCAGGCCGGCCTCGGTTGCCAGCAGCGCGAAGGCGACCGGGGTGATCGGGCCGCGTAGCGATGGCTTGACGATGACGCTGTCGCCGCGGATGAGTGCGGGCAGCACGCTGGTGACGACTTCGGTGAGCGGCGAGCCCAGGACAAGATGTGGCCGGAGATGCCGACTACCGCCCTGTTCATCGAATCTCCTCGAACTGGTTGGTTCCGGTTGCCGCCCGGAAGGTGGTGTCACGGGTCAGGAGATGAAACGGTCGAAGAACACGCGGTCGGCGACGGCCGTCCCTTCGCGCACGAGCTGGCGAAGGCCGGCGTCAACCATGGGGGCGGGTCCGGCCAGGCAGACGTCGTGCCCTGCCAAGTCCGGCAGGTCACTGGCCAGGTGCCCGAGCGCGAGACCGATGCGTATCTCGCCGAGCAGCGGGTGCGCCCGATCGGCGTCTGCCGCGAGCACGAGGTGGCTCGTCTCGCGGGAGCCGACGTAGCGACCTGGCCCGCCACGGCACCAAAGGTCTGCGCCATGAGCCGCCTGTCCGCGATCTGAACCGGCTACGCGGCCCACGCCCGGCTCTGAGGACCGAACGAGCTGTCGTGTGTCTGGCCGGAGGGACTGGGCTTGCCCCGATCCTGCCGAACGTGGAGCACCTGCTGGCCCAAGCACCCGGGCGCGGTCAGCCAAATATCCGATACGGATCGGTTGCGTTTCGCATCTGACTGTGGCATGGTTCAGATACCGAAACTGTCCCGTATCGAATAGAGGCTTGCTGTGGTTGACGTGAGAACCTGCGATGCCCGGGGGCCCAAGACACTTGGTCGACCGCGCGACGGTTCGAGGGACACGGCGATTCTGACTGCCGCGCTCGAGCTCATCGCCGAGGTCGGTTACGAGCGGCTGTCGATGGAGGCGATCGTTGGCCGCGCCCGCGTCAGCAAGGCAACGATCTATCGCCGGTGGCCCAGCAAGGGCGCGCTGGTTGCTGCCGCCGTGCGCCAGCGGACCGAGACCGTGGTCGTGCCGATCGACGAGGGCAGTCTGCGCGGTGACTTGCTCGAGGTGCTCCGCGTGATGAGCGTCAACATCGGCAAGCACGACCTGGGCCTGCTGACCGGCATCTTCGCAGGAATGCGAACCGACCCAGAGCTCGCGGCTGCGCTGCGCGGCGCGGCCGCGTCGGACAAGCTCGGTCTGACCACTTCGGTGTTCGAGCGAGCGGCCGCCCGGGGCGAGCGGCCGCGCCCCGCCGCGAATCTGCTGTTCCACGAGATCGCTCCGGCGGTTGTGATGCATCGCCTTCTCGTCCTCGGCGAGGACACGGACGAGGCGTTCCTTGCCCACCTGGTCGACGAAATCTTGCTTCCCGTGCTGACAGGCCCGCCGGCACGCTCCCTGCCCACGCTCGAGGCCACCGGAGAGGCGTCCTCATGACCAGCACCCTGCCAGAGCAGCTCACGACCGGCCTGCCGCACCAAGCCGGCGCGGTAGCGCCGCATGTCCATGACCCCCGGCGCTGGCTCGCGCTCGCTGTGATCGCGATCGCTCAGCTGATGGTCGTGCTCGACGCGTCGATCGTGAACATCGCCCTGCCCAGCGCGGCGAAGGACCTGCACATCGGTTCGTTGTCCAGCGCCCAGTGGGTGATCACGGCCTACACCCTCGCCTTTGGCGGGCTCCTGCTGCTCGGCGGCCGGATCGCCGACTACAACGGCCGCAAGAAGACCTTCATCATCGGTCTGCTCGGGTTCGCAGTCGCTTCCGGCATTGGAGGTGCGGCAACCAACTCGTCGATGCTGTTCGGAGCCCGCGCCGTACAGGGGTTGTTCGCCGCCCTGCTGGCCCCGGCGGCCCTGTCGCTGATCTCGACCCACTTCACCGAGCCGAAAGAGCGTTCCACCGCGTTCGGCGTCTACGGGGCCATCTCCGGCGCCGGCGCCGCCATCGGGCTGATCCTCGGCGGTGCCCTCACCCAGTACGCCTCGTGGCGCTGGTGCCTCTACGTCAACATCCCCATCGCCGTGTTCGCCGCGCTCGCGGCCGTGCGCCTCATCAGCGAGAGTGCCGTCACCGAGCGCCACAAGTACGACCTGCCGGGCGCCGCGCTCGTTGGCGGTGGCCTTGTCGCCCTGGTGTACGCCACCACCCAGGCCGCCAAGGATGGTGTCGGCTGGGCCTCGACAGAGGTCATCGGGCTGCTGGTCGCTGCCGTCGTCCTGCTCACCGCATTCGTGGTGTGGGAGCGCCGCACCACACACCCGCTGCTGCCGCTGCGGGTCCCGCTCCAGCGCAACCGTGGTGGTTCGTTCCTGGCGATGCTGTTCGTGGGGGGCGGCATGTTCGCCCTGTTCCTGTTCCTCACCTACTACTTCCAGCAAAACCTCGGCTACAGCGCACTGAAGAGCGGCTTCGCGTTCCTGCCGTTCAGTCTCGGCGTCATCGTCTCGGCAGGGGTGGTCAGCCAGATCCTCCCCCGCATCGGCCCCAAGCCCCTGATGGTGGCAGGGATGGTTTTCGCCGCCGCCGGGCTGTCCAGCTTCGCCCTGGTCGGAGAGCACACCAGCTGGCTGACTCACGTCCTGCCCGGCGAGCTCGTGATGAGCATCGGACTGGCCATGCTGTTCGTCCCGCTCGCTTCCACCGCCCTGCACGGAGTCGGCGAGGAGGACGCCGGCGTCTCCTCTGCGCTGCTCAACACCACCCAGCAGATCGGCGGCGCGCTCGGCACCGCGGTGCTGTCAACCGTCTTCGCCAGCTCCTGGCACACCTGGTTGAGCAGCCGCCACCTGGCACCGCTGCACACCCCGGGGGGAGCGCTGCCCACGCCGCTGGCAGCTCTGCACGGCTACCACATCGTCTTCCTCATCGGCGCTGCGTTGTTCGTCGCCGGGCTCGTCACGGTCCTGGTCCTCATCAACGCCACCAAGGCAGATCTGGCCGAGGCGGACCCCGTTGCAGCCTGAGCCGACTCAGCGGCAGGCGTACGGGGCAGTGGCTGGATCCATCGCCCTGTACGCCGAGGTCCAGGCAGAACTCCAGCCAGCGAGCACGTTTGGCTGACCCGCCCATCACGAGGGAGACCGTCATGGCGGTGATCGAGCAGTTGCTCACCCAATACGGTTACCTGACCGTCGCGATTGGCATCGGCGCCGAGAGCATGGGAGCGCCGCTTCCAGGCGAGACGATCCTGATCGTTGCAGCCGCCTACGCCGGCGCCACGCATCACTTGAGCCCGATGACTGTCGTCATTGTCGCCGCCGCCGCGGCCGTCATGGGGGACAACGTCGGCTACTGGCTCGGGCGCCGCTACGGCGCTCGCATTCTTGCCGCCGCTGACCGGCGCCTCGGCAGCCGAGCTCGACACCTGCACACCGTGCTGCGACTGTTCGAACGACATGGGGCGATCGTCGTGGTCGCCGGCAGGTTCGTCTCGGTGGTGCGCACCTACGCAGCGTTTGGCGCCGGCGCCACCAGAATGCGGTGGCTGAAGTTCCTCGCCCTTAACGCGCTAGGTGGGGCCGGATGGGCGGCCACGATCGGATTCGGCTCCGCAGCGCTCGGCTCCTCCGCCGGAACCAGCGCCACCTACGTCCTCGCCGCCCTCGCCGTCCTCGGCATCGTGTCCCTGACGGTGGCGACACGCATCCGCCGCAAGCGCTCCGAGACCGCCGCTGACGCGACGGCCGCATCGGATGGCACGACTCCGTCCAGCCGGCCACGGGAACTCGCCGCATCCTCGGCAGCAGTGCACGCGGCCTCGGCAGGCGTCAACTCATGACTACGACCTTTTCCCCGCGCCTGCCAGTCACGCCGATCCGCCGGCGCACTTCCGGGCACCGGGTGCTGGGAGCGCTGACGGCCGCGCACCGCTGGTGGGTCGAGGTCCTGATAGCCGTCGGGTTCTACCTCGCCTACGAGGCGACCCGCGGGCTGGCGCCAGGGCGGGCGGCGGTGGCCATGAGCCGGGGGCGGGCGCTGCAGCACATCGAGCAGCTGACGCACCTGGCCGTCGAACCCCTGGTCGCTCAGGCGCTCAACGGCCGGCATCTGCTGGCCGTTGCAGCCGGCTACTACTACGGGACAGCCCACTTCGCCGTCACCATCGCCGTGCTCGTCTGGGTCTACGCGCGCCGGCGCGCCGCCTATCCTCACCTTCGGACGACGCTGCTGATCATCAGCCTCGCCGCGCTGGTCTTGTTCTGGGCGTTTCCTGTCGCTCCACCCAGGCTCGCCGTGCCCAACACCGTTGACACGCTGAGCAGTCTCGACGTGATGGGCGCCAGCCATCCCCGCAGCTTGTTCAACCTGGCCAACCCCTACGCCGCAATGCCCAGCCTGCACATGGCCTGGGCAGTGTGGTGCGCACTTGCCGTAGGAGTCGGGGCTCGGCGCCCATGGGTGCGTGTGCTGGCGTGGGCCTACCCGTTGACCACAGCTCTCGTCGTTCTCGGTACCGGCAACCACTACCTGCTCGACGTGCTCGCCGGACTGCTCCTCGCCATCGCCGCCCATCAAGCGAGCCGGCACCTTCAGCCGAGCGTGCCGGCTGTCACCAGACAGGGACCTGCGGCTCGTCTTCTGAACGCGTCGGGGCCAGCCGGGAGCCGGTGGGCGCCAGCCACTATCGGCCAGCGCGTCGGAATGCCGGACGAAGGAGATGAGTCTGATGAGCGCAACGTTGCTTGTTCGGCGCCCGGGCCAAAGTCGCCCAGCACAGGCAGGTGACACCACTTCGCTCGACCAGCACCAGCAGCCCGTCGCATTCGTCCTGACCGGGGGAGCCGGCCATGGCGCTGGGCAAGTAGGGATGCTGCAGGCGCTCGCCGCCGCCGGCATCGTCCCGGACCTGCTGGTCGGGAGCTCTGCCGGAGCACTCAACGCCGTCGCCTACGCCGGCTCCCCCACACCCGCCGGACTGCAGCGGCTGGTTGATGCCTGGCGAGGGGCCCGGCGGGCGGAGGTCTTTCCGCTGCACCCCAGTGACCTGCTGCCCGCGATGCTGGGCCGCCGAGACCACATGATCTCGCCGCTGGGTCTGCGCCGCTGGGTGACTACGCACCTCGAACTGGACCTGCTCGAGCACGCTGTCATCCCCGTGCACGTCGTCGCCACCGACCTCGCCACCGGCCGGGCGGTGGTGATCTCCGCCGGGGAGGCGGTGAGCGCACTGATGGCGTCGAGCGCGGTGCCAAGCCTGTTTCCGCCGGTGGCCCTGGACGGACGTCTCCTGGTCGACGGCAGCGTCTCTGCCGACACTCCGGTCACACAGGCCGCCGAGTTGGGCGCACACACCATCTACGTGCTGCCCACTCATGCCGTCGGTGGAGCGCCGTTCCCCCGCACAGCGGCGGGACTTGCCCTCTACGCCTACCTCCAGATCAGCGCCAACTGGAGCCGAGACCAGGCCACGGCAACCGGTGGCAGCACAGTGCACCTGCTGCCGGCCCCGGACCTGCACGGGATCAGCCCGTTCAACCTCTCGGCCGCCGGCGACCTCATCACCGCTGGACGGCTGGCGACGGAGAGCTGGCTCACCAGCACCGCCCAGCCGCGGCTGGCAGTCGCGGCATGACAGCTCCGCCGGCGACCCTGGACACGACATCCCCGGTAGCTCTGACAGCGCGGCGACCACGTGTTCCCGGCCGCTCGACCCCGTCGTCAGCCGTCGCCGCACCATCAGCCCCCCGTCCGCATACCCATGTGAGCCTCGGGCGCAAGCGGTCGTTACGTCGAATCCTCCGCCTCATCGCCGGGTTCGGCGCCGCGATAGCGCTGGTCACGCTGCTCGCCCTGCAACGCTCGACACTTGCCGGTTCCGTCTCGGCGCTGACGGCTCTGCGCTGGCGGTGGATCCCGGTCGTCGTGCTAGCGCAGCTGCTGTCCCTGGAAGCTGTCGCTCGAACCCACCGCCAGCTGCTTCGCGTCTCCGGGGTTGTCATGCACCCGCGGCCGATCCGCACCATCGTCTACGCCTCGACCGCAATCTCTGTCTCGCTGCCACTCGCAGGCTCCCAGGTCAGCGTCGGCTACTCGTTACGCGAGCTCGTTCGGCGTGGAGCTGATTCGGCGGCGGTGGCCTGGATGCTGGTCGCATCCGGTATCGCCGCCGCGACAGCCTTCGCTCTGCTCATTGCTGCTGGAACCGCTGCGACGGGCAACCCGGCAGCCGTGATCGTCGCAGCCGGCGGGACGCTGCTCACCGTCATTCCGGCGCTGCTGCTGCTGCCGGCACTTCGCCGACCCGCCGTCCGACGCGGTCTCGAGCGGCTCGTCATCGGGCTGCTGGGCCGGTACCAGCGGCTCACGCGCCGCCCGTTGGGAACTCCGGCGCGGGTGGTGCACGACTTCCTGAGCCGGCTGGCAAGTTACCGGGCCACGCCGCGCCAGCAGGTCGCGGTGCTCGGTCTGGCCTTGGTCAATTGGCTCGCGGACTGCCTGTGCCTGACCGCCGCCATCGCTGCAGTCGGAGCCCCCATCCCGTGGCAAGGTCTGCTCCTGGCCTACGTCGGCGCCGCCGGGGTCAACAGCCTGGGCCTGACCCCCGGAGGACTAGGAGTCGTCGAAGCAGCCCTGACAGCCGGCCTGGTCGCTGCCGGGCTCGACGGTCAGCATGCGCTCGCAGCAACCCTCATCTACCGCCTGGCCAACTTCTGGCTCGTGATGGCCGCCGGGTGGGTCGTCTTCGGAGTCTCTTCCCGCAGCCGCTCCCTCGACCGGACCGGCACAGTGGCCGTACCAAGCGCCGGCGACGTGGCACTCACCCCGGCGTCGGTCGCAGCAAATCCAGTTTTCACGCCTGGCTCCGCACCGCGGCGCGTGACAAGCCCATCGCGGGAGTCTCGCCATACCGGCTGCCAGGGTGCTGCCTCGGCGACACCGACCAGGAATCGATCCTCGACCGGCCTTCCTGCGACAACGCCGGCAGACCATCCGCTCGACTCGCCAGGTCGACGCCCTCGATGTCGGGGGGCGTGGCGATTGTGCGTCGAGGCACCCAGACCACGCGGAGGTAACGGTGGAGGTCACCAGAGAGCACGTCCTGCGCGTTGCGGACCTCGCCGGCTTGGATGAGCGCGCGCGCCGGGACCTGCTCGCCGTGCACTACCCGGACGACATCGAGCGTGTGCGGCTCATCTTCGATCATGCGGGAGCGGCGTTGGGGTACCGGGTCGACTGGATGGGCGGCGGTCTGTGACGAGCATCTGTTGCGTCGCGTCGAAACTCTGGTGCATTGTGCCAAGGGCAGCCGGCCCTGCCTGCGAAGGAGTCGCGTGACCACGGACGCCTCGGCCGGCCAAGGGGCACAGCGCCGCGGGCCCGCCGCCCGTGCCGGTGGGCCCGCTATGGGCGGCGGTGGACCTTTCGGCGGCACGTCCTTCCGGGAGGCCGTGGCTACCTTCCGCGAGTCGAGCCGCGACCGCAGTCTGCTTCGCCGAGTCACGCGCCTGTTCCGTCCGTACCGCAAGGACGTCGCTGTTGTCGCGTTTCTCATCGTGCTCACCGCAGGCCTCGGGGTGGTCAACCCGTTGCTGACGCAGGTGCTGTTCGACCGTGCGCTGTTCGTACGGAACGGTCCCAACCTTCGGCTCCTGTACGAGGTGGCCGGTCTGATGATCCTCGTGCCGGTGGTGAGCAGCGGCCTCGGGGTCTGGCAGAACTATCTGACCAACCGCGTCGGTCAGTTTGTCATGCGTGATCTGCGCTCGAAGCTCTACGCACACCTGCAGTCGCTGTCGCTGCGGTTCTTCACCGCTACGCGTACAGGGGAGATCCAGAGCCGGCTGGCCAACGACGTGGGTGGCTTGCAGAGCGTCATCACCGACACCGCCAGCAGCGTGCTGTCCAACACTGTGGTGCTGATCAGCACGCTGATCGCGATGTTGGTGCTGTCCTGGCAGCTCACCATCGTCTCACTGTTCATGCTGCCGGTCTTCGTCTGGATCACCGGCCGGGTCGGGCGGGTGCGCCGGCGGATCTCCGGTGACACGCAGATCGCGTTGGCCGAGATGAGCGCCATCACCGGCGAGACGCTGTCGGTGTCCGGGATGCTGCTGGCGAAGGTGTTCGGGCGGCAGGCCAGCGAGGCCGCCCGGTACGAGGTCCAGAACCAACGCCTGGTAGGGCTGCAGATCCGCCAACAGCTCGTGGGCCGGAGCTTTTTCGCTGTCGTCTCGACCTTTTTCTCCATCACCCCTGTGCTGGTCTACGTTCTTGCCGGAATCGAGCTCTCCCGCGGCAGCGGTGGCATCAGTGCCGGCACGATCGTCGCGTTCACGACGCTGCAGACCCGCATGTTCCAACCGATCGGCCAGCTGCTGCAGACCTCCACCGAGGTGTCCGGTTCACTAGCTCTATTCAGCCGGGTGTTCGGCTACCTCGACCTCGTGCCCGACATCGTCGAGGCCCCTGACGCGCTCGACCTGCCGCCTGCCAGCGTGCAGGGGGCGATCGACCTGCGCTCGGTCTGGTTCAGCTACACGGAGTCAGAGGCAGTGACCGGCGACGTGAGGACAGACCCTCCGGAGCATTGGGCCTTGCGCGAGCTCTCCCTGCACATTCGTCCCGGACAGCTTGCGGCGATCGTCGGCCCCAGCGGCGCAGGCAAGACCACGATCAGCTACCTCATCCCCCGGCTCTATGAGGCGACGCGCGGCGAGGTCTGCCTGGACGGCAATGATGTGCGCTCCCTGAGCTTTGCGACGCTGTCGAACGCCATCGGCATGGTGACCCAGGAGACCTACCTCTTCCACGCCTCGATCCGGGACAATATCGCCTACGTGCGACCCGATGCGACCGACGACGAGGTCGAGGCGGCGGCACGGGCCGCCTTCATCCACGACCGCATCGTGGAGTTCGACGAGGGATACGCGACCGTCGTCGGAGAGCGTGGCTACCGCCTGTCCGGCGGCGAGAAGCAACGCCTCGCCATCGCCCGGGTCCTGCTCAAGGACCCGCGAGTGCTCGTACTCGACGAGGCAACCTCAGCCCTGGACACGGTCAGCGAGCGCACCGTCCAGGCAGCTCTGGAGCCGCTGATGAACGGGCGGACCACCATCGCGATCGCGCACCGGCTCTCCACCGTGCGCTCGGCGGACGTGATCTTCGCGGTGGATCACGGCCGGGTGGTGGAGTCCGGGACCCACGAGGAGTTGCTGCGCGCGCGTGGCCTCTACTCCGAGCTCTACGAGCAGCAGTTCGGCGGTGGCCTGATCGAGGCGAGGTGCCGAGACGGGATGCGACTGGCTGACGGACGCACCATCCTCACCGCAGCAGAACCCGCTCCGGCTCAGCCGCCCAGGGCCGCCTGAGCGACTGAGCCTGAGCGACTGAGCCCGAGCGACTGGGCCCGCTCACGTCCCGTCGGCCGGGCCCTCGCTCACGTGGTGAACGTGCGTCATCACCCCTTCCGGATGACGCACTCTCACCCCATCTTGGCGTCACATGAGAGTCAGCAGGAAACCTCGCATCCAGAAGCACAAGTCCAGGAGGACTCATGACAACAACGGCAAACATCCCCGACCGCGACGCCCGCGCGCCTGGCGCCGGGCTGAACGTCACGGACATCAAGGGATATGACCGCGGCACCGGCACCGGGGAACCGACCGAATCCGTCGCCCACCTGCTCCGGTTGATGAAGGGCGCGGACGACACGTACAACTCCCGCGACTACGACTTCTTCCTCGACAAGCGGCACAGCGAGGACGTCGCGGTCCACTACATCGGTGCCCCATCAACCGTGGGGCGCCCAGCGCACCGCACCGACATGGAGAACTACATCAAGTCTTTCCCGGACATGCGGGTGCTCAACGATCCCTACGACGTCCAGTTCGGCCAGGGTGAGTGGACGGTGGCACTCGGCAAGCTCGCCGGCACGTTCACTGAGCCGATGCCCCTGCCGGACGGATCGGTCCTGGAGCCAACCGGCAAGTCCTTCGTCACCTTCTTCACCACGATCGCCCGGTGGCAGAACGATCAGATGGTCGACGAGTACGTGTTGTTCGACCAGCAGGACCTCGTCAGGCAAGTCACCGCCAGCGACTGAGACGGTTAGGCCGGCCCTCGTCCGGGGGGTGGTGGCGCAGCACAGCTGCGACCCCGGACGAACGCGCCGCTCGCACGCTTTTCTCTCAACCCGATCAGCGGGTTCATCTGGCCATAAGGAGATCCGATGATCGAAGTTGATGGTCTCACGAAGATGCACGGGCAAAAGACCGCCGTCGACGCGCTGAGCTTCACCGTCGCCCCCGGGATTGTCACCGGCTTTCTCGGCCCGAATGGGGCCGGCAAGTCGACGACAATGCGCATGATTGCCGGCTTGGATGCGCCGACCTCCGGCGAAGTGCGTGTCAACGGCGGCGATTATCGCGCCACCCGGGCACCCATGAGGGAGCTCGGCGTTTTGCTGGAGGCCAAGGCCGTGCACACCGGCCGCTCCGCCTACAACCACCTCCTGGCGCTGGCCCAGACCGGCGGTATCGCCTCGCGCCGGGTGAAGGAAGTCATCGACCAGGTCGGGTTGAGCGAGGTGGCCCGCCAACGCGTGGGCGGCTTCTCACTCGGGATGGGCCAACGGCTAGGCATCGCGTCGGCGCTACTGGGTGACCCGCGAACCGTCGTGCTCGACGAGCCCGTCAACGGGCTGGACCCCGAAGGGGTGCTGTGGATCCGCGAGCTGCTGCAGGACCTGGCCGCCGACGGGCGCACCGTGCTCATCTCCTCCCACCTCATGAGCGAGATGGCCCAGACGGCAACCCGGCTCGTCGTCATCGGGCGGGGCCGGTTGATCGCAGACACAACCGTCGATGACTTCGTGGCGATGGCCGACGGCGCCACGGTGAGCGTTCGAACCTCGGAGCCCGACCGCCTCGCGGGGTTGCTGACCGGCCCCGTCAACGTGACGATCGACCTCGACAACCTGCAGGTCACCGGTCTTAGCACCGACCAGGTCGGATCGATCGCCTGGCGCGCGAATCTTCCCGTCTACGAACTCGCTCGACACCAACCCTCTCTGGAGGACGCGTTTCTGCAGCTGACCCAGGACGCAGTCGAGTACAAGCCCAGTTCCGGTGGCGGACCGGCCGGCGGAACGGCCGACGAGGACGCGAACGCCCGTCAGCTCGTGCAGGCGTCCTCATGAGCACCGCTGCCATCGGTGCGAGGGCGGCCGCTGCGGTCGGGAGCGCGCAACTGCCTGACACGGCGGGTGTGCAGACCCAGGCCGGGGTACTGCGCTCGGAGTGGACCAAGCTGCGGTCGTTGCGCTCCACGATGTGGACGCTGCTCGTGGCCGTGGCGCTGACCATCGGCTTCGGTGCTCTGGTCAGCGGGGTCAGCGCGAGCCAGTACGACACCGACAGTCCAGCAGAGCGCGCGATCTTCAGTGCGGTCTCGACGAGCTTGTCCGGATTCACCATCGCCCAGCTCGCCTTCGGTGTTCTCGGCGTGCTGGTGATCACGGGCGAATACAGCACAGGGATGATCCACTCATCGCTGGCCGCGGTGCCCCGGCGGTTACCTGTCCTGTGGGGAAAGATGGTCGTCTACGCCACGACCACGTTCATCATCTCGCTCGCCGCGAGTGCCGTGTCCTTCTTTGTGGGTCAGGCTCTCCTGTCCAGCACTGGCGTCGCGGCGTCCATCGGCGACCCGGGAGCGTTGCGCTCGGTCGTGGGGGCAGCCCTGTACGTCACGGTCGCCGGCCTCATCGGCTTGGCACTCGGCACGATCGTGCGCAATACGGCCGCCGGGATCTCGGTCTTTGTCTCCGTGTTCTTCGTCATTCCCCCGCTGATGGGGTTGCTGCCGAAAAGCTTTGCGGACAGTGTCACGCCTTACCTGCCCAGCAATGCAGGGGAGGCGCTCTACTCATCGGTGCGCACGACGAACCAGCAACTTGCGCCGTGGACCGGGTTCGCCATTCTCTGTGCGTACGCCGTTGTGCTCATCGCCGTCGCTGCTTGGGAGCTGAAGCGGCGCGACGCGTAGAGAGCACTCGAGCGCAACGATACTGAGCGACAACCCTTCAATGCCCACTGACCCGGAGTGAGACCGCGTCCGAGTCCGGCATCTGGGAAGATCCGTCTCTTGCACTCAGCATTCTTCGTATCGATCTTCGGGCATTGGAGTGGGTGTGGGTCAGCCGGTGGCATACCTCGAGATACTCAGTACAGACCATGAGCGAGCCCAGCGGTTCTACACCGAGCTGTTCGGCTGGCAGGTCACCGTCAACCCTTCATTGGGCGGATACGGGCGGGTCGACACCGGCGCCGGCGACGCGGCGATCGGCTGCGGTATCGGACCGTCGACGACATCGAGCGACGCCGGCGTGCGGTTCTATGTGCGCGTTCCCGATCTGAGCGCCGCCCTTGCCCAGGCGGAGCGGCTCGGGGCGACGCAGCTGGCGGAGCCGGCCGACCTCCCTGGCGGTAACGGTCGGTTCGCCATGTTCGCGGACCCGGACGGGAACTCGGTCGGCCTTTGACCTGAGCGCTACGCAGACGGACGTCCGTAACGTGTCGCCCAACGACGGTCGGCGGCGCGATATCTGCGCAATTCAGCGAACAAGCTACCCAGAGCTGAGGTATCGCGCAAGCGCCACCAGTCGGTCGACCAGTTGCTCGCCGGGTCACGAACGACCCCACCCCCAAGGGGAAGACCTGCCCGCCCGGCTAGAACGGCTGCAAGCCGCCGACGCTCGAATAGAGAACGCTCTGGCCACCGAAAGCCAGCAGCACTAGGACACCGGTAGATAGAGGACGTCATCTGTCACTGTTGCGACGTGGTCGACACTTACTTGTCGTCCGGGGGCTCTAGCTGATATGGACGTACCACCTGTCAAGAGGCAAGTGAGATACAGCAGCGGCAGCACCTCGGTGACCTTCGGGCTCTTGCGGCACCAGGCCTGCAGGATCGCCGAGGCGAAGCGGCCCGCTCATCGGTGTCGGGGTCGACCCGCTTGTCGTTGACGCGCGGCGCCTGGACCTGCACCGCGCCGGCCGAGGTCCGCACCTGCCGCGGCTGTGCGAGCCGTTGCCGACCACCATCGGCCGGCCGTTGGCGTCCCGCTCGTCGACGAACTGCACGACGTAGGCGTCCACCCTGCAAGGCCGTGGCCAGCATCCGTCGGGCGCCCTCCCGGACGATCTCATCGATGAGCAGCGAACCGGCCGGCGGGCCCGGGACGACGCACTGCTCGGGGACCAAATTGAGCACGGGTCGTACCCTTCCGACCGGCGTTGGCGCGCCGATCTTGCTTGAGGACCAGAAGATCACCGGGCGGGTACGACCCCTCCCGGCAGGTCAGCCGCTTCGGCTGGTCCATCCACAGGTTCCAAGCATTGCTCCCCGCGTGTCATCAGTGGGCCTAACTACTTCGACCTGAAGAAGTCGCAGCCGATTTAGCTGTGGGGCAGCGATTTTGCCCGGCGCGGCACCCCTCTTGGGCTCATAAGTGGCGAGATCATGCTTGTGGCGGGTCAAGCGCGAGGGTG